>ERZ1090881.119-NODE-119-length-39751-cov-45.052398_pt1 | contig 39751 bp, 70 predicted proteins | sample MGYA00478470_ERZ1090881 | MGnify/ENA primary metagenome ERZ1090881 (study PRJEB33644, sample SAMEA5815736) | chicken gut metagenome | biome: Chicken; feature: Gastrointestinal Tract; material: Caecum | place: Ireland | collected 2019-01-01 | study: A study of the...
CTTTTTTGAGGTGGTGGTAATGGCCGGGAGACTGACGGACAGGAAGAAAAAGAAAATTGTGGCGGATTATCTGGAATTGCGTTCGGTGAACGCCGCCGCAAAACGAAACAATGTTTCATGGAAAAAAGCCAATGAAGCAATTCAGGAAGATAAAGAACTGACGAAAAAGTTAGAAGATAAAAAAGCGGAGAACACCGCCGATATCCTGGCGTATATGGAAAGCCGCCGGGACAAGGTGTGTGAGATCATTGGAGTGGCGCTGGAAGTGCTGCCAGAGAAAATCCGGGACGCGAGGTCGGCGTCTGAAGTTACAACGGCGTTGGGAACGATCATCGACAAATGGGCGATGGTGTCCGGCGGCGCGGCGGATGAGGTCAAGGAGGACGGCCTGAGCAGGAGCCTGCGGGAAATGGCGGAGGAGTTGGAGAGCGATGACAGTTAAAGAGTTTTGCGAAACTGCAATATATAGTGGGAAAGTAGACCTTGTAGCGATACAGAAAAGAGAGAAAGATGAAAAGCTAAAAACAATAAGGTATTTTTGGAAATCCTCTCCTGACGATGTTTGCCCAAGGCTTGAATGCGACATCGCTAACAAAGAAATAGAAGACAGCTTTTATATGTCACCAGTGCTCAACATTCCGCATATTGTAATAAGACAATGATTTCGAGTAAACAGCAAAAAATCCTCGCTTTCCCATATTCCTCCTATGACGCGCTGATTTGTGACGGCGCGGTCCGTTCCGGTAAAACCTCTATTATGTCTGTTTCGTTTGTAAATTGGGCGATGACCAATTACTCACATCAAAGATTTGGATTTTGCGGAAAAACGGTTGATTCATGTTGGAAGAATCTTGTTATTCCTCTAACATCAATGACATATATTCGGGAAAAATACTCCATAAAAATAAAACGCGCAGAAAAAATAGTTGAAATAAGACGCGGTGGGGTTTTGAACTATTTTGAAATTTTTGGAGGAAAAGACGAAGGAAGCGCAGCACTGATTCAGGGCCGCACGCTGGCCGGGGTTCTGCTGGATGAGGTCGCCCTGATGCCCGAAAGTTTTTTCAATCAGGCGTTGGCCCGCTGTTCGGTGGACGGCGCAAAGCTGTGGTTTTCCTGCAACCCGGACAACCCGCAGCATTGGTTTTACACGGGCTGGATAAAGCGGCATAAAGAGCGAAACGCCCTATACCTGCACTTTTCCATGCGGGACAACCCGAGCCTGAGTGAAAAGACGCTGCAAAGATATGAATCCATGTACAGCGGAGTGTTTTACGACCGGTACATCAAGGGCCTTTGGGTCGCGGCGGAAGGACTAATCTACGGCCCGCAGGACGCGAACATTGTGGACGCTGTGCCGGATAGGGGCGAGTATTACATCTCTGTGGACTACGGCACACGGAATCCATTTTCCGCCGGGCTGTGGTGCTGGGACGGGAAAACGGCCACGCGAATCCGGGAGTATTACTATTCCGGGCGGGAAACGCAGGAAAACAAAACGGATGAGGAATATTACGCGGAACTGGAAAAACTGGCCGGGGATCTGCCGGTAAAATCCATCATCATTGACCCGTCGGCGGCGTCCATGATCGAGGTGATCCGGCGGCACAAGCGGTTCCCAGTCCGTAAGGCGGTCAACGACGTTGTGCCGGGAATTGCGACGGTGGCGCGGTATCTGCGGGACGGAACCATCAAAATCCACCGCTGCTGCAAGGACAGCGTCCGGGAGTTCGGGCTGTACCGGTGGGATGAAAAATCCGCAGAAGATAAGCCAATCAAAGAAAACGATCACGCCATGGACGATATCCGGTATTTTGCCATGACCATTCTGCGGCACAAGGCCGGGAAAGAGCAATATATTCCGCTGTATGCGAGGAGGTGACGGGAAATTAAAACTTATCAGGACTTAACCGCAGCCGGACAGGAAGAAAAGGCCCGCATGGACTTCGTCCGGCAGGCGGTGAACGAACATACTTCCAGCGACAGCTATAAAACCGCTGAAACGGCGGAATCGTACTACGCCAAGCGAAACCAAACCATTGTAAAATACCAGAAATTCCTGTACAACTCGAACGGTCAGGCGTATCCGGATTTGTTTTCCGCCAACTACAAAACCCGGACCTTAATGTTCCGGCATTTTGTAATCCAGCAGGTGCAGTACGTGCTTTCCAACGGCGTGAGTTTTGAACAAGACGGAACCAAAGACCGGCTGGGCAGGGATTTCGACAACCGGCTCCAACAGCTGGCGAAAAAGGCGATGGTGGACGGCGTTGCATTCGGCTTCTGGAACCTTGACCATCTGGAAGTGTTCCCCTTCGCGGACACGCCGCACGCGCCCGGGTTTGTCCCGCTCTATGACGAGGAGGACGGGAGCCTCAAGGCGGGTGTGCGGTACTGGTCGCTCAATGACGCTGAAACAAAGCGTTACACCCTGTACGAGCTGGACGGGTACACCGAATATATCCAGAAAAAGAACGAGGATATCCAGATCCGGCAGCCGAAGCGGCCGTACCGGCAGACCGTCCGGGTGGATGCAGCGGGCGGGGAGACGGTGGAGGCCGGGGACAATTATCCGGGCTTCCCCATCATCCCGATGTACGCAAACGACCTGCATGAATCGGAGCTTGTTGGGGTGCAGGAATCCATCGACTGCTACGATTTTATCAAAAACGGGCTGGCGAACGAGATCGATGACAGCAGCGGCGTTTACTGGGTGCTGAAAAACTCGGGCGGAATGGATGATTTAGACATTGCCCGTTTCCTCGACCGGATGCGCACGCTGAGGGCGGCGACGGTTGATGGAGATGAAGGTGTGGCAGAAGCGCACACCCTGTCAATCCCATATGAGGCGCGGTCGGCCATGCTTGACCGGCTGCGGAGCGACCTGCACGACGACTTCCAGCTGGTGGATATGGACAAAATCATGAGCGGGAACCTCACTGCAACGGCCATCCGCATGGGATACCAGGCGCAGGATGACAAATGCGGGGATTTTGAGTACTGCATCCGGGATTTCATCGGAAAGCTGCTGGAACTGATCGGGATTGACGATGAGCCGTCCTTCCAGTGGAACCGGATCGCAAACCAGCTGGAAGAGACCCAGATGGTGCTGTTGGCAGCCAATTATCTGGATGATGAAGCCGTATTGCGGCACCTTCCCTGGCTGACGCCGGAGGAGGTGGACGCCGTTTTGGAGCGGAAGGACGCCGAGGAGATGGAACGGCTGGATGCGATTGAAACGGCACAGGCGGAGCAGGAAAACCCGGAGGTGACGGAGGATGTCGAAACCGGACAAAGCGCACCAATGGACGGATGAGGAGTTAAAAGCCCTCGAGCGCCGCATCGCCCGCGTCTACCGGGAAGCGCGTGACGAGCTGCAGGACGCCATAGACGCATACTTTGAATCATTCAAGGTTCGGGACGAGCAAATGAAAAAGCTTATCGGCACTATCCAGAACGGAAAGGAATGGACCGAGGAGGACTACCGGCAGTGGCGTCTCAACCAGATCGGGCGGGGGCGGCGCTTCGAGGACCTGCGGGACAGGATCGCGGAGCGGATGACCAGGGCCAACGAGACGGCGCTCGCATACGTCAACGACGCGATGCCCGGAATCTACTCCCTCAACCGCAATTATGCGGCTTACACCATCGAGCAGGCCGCGGGGAATGTAGGATTTACGCTGTGGGACGAATCCACCGTCCGGCGGCTGATTGTGGAAAATCCCGGCCTCATGCCGTTTTACCCGGAGAAAAAGGCGGTGAAACGGGGGATCGATCTTGCTTGGGGAAAGCAGCAAATCACCGCTGCGGTCACCAGCGGGATTTTGCAGGGAAAGAGTGTGGGGAAGATCGCCTCCGACCTGCAAAAACGGATCCCGGAGATGAACCGCTCGAGCGCCGTCCGGGCGGCTCGGACAGCTGTTACCGGGGCGCAGAACGGCGGAAGGATGGACAGCTATAAAGCCGCTTCCGATATGGGAATCAAAGTGCGTAAGCGCTGGATTGCCACCAAGGACGGGCGCACCCGGCACAGCCACCAGAAACTGGACGGGCAGACGGTGGATTATGACAAGCCGTTTGTTTCCGACTTGGGAAGCGAGATGATGTATCCCGGAGACCCTCATGGGGCAAAGCCCGCCGACCTCTATAATTGCCGCTGTACCATGCGGACGGTGGAAAAGCCCGGCATTGAGGCGGAACCGCGAAAGATGCGGGTGCGTGACCCAAAAACCGGGAAGAATGTGCTGGTTAATGAAATGACCTATCAGGAATGGGAAAGGTGGGTGAAAAGTCGTGGAGATTAAATTTGATGACAACAGCCAAAAAATACTGGACGAGTTCCATGCTGCCGCGCTGCGAGCGCTGGAACGTTGTGGAAGTCAGGCAGAGGGATACGCAAAAGACCTTGCCCCTGTTGATACTGGCAATCTGCGGAATAGCATCTCTCACAAAGTGGATGATGGAGAACCGGCGGTATACATTGGGTCCAACACCTCGTACGCTCCGTACGTTGAATTGGCGACGGGCATATACGCGGAGGGAGGCAGACCGACACCATGGGTGTATCAAGATGCAAATGGAAATTGGCATTGGACGCGCGGCAACCCGGCACAGCCGTTCCTTGCACCGGCTGTTAAGGATCATCAGCAGACATATCGGAACATAATAGAGGACGAACTGCAAAATGGATGAAATTAAGTGCAAATGCGGAAAACTGCTTGCGAAACGGCATGAAGACGGGAAAATCTATATTTGGTGCAAGGAGTGTAAAAAAGAGGTTGAGCTGGAGGTAGAGCCCTATGAGCCAAGAACAACTTCAAAAAAATAAACCATGCGTATATTTTATATCAGATGGGAATGGGAATTGTAAAATTGGGATTGCAAGCAACATTGTATCCAGATTGAATAATATGCAGGTTGGAAATGCAAAAAAGCTTTCGGTTTTGCATATAGAATATTTTGATAGCATTTCAGACGCAAAAGATAGAGAAAAATTACTCCACAGCAAACTTTCACAATTTCGTGTAAGCGGGGAATGGTATCAAGAAGAAATCGTAAAAATATACCTATCTGGAGCAGAGATTCCAAAAAAGAAATGGAAGTACGAGGAATTTCCTAATTTTAACTTCTGCGATTTGATTGAACTATACATTGCATTACTATCATCAAGAGATGAAAATGATTTTTCAGAAAAATCTAAAAATATTAAGCCGTATATTTTGGAAATGTTGAGATAGAATTTAGAGCCGTTGAGCCGTTACACCGAGAAATCGGTTGTTGCGGCTTTTTATTTTGGTAAAACCCGCAAAGTACAGCGGTTTTTATATCACAGTCGCCCCGAAGAAACGGGCCGAAGAAAAGGAGACTGGAAAAAATGGCATTTACCCGTGAATTTATCCGCAGAGCCGCAAAGGACAGCGGCGTTGAAATCCCGAAAGAGTTTGAGGACGCGCTTGTCAGCGAACATCTTTCGGCCAGGGACGCTTACGCCGATGGACAGGTCAAGGACGCCCTGGAAAAAAACAAGCCCGCGGACGCGCCGAAGGTCAAAGACACCGAAGAGTACAAAAAGCTCAAACAGGAATTTGACGATTACAAGGCGGAGGTCAGCGGCAGGGAAGCCAAGGCGGCCAAAGAACGCGCTGCGCGGGCTTTCTTTGAGGGCAAGGGCATCACCGGCAAGAGCCTTGACATCGCCATCCGGGGCTGCGGCGCGGAAATCGACGCGCTGGAACTGGAAGACGGCAAAATCAAGGACGATACCGCGCTGGACGCGCTGGTAAAGGACACCTATTCCGGACTGGTATCCACCACCGTGACGCGCGGCGCGCAGACGGCAAACCCGCCGGCCAATAACGGCACCACCAAAACCAAAGAGCAGATTATGGGGATTAAAGACACTGCTGAACGGCAGCGGGAAATCGCCCAGAATCTTGATCTGTTTCAAACCAATGAATAGAAAGGAGTTTTTATATGGCTGCTGAAACCAATCTGATTAAAGCAGAGGATATGAAGAAGGCAAGGGAAATCGACTTTGTACAGCGGTTTACCCATGACAGCCTGGACAAGCTGATGGAGGTGCTGGGCGTTACCCGGCGCATCCCCATGATGGAGGGCACCACCCTCTATTTTTACAAAACGACCGGCACGCTGCAGAGCGGCGTTGTAGCGGAGGGCGATGTGATCCCCCTGAGCCACTATGAGACCGAGAAAATCCCCGTAGGCTCCATTACGCTGAACAAGTGGCGCAAGGCCGTTTCCGCCGAAGCAATTGTAAAGTCCGGGTACGATGCGGCGGTGACCGACACTGACACGGCTCTGCTCAAGGACGTGCAGGTCGGCGTTCGCACAAACCTGTTTACCTTCCTCAATAAGGCATATGCTTCCGGCGATGCAATCAACGGATCTGCTTACACTTCCGTTACCGGTGTAGGCCTTCAGGCCGCGCTGGCTGCCGCCTGGGGCAAGCTGCAGACCCTCTTTGAAGACGATACCGCAGAAGCGGTGTATTTCGTCAACCCGGAGGATGTGTCCGCGTATCTGGGCACTGCCAATATCACGATGCAGACCGCTTTCGGGATGAATTATGTTGAGAACTTCCTCGGGCTGGGAACCGTTATCATGTCCTCCCGGATTACCAAAGGTACCTTTGTGGCGACCGCCAAGGAAAACTTTATCCTGTACTATATCGGCATGAATGGCGACCTTGCGAGATCGTTCCAGCTCACAGCAGATCAGACGGGATTTGTCGGTATCAAGAGCGGCTACCAGAACGAGGAACGGGCGCAGCTGGAAAGCCTGGTCATGTCCGGCATCCAGTTTCTGGTGGAATATGCCGAAGGCGTTGTGAAGGGGACTATCACATCGGGGGAACGAGCGCGCGCCTCTCGGGGCTGACGATTGGCGCGCTAAGCCTCACGCCCGCATTTGATCCGGACGTGACGGAATATACAGCCACAACCACCAACGCGACCAACACCGTCACTGCGACGCCGGAGGACGAGGGAGCGGAAGTTTCCATCCTGAATGGGGAAACGCCGGTCACCAACGGAGCCGCGGCCACATGGCAGGAGGGCGCGAACACGGTCACCATTACGGTCACAAACGGCGAGGCTGAGCAAGTCTACACCGTGACCGTAACCAAACAGACGGCATAAGGAGGGCGGCGTGATGCTGGAAACCGTTTTGATGTATTTGAACAACTGGTTTCTCGTGAACCGGCACAACGGGACTTACACCGTCGAGGGCGGGCGCATCACGCTGCCTTTTCTCCTAAACGGCCAGTATTTCCGCATTGTGGGGAGCGTTTTGAACGACGGGGTGTATCAATACGCGGGCGGGACGGCGCTGGACGAAACCGGGACGGAAATTTTCCTGTCGGATGAGACGTTTACAGGCTCCGTGTGGGCGCTGGCTATCCCCAAAAGCCTGATTTCCACCGTGAAGGAGATCGCCGCCTGGACGGAGAAAAACGGGGAGGGCAGCCCGTATACCAGCGAGAGCTTCGGCGGATATTCATACACCCGCGCGACCAACGCGCAGGGCGCTGCGGTCGGATGGCGGGACGTGTTCGCCGCCCGGCTGCTGCCCTGGAAAAAGGCGGCTGGAAGCTGGCAGTTTGCGCAGCCCAATCCCCACATGACGCCGCCGGAACCGCACAAAGACAATCCATGGAGGTGAGAGAAAATGAGCTTGCTTGATGATTTTGCCCGGCTCTGCGTGCTGCTGGAAAAGACCCGGAAGCCGGATGGAGAGGGCGGATATATCGTCGAATGGACGGATGGGGCGGAATTCACGAATTACCAGGCACTGGATACCTCCATGGAGGCCCGGCGGGCGGAAAAGGAGGGCGTGACCAGCCTTTACTCCGCGCTGGTGAACAAAAACGTCCCCATTGAATACAACGATTATTTCCGGGACACGACTACCGGCGAGACCTACCGGGTGACAAGCGACCCGGAGGAAAAGCAGGCCCCGAAATCCGCCAGCTTTGACCTCAAATATTTTACCGCGGAGAGGAAGGTGCCTCCCACATGACCAAGGAAGCGGCTTTACAGGCATTTTTTGAGCGGTTCCTGCCGTCCTACGCCGCGTCTGCCGTCCCGAATGATGTGGAATTCCCCTACCTGACCTATGAGCTGATTACCGGCGCGTGGGAGGAGGGAGAGGTGGGGATCACCGTCAACCTGTGGTACTACACGACCTCCGAGGCCGCGCCCAACGCAAAAGCGCGGGAAATGTCCGCGGCAATCGGGATGGGCGGCGTGCAGGTCCCGTGCGACGGCGGGGCGATCTGGTTCAAGCGGGGTTCGCCATGGTGCCAGAGCCTTTACGATTCCGCTGATACCAACATCAAGCGGCGGTACATCAATGTGACCGCCGAATACCTGACCGTAAACTGAGAAAGGAGAGAAACACATGAGATTTACAAGGATTCCGGAAACGACCTTCCAGAATTTGCAGCTGAACGCCGGAGTTTTGCTTTCCGATTTTGATACGAGCACTGGCACTGTTGAGGAAACCGACCTGCTGGGCGCGACCTCCGGCGGCGTCAATTTTACGGCGACGCCGACCTATTCCGACTGGGGGGAGGATGTGGACAACTGCCCGGTCAATGTCAAGGAACTCAAAAAACTGGACAGCTGGGCGGTTATCATGTCCGGCACCTTTGTGACTGTCACAGCCAATCTGGCCAAAACGCTGGTCGGCGCGGCAGATATTGGCGGTTCCGGCGCCACCAAGGTGACGCCGCGCAACGACGTCGCAGTCGACGATTTCACCGACCTCTGGTGGGTCGGCGATTACTCGGACAAAAACGGCGACACTAAGGGCGGCTATGTGGCGATCCACATGCTCAACGGCCTTTCGACCGGCGGATTCCAGCTTCAGAGCTCCAACCGGGCCAAGGGGCAGTTTGCCTTTGAGTTCACCGGCCACTACTCCATCGAGGATCAGAGCAAGGTGCCGTTTGAGGTGTACATCAAGACGGGCGAGGCTGAAACGGGGGTTGGCGGCTGATGAAACTTTCCGAAGTAAAAGGCGAGCGGACGCTGGATGTGGTCGCCGAAATCATTGAGCCGATTGCAAACATCGCGGAGGACCCGGAATCCGCTAAACTGTTTCAGCGTGAAAAGATTCCGCAGGGCGTCTCTGCCAAAAAGTTCCTGATGGACCGGATCAAAAAATCCGTTCCCGCTCTTATCAAAGGTCACAAAAACGACCTTGTTGCGATTCTGGCGGCGATTGAGGGGGTTTCTCCCGCAGAATACCGGGACAGCCTGAATCTTGTAAAATTGGGGAACGACGTTCTGGGGCTGATGCTCGACAGCGCGTTTGTGGAGCTTTTTACGCAGGCGCAGAGCGGGGATTCCTCTGGCTCTGCGCCGGAGAATACCGGGGGCAGCAAAGCGTAAGGGCGTTTTCCGCCTATGCAGTCAGCCGGTATGCGGCAAAAATCCGGGAGGATGCGTACCGGTACTATATCGCCGACGCCATGCAGGCGGTCTCGCTAAACACCGCCCACATGGCGGGGGACGGCGGGAAGTACATGGACAGGCGGTTCTGGGATATCCTGCACCCGCCGCCGGAGGACAACCGCACCGGCGACGAAATCGCGGCGGACGTCCTGGCAAAGACGGGTATACGGCTGATACCGGCAAGGAAAGGAGGCGGAGACGGTGAATCTGTTTGACCTGTATGCGAAAATTACGCTGGATACGGGGGATTATGACGCGAATGTCAAAAAGGCGGCGGAATCGTCCAAAACGGTGGAAGCCGCTATGAAAGCGCTGCAAAACCCTGTCGATAAAATCCAGCAGGCGTTCAATTCTGTGCGTCATCCTGTGGAAACCGTACAGAAAGCCTTTGAATCTTTCAAATCCAAAACGGAGGCAGTCCGGCACCCGATCGAAACACTGCGCTCCAAATTCGACGAAGCCAGTTCTGCGCTGGAAAAACAGCGTAAAACGCTCTCCACTCTGGCCGGGAATTATGAAAAGGCAAAATCCAACGTCAAATCCCTTCAAAAGGCGCATCAGGATTCCGTAAAGGCGACGGGGGAAGCGTCCAGCGGCTCGCAGGAACTGGCGCAAAAGCTTTCCGAAGCCAGAGCTTCCGCCGACCTCGCGAAATCGTCAATGGAAAAATACGCCGCTTCCGTCTCAAAATCCGGCAGTATTTCTTCCAAGCTGGCGAGCACTGTAACTTCTGTTGCGTCTAAAATGAAAAGCGGCTTTTCCGCCGCGGGGAAAGTTGTATCCGGCGCATTTTCTGCGATTTCCGGGGTAGCCAAAGGCGTTACCGCCGGTATCGGGGCCATCGGGGCAGCTGCCGGGGCCGGGATTGCGGCGCTCAACAATCTGGCGGAATCCACCCAGGAATACCGGGCGGCGCAGGGCAAATTGAACACCGCTTTTGAGGCGGCAGGGATGAGCACCGAAACCGCCCAGCAGGCGTACAGCGCCTTTTACGGCATCCTGGGGGATACCGACACGGCGACCGAGGCTTCCCAGCTGCTCGCAAAACTGGCGCAGAGCGAGGAGGACGTTGCCACCTGGACAAACATCGCCGCGGGCGTTTCCGGCACCTTCGGCGATTCGCTGCCCATCGAATCCCTGATCGAGGCGGCCAATGAGACGGCCAAGGTCGGCACTGTGACCGGAACGCTGGCCGACGCGCTCAACTGGGCGGGCATCTCGGAGGAAGAATTCAACAAGCAGCTGGAAGCCTGCGGGAGCGAATCCGAGCGGAACCAGCTGATTATGGAGACCCTTTCCGGCACCTATGACGAGGCGGCGGAGGCGTTTTACCGCAACAACGAGGAAATTGTCAAGGCGCGGGACAATCAGGACCGGCTGAATCAGGTGATGGCGAATGTCGGCGGCGCGTTTGAATCGGCGAAAAACATCGTCCTTTCCTCCTTCATGCCAACGATTGAGGCGGCGGGGAACACCGTGACGGGCTTTATCACCCGGCTGACCAGCGCGTTTTCCGAGGGTGGATTGACTGGGCTGATTTCCGAGGGCGGCAATATCGTTGTGGAGATCATCAACGGCATTGTATCCAAGCTGCCGGACGTCATCAATTCGGCAAAGGAAATCATTACGTCGATCATTTCCGGCATCCAGCAGAACATGGGAGAAATTACCTCCGGGGCCGCGGAAGTAATTACCGAGTTCCTCACCGCCGCGATGGACATGTTCCCGGAAATCATCAAACTGGGCCTTGACCTGATTATCAATCTGGTGCAGGGGATTGCGGACAACATCGACCAGATTGTGGACAGCGCGGTCAACATGGTCCACACGCTGGTGGAATATCTGACCAACCCGGAAGCAATCAACAACCTTGTGTCCGCCGCGTTGGATATTATGCTGGGGCTGGTGGAAGGGCTGATTGAGGCGATCCCGGATTTGATTACAGCAGTGCCGGAGATTATTGCCAATTTTGTCAGTTCATTTTTCAGCAAGGAAAACTGGGAAAAAATCAAGGATATTGGTTCGAGACTGATAGAAGGAATTTGGGAAGGGATTACCGGTTTGGGAAGCTGGCTTTCCAACAAAGTCGGAGGATTTTTTGATGGGTTTGTCGGAGGGGTAAAAAAATTCTTTGGAATCAATTCCCCCTCCAAACTGTTCCGGGATGAAATCGGTAAAAATATCGGCCTCGGCATTGCAGAAGGATTAGAAGACAGCGAGGACGAAGCGGTTAAAGCGGCAAACGACCTTGCGGAATCCGTCTACGACAAAAGCGTGGAGTGGCTGGACCGGCAGACAAAATACCAGAATTATTCCTTGCAGGAGCAGCTGGAAGTGTGGGAGGCTATCCAGGATCAGTTTATCAAGGAGAGCCGCCAGTATGCAGAAGCGGAGGAAGAAATTTTTGATCTGCGCCAGCAGATTCAGGAAGAATTTTACGACAGGGCGAAGGAACTCACCACCCAGATTACAGATTTGGAACAGGAGTATCAGGACACCCTGAAAGACCGGGCGCAGGAAATTTTCAATTCTTACGGCCTGTTTGACGCAATCCCGGAGCGCCAGAAAGCGTCCGGCCGCGAACTGATCCGGAATCTGGAAGACCAGATTGCGGCAATGGAAGAATTTTACCGCGGGCTGGATGAACTGTCCGCGCGCGGGGTCGGGGATGATCTGGTAGACGAAATCCGGGAAATGGGGCCGGATGCTATCGACGAATTGTCCGCCCTGCTGTCGCTGAGCGACGAAAAGCTGGACGAATATGCGGCTCTCTACCGGGAAAAACAGGCTCTCGCCAATCAGGTTGCAGTAGAAGAATTATCGGAACTGAGGAAATCCACAACAGCACAAATTCAGGCACAGCTGACCGAGCTGCAAAACCTGTATAACCAAAATGCGCCGAACGTCGGATTGGCGTTTTCCAACGGCCTTGCATCCGGCATCCGAAACGGGATGTCCAGTGTAATCAACAGCGCGGTAAGCGTCGCGCAGGCGGCGGTTGAAGCGGTGGAAGAGGAATTGGGCATTCACTCTCCTTCCCGCGTGTTTGCGGGAATCGGAAAGAATATGGCGCTTGGGCTGGCGCAGGGATGGGAAAACCAGATTGGGCGGATTCAAAAGGAAATTTCCGGGAGTATGAGCGTTTCCGTGATGCAAAACGGGGGCATGAGCCGGACGCGCGGCCGGGATTCTTCCGCGGGCGGGCAGACCGTCGTCAACCAGTACATCCAGGCCGTGCCGATGACCCCGGCGGAGCTGGCGCGCCAGAGCCGGGATGCTTTCGACCGGCTCCGGTGGGCGTAAAGGAGGGAAACCATGCAGTATACCATGCAATATATCAGCGCGGCCGGGGACAGCATCACCTTTTCTTTGAAAAGCGGGCTGATTATCACGGATTTTTCTCTCCTTTCCGGCCTTCCGGTGACGATCAGCACCTCCCAGAGCATCAGCCAGATCGGCGGGACGGTGGAGAGCCAGCTCATCGACCCGCGCAGCTCCACCATCAAGGGCTTTATCCGGGGGAACGGAGTGGAGGGAAAACGCCGGCTCCTGTCGGTGATCCGCCCGCTCGAAAAGGCAAAAATCCTGGTAAACGGACAGTACAGCATGGACGTTTACGTCTCCGACACGCCCGCTGTCGAGCGGGAAAACATGTTCCCGCAGTTCGAATTCGGCGTGACGGCCCCTTACCCCTTCTGGCAGTCTACCAGCGAGACTGTCACGCCGATGGCCGGTATTACCGGCATGTTCCAGTTCCCATGGAATCTGACCCATCCGTACAAGTTCGGCGAGCTGCTGAGCAGCTATTTTACGAGCGTATACAATGCCGGGCAGGTGCCGACGGGATTTGACCTGGAGATCGCCGCATCCGGCCCAGCGGAAAACCCGGTTTTTGAGGAGATCAACACCGGGGATATGCTCAAGCTCAATAAGGCGCTGGAAACAGGCGAGCGGGTCACAATTTCCATCACAAATGACGGCCTGACCGCGGTCTCCAACATCGACGGGGATATCGAGGGCTTAATTGACATCGACAGTACCCTCTTTTCCCTCCGGGCCGGGGACAACGTCATCCGGTACGACGCGGACAGCGGGCGGGAAAACCTGTCGGTCTCCATCCGCTTTTCCAACAAATACGCGGGGGTGGTCGTTTGATTTACGTTTTCAGCCGGGATTTGAGCAGCAGGCGGATGCTCCCGGCGGTCGAATCTTTGCAGTGGCGGGAAAAATACTGCGGCGTCGGGTCCTTCTCGGTCACGGCGGGGGACACCGACCAGAACGCGGCCATTTTGCAGAAGGGAAAAATCCTGCACTATCAGGGATACGACGGAATCATCCAGCAGATCAGCGTCGCGGATGGGAAGATCACCGCCAACGGAAGCTCCCTGGCCGCCCTGCTCAATCAGCGGGCGCTCTATAACGCCGTGACCATCACGGAGGTGGAGAGCGGGCTGTACGGCGCATGGACCAGCAACCGGAGAAACAGCGACGTCGCGGCGGCAGCTGCTTCCGGGCTGTCCGAAACGGTGGAGGCGGCGACCTATGAGGGCGGGCAGATCGGGAACATGGTCGAAGAAATCTGCGCGCAATGCGGGCTGGGATACCGGGTAAGGCTTGACATCCCGAACAATCGGAAAACTTTTGAAATCTACAAGGGGCGGGACCTGACAAACCCGGCCGACCCGGCGTCCGTCGTATTCTCCACCGCCAAGAACACCCTGTCCGGGCTGGAAATTGACGACGACGGGAGCGAATATGCAAACGTCGCGGTTGTGCGGGGTGCGGACCGGGACGAAAAAAAGGTGCTGGTCGTCGTCGGGACGGCGGCAGGCGCGGAGCGGGTGGAGCTGGATGTGGACGCCACCTCCCTGACCATGCAGGACGAACAGCCGATCTACGACGACGATGGCGAGCAGACCGGCACCCAGCCGGCGGAGACGCTCCCCGAATACAAGGAGCGGCTCAAGGCGGAAGGGCTGAAACAGCTGCAGGAGCACATTGCCCGCACCTCCTTTAACGCGACCGTATCCAGCCGGGATTACGGAAAAAAGTACCGGCTCGGGGATATTGTCACCTGTTACTCCAAAAAGCACGGGATCCAGCTGGCGGCCCGGGTCTCCGAGGTGTCCTACACCATTGACCGCAAAAAGGAGACGCTGGAAGTAGTGCTGGGAGATGCAAAAATTACAGCAAGGGAGTTGATTCGATTATGGCAGAAATAATGGCCTGGCCGCTGAACCTGACGGCTTACAGCTACAACGCGCAGGACGTCATGCGGTTCATGGCCGGGAAAACCAGCGGCGTTTTTGGGGAGGAAGGGAACTTCCAGGTGATCGCCAAAAGCGGGATGACCGTCACAGTCCAGGCGGAGGGGATGACCGGAGGCTGGCTTTCCGACGGGGGAAAATACGGCGTTTCATTCTGGAACGCGAATGACATTGATCTGACGGTGGAAACGGCGGACGGCGTCAACCCGCGCAAGGACCGGGTAATTGTCAGCTGGCATATCCCGCAGCAGACGACGGTCCCGGACGTCCTCATCCGCAAGGGTACGCCGTCGGCAAGCCCGCAGCCTCCTGCATTGGTCAACAACGGGGAATACGCGGAAATCTGCCTTGCGGAGATCAACGTTCCAGCAGGCGCAACCGAGATCACCTCCTATAACATCACCGACACCCGGCTGAACGAGGAGCTCTGCGGGCTGGTATCGATGGGGGTGGAAAAAATCCCGACCGGCGGGCTGGAAGCGCAGTTTATGGACTGGTTTGAAGATTTGCAGACCAACCTGGACGGGGACGTCGCGCTGAACCTGCAAAACCAGATCACGGGGCATATCAGCGACACGGAGGTGCACCTGCGCACCCTCACCCACAGCAAATATGGCACGACCCACAACCTCGCGGGGCTTTCCGGGGTGTCCGGCACGGTTTCCTGTGTATTCAAGGCGACGGCGAATTTTAACGCCGGGGACACCATCCGCATTGACGGCACGGCTTACACCATCCAGCTTTCCAACGGCGGGGAGGCGGAGGACAACCTGTTTGTGAGCGGCGCTACTGTCGCGGTGGTGGTCGACAAGGCGGGGACGACGATAAATTTTAAGGCGGGCGGGGGCCTGTCGAACAGCAGGCTGGCCCTCGCCACTGCCACCGCCGCAGACGTCGCGGAAGGCAAGACCTTCTACGCGGGGAACAAGACGCTCAAAACCGGGACCCTCGTGCCGTACAAGTACGCGACGGGGACGGTCAGGATGCCGCTGAACGAAACCCCCCAAGTGGGGGACACGGTCCTGACGATCTCCGGCCTGAGCTTCCGGCCCTTCCTGCTCGTCGTGCGGTCTTACGAGGGCGCGCAGAACTACCCGCTGTGGGACCGCTTCCTCACCTGCGTCAACGAGCCGGACAGCGACACGACCCTGACCGGGTTTCTTGTGAATCTGGATCTTGGCGCAGGATATGACGACGCAACCTGGCCCGTCGCCATGACGACGCAGCAGGGCGGCGCAACGGTCAGAATCACAGAGGACTGGGGCGCGCAGGAGATTTACCCCGCCAACTGCTACTACTACGCGGTGGGGCTGTAAGGGAGGAACTTTGATGAAAACACTGCTCATTTACGACAATTCCGGCACAATCTGGGTGAACATCGTGGGATATTACGCCCTCCCGGACGGCCTGCCCTACATCGAGGTGGAAATTCCGGCCGGGCACTACGCCGTGTCGGTCGACACCGGGACAAAAGAGCCGGTGCTGGCGGAGTTCCCGAAATCAGAGACCGACCAGCGGCTCGCAGCCCTCGAGGCGCAGGTCGCGGCGATGACCGGGGCGGAGTGAGGGGGCGGCCATGTTTTGCCTGACAGCGGACAAGGTATGTCTTTCCGTCGAGCAGCGGGAGACGGTGACGAGCGGGTCGGTCAACGTGTACGAGGTGCAGTTTAAGTTCAGCGCGGACTGGGAGGGGCTTGACCGGACGGCGGTCTTTGCGGCCGGGGAGGAGCAGGTCTCGGTCGTGCTGGGCAGCTCCAATACCTGCACCATCCCCTGGGAGGTGCTGCAATCCCCGCGGCGGGAGCTGCGGGCCGGGGTCTGCGGGACAAAGGGCGGCGAGGTCGTGCTGCCGACCGTCTGGGCGAGCCTCGGGACCATCCGGGAGGGCTGCTCCCCAGGCGAGAATGCCCAGCCGCCGACGCCGGACGTCTACGGCCAGATCCTCGCGGCGGCAGAGGAAGCCGAAAGAATTGCCCAGAGCGTGCGGGACGACGCCGACGCGGGCAAATTTGACGGGAAACAGGGCCCCAAAGGCCCGCCCGGGGACGGGGTGCCGCCCATCTCCGAGGAGGACGAGAACAAAATCCTCGGCGTGCAGGGCGGGAAAGCGGCCTGGATGCCCGGCGGCAGCGGGACCGGCAACGTCTTTTCGCCGGATATCACCGCCATCCGGGTGATGGACCGGGCGGAATACGACGCGCTGCCTGTGAAAGACCCGCAGACGCTTTACTTCATCAGGGGGTGAGAATGTGGAGGTCAATGGCGAGGAGATCACGGAAACCTTTATCGGCGAGATGGGAATCAAGAGCGTTTTCGCCGGGGAGGAGGAGCTCTACACCCGGCCGGGCGCGTACTGTTATCTGGAACTTGAATAAGGGGGAATCTGCAAGTGGCAAGCTATTTCAATCTGACGCTGGACACGCTCGCTCCGGCGGGGCTGACCGTCACCTTAAACGACGGGTCGATCTACACGACTTCGGCGGCAGTCGCCTTAAAACTGACCCTGACCGATGAAAACACAACCGGCTACCAGATGAAGATCTGGGGCGTCGCCGGGGCGGAGGACGAGGGGGACGCTTCCTGGGAGACCTACGCGGCGGAGAAATCCATCACCCTGCCGTCCGGGGACGGCTTAAAAACCGTCTATGTCAAGGTGCGGGACGACGTCGGCAACGAGAGCGCCCAGGCGTCGGATTCGATCACGCTCGATTCCGCGGTGCCGGCCGTCACAGTGACCGGGCCGGACAAGGCGAAGATCTCCAAGGTGAGCGGCTACAACACGGCGATCATCAACTTCCGGGCGGATGTGGAATTTGAGGAGTACAAGGTCTGCGTCGTGCCCGCGGCCTCGAGCACCCAGGAGGCGGGGACGGTCATCCCGACCGACGGCGGCTCGTCGAACACCTCGGGCAGCGCGGGCGGCTACGAGGCCGACACCAACATCCAGGTCACCATCACCGGCGCGGACCTCGAGACGGCCAGCAGCGGCGACGGGGTGAAGATCGTCAAGGTGTTTGTCCGCAACGCGGCGGGCACCTGGAGCGTCGCCTGATGGGCGCGCCGAACCTGTCCTTCACCTTCACCAGGGGGAAAATCTCGGACGAGCCGGGGTTTGACTGCATCGCGGTGACCTTCTCGGCCGACGCGCCGTACCAGGCGTTTGAATGCCGGGCGACAAAGGCCGGGGAAAGCTGGGGCCGCGGGGTGGGGACGCTCTGCGCCTCCTTCTCCGCCACTCCGGCCAACGTCCAGCGGACCTTCGAGGTGTACGACGATTTTCTGGTGCGCGGGGATGGGCAGTACCGGATCTCCCTCTTTGCGCAGGGGGAGGACGGGAGCTGGAACGACAACGAGGGGTTTGTCCCCTACGGGCAGTCCGAGACGATGCTGGACGCGGACGGGCACGAATTCCTGGTAATGAGGTGAGGAGATGGCATACAACAGCAGCTACACCGGCGCGCAGATCGACGCTGCGGTCGGGGCGGTGCGGCAGAAAGAGAGTATCTGGGACGCAAAGGAGACGCCCGCCGGCGCGCAGCAGAAGGCGGATGCGGCCAAATCTGCGGCCATTCAGGCGAGCGACCCGGCGGGCAGCGCCAGCACGGTACAGCAGAACTTAAACAGCCACACGGGGAACAGCGCGGTTCACGTGACCAGCTCGGACAAGCAGAACTGGAACAGCAAGGCACCGGGGAGCCTGACCGATACGGTGGTGGACCTGAGCAGCACGCTGAACGGGCATACCAGCAACGGCAATATCCATGTCACGAGCGCGGACAAGGAAAAGTGGGACGGGTACAGCACCGTCCACACCCTGAGCTACTACAAATCCGGCGTGACCCACTACCTGACCGGGCTTTCCGGTGTGAGCGGCACGGTTTCCTGTGTATTCAAGGCGACGGCGAATTTTAACGCCGGGGACACCATCCGCATTGACGGCACGGCTTACACCATCCAGCTTTCCAACGGCGGGGAGGCGGAGGACAACCTGTTTGTGAGCGGCGCTACTGTCGCGGTGGTGGTCGACAAGGCGGGGACGACGATAAATTTTAAGGCGGGCGGGGGCCTGTCGAACAGCAGGCTGGCCCTCGCCACTGCCACCGCCGCAGACGTCGCGGAAGGCAAGACCTTCTACGCGGGGAACAAGACGCTCAAAACCGGGACCCTCGTGCCGTACAAGTACGCGACGGGGACGGTCAGGATGCCGCTGAACGAAACCCCCCAAGTGGGGGACACGGTCCTGACGATCTCCGGCCTGAGCTTCCGGCCCTTCCTGCTCGTCGTGCGGTCTTACGAGGGCGCGCAGAACTACCCGCTGTGGGACCGCTTCCTCACCTGCGTCAACGAGCCGGACAGCGACACGACCCTGACCGGGTTTCTTGTGAATCTGGATCTTGGCGCAGGATATGACGACGCAACCTGGCCCGTCGCCATGACGACGCAGCAGGGCGGCGCAACGGTCAGAATCACAGAGGACTGGGGCGCGCAGGAGATTTACCCCGCCAACTGCTACTACTACGCGGTGGGGCTGTAAGGGAGGAACTTTGATGAAAACACTGCTCATTTACGACAATTCCGGCACAATCTGGGTGAACATCGTGGGATATTACGCCCTCCCGGACGGCCTGCCCTACATCGAGGTGGAAATTCCGGCCGGGCACTACGCCGTGTCGGTCGACACCGGGACAAAAGAGCCGGTGCTGGCGGAGTTCCCGAAATCAGAGACCGACCAGCGGCTCGCAGCCCTCGAAGCCCAGATTGCAGCCATGATTGGCACAGAGGAGGAATAACGATGACACTCGAACAGAAACTCACCCGCGCAAGACAGCTGCGCAAGGCGGCCATGATCGCCGCCGAAACGCTCGACGACGCCAAAGCCGCCGAGCTGCCGACCCTCTACCCCACCTGGAAATCCGGCGAGGCGGTGGAGGTCGACGACCGGCGGTATTACGAGCCGGACGGCAGGCTCTACAAATGCCGCCAGGCGCACACAACGCAAGCCGACTGGACGCCCGATGTTACCCCCGCCATGTGGGCGGTGATTGACGTCTCGCACGCAGGCACCATCGGCGACCCCATCCCGGCGGGCAGGGGGATGGATTACATCTACGGCAAGTACTACCTCGACCCGGAGGACCAGAAAATCTACCTCTGCAAGCGGACGGGCGAGGAAGAAGGGGGCACCATCAACCTGCAATACCTGCCGCATGAGCTTGTGGGGCAGTATTTCGAGGAGGTGGTGTGATGGAATTTCTGGAAACGCTGCTCTCCGGGTCGGTCGGGGCGGGGATCATGGCCATCGTGATGGCGGCCCTGCAGCGGCACTGGAAGAAAAAGGACGACAAGGACGGCTCCATCCGGGCGCTGGTCAACGCCCAGAAGGTCATCATGATCGACCGGGTGCGGTATCTGGGCGGCAAGTACCTCGAGCGCGGGGAGATCCTGCTCGAGGAGAAGGAGACGCTGCACGAGATGTACGACGCATACAAGGAGCTGGGCGGCAACGGCCACCTCGAGACGGCGATGCACGAGGTCGACCGCCTGCCGGTCGCAAGCAAGTGAGGAGGAATCTGGATGAAAATCGATTGGGTACAAAAGCTCACCAGCCGCAAATTCTGGGCGGCGATTGTGGCGGTCATCACCTGCGTCTGCGTCATCTTCGGCGTGGACGAGCTGACCACCGAGCAGGTCACGGCGCTCGTCATGGCGGTCGGGGCGCTGATTGCGTACATTCTGGGCGAGGGGTTTGTCGATGCCCAGCGGGCGAAGAATCAGGAAAAAGACGGGGAGGAAAAATGATGAATACAGTAACCGAACGGCAGATCGATGCGCTGTTGCAGGAAGCGGAAATTCAGGTGGAAACAAAATTTGACAAAGTTACCGTTATGCTCTGTAAACTCAAAAACGGGTTTGTGATTACAGAGGCTTCCGGGGCCGTCGACCCCGCCAACTATTCGGAAAAAATCGGCGTTGCAGTTTGCATGGAACGGATCCGCAACAAACTGTGGGAGCTGGAAGGATACTGCCTGCAAAAGCAGGTTTTTGAAAAGGAGCAAACCGTATGAAAAAAGCGATGCTGTCCCAGCCGATGGCCGGGAAAACCGGCGAGGAAATCGCCGCCGCCAGAGAAAAGGCGATAGCGGCCCTGAAAGAGCAGGGGTATGAGGTTGTCAACACCCTGTTTACCGATGAATGGTACAGTAAAGAGCGTATGGCGGAGCGCGGCGTCGTGCAGATTCCCCTCTGTTTTCTGGCAAAATCTTTGGAAAATATGAGCCTTTGCCATGCGGCCTATTTCTGCAAAGGCTGGGAAAATGCCAGAGGCTGCCGGATTGAACATGAAGCCGCCAAGGCATACGGCCTGACCATTTTATATGAGGAGGAAGAATGATGCTGATCTTCCGGGGAAGGAATAGGGTCACCAGCGGCTACCGCCTCCCCGACCGGCCCGGGCACAACGGGCTTGACATCGTCGGGGACGATTCTCACGACGTCCTCTGCCCGGTGTCCGGCACCGTCAAAAGCTCGACCATCATCACGGATAAGTCGAACAGCACCTGGGAATGGGGCAACTACGTCCGGGTGGACGACGCAGACGGCAACCGGCTCTTTTTCTGCCACCTGGACAGCCGCGCGGTGAAGGTGGGCCAGAAGGTCAATCCCGGCGACAAGCTCGGCGTGATGGGTAACACCGGTTATTCCTTCGGGGCGCACACCCACTTCGAGGTGCGCAAATCCGACGGCAAAACCACCCTCGACCCGGCGGCCTATCTGGGCATCCCGAACGCCAGGGGCACCTACTCAGAGGGAAAAACCGGCTGGGTGCAGGCGGGCAAAAGCTGGTACTACTACGAGGACGGCGCGCCGGTCATGGCATCATGGAGACAAATCGACGGCAAGTGGTATTACCTCGGCGAAGACGGCAGAATGGCCGACGATTTGCAGACCATTGACGGAAAAGAATACTTCTTTTTTACCAAAAGCGAGGGCGGCCGTCTGCACGGCGAGATGGCGCAGACAGATGAAACGGGGGCATTGATATGAGCGAGCACAAACTGGGCGGCTGGATTCCGTCCGAACCCGACCCCAGGGACTACCGCCTGGTGTACGGGGCGTATGAATATGCGGCGCTGCCGGAAGAGTGGACGCCACCGGCGGACAGTTTTTCGATTCACGACCAGGGGAAGATCAATTCCTGCGTCGGTCACGCGATCGCGGGGCAGTACGAGGTGAAGGGCAATCCGGCGATGGCTTACGGCTGGATTTACGGAAACCGGCGCTACACGGACTACCGGGGCGAGGGCCTGAACACCCGCGAAGCCCTGAAAACAGTGCAGAACGACGGGGTGCCGCCCCTGCCGCGATTCCCCTACGACGAGGAGGTGCCGGAGATCATCCGGCTGTTTGAAAAGGAGGCCGAGGCGCTGCTCCCCGAGGCGCGGGATCGAAAGATCGGGAACTACTACCGTCTTTCCACCGCGGACGAATGCCGGAGGGCGATGTTCGAGGGCAAGTGCGTCGTGCTGGGGCTGTTCCTGCTCGACGGGATGATGGACACCGGCGCGGGCACCGACCCGATGGTGCGGGTCCCGGCGGCGGCGAACGGCATCCAGATGCTGGGCGGGCACCTGGTCGGCGGGTTCGGCTGGGACAGGCGCGGGATCCGGTTTGCCAACTCCTGGTCGGAAAAATGGGGCGAAAACGGCTTCGGCTACCTCGAGGACGGGCTTTTCGGGTGGAGCGAGCAGCACGGATTCCCCATTCCGCTGGTCGAAGCCTGGGCCTTTGAGCTGGGCAAGGAGCCGGAGAAGCGGGAGACCGGCTGGTATCAGCAGGACGGCAGATGGCGCTACCGGGACGCGGACGGCTCCGACCATGTGGGCTGGCTCGAGACCTGGGCATGGTTCTACCTCGATGCGGATGGCAACATGACGACAAGCTGGCAGAAGATTGATAACGTCTGGTACTACTTCAACCAGAGCGGCGTCATGCAGACCGGGTGGCTATACGACGGGAGCAAGGATGTTTGGTACTACCTGACCAACTCCGGCGGGATGGCGGTCGGGTGGAAGAAGATCGAGGGGAAATGGTACTACTTTAACGGCTCCGGCGCGATGGTGACGGGCCTGCAATCCATCACGGGCAAGCAGTATTACTTCTTCGAGCGCTCGCAGGGCGGGCATCTGCGGGGGGAGATGCTGCGGACGGATGGGGCCGGGGCGATCCAATGATCCATGAGGAGGGTCTATGGAAAAGTGTATCAAGCTGGCAAGGCATTACATTCAGGAGATCCCCAGAAAAAATGACTACGATGCACTGATGGACAGCGCAAACCTGACCGATGTGGAGCGCGCAGTGTGCGATTACAAATACCGCAAGGGATGGTCCCTCATCCAGATTGGCGAGGAACTCGGCTACTCCGAGAGCGGCGTCAAGCGCATCCACCTGCGGGCGCTCAAAAAGCTGGAAAAGGTGATATAAAGCGCGCCGGGAGCAATTTTTGGTAGATTGCTCCCGGCATTTTTTCATGGTATAATAAAAACAGGGACCGGCGTCCTGACAAGATGTTCCGGTATCCCTGTTTTCAGCGACAACTCGAGGGGAGCTGTCGGCTATTATTATAGCAGATTTCTCCGGAGTTGTCAAACATTTTTTCGACGAACGGAGGAAGAATTATGGAGCCTATGGAAAAAATGCTGCGTGATATGATCGTAAACCTGAAAGAAGAAGTGAAGCTCTGGCGGATTCTCGCCTTTATCCTGGCTGCGGCGGTGGTGATCGCGCTGTTTTTCTGAGCATTTTGTTGGCGTCAACAAGACATCTTGAATAGTGTTCTTTGCATGTACTTTCCGTGCCCTTTCCGTGTACAACGGGAAGGGCTTTTTCTTTTATAATTTTTTTATAGAGATAGGGGGATGGGGATGTTTATCCGGTACAATGCAAACCCGCAGGGGAAAAACGTAGGGGACTGCACCGTCCGGGCAATCTCCAAAGCCCTCGGAAAAGAGTGGGGAGAAGTGTATACCGGGCTGTGCCTGGAAGGGTACAAAGCCGGGGATATGCCGTCCGCGAACCATGTATGGGGCGCATATTTGCGGCGCAACGGGTTCCGGCGGAATGTGATACCGGACGATTGCCCGGACTGTTATACCGTGTCCGACTTTGCGGCAGACCATCCGCGCGGGATATTTGTACTTGCCCTGTCCGGCCATGTGGTTTGCGTACAGGATGGGGACTGGTACGACACCTGGGACAGCGGGCAGGGCGTCCCGCTCTACTATTGGCAGAAAGGATGATGGAAATGCCTTACCCATACTACAACAGCTATCCGCCTTACTATCAGCCGCCTGTGGGGGATCAGCTGTCCCAGCTCAGGCAGCAGCAATATCAGCCCATGCAGCAGATGCAAACACCGCCTCCGCAGCCCCAGCCCGCAAACAACGGCATTATCTGGGTACAGGGGGAAGAAGCGGCCAAGGCATACATGGTTGCGCCCGGAAACTCCGTCCTGCTGATGGACAGCGAAGGGAACACCTTCTATCTCAAATCCACCGACGCACAGGGAATGCCGCTGCCGCTGCGGATTTTTGATTATACAGAGCGCACAGGCGCGGCGCAGAAGGCCCCGGTGCTGCCCGCGGAGGATTATGTGACGCGGGCAGAGTTTGAAGCGCTGGCGGCCCGTCTGGACGCGCTGTCCGCGCCGAAGCCTACCACTAGAAAGAATACCGCAAAGGAGGAACCTGGCAATGAGTAATCCAATCTATCAGGCAATGAACGGGAGCCGGCAGCCCAATATGATGCAGCAGTTCCGGCAGTTTATGGAGCAGATGAAGGGGCAGGACCCGAACCAGATCATCCAGCAGATGGTTTCCAGCGGGAAGCTTTCCCAGGCGCAGCTGGATCAGGCGCAGCGCCAGGCACAGCAGATGCAGGGGATGTTTGACTCCATGCGCGGGATGTTTGGAAAGTAATCAAATCTGTGGCCACAGATTGAAATAATTTTGAAAAAGGAGAATTTTTATGGCGTTAGCAAATGATACGACTTTGACCATGCCGGTGGCTCCTGTTTATCAGGGCGGCGGTTATGGTGGAAACGGCTCCATGTGGGGTGGAGACTGGGCATCTTGGATCATCCTTTTCCTGATCTTTGGCATGTTCGGCTGGGGCGGCTTTGGCTTCGGCGGCGGCTATGGCGGCGGGAATGGGATTGGTTCCCCTTCCGGCCAGGGCTGGGCGACCCGCGCTGACATCAACGAGGGCTTTGCGCTGAATAACCTTCAGGGAGGCCAAAGAGATATTCTGGGCGCTGTGACTGATGGCTTCCATGGCGTAGACAACGCAGTATGCCAGCTGGGTTACAATACTCAGCAGGGATTCAATGCGGCTGAAATGTCCCGTGCCCAGCAGCAGGCCGCCATGATGCAGCAGCTCTCCGCTATGCAGTTTGCCAATCAGCAGTGCTGCTGTGATGAGCTGGCTGCGATCAAAGATGTCAAGTACACCATCGCGCAGGAGGAATGCACGACCAGAAACCTGATGCAGTCCAACACCCGCGATATTATCGACAACCAGAACAGCAATGCCCGTGCGATTTTGCAGGCGCTGAACGACAACTACATCCGCTCTCTGGAGAATGAGAACCAGTCCCTCAAGCTGGCCGCCTCTCAGAGCAACCAGAACGCGGTGCTGATGGCCGCTATGGATGCCAACAAGGCGGAGATCCTGCGCCGAACCGGCGCTGAGTGCCCCACCCCCGCTTATGTGGTGCAGCCCCCCCAGCCGGTGACCTTCCCCAACTTCTGCAATACTTGCAATAGTTGCGGTTGCTAACTGAATATCCCAACTTGTAAGAAAAACTTACATGTTCGGCCCCGTGCCGATTTTGAACCATGCGGCGGGGTGAAATATCCTCGCCGCTTATTTTTAATTGCCTCGAAATAGAGGCATTTGGAAAGGAATGATTTTATGGCACAGTACAGCAATGTGTTTGTGCAGCAGATTGCCGCCAATGGGAATGCGGTGTTTTCTGAAACCCCCGTACCGGCAAAAGGCTGTATCTATCATCGAGAGGGCTCCGGTGTTGTCCAGCTAAGCGGCCCATCCAATGGGCAGTGCTTTGCAAGATACCTTGTGATTTTTAACGGGAATATTGCCGTTCCTGCGGGTGGAACAGCTGGCGCTATCTCTATCGCTATTGCCATTGAAGGAGAGGCGCAGGGAGATGCAACTGCTACCGTTACTCCTGCCGCTGTCAGCGACGAGTTTAATGTGAGCGTTGCTACCTTTGTCCTTGTCCCCCGTGGTAAGCCTGCAACTGTCAGTGTGAAAAATATCAGCACTCAGGCCATCGAGCTCCAGAACGCAAGCCTGATTATTACCCGTGTGGCATGAAAGGAGAAAGATCATGGAATACATGCACGAACTGAAAGAAAAACTCTGCCGGGAGCTGGACGAAATCGCCCGCAAGCCGGAAATGTCTGCCGGAGACCTGGAAACCGTCCACAAGCTGACCGATACCATCAAGAATATTGATAAAATCGGCATGCTGGAAGAAAACGGCGAATACAGCCAGGCGGGCGACTGGGATATGGAAGGCCGCGGGTCTTATAACCGCGGCAACAGCTACGCCAACCGCGGAAAGCACTACGTGCGCGGCCACTACAGCCGGGAAGGATATAACCGCGACGGGCGCACATATTCCCGCGGCGACGCCAAGGAGCACATGATGATGGAGTTGGAAGAGGCGATGAACGCTGCCTCTAACGACCGGGAGAGGGAAGTAATCCGCCGGTGCATGGACCAGCTCGATAAGGCATAAAAAGGGGGCGGCCACATGCTGGACGCCAGAGAAATCGACAGCGAGATCGCGAAATGGGAGGCGCTGGAATCTAGCTATCCAAACTACGCGAAGCTCGCAGACCTGTATGTTATCCGGCGGGAAATGCAGAAGCAGGAACCTCCGGAAGAACCCTATAACTGGGGATATTCTTCTGCAACCGCAGAAACATTAGATCAATATGGAGACAGCGATTTTTTACAGGCAATTGCCGGGAAGGACCCGGCGGCGGTGTGGGAAATCATGGACGATTTGATGGATACGCTGCGGGCTGTTAATCCTCGGGTATATGACAGGATCATGGGAAAAATAAAATCGCTATGACTACGACTGTTTTCAAGTAGGGGCGGAATTGCGTAAGCAACAGTGTAAGCAACACATTGTGTTTATCTACTTTTTTCACGTTTTTCTGCATTTTTTCAAATCACAAAAAACACCGGAAAACCGCTTTTTACGGTCTTTCCGGTGTTTTTCTTGGTGGAGACGATCGGGATCGAACCGACTACCTCTTGAAGCACATCAAAGACCCTGTAAAGAATATCAGCTTTTGGAGAGCTGATTTCTGCTTTCATATCCGTGCATAGTGTTGGGGGCCACCCCGATCAGTTCAGCAAGTTCCTTTTGGGAAAGGCCAGCTTTTTCTCTTGCTTCTTTTATGAAAAATTTCATGATTCCCTCCTTGGTTAGCGGCAACGTCCATATCTACATCATATAACATTTAAGTCGGAATGTCAATAAACAAATTCTAGTTTCTAGAAAAAATCTTCCGGAAAGGTATTGACAAAATCTAGAAACTAGATTATAATAAAGTCAATGATTCGAGAAACTAGAATCAACCATATAAAGGAGGGATTATTCTGAACCGAAATATTGAGGCGGAACGGGGACGGCTTCAAATGACAAAAGAAGGGTTAGCTTCTCAGTTGGGCATTACCTCAAAAACGTATTTGTCTTATATTCGTGGGGAAAGGCCCATACCTTCCGATGTTTTGCTGAAGATGTCCAGTTTGTTTCATTGCTCAACCGATTACTTACTGGGTGTTGAGCAGGAAAAGGAGAGGGGGTGATACCATGAGTGACCGTTTTTTCGACTGGCTGATCCGGAAATACGGATGGGGCCGGGAAGAATGGGAGGAAGATCTGGACGAGGAGTTCCAGAAAAAGCTCGTCCGCGAGTACGCAAGCATCGCGGCGTCCTACTGGCGATGAAAGGAGCACCAAATGAAGTACCGTAAAATCTACACCTTCGGCGTTGTCTCCTACGACAACGAAAAACGCCGCCTCCGCATGGACGTCATGCTGGCGGAGAACGAAGCCCAGGTCCGGGCTGATTATGCGGAATGCTTCCGCGAACGGGACTGGGTTCTGCTGGCGATCGTCAGGTCGCCGGAGCGGCCCAGTTTGGAGAAGGTGGAAGAAGAGATGAAAAGAATCCTTAAAGAGATTGTAGAGGCCCTGCTGCTGGTCGCTCTGACCGCGCTGGGATGTTACATCGGAATGATGTTGTTTGTGGGGAGGTGAACGATGTGACAGAAAAACAACGCGCGGCAATCCAGCATATCAAGGACACCGACAAATTGTACCTGCTTGCGAAAGAGATCGGCCCAGCGATGGGATACGACCCGCAATGGGTCAGGATTTGCGCCAGGGATGGCCTGCTGCCGTTTCCTCACGAAAAGCGCGGCAAGATAAAAGTCGTGTTCCCGAAAAAAGCATTTTTGAACTATATCAAGGAGGTGTGCGGCCTTGAATCGCCGTGAAAAACTCTCCGCCGCGCTCATCCTGGCTGGGATGGTGCTCCTCTGCGCCGAGCAGCTTGCAGGATGCATCGCGGGGGTAGTACTGTTGGGATTGGGGACGCTGATCCTCAATGCAAAGAAAAAAGCCGCCCGGAAACCGGAGCGGCACAGAAAAATTTACACAAGTACATCATACCAGAAAGCAAAGGAGATGTCAAGATGCTCGAAATAACCGGCGCGGTAAGGCGGGACGGCCGGACGGTCTGCAAGGCGTGCGGCTGCCCCTTCCCGGAAAACCCCTTCCCCAATTACAGCTGGTCGCACGGCGCGTTTTGCTACGAGGAATACCGCTGCCCGAAATGCGGGCAGAAAATCACAATGGTGAGAACGGAGGAGGCCAGCCATGCTTGAAAAACTGATGAAAACCGACACCGCCAGCCGCGCGGAATGGCTGGAATGCCGGCGGCAGGGAATCGGCGGCAGCGACGCGGCGGTCATCGTCGGCCTGAACCGATTTGGATCACCGCTCCGCCTCTGGGCGGACAAGCGTGGGCTGGGGCAGGAAACGGAGGAGACCGAGGTCATGCGGCAGGGCACGGATTTCGAGGAATACGTCGCCCGCCGTTGGATGGAAGCCACCGGCAAGCGGGTCCGCCGCCGCAATTACATGTTCCGCAACACCGACTACCCCTTCGCCATCGCCGACGTCGACCGGGAGGTCGTCGGGGAAAATGCCGGGCTCGAGTGCAAGACCACCTCGGTCTACAACAAATCCGACTTTGAAAACGGCGAAATCCCGCCCGCCTACTACGTCCAATGCCAGCACTATATGGCGGTCATGGGATACGACCGGATGTACCTCGCGGTGCTGGTCCTGAGCAAAGCCTTTTATCATTTCTGCATCGAGCGGGACGAACAGGAGATCGCCGCCCTGATGGAGCAGGAGAAGGGCTGGTGGGCGGAATACATCGAGGGCGACAGCGTCCCCGACCCGGACGGCAGCGAGGAGGACGGGGCCTTTATCCGGGAGCGCTTCCCGGATTCGGACGGCGGGGAGGTCTTTTTGGCAGACAGAGCGCCGGATTTTGAGCGGATGCAGGAGCTTGACGCCCAGATCAGGGAGCTGACCTCTGAGCGGGACGCCCTGAAACAGGCCATCATGCAGGATATGGGGGACGCGGCCCTCGCCAGCGCCTTAAACGGATGGACGGCCAGTTGGAAACCGCAGACGTCGCGCCGGGTGGACAGCAAAAAACTCAAAGCCGAATTCCCGCAGGTTTACGCGGACTGCCTCATCGAGAGCGTCTCCCGCGTGTTCCGCTACAAAAAAGCAGATTAGGAGGATCATCATGGAAAATACACCCACCAACGTGAGCGGCATCATCTCCCAGCAGGCGGCGAAGCCGAAAGCCAAAGCGAAGACCCCGGCCCAGCTGATGCAGGGCGTCGTCAATGTGGAGGCGTCCCAGGCGCTCTTAAAAAACAGCCTGAAGGAGAACGCGGGCGCGTTTACCGCCTCCATCATCGACCTGTACGCGAGCGACACCTACCTGCAAAACTGCGCCCCGCAGGCGGTCTTCGCCGAGGCGCTCAAGGCGGTGTCCTTAAAGCTCCCCATCAACAAGCAGCTGGGGTTTGCGTACATCATCCCGCGCCGGGACCACGGCGTTTGGAAGCCCACCTTCCAGCTGGGGTACAAGGGGTACATCCAGCTGTGCATGCGCACCGGCGCGTACCGGTACATCAACGCGGGCCCCGTCTACGAGGGCGAGCTCAAAAGGGTGGACAAGCTGTCCGGCGAGGTCGACCTTTCGGGCGAGCCGGCGGGCGAGAACGCGCCGGTCATCGGGTATTTCGCCTATATGGAGACCTTGAACGGATTCCGCAAGTGCCTGTATTGGAGCACGGACAGGCTGCTCCAGCACGTCAAGCGGTACAGCGACAGCTACAAATCCGGCAGCAAAATCTGGAAGGACAATTTTGAGGAGATGGCGATCAAGACGGTGCTGCGGTACCTGCTCTCCCACTGGGGCGTCATGTCGACCGAGATGGAGCAGGCGTTCCAGGCCGACAATGTGGAGGCCGCCGACCAGATGATCGCCGGGGACGGCGCGCCGGACTACATCCCCGCTCAGGCGGAGGAAGTGCCGGCGGAAGCGGAGGTGAGCGCCGATGCTCAATAGCGTCACCTTGATGGGCCGCCTCGTCGCCGACCCGGAGCTCAAAACCACCCAGAACGGGACCTCCGTCGTCTCCTTCCGCCTCGCGGTCGAGCGGAACTACGCGCCGCAGGGGCAGGAGCGGCAGGCGGATTTCCTCCCCTGCGTCGCCTGGCGGCAGGCGGCGGAGTTTATCGGCAAGTATTTCACCAAGGGCCGGATGATCGCGGTGGAGGGCAGCCTCCAATCCCGCAATTACGAGGACAAAAACGGCCAGAAGCGGACGGCCATCGAGGTCATCGTCGAGCGGGCGCACTTTGCCGACAGCAAACCGGCGTCCGCAGGACAGGCTTCCGCCCCTCCCGCTTCGGCATCCCCCGCACAGCCCGCGGCCCCGCCGGTTGCGCCGCCTCCCGTCCCGGCCGGAGACCCGGCTGCGGCTTACGTGCAGACTGCGCAATACGGGCTGCCGGGGAATGTGCACTACCGGGGGACGCTGGACGTGGATATAGAGGACGACCCCTATTCGGGCGACCTGCCGTTTTAGGAGGGGCCTATGGGGAATCGCATGATCAAAGAGACGATCCGGACCAGCCGGTCCGTCAACAGCATGACCGATTTCCAGTTCCGTGTTTGGGTGTATCTGATTACCTATGTGGACGACTACGGCCGCGGGAGCGCCGACCCTGAGCTTTTAAAGGGGCTGGTGTTCCCCCGGCGGAAACGTTTGACTGAGAGCGATCTCAAAAAAGCGCTTGCAGATTTGGCGGGCATGGGCTGCATCCGCCTCTACCAGGTAGACGGCGAATCCTACTTTTGCTTCCCGAACTGGGGCAAACATCAGCGCATTCAGTCCAAGCGTTCCAGGTTCCCCGCACCGGATGAATCGGAGAATTTCGGAGATTCACCGAAGGTCACGGAAAGTCACGGTGGATTTCCGCCTGAAAGAGAACTAGAAACCAACATGGAAACCGAACTGGAAACCGAACGGGAGAACCCGCGCGCGCGCGAAGCACCTTCCCCCCGCAAAACATACGGCGAATATCAGAACGTCCTGCTGACGGATGAGGAAATGGACAAGCTCAAATCCGAGTTCCCATCCGACTGGGCGGCGCGGATTGAGCGTTTGTCCGAATATATCGCCTCCAGCGGCAAAAAGTACCGGAGCCATCTGGCGACCATCCGCAGCTGGGCGCGCAAGGACGCATCCGCGCACAAGGGCACAGCGCAGGGCTACCCGCCGTCCTACGACCTCGCGGAGCTCGAGGCGCAGGGGCTTGTGGTGCCCGATTTTGACACGAAGGAGGGGCAGGGATGATCCGGTTTACCATCGACTACCCCAAAGCGTTTGCGAAGGAGTACGGCCTGAACGCCTACTACGCGGGGCTGCACTGGTCGGTGCGCAAGCGGCGGGCCGACGCCTGGCACTGGCGGGTGCGGGCGGCGCTGCGGGACCAGGGCATAAGGCCCCGCATCCTGCAAAAGCCGGTCAAGATCACGTTCTGGTGGGACGACCGGCTGGATATCGACAACCATGCCATCGCGGCCAAATGCACCGTAGACGCGCTCAAGGGGATCCTCATCGAGGACGATTCGCGGCGGTACGTGCGTGCGGTGGAGCACCGGTTTTGGGACAGGCGGTGCATTGGGGTGGAGATTGAGGAGGCGGGGCAATGAAGAACAGACAAGGCTTTTTGGCCTCCCTCGAAGAAGCCGGCGTCCTCTGCATCGACAGCGAGATCCCGCATGCGGCCTACCTGCTGGACGATACCCGCAGAAAGATCGCGATCCTGCCCCCGCTGCGGACGGTGAAAAAGCTGCAGAACGGCTACCCGGCCGTTCTCCTCACCCCGCAGGAGGCGAAGAAGCTCGCGGAGGAGATTATCGGGATCTGTGAAGTGAATTTTGGGATGGGAGAATAACATGGCAGAAAAAATCAAACTGGAACTGTATCACGACAACTTCCAGAATTTCAGGCGGTACAATATCCCCAAGGCGCAGCTCGTGATTGCGGATATCCCCTACAACATCGGCGTGAACGCCTACGCTTCCAGCCCGGAATGGTACATCGGGGGCGACAATCGGAACGGGGAAAGCAAGCTGGCAAAGCAGAGCTTTTTCCACACTGACGGGACATTCAAGATCGCGGAGTATATGCACTTCTGCAATCGGCTCTTGAAAAAGGAGCCAAAAGTGAAGGGACAGGCCCCGGCCATGATCGTGTTCTGCGCGTTTGAGCAGATGCAGACGGTCGTTGAATACGGAAAGCGGTATGGATTTGCAAAGAGTTACCCTCTGTTCTTTGTCAAGAATTACTCCGCGCAGGTGTTGAAAGCCAATATGAAGATTGTCGGTGCAACAGAGTTTGCTGTGGTGTTGTATCGGGATAAACTGCCGAAGTTCCGCAACGATGGCCGGATGATCTTTAATTGGTTCTATTGGGAGCGAGATGGAAAAGGAATCCCAAAAATCCATCCAACTCAGAAGCCAGTGAAGCTGCTCAAGGAGCTGATCTCCATTTTCACGGACCCAGGAGATATAGTAATTGACCCCTGTGCCGGGAGTGGGTCCACTCTGAGGGCCGCTTATGAGCTTGGGCGCAGTGCCTATGGCTTTGAAGTGGACCGCAGGTTCTATGAGGCGGCGCAAAAAGAAATGCTCTCATTTGCCCGTCCAGAGGCGCAGAGCGAGCAGATGACGTTTTGGGAGGCTGGATCATGACTGAGGAGAAAAGGGCCCTCCTGGGCGATCACGAGGCGGCCAAGCGGCTGACGGAGGCGGGGGTGCTGGTGATGCACTCTTTCTATGGAGGAGATAGATAACGGTGAAAAGTAAGTTGAGATTCACAGATGTTTCCACAGAATACATGGAGTTTCGCAAGCCCGAATTAAGACCAACAACATACGCGAGCTATATGCACTTACTTAAACGTCGTATCATTCCCGTTGTTGGCTCAATCAAAATTAAAAATTTCAACAACGATGTGTTGCAGGGGTTCATTGATGTGGAATCAGCGGCTGGATATGGAAAACATGGAATTAGAGACTGTGTAAGCATTATAAAACTGGTACTCAGGTATGCGGCAGACATGAAATATGGCAAATACAAAATACGCACAATAAAGTACCACCGTGGTTGTTCCGGCATGAGGCGAGAACACTCTCTCACGAAAGATGAATACAATAAATTGTTAACCTACTGTATAGAGAACCCGGGGGAGCGGACGTTTCCGACGCTTATTGCTATGACCACTGGCATGAGGATCGGAGAGGTTTGCGGGCTCAAGTATGGGGATGTAGACTACAAAAATCTTACGATCAGCGTGACAAGAAGCGTAAAGCGGGTATGTATCCCAGATATGCCGAGCGAATTGGAAATCTCTTCTCCTAAAACGCAGTCAAGCATCAGAATGGTGCCAATCCTGCCAGAGGTCGCGAGACTTTTGGAGCGCACGGGAAATAGTGACGAAGTGTACATATCAAGTGGACGGGACAAGCCGCTGGAGCCGCGAAGCTACAGAGCAAAATACAACCGCATTCTTGCCCGCTTGGGTATAGAACATCACACGTTCCATGATTTGCGGCACACCTTTGCGAGCCGCAGTATTAACTCGGGAGCAGACGCGCGCACGGTTGCAGATATACTTGGACACACCAATGTGGAAATGACTCTTAACACATATACCCATTCGACAGATGAGAGCCGGCGGGCAGCTGCGATGAGTGCCTGTAGGATGCAATGAATAGCCAAGAAAAGTACGCAATGCTTGACCAACTCAACTTGTGCCATAGATGTGAAAAAGCGCGGCCCGCGCCGGGTAGAAAGTTTTGTTTTGACTGTCTCGAAAAAATAGCAGAATACAATGCGCAGCACTATAGCCGGGAAAAGGCGCATGAATATCAGACGAGGCGACGTGAGCTGTACCAAGAAAAGAAAGCAGCCGGGATATGTGTGCGTTGTTCCAAGCCCGCAACACACGGGATATACTGCTACGAATGTTCAATCAAAGCCAAGCGGCACAATTCTAAGATATCACAAAGGCGAAAGGCCGAGCGCCACGAGGCTGGGCTGGTTACAGAACGGCGTAAGCAAAACGGGCAATGTCTCCGCTGCGGCAGTCAAGCCGACGAGGACTTTTACTGCCAGAAATGTTTAGCGCAGATGAAACAGGCGCTTGACAAGGCACGAGAAAAATCGCCATTCAGGGAGATGGAGCGAGCGAGAATTGAGAAAGAGAGGTGCTACAAAGGATGGGCGCATGGGCAATAGTGCAGGGGGCAACGGGCCATTTGTGCATTGTGCCACAAATTATGGCAAGCGAACATTTGACACACGGCCGAGAGGTATATGTACCAATTTCCGCAGACGGGCTTATCTCTGCGATAGGAAAATTACATGAATATGAGGCGAACACCCGCGCACCGATTTTGAGCGCGGAGGAGATGGAGATGCTGGAGGGGATGAAATGATTAAACTGGAGAAATGCCCACATTGCGGAAGTGATGTTATCCTGTGCAAGCTGAACGGTATAACATATGTGGCTTATGAATTTTCTATTGTCTGCTCCGGGTGTGGGCTGGAAACCAAGATGACGGTCAACCCAAACTCTAATTGCTGTTTTGACATGGGTAAGGCGGTCAACGAGATTGTGGAGAAATGGAACCGAAGGGAGACCTAGACATGACGTGGGAAGAAGCGATTCAATAAAATAAACATATCCGGCCTTCTGCCGGGCGGGTTTTCGATTGCCTGCCCGCACCTTTCTGCCGTTGGTTGTTACGGGCCGGAACAATCCGCAGGAGTAGGTGGTACCAGCCCGATGATCCCTGCGGATTGCGTCCGGCAGAGGGCCGGAAGAAAGGAAAAGCTATGATAGTTATCCATTGTTACGAGGAGAAAAACCTGCGGAAACTGAGCAGGAATGATGAGGCAGATTGCACTAAATGCGCGTTTGCTGAAGAAACGCCTGACATTGAGGGAGGATATGCTTGGCTGTGCCATGCCGCATTGTATGACACAGAAACTTTGGCTTGCTTTGTGCCTAAAGCAGAAGAGGAGGCCCAGCCATGACGCGAGAAGAAGCGATTGCTCTTTTTGAAAAACAACTCACGGCGGCGCAGGTGGTGCTGGACAGCGGATTTGGGAGCAATCCGGGAGAGAACGACTTCTTATACCGTAGACGAAAGGAAATGGCCGAAATTGCCCTCTCCGCTCTCCGCCCCGTCAGCCGGGAGCAGGTGGAGAAGGTGTGGAGGGGCTGTAATGAATGCACCAGTTGTAAACTTTGCATTTGGAACGAAACAAAGAAGTGCAACGGATGTAAAAACATGTATTCATTCAAACCGTTAAGCAATTTTTGCCCCAGATGTGGGAAACCGCTAACGGACGAGGCCGTGGAGATGGTGATGGAGAGATTGGAGGCGCTACACAGTGAAACAAAAACCGATTGAGCTGATGCACTATTCGTTCGGAGCATCATCCGGGAACCAATGTGGGGCGTGCTGCAATCTAAGAGAATATCAATACAATTCCAGGAGAGTGCGTAAGTGTACTGCTTACGGTGGATTACATAGTAGTAAGGCCGATTGGGCGAAACGCTGGCCTGCGTGTGGGCTGTATGGGACACCAGTACCATATCAAGCAGTATCCGACACAGCAAAGCGCACGTTCGCAAGAATCGGTATTTGCAAGCATGAAAGCGGACCTATAGAGGGCCAGCTTAGATTGGAGGCGCTGAAAGATGGCAAGGGCGATTGATGCTGATAGGCTTTTGCGAGAGCTGACAGCACTAAGCCACGGACAGGTGTGGCCTGGATGGACGTATGAGGGAATAAGGCTCCTGATTGAGCGGCAGCCCACCCTCACCCCGCCGAACGACTGGATAAGCGTGGAAGATAGGCTGCCGGAGCCTGGGGAGCGAGTACTTGCTACGGACTGCGGATTTGTAGGAGAGTTTTACATCAACAAGCGTGGGAAATGGCAGCGATACAACGTTAATTGTTCCGAATTGCTTATGGCATTGGACATCCTGTATTGGATGCCCCTTCCCGCACCGCCTGACTGCCGCCCACCGGAGGGAGGAAATGATGTCAGCTAAAATTCGGAGAATCTTTAATCCAACAGCAGAAGAACTGATACAGGATTATGAGTTCCTGCTTGAACTTCACATGGAACAGCTTGGCCAATGTTCTACATGTGCAAACCTTATCCCCGGTGATATGTCTGGAGTGGTAACAGATTATGGGATGTGCAGGAAAAATAGCTCATTGTTTTCAGCCAAAGTGTGTGGCAGGGAGGATAAGATTTGCTCACTATATGTAGAGAAATCTGTCAAATCACTTGAACAAGAGATAGATAGGCTCAGACGACAGAGCCCGCCGGAGGGAGAGGACGTATGAGCAGAGAATATCCATGTATCTATTTTGAGAATGACGGGAAGTGCCGGAAGTTTTCAGACGATAATACCTTGAGCTATTGTGTAATGGGGCCATGCCAAGTGCAAACACTATCCAACGCCGACCGCATCCGGGCCATGAATGATGATGAACTGTCCAAACAGCTTGTGATTGTGATAGATGTTGACGGATTACAGCCGTGCAAGATGTATCTATCAAAACCAACAGGCAAGATATATCTAAGTCGAGCAGAGGCAGTAAGAGAAACAAAAGACTGGCTCCAACAGCCAGCGGAGGAGGATTGACGATGGATTGTAAATGGTTCAACAACGATTTTGAAACCTGCACAAATGGAGATTGCCCCTTTTGCGCGGACTTCTGCCCAGTAACCGAAAACCAGGAGGTTTGCCGGTATTCCGACTTGGATGATACGGAAACGATGCTCCGCAGATGCTTAGACGCAGAAAAAGAAGATTCCAGGGAAGCGATTCAGGCACTTGCCGAGGAAAACAAGGATTTGAAAAAGCAGCTTGAAAAGGCGAAAGCTGAGCGGGATGCGGCGGTGGATTGTTGTAGTGGGTATTGCGCTTCGTGCCTTTTTGTGAAGGACTGCGCTAAACACGACATGAACGACGCAGCACCAACACGATGGTGCTACGGTGATTGTGAAGACTGGGAGTGGCGCGGCCAGAAGGAGGAATGAGCATGGCAGAAGTGACTTGGATTAAAGGCCACATCGACCCACCAGTAAGCAAAGAGTATTATGTCGCGCTGGAAGCATTAACCGATGATATTCCAGGGTTTAGCAAGGGGGATATTGAGATCACCGGCGATTACTGGACAGGAGAAGAATGGCAGTCGCTTGGAAAAAACAACCCATTTTGGCGGGTCTTATGTTGGGCGGATGTTTTGCGCCCAAATGTCCCAGACGGACTAAACAAGCGTGTGCGCCGGTACTTTGGATTTACCGTGGAGAAGGAGGAATGAGCATGGCGTTTAAAAGAAGCCAGCTGTATGTTATATGGATAAACATGAAAGGCCGCTGTTTTAATCGGTCAAGACCAGATTATAAGTATTATGGGGAGCGCGGTGTTACGGTCTGTGATGAGTGGAGGGAATGCTTTCAATGCTTCAAAGACTGGGCTGTTTCAGTCGGATATAACGATAACTTGACGATTGATAGAATTGACGTTAACGGTAACTATTGCCCGGAAAATTGTAGATGGATACCATTTTCCGACCAAAGAGAAAATACTCGACAAACCAGAAAAATAACAATAAACGGAGAAACAAAAACTATCAAATCATGGTGCAGAAAATATGGGATCAGTTATGACATGGTTATGATGCGAATACATCGCGGTATGGATGATGTGTCGGCATTGTTAACTCCAAAGGAGAGGAGATAAAAGTGAAACGGTTAACTGAAAGGCTCGGAAATAAGGTTATCAATGTCAAATATGCGAGCCAGCACGAAACTGCAATTCACCGCCTTGCCGCCATTGAGGACATTCTCGGCGACGACTACGACCTTGACCGCCTCCGCGAGCTTGCCCAGGCGGACAGGGAGGGGCGGTGCGTGGTGCTGCCTGCTGGTGGTTTCAGCGATCAAGACGGTGAAAACGCCCTCAAATCTGCCATGAATACCTGCTATTATCATAACAATCCGGTGACCAGATTTATCGCGGATGCAGTTGCCGAAAAAATGATTCGTTCCGAAGCCGCGCTGAAAGAGAGGGAGAAGGAATGAGCGAGTATATCGACAAAAAGGCTTTGCTTGACGAGATTTGCCGCGACAACTGCGAAAGATCATACGACGGGACCTGCCACAATTGCCGCATGACGGAAACAATCGCTGATTTCCCCGCCGCAGACGTCCGGCCGGTTGTCAGGTGTAAGGACTGCCGCTGGGGCCAGATGGATGATCTGGGCGTTATGCACCGCCACAAATATCACATGCACAAAAATGTGGATGGGTTTTGTGACGAGGGAGAAAGAAAGGAGCCGGAAAATGAAAATACATATTCCAGCATTTAAGGCAATGGCGAGGTGCAATGAACACATGAATCATGGCCCGATTGATCTTGACCTTGGGCCTGATATTGTGCCCATAGTCCGCTGCAAAGACTGTATCTGGCGGGGGCGTGAGGAATGCGCCATGTTTTACCGCTGCGAATGCGGGGAGCAGCATACATGGGAAACAGACAATGATTTTTGCAGCTATGGGGAGAGAAAGGAGCCAGACAATGAAGTTTCGGAACCCTGAGACGGGGGAAGTGTTTGAGGATATTGTTGCAGCCCGGTTTAATTTTTGCAACCAAAGATGCCGAGAATGTCCCATTTCCTGTTGGAACAATGAGGGAGAAATGCGATGTGATATCTATTGTCATTTCCACCCCAAAGAAGTTGTCCGCCTGATAGGATATGAGGTTGTAGAGGATACACCAACTGATACACCAACAAATCAACTTGATTCATCAACTAAAGTGGTCGGAATCGACCCGGTTAAACCCCTCGAAATCGAGGAGGTTAAATACCTCGAATCCGAGGCAATGAAGGAGGACACGCCAATGAGCACCAAAATCCGCCCGGCCATTGAGAAGCTGGCAGAGATGGAAAAGCAGGACGCCAACCGGAAATTCCCGCTGTTTCATTCCATGCACGAGGGCTATGCCGTACTGCTGGAGGAAGTCGAGGAAGCGCGGGAGGCGCTGACAAGAACGGAAATCAGCCTGTCCGCGCTGTGGGCGCACATCCGGGACAACAACGCCGGCCGCGCGCCGGAGTTCGCCGGGCGCATCCGGGAGCACGCGCTGGACCTCGCCACAGAGGCCGTGCAGGCTGCGGCGATGGCGCAGAAGTTTATCGATTCGGCG
>ERZ1090881.121-NODE-121-length-39640-cov-29.200455_pt1 | contig 39640 bp, 36 predicted proteins | sample MGYA00478470_ERZ1090881 | MGnify/ENA primary metagenome ERZ1090881 (study PRJEB33644, sample SAMEA5815736) | chicken gut metagenome | biome: Chicken; feature: Gastrointestinal Tract; material: Caecum | place: Ireland | collected 2019-01-01 | study: A study of the...
CTCTTAATCAGTGGGCCCAGGGTTCGAGTCCCTGGAGGTGCACCACAAGCACAAAATCCGAACTTTTTTCCAATAGGAGAAGGGTTCGGATTTTTTATTTTTCTTAAAAAGTGGAACCCGAGTCGGGTGCTCTTTGCGTGAAAATAATATTTCATATTGCGACAAAATAGAAAATTATACAAACATTTTACGGCTGTGTGGTCGCAGGCTTTACGTTCCTCTGGTAAACTTGGAATTGTTCGAAGCGGTTAACATTTTAAGATTACCGGGAGGTATCATGTATGGAATCTGTCAACAAGCAGACGGCCAGCCAGTCCCAGAAACTGATGGTCTTTGTCCTGACCATGGCGCTGTACGGCCTGGCTACCCTTTTTTCCGAGCTGATCCCCAAGTTTCAGGTGGGCATCGTGGAGTTTTCGGTGGAGTATTTCCTGTTCATTCCGCTGACGCTGGCAATGCTGTTTGACCCCATGTCCGCGGCGCTGGGCGCCGCCACCGGCGAGCTGGTGTTCAGCGAGATCATGCTGGGGCAGTTCGGCGGCCTGGGCGAGGTGGAAAAATTCCTCACCGTCACCATCGGCGTCTATGTGGCCGGCCGGCTGGTGCGTGACCCGTCCAACCGGGTGATGGTCGGTGTGGCGGCCATAGGCGGCACCGCTTTGCAGCTGTTTATGGGCACGGTGGTGGATATTCTGAAAGTACAGTTTGCCATCGAGGACTTTGAGGCCGTGGCCGGCCTGCCCGAAAGTGTCTTTGCCACCGAGGGCTTTGCCTTCCTGAACGACCTGCTCTTCTCGGGCATCCTCTTCTGCCTGCTGCCCACCCTCTATCTGGTGCCCAAGCTCCACGGCAAGATCGAGCCGCTGCTGGGGATGCAGCCCCGCACCCCGAAAACCGCACTGGAGCCCCTGGGGGCCAAGGCTGTCCTGGGTTGCATCGTCGGTTTTGCTGCTGCCGCCGGCACCCAGATGCTAGCCAAGAGCGGTATGAGCCTTGTGGACTGGGAGGCTCCCTGGTCTGAGAGTATGCCCGCTTTTGCAACGGCGATTTTGATCGCCGCCGCCCTGTGTTTGGTGGCCGTCCTGGTCATCCGCAAACAGGCCGAGCAGGATCAGAGAGGTTGAGCCTTATGCACGCGATAGAAATAGATCACCTGACCTATTCCTATCCGGGCGCGGCGCATCCGGCGCTGCAAGATATTACCGTCTGTGTGGAACAGGGGGACTTTCTCGCCATTGTGGGCAACAATGGATGCGGAAAGTCCACTTTTTGCAAGGCCCTCAACGGTCTGATCCCCCAGTTCATCAGCGGCGATTTTTCGGGGCGCGTCCTTGCCTGTGGGCTGGATACCTGCACAAGCGACGTGGGCGCCCTGGCCCGGAAGGTCGGGTATGTATACCAGGACTTTGAAAATCAGATCATTCGACCCACCGTGCTGGACGACGCCTCCTACGCCTGCCAGAACTACGCCATGCCAGACTATAAGGAGCGGGGCATGGCGGCGCTGGAGCGGTGCGGCCTGCGCGGCCGGGAGAGTGATTTCATCTGGCAGCTGTCGGGCGGGCAGACCCATCTGCTGGCCTTGACAGGGGCGCTGTCCCTCCAGCCCGACGTGCTGATCCTGGACGAGCCCATCGCCCAGCTGGACCCGGCCCACGCCGACCGCATCTATGGGGTGCTGCGGGAGCTGAACGAGCGGTACGGCAAGACCATCATCGTCATCGAGCACCACACCGAGTACATTGCCGACTTCTGCAAGCACGTCATGCTGCTGAAAGAGGGCCGGGTGCAGTGGATGCTGCCCACCGGCGAGGCTCTGCAGCGAGTGGAAGAACTGCAAAGCTGCAATATTTTCCCGCCGCAGGTGACCCTTGCGGCCTGGCGGATGCGCCAGGCGGGCAGCCTGACCGTGCCGCGCCTGCCGGCGACCATCTCAGAGGGCAGGGAAGTGTTTGTCCCCCGGGCAAACCCGGCACCCGCCCCGCGGCCTGCCGCCCCTGCGCAGGGGGAGACGGTGGCCGCCTTCCAGGAAGTTTCGGTGGCCTATCGCAGCGTCAAGGGGGAACCGCACAAGGTGTTCGACGGGCTCAGCCTTGCGATCCACAAAGGGGACAAGGTGGCCCTCATTGGCTCCAACGGGGCGGGCAAATCCACCTTTATGAAACTGCTGGTGGGGCTGATGAAGCCGTCGGCCGGCACGGTCTGCCTGCATGGACGGTCTCTGCGGGACGTCCGGCCGGAGGCCCTTTCCCGCGAGGTCTCGATGGTCTACCAGAACCCCGAAGATATGTTCATCAAGGATTCGATCGAAAAGGACATCGCCTACGCGATGGAGGCCCGGGGCGTTCCCGATGCGGCCGGCCGCACCGACCGGCTGCTCGAGCGTTTCCGTCTGTCCGGCCTGCGGGACCGGGACGGCCGTCTGCTCTCGGGCGGGCAGATGCGCCGGGCCAGTCTGGCCATCGGGGTAGCGCTGGACCCGGGCATCCTGCTGCTGGACGAGCCCACCGCCAACCTGGATATTGCCACCCGAAAGGAGATCATGCGCACCCTTGAGGATCTGAAAGAGATCACCGAGACGGTGGTCATTGCCACCCACGATATGCAGCTGGTCTGCGAGTGGGCCCAGCGGATCATCGTCCTGTGCGGCGGAAAGGTCGTGGCCGACGGGACCCGGGATGAGATCTTCGGGGACCGCGCCCTGATCGAGCGGGTGGGCATCCGTCCGCCCGAGATCTTCGCCATGGGGCAGGCGCTGGACCCCGCCGCCCTCTGCTACACCATCGACGACTTTTTGCGCTGTTTTGAGGGGAGGAAGCCTGTATGAAAGCGGTCGATAAGCTCTCGGAAAATATCCTGGACAAACTGTCCATAGATTTTCTGCGCAGCCAGGTGCTGAAAAACGCTTACGGCAACAACGATACCGTCATCGCCGCGATGGATCCTCGCGTCCTGATCGTTTGGTACCTCTTTTTTGGGCTGGTCCCCTGGTTCGTCAGCGACCTGCCCTTCCTGCTGGGATGTTTTGTGCTGGTAACAGCCACCACGATCCTGGCTCATGTGGCGGGGCTGGTGCTGTTCCTGTTCGGGCTTGGCGTGTTCTCCCAGACGGGGTATCTGCTGGTCGTGACCTGGCTGTTCGGCGGAGACGCCTCGGCCATCGCGCCGCTGCTGGTGCTCACCCTCAAGGTGGCCACCGTGTCGCTGGCATCGGTCACCGTCTTTTCGGGGATGGACCCCGACAAACTGGCCAATGGCCTGATGTGGTTTGGATGCCCGGAGCAGCTGTCTTTTTCCATCTCCTACGCCTACCGGATGCTGCCCATCTTGATGGAGGAATTCCAGAACGTCCTGCTGTCCTACCGGCTGCGGGGCAACCCGCCGGCCCACGATACCCTTTGGGGCAAGATCCGCTACCTGGCTTACCAGATCCAGATCATCATCTGTGCCTTTTACCCCCTGATGCTCAACACGGCCAAGCGGTCTCGCACCACCGTCGAGGTGCTGGAGATCAAGGGCTACCGCTACGCCGCCGCCAACCCCGAAGTCAAAAAGCTCAAGCTGGCCGCCCTCAAAGTGACGAACAACGATCTGCTGTTCCTGGCGCTGTCGTTTGTCTGGGTCGCCGCCGCCTTTTTGCTTTCCACCTTGCTCTGAGAGGGACAACGCTATGTACATGGATTTTCACACACATGGGAAGCTGGCAAAATATCTGCCTTTCTCCACCGAATATACCGACTGGCTGCTGCGCGAGGCGCGCCGCGCCGGCCTGGACGCCATCTGCCTGACCGAGCATTTCAACACCCAGCAGTTCGACACCCTTTACGGCTACATCGAAGCGCGGGGCGAAAAGAACGGGGACGCCTATGTATTTGAAGACGCGGGCGGACTGCGCGTTTTTCCCGGCATGGAGACCGACATTGCGGAAGGCGGGCATGTGCTGTGCGTCGGCCCGATGGAGGCCATCCGGGAGATGAACCGCCGCCTGGAGCCGCACAAGACCAAAGACCGGTTCCTCCCGGCAGCGCAGTTGCTGGAACTCTTTGCCGAATACCCGGTCCTGGTGGGGGCGGGGCACCCCTTCCGGGACGGCGGGCACATCCCCGACCTGCCGCCGGAGCTGCTGATGCGCTTTGATTTTCTGGACCTGAACGGCAAGGACATCGCCGAGGACCGTCAGCGCACCGAGGAGATGACCTTCGGGCTGGGGCAGCGGCTGGGCAAGCCGGTGGTGGCCGGCAGCGACACCCATCAGGCGGTGCAGTATGGCTGCATCCGCACCTGTTTTGAACACGATTTTGCTTCCTTTGACGCGCTGGCCCGGGAGATGAAGGCAGGCCGGTACAGCATCTGCGTCCATCCCGACGCGGAGGTCAAGGTGCGCACGGCCGGCCTGCTCAAACGCGCGCTGAAAGAGGTCCACGCCCTGGGTGGGGACTATGTTTCGCTCCTGCTGAGCCGCGGGGGAGAGTCCCCGGCGGTGCTGGCAGCCAAGAAGGCGGCCCTGTGATGGACACCGCTGCGCTGCTGCGGCAGGCTGGCCGCATCGTACGGGAGGCGGGCGCGCGTTTGGAGGACCGGAGCCTGGCGGCGCAGGTGCGCGCCAAAGGCCCCACCGACTTTGTCACGGCGGTGGATACCGAAGTGCAGGAGCAGATCCGCGCCCGGCTGCAGGCGCTGGACGGGACGATCCAGTTCATGGCCGAAGAAAAGGACAACGCCGCCATCGACCCGGCCCGCCCGGTCTGGATCCTGGACCCGGTGGACGGCACCACCAACCTGATCCACGGCTTCCGGCACAGTGCAATTTCGCTGGCGCTGGCCGAAGGCGGCAGGGTGTGCCTCGGCCTTGTGTTCGACCCCTTTGCAGGGGAGCTGTTTGCCGCCCGGCGGGGCGGGGGAGCGTTCTGCAATGGGCGGCCCATCCATGCCAGCGGGACCGTGCACCTGGCGGACAGCCTCTGCTCGGTGGGGACCAATCCTGGCCGGCGGGAGGAAGCCGGGGCCACCTTTGCCCGGGCCCGCCGCATCTACGACCGCTGCCACGACATCCGCCGGATCGGCGCGGCCTCCGTCGAACTGTGCTATACGGCCTGCGGCCGTCTGGATGCGTACCTGGAGCACGGTCTCAAACCCTGGGACTATGCGGCCGGCGGGCTGATTTTGGAGGAAGCCGGCGGCCGCCTGACCACATGGGACGGCAAGACCCCTTCCCTTACCGCAGCCAGTTGTGCTATACTGGCGACGAACGGCCGCATTCATGAAGAACTGCTGGCCCTGGTATGACAGGAGGCGACTATGAACCTTTCCTTTCCCCAAATGCCGGACAAACTGACCAGCACCGAACAGGACATCGTGGAATACATCGCCGCGCACCGGGATGAATTCCTCTGCATGACCATCGGGCAGCTGTCGGCGGCGCTGCATATCTCGGAGGCCACGGTCTCCCGCTTTGCCCGGCACGTCGGCTGCGAGGACTTCAAGCACCTCAAGCGGACGGTGGTGGAGCAGACCGTCCAGCGCGGGCCCGCCCAGAAACTGAACTATACCCTCCGGACCGGGGATGGAGACCTGCTGACCGCCTGGATGGAACAGCAGCGCTACAACCTGCAAAAGACCCTCGATCTGCTGGACCGGGACGCCTTTGCTGCGGCGGTGGCCGCCCTGCTGGGGGCGCGCAAAATTTTCCTCCACGCCCGCAACGCCTCCCGCGCCCCGGCCGTCCTGCTGGAATACCGGCTGCGCCGCATCGGGCTGGAGGTAGAGCAGTTGCCGGCGGCCGGCAGCGAACTGGCAGAGCGTCTGGCCGTCATCGGCCCGCGGGATGCCGTTGTGCTGTTCGGCTTTGCCAAGGTGTCGGCGGCGGCCGGAGTCATCCTGGAGCGCCAGAAGGAGGCCGGCTATCAGACCATCCTTTTCACCAGCCGCGTTTGGCACGGCGAGGGCCCTCGCGCCGACATCGAGCTTTTTGTCTACCGCGGGGACGAAAAGGAACAGCACTCGATGAGTTCCCCCATCTCGGTGGCCGAGGCCCTGAGCCTGGCCCTCTCGGCCCAGATGGGCGGCGCCGCCCTTGCCCGCCTGGACGAAATCCAGCAGCTCAAAACCGCCTATAAGGACCGGCTGTGAAAAGATGCGGCTGCCTGGTCCAGTCTGGCGCACCATAAGCACAAGATCCGAACCTTTTCCAATAGGAGAAGAGTTCGGATTTTGTTTTCTTCGGTAAGTTAAATAATGAACGGCTCCCTTTCCGAAACCGTACCGGAAGGCCGGGGGCCAAAGCGGTGATGGGTTACTCCAGAGTGAAAAATAGATGCGCCCTGAAGGACGTGAATTGCACCCCATTTGTTCGACAGCATGAAATTGTCAATCCTGGTTGACACAAAACGCGCAAGCATCTTCCGCGCATTTCTACGCAGATTGCTGCAGGGAATGGTAGAAGTGCTGCCTCCCGAAGAGCAGGATAGGCTTTTACTGAATTCTCTACTGTTCTGGCACACAGGGGTGCTTTCCTATTGGTATCCATAGCCAGCCCCAGGACAGCTCTGTCATAGGGGACCGGGGCTTCGCATCTCTGCCGCCGGCAAAAACGCCGCAGCGTCAGGGCTTGCCTCCCTTTCTGCGCAACCAAACGCAACACATTTTGCCTGCCGCGGTTGGTGGAACTTTTGGACCATCGAGAGTATAATCGAACCAGGAGGTGTGAAAGGTATGAAAATGCAGAAAAATAAAATCGCCCAAAATCTGATGGTCCTGCGGCAGCTGCATCAACTGTCCCAGGAAGAGGTGGCCGGGCGGATCGGCGTTTCCCGGCAGGCTGTCGCAAAGTGGGAGACCGGCCAGTCGGTACCGGACATTCTGAATTGCGACGCGCTGGCGAAACTGTACGATGTGGAGCTGGATGATCTGCTCCATTACGACCAGGAGCAGACCGGTAAAAGCATACCGCCCAGGGGCAAGCACCTGTTCGGGACCGTTCGCGTGGGGGAACGGGGGCAGATGGTCCTGCCCAAGCAGGCCAGAGAGGTGTTCGGGATCAAGCCGGGGGACAGGCTGGTGGTTTTGGGGGACGAAAACCCGGAGCATCCGGGGATCGCGCTCATGAAGGAAGAGTTCTTCCTGGGGATCGCCCGGCTGTTCCAAACTGCTTTGGATACGACGGTTACACCCGACGAAACGGAGGGAGAAGAATGAAAACGGTGCTGGACGTCCGGGACATCGGGAAGCGCTATCCCGGCTTCACCCTGGAGCATGTCAGCTTTTCCCTTGCGCCCCATCGCATCATGGGGCTGATCGGCAAAAACGGGGCGGGGAAAAGTACAACGTTCAAAGCGATCCTGAACATGGTCAAGCCGGACAGCGGGAGCGTCACCCTGTTCCAGAAGGATTTCAGCCGGCACGAAAAAGAGTGCAAGGAGCGGATCGGCGTCGTGTTTGGAGGGGTCGACTTTTATCCGCTGAAGAAGCTCTCTGCCATTACGGCCGTTACCCGGACGTTTTACGCGGACTGGGATCAGGAACGGTATCAAAAGTACATCCGGCGCTTTGCTCTGGATGAGAGGAAAAAGTACAAAGAGCTCTCCAGCGGGATGAAGGTAAAATACCTGCTTGCGCTGGCGCTGTCGCACCACGCCGAGCTGCTGATTTTGGATGAGCCGACGTCCGGCCTGGACCCGGTATCCCGCGAGGAACTGCTTCAAATCTTCCGGCAAATTGTGAAAAGCGAAACGTGCTCCATCCTGTTTTCTACCCACGTCACTTCGGATCTGGACAAATGTGCCGACGATATTACGTATATTCAGAATGGGCGGGTACTGCAGAGCGCGGATAAAGAGACTTTTTTGCAGTCCTTTGCGCATTTGAAAACGCCGCAGGATGCCGGGCCCCTCACATTGGAAGAGATCATGCTGCGCACAGAAAGGAGCGAGTGGGATGATGACGCTGCTTTATAAGGAACTGCGGCTTGCCGCCCATCCGGCCTCGCTGGTTTTTGCCTGCCTGGGCTGTCTGGTCCTGGTGCCGGCCTACCCGTACAGCGTGATCTTCCTGTTTGGATGCCTGGCGCCGTACATCACATTTTTACATGCGCGCGAAACGAATGATGCCTGGTATACAGCGGTTCTGCCGGTGACAAAGAGGGAGAGCGTGCTGGGGAAATGCCTGCTGGTCCTTGTCTTTCAGGTGTTTCAGCTGGTTTTTTCGGTCCCCTTTGCGCTTTTGCGCCATGCTTTGCACATCGCCAATAACCCGGTGGGTTTGGATGCCACCGCGGCGTGGTATGGGATGGGATTTTTCGTATATGGCGTGTTCGACCTGGTCTTTCTCACGGCATTTTATAAAAACGGCTACAAGGTCGGGCAAGCGTTCCTCCTTGCAGCCATTCCCATGGCCCTTCTCATGACAGCGACGGAAGCCGCCGCCCATCTTCCCGCGCTGGCCTGGATGGATAGCTGCCAGCCGGAACACCTGCGGATGCAGCTGCCGGTCCTCGCAGCCGGGATCGCCTGCTATGGCGTCTTGCTTTTGCTGGCATACCGGATCTCGGCAAAACGCTTCGAGCAGGTGGACCTGTAAGGGCCATGCGCCGGTATCGGCCCCGGAGCGTTTTAACAGAATAACAGGCGTTTAACAGCAGCACCCCCAGGCAGGAGGCCCAAGAGGCTTCCTGCCTCAGCGTGTCGCAAAAGCGCCACGCTCCAGGGGGAACCCATTTCTGCCCGCATACGCGGGACAGAAATTCTTTCCCCCTGGTATCCCCCTGGGGACAAAATTTAGCGCCGAACCGTGCACTCGCCCTAACGGGCTCGCACACTCTCAGCGCAAAATTTCCCTGTATGTGTCCCGACCGTACGCGCATGTCGTCCGGTCGGGACTTTTTTGACAATCTGAGGCAGGAGGCCCAAGAGGCTTCCTGCCTTTTTTGGCGTCTGCCGGGTTTTTGTGATGACGCAAAATAACGAATTTCAACTTATTTTAACGCTTTTAAACTTATTTTGCGGAAAAGATGATTTCATTCGCAAATTGCCTTATGATTAATTCTGGTTCTTGTATGGGGATCGGAAATTCATTGAGGAGGAATTTGTATCAACTTGAAATCGGAATGTGAAATTTATGAAATGCTGCGACCGTTTCGTTTGAAATGGAAGAACATTGGCGTTTCGGACCTGGTTTGTGCGGTCATGCTGGTGGAAGAAAAGCCGGAACGTATCCATGCCCTCCACAAAGAGGTCTACATGGTGATCGCAGCGGAGCGCTGCTGCACCTGGAGAGCGATCGAAACCAGTGTCCGCAGAGTGCTGGAAGAGGCGTGGAGTCACAACCGCCGCCATATGGAGACCCTGGTCGGGTACCCGCTGGACAGTTGCCCCACCGCCGCGGAGTTTATTTATATCTGTGCGAATTATGTCCCCAAAAGAGGTGCTGAGGACATCAAATAAGGTGTAAACCGTGATCCATACAAGAACTAAAAACCGTTGTATGCAATAAGCTGCAACGGTTTTGATGTTCTGTGCCGGCGCGGCGTCCGGCTGCGGAAGCGGCCGCAAAAACAAAACGCCCCGGCTCTCGCGCAGAAGGCCGGGGACGTTGGGATGGGGCTTTTGCTGCCGGCGGCGCCCCGGCCGCTTCAAAGCGGTCTGCCTGGGCGCTCGGGGGGTGTACAGGAGCTGCCGGCGGCCGGTTCGCCGCCGTGGACGAACCCTTCCGGCGGGAGGTTCATGCCCGCACAATCCCCCCTCAATCCCACCAGAAGTACCAGACGGTGGACTGCCGCAGCCCGTCGGCCAGCGCGCCCACGGTGGCGTCCTCCGCCCCCTGGTCGATCACATCGGGGCAGAAGCCGTACTGTTCCGCTGCCAGCTCCATGGCCTTTTCCTGGGGAATGGGGGACGGCAGATCAAATTCCAGCTCGTCGTGGCTCATGGCGGCCGGTACCGCGCCGTACTGCTCGAACCAGTATTTCGCCGCGGCCATCAGCTGGGGCGTGTCGGGGCACTCGTTCCAGTTGCCGAAGGGCAGGTATGCAAAGACTTCCCAAGGGTTCCTGACCGGGATTTTCGCCAGAATGAGCGGATGGGTCATCTCGGTGCCGTCGTCCCAGTAGCTGGCGAAGCGGCCGTTGTCGCAGCCGCCCGCCATCCTGCCCAGGACCTCCTCGTCCCAGTCCATATCGTCGTCCGCGGCTTCTTCTTTGCGCTGCCCGGTCATTTCGTTCAGGACGGTCTTGCCGTCCCGGAGGGGGGAGGCAAGCATCCTTTTCCGGTATGCCGCCACCTTGTCCGGGTCAAAGGCGTGCTCTTCCGCGCCGTCGCTGTCCGGGTCGGCGTTCAGGATCAGGCACTCCCACAGGGTCTCGTCGTCCGCCCGGACGAGCACCGGCACAAAGCCCTCATGGGCGGCATCCCGTCTGGCGTAGCTGTAGGCCGCCGTAATGGGGTCGTCGTCCTTCATGGAGGGGAAATAGGTGCACGCGCAGTCCAGATAGTCCATCAGGGCGCAGGCCAGTTCGGAGGGTTCCAGGGTGTCCTCGTCGAAGTCCTGTCCCTGCCAGTTGACAAAGCGCCGGTCGATGAGGTGGGCCATGGCCTGGTAGTAGTCCTCGTCAAAGGGGACGAACAGATAGGCCTCGTCCTGGATCTCGTCGGAATCGTTGCGCTCGGGGCCGATGACGCCGATGGCGTAGTTGTCGATGTCGCTGGGGAAGTAAGGGCTGTCCGGCTCTCCGTAGTAATAGGAGGCAAAGGCCGCCCCTTTCCTGTTGAACAGCGCCCCAAAGAGCTGCCCCTTCAGTTGGTCCCGGATCAGGCCGCGCAGGTCGGCGCGGCTCAGATCCTCCATAAACGGCTGCAGCTGCTCCCAGTACCGCTCCATAAATTCCGTGCTCATCAGATCGCGCTCCAGGCACCAGCGCAGGTAAATGGCCAGATGGTTATAGGCGTTGATCTCCTCCACCGGCAGATGTTTCTCCCGGATGGTTTCCAGATGCCAGGCGGCATCGTCCATTTCCCCCACAAAATCCTCCTCGCCGCCCAGAGTGCCCCGGGTGATGGCGTCCTGACGGGCGGGGTCCACCACAAAGCTGATGCCCGCCATTTTGTCCAGCAGGGCGTCCGCATCGTGTTCCAGCTTATAGTCCAGCTCGTCCCGGTAGAGGGGGATCACCTGGTAGAAGTTGACTTCCTCGCCGCCGGGCAGGGTGCAGACCTCGCTGCCGTCCTCCGTGCCCTGGGGGCTGGTGAGGATGGCGGCGCAGAGCTCCGTGCCCGCTGCAAAGGGCGACTGCTTGTCCATAGTGTGGCCCCAGCCCAGCCAGGTGTCGCTGGCAATGGGCAGCCGGGCCAGCGCTTTCAGCAGGCCGACGGGCCAGTACCACCGTTCCTCCTTCAGGGATTCCTGATCCAGTTTCCAGTCCGGCGGCAGGGCGATGGCCAGCTCCGCCCGCTCCAGTTTGTACTCCGCCAGTTCCTCCGGGACGTTCATCCGGTGGGCGCCCATGCCCATGGTGACCAGGGTGCAGTAGCGCCGTTTTTCCGAAGGGGGCACCAGGCAGATGTCCACATGGATGTCGGGGGACTCCAGCTCGTGGAATACCGTCTCAAACTTGCCGAAGGCGTTTTGGATGTGCTGCTCCACCGCAGACATCTCATCCTCGGTGTAGACCTCCGGTTCGCGGCTGTCCGCCGAGGACCAGACGGCATCCTCCCTGGTCCCGTCTGGATTCAGGAAGATCTGAACATACCGGTCCTCCCCCGGCTGCTGGTAGATAAGCCCCATGCGGCGGGTCTGGTTCACCAGCACCCCCCTCAGGACGCCCTCCGGTTCCCCTTCGGGGGTGTAGGTGAGCCACTCTCCGCTGGCCAGCCGGCCTTTCAGCTGCCGCAGCCAGTCGGTTCCCATCTTGGAGAGCCCGGCCTCGTTCATGCAGAAGGTGAGCTCCACCGGATGCCCCTTCACCGGGTAGAGCAATCTGCAGAAGGGGCTGTTTTTCTCATAGTCATACCGCTCCGGGTGGAACAGCTCGTAAAATTCGGCCAGCCCCGCTTCGTCCACCCGAAGGCAGGCCAGGGCGCGCTGCTTTTCGTCCACATCCTGGCCCAGCCCCTGCTGGAGGGCCTGGTCGGAGTCGGGGTCGATCCAGTGGTATTCCATCTGTTCCAGGGAGGCCCCGGCTTCGATTTCTTTTTGCAGGGTCAGGAACTCGTAGTCCCCCGGTTCCAGCTGCAAGCCCTGCCTGACGGCGTCCAGCGCGCCGGCTTTGTCCCCAAAATGCGCCCGCAGCTTGCCCACCTCCAGCCAGATCCAGGGGTAGTCCGGTTCTTCCCGGGCGCCCTTTTCCGCGTATTCCAGCGCTTCTTCCAGCTTGCCGCAGTACATGAGGGCCACCGAATAGCGGTAGTACCAGGTGGCGCAGCCTGCGGCATGTTTCTCCGAGTCCTTCATCCACTCTGCGGCGCGGCTGTAGTGGACATAGTCATCCAGATTGTTGCAGGCGAAGGCGTACCAGAGGGCGATCTGCAGATCCTGGCGGGCCTGCTGTTCGGTGAACCGCCCTTCTTCTACGCCGCTTTTGATGAAATCCTCCAGCCAGCGGAGCATTTTCCCGAAGTAGCCGGAAACGCCGTCGTCGAAGGAAGCCAGCGTTTCGATGTCCTCTGCCGAGAGCAGGGAGCCGGTGTCCGCGATGGCCATGTAGGCTTTGGCCAGTTCGCTGTCCATCTCGGGGGTGCGCTCCCCGGCGGGGATGGCCTCCAGCGCATCGATCACCTTCTGGAACTCGTCCTGTTCAAACCACAGCTGGCATTGTTTCAAAACTTCCATATCGGAGCCTCCTTTCAGGCAAAAGAAAAAGCCCCGCGCCTGCTGTCACCTGGACAGGAGGGCGCAAGGCATGAAAAGGCCGCACAAAACCAGACCGCGCCCCAAATGCGGGCGCCGGCATCCAGAGAAGGGGCTGGCAGCGGGGGAGGGGATGCAGCCCATGGCTGCGGGAGAAAAGGCTTCATAGAGGACCTCGTTTCGTTGCGATGAGGACGCAGTGGTTGGTTACGATGATTATAGCACAAAATCAGGGAAAAGGGGAGAGAGAAGTGTGCGCTCCGGCAGCAAAAAACACGGGCGGCTGCAGGGCCTTGACAAGGCGCCCCGGGGCTGGTACTCTGAAAAAAAGCGCAATGCGCGCAAAGGGAAAAGGAGAACGAGCCATGCCGGCAGAACAGGAAGAGCCAAAAAAAGTATCCATCGACGAGATCGCCCGGGCGCTGGGAGTCTCCAAGACCACTGTGTCCCGGGCGCTGTCCGGCAAAGGCCGGATCAGCCAGGCGACCCGGGTACGGGTGCAGGAATATCTGACCAATGCCGGGGCGGCTCCGGCTGTGCGCACTACACCGCAAGTCCATACGACCCATAATCTGACCATGGTGATCCCCAGCCATTTTGTACACCTGGACCTGCCTTTTCTGCGCAAAAGCATGGGCGGCATCTGCACGACGGCGGCGCAGCGGGGGTACGACCTGCTGCTTTGCTACGCCGAGGGCGCGGACACCCGCCAGCTGGAGCGCCAGCTCTCCCACCACAAAATGGACGGGGTGATCCTGTCCCGCACCCTCCGGGACGACCCCTGCATCGAGCTGCTGCGGCAGTTCCGGATGCCGTTTGTCACCATCGGCCGCACGGAGGACCCGTCCATCCCGCAGGTGGACAACGACCAGGTCAGCGCCAGCCAGGAGATGACCCGGCTGCTGCTTCAGCTGGGCCTGCGCCGGATCGCTCTGCTTGCCGGCAGCCCGCTGTACTACGTCAACCGGGACCGGGCCAAAGGGTACATGGACGCTATGGCCCAGTGGGGCATCCAGCCCGACCCGGGGCTGATCCACACCGGCATCGAGACCGACGTCCAGCGGATCGACGCGCTGGAAGCCGTCCTGGAACGCCGGCCCGACTGCATCCTCTGCGGGGACGACCGGCTGGCTTTCGATGTATCGCTGGAGCTGCAGGCCCGTCAGATCCGGGTGCCGGATCAGATGCGGGTTGCCAGCCTCTACGACAGCGAGCTGACCGCCGGGCTCAACCCCGGTATTTCGGCCGTACAGTTTGACGCGGAGGCCCTGGGGGGCGCCGCCTGCCGGATGCTGCTGGACCTGATGGCCGGCAAGGAATCCAGCCGTCAGGTGGTGATGGGCCATCAGGTCATCCTGCGGGACTCCACCAAAACAGCGCCCGGCCGCTGAAGCCTCCGTTCTGCCCTCGCCCCTCATTCATCGGACGGAGCCTCCCACCACAAAAAACGCAACATCCGGGCCCCTTGCGAGCGGCAAACGCTCCCAGGGGGCTCGGATGGTTTTGTTTTGCGGTTTTTCGCCCGGCGGGGTCACCCGTCAAACATGGTCTGAGCGATGTGGGCCAGCAGGCGGGCCGAGCCCTCGACGCCGAAGCGGCTGCTGTCCAGCATCAGGTCGTGATCGGTAAAGACGTCCTTCACCTCGGGGCAGTAGCGCCGGTGGTAGAGCTCCCGGGCGCGGTCCACCTCCCGGATCATCCGGCGGGCGGTGGCCTCGTCCATGCCCAGCTTTTGGGTGCAGTTCTGCAGCCGCCGGCTGTAGGGTGCGTAGACATACACCCCCAGGCGGTTGGGCAGGTCGGCCAGGATGCTGCCCCCGCAGCGGCCTACCACGATGCAGGAACGCTTGGCCGCCAGGTCCCGGATGATGTTTTTCTGGACCAGGAAGATCTCGTCCCGGATGCTGGGCACGCTCATGCCCAGGGGATAGAGCCGGCGGAAATACACGGACTGGGCCGTTTCTTCGGTGTCGCTGATCACCGACACCGGCAGGCCCATGCGGCGGGCGGTCTCCTCCACGATGTCCCGGTCGTAAAAGTCGATGTCCAGCTGCCGGGCCAGGGCCTGGGCGATGGAGCGGCCCATGCTGCCGAACTGGCGCGAGATGGTGACGACGTACTGCTTCATGGCGTATCCTCCTCCGGCTCAGACGGCCGCGGGCTGCGCCTGGAGCTTGTGCTTCTGCACAGCGCGCACCAGGCAGGACAGCGCGAAATTGATGACAAAATAGACCGCGCAGGCAAACCCGAACAGCACGAACACGTCCGACACGTTGGTGGTGCCCAGGCCGTTGTACTGGCCCGCCGCGCTCATGATCTGCTTGACGCGGGCCATCAGCTCGATGACGGCCACGTTGGCCAGGTAGGAAGAATCCTTGATGGTGGTGATGACCTGGCTGAGCAGGGTGGGGATGATGCTGCGGTAGGCCTGGGGCAGCACGATGTACAGCATGATCTGCACCGTGCCGAAGCCCTGGGCGTGGCCGGCCTCAAACTGGCCCTGGGGCACCGCGTTCAGGCCGCCCCGGACGATCTCGGCGATGACCGAGGAGGTGAACAGGATCAGCGCCACCGCCGCCTTGAACATCAGCTTGACCTCCACCGACGAAAGCCCGAACATCCGGCGGGAGAGCAGCTCCGGCACCGGGAAAAAGACCAGGCAGATGAAGATCCACAGCAGCAGCGGCGTGTTGCGGAACAGCTCGATGTACCCCACCGCCAGCCACTTGCACACCCGGGCCGGGCCCCGGGTGCAGTAGTTGCGGGCCAGGGCCAGCACCGACCCCAGCAGCAGCCCCAGGGCCACCGCCGCCACCGAGATCACCAGGGTGAAGGCGACCCCCTTGAGCAGGTAGGTCACCACCGCTGGGTTTTGCAGGATGGACAGGCTTGCCTTCCATGTATCCATGTTATCGTTCTCCTTTCCTGTGCGCCGTCACTTGACCCGGGCGGCGGTGGTGCGGGCGTCCCGCTTTTTGAGGGCGGTCTCCCAGACGCTGGCCAGGGTGGACAGGGGGAAGCACACCACAAAGAACAGCAGCCCGCTGACGATGTAAGCCGGCGCATAGGCGCCCCCGGTGTTGACGCCGGTGACAAAGTTGTAGGTCACCGAGATCAGGTCTGCGCCGCCCACGATGTACAGGCAGGAGGTGTTCTTGATCAGGTTCACCACCTGGTTGACCATGGGCGGCAGGATGATCTTGACGCTCTGGGGCAGGATGACATAATACATCCGGCCCAGATAGCCAAAGCCCTGCGCCAGCGCCGCCTCCGACTGCCCCCTGGGGATGGCCTGGATGCCGGCGCGGATCACCTCGGACAGATAGGCCCCGTGGTAGATCCCCAGGGCGATCATGCCGGTGGGCAGGATGCCGAGGCTGTTGCCCGAAAAGGCCAGCAGGTAATACAAAAAGCACATCTGCAGCAGCAGGGGCGTGTTCTGGACAAACTCGACGTAGACCCTGGCCAGGGCGGTCAGCGGCTTTTTGCCGCTGGTGGAAAGCAGGCCGAAGCACATCCCCAGCGCCAGCGCCAGCACCAGCCCCACCGCGGCCAGCTGGACCGTGTTGCCCAGCCCGTGCAGGAACGTGGCCCGGTAGGCCCACACCGTGGCCCATGCCTGGGGCGAAAACAATCCTCCCATACACATCCTCCTTATGGTTCCGTTTTTACCAAAGGACAGGGGCGCGGCCCCTCTGCACGGTCCCTGCCCTTTGATAAAAAGCCGGACGCCTCATGCCGGCGCCCGGCGGAGCAAAGCGTTTACAGGCCGTATTCGGCGATCAGTCCGTCGATGGTGCCGTCGGACAGCCAGGTGGTCACCAGCTCCTCGCAGACTTCGGACAGGCCCGAGCCCTTGGTGGTGGCGATGCCGTACTCCTGGGGTGCGAACGCATCCTGGATGTAGGAGCGGCCCTCGGTCTTGTAGATGGCCAGGATGGAGCGGTCCACGCAGAAGGCGTCCACTTCGCCGGCGCTCAGGGCGGTGGAAATGGTGGGGTAGTCATCGTACTGGTGGAAGCTGACCCCCTCGGTCCAGGTGGTGGCGTCGAAGGTGTCGGGGTCAAAGTTGTCGCCGCTCACCAGGCCCTGTTCCACCATGGCCCGCACCAGTTCCCGGGCCGAGGTGGAGCCGGAAGAGACGCCCACCGTCCGGCCGATCAGATCGGCCAGGCCGGTGATGCCGCTGGAGTCCTCCACCAGCACGGTGACGGCGTCGGTGTAGTAAGGCGTGGTGAAGTCCCAGGTCTCTTTCCGCTCGTCGGTGATGGTAAAGGTGGCCAGGACGCAGTCAATGTCGCCCGAGTCCAGCAGCTCGCCGCGGGTGGCCGCCGTGACGGTGGTGAACTCCACGTCCACGCCCAGGTGCTCCGCGATCAGGTTGGCCAGGTCGATCTCCATGCCGCTGTATTCGCTGGTCAGCGGGTCCTGGTAACCGAAGCCGGGCACCGCGTTCTTGACGCCCACCCGCAGCACGCCGCGGTCCACGATCTCCTGCACGTCCTCGGGCCAGGCGGCGTCGGACGCCGCAGCAGCGGAGCTGCCGGATGGGCCGGACGCTGGGGACGAGGCCGCCGGAGAAGCGGCGGTGGAGCTGCCGGATGCGCCGCAGGCGGTGAGCATCGCAAGGGACACCAGGCCTGCCAGCAGGGCTTTGCATTTCTTTTTCATAACAGAATTTCCTCCCTCTATGGTATCTATCTCAAAGCCGAGGCCCCGGGCGGGGCTTCGGCTCAAAGAGCGGTTCAGCGGATGATCTTGCCCAAAAATTGTTTGACCCGTTCGTTTTTGGGGTTGGTGAAGAAGTGCTCCGGCGGCCCTTCCTCGATGATCTGGCCGTCGGCCATAAAAACCACCCGGTCGGCCACCTGCCGGGCAAAGCCCATCTCGTGGGTCACCACCACCATGGTGATGCTCTTCTCCCGGCCCAGGCGGATCATGACGTCCAGCACTTCCTGGATGGTCTCGGGGTCCAGCGCCGACGTAGGCTCGTCGAACAGGATGATCCGGGTTTGGGCGCACAGGGCCCGGGCAATGGCGATCCGCTGCTGCTGGCCGCCGGACAGGGTGGTGGGGTAGGCGTTCGCCTTGTCCGCCAGGCCCACCACCTCCAGATAGTGGAAGGCGGTCTGCTCGGCCTCGGCCTTGCTCTTGTGGTGCAGCTTGATGGGCGCCAGCGTCAGATTCTTGAGCACCGTCATGTGGGGATAAAGGTTGAACTGCTGGAACACCATCGAAGTGGTCTCCCGCACCAGGCGGGTCCTGTTTTTGTGGGTCAGCTCCCGGCCGTCGATGTAGACGTGGCCGCTGGTGGGCTCCTCCAGAAAGTTCATGCAGCGCACCGTGGTGGACTTGCCCGAGCCCGACGGCCCGATGATGACCAGCTTTTCGCCTTCTTTTACCTCGAGGTTCACGTCCTTCAGCACATGAAGGTCGCCAAAATATTTGTTTACATGGTCCAGTTTGATCATCGGATCTCCTCCTGTCGTCCGCATTGCAGGGCAAAATAAAAAGGCGTTCCGCCCCTTTGCGGGGGCAAAACGCCTTTGTTTTCAACCTGAACATGATTATACACATTTTCCTGCATTTGTCAAATGCTTTTTCGCCTGGCCCTGCTGGAAGGCGGGGCAGAGGAGAGGCTTTCAGCCGGTTTTGGATGCCGGCAGCCGGCGGCTGCGTCCCTTTCTGCCGCCGGACCCGTGCCGGAATCTGGTGCTTCTTCCCAAAAACGGCAGGCGGCAGGGCGGCAAAACGCTGCATTCGGCCAAATTTTGGGATTGAGGCCGCCGGGAAGCCTTGGCCCACCGGCTGCGGGACCGACCTGCCGTCAGGGCAGCCCGAAAAAGCCGCTCCGCGCGACAGCCGGAAAGGTGCGCGGATCGGCCCAAAACGCCTCCCAGGGCAGGAGCTTCCCATTTCTATCCACGCTCCCCGGGAGGGGAGCGACTCAAACTCGATCGGGTCATAGCCAATGGAATTTCTATCCACGCTCCCCGGGAGGGGAGCGACGAAAACGCCAACATTATCGTTGAGCGCGTCTGCTATTTCTATCCACGCTCCCCGCGAGGGGAGCGACCCGTCAGCCACGGGGGCGGCTCCTGGATGGCCCTATTTCTATCCACACTCCCCGCAAGGGGAACGACGACAAAATCCAACAAACATCAAAGATGGATTTTGCGTAAAAGTCCCAAATAAAAATCTCAAATACACAAAACAGAATGCAATTTTGTGTATCCAGCACAATTTTAACATAGACGGATGCGGTCTGCAAGGGGGCGTCCGGTGCGAATCTTACGGGCAAATCATGTGCGCTGGAACTTCGCGCGGACAGTGCGCTGGAACTTCGCACGGACAGTGCGCTGCGGCACACAAGGTGTGCGGCTGATATGCCCGGCTTTAAGGCTTTTTTAAATTCATCCAGCTGTCTCAATAAGAATGCGGGTGAGAGAAAAACTGCATGAAAACATACGGCTTCTTCTCTTGCTGCGGAGAAAATGCCGGTGTTTTTTGAGATCGAGAAACAAACAAATATACCGCTGTGATAGACTTATCCGGGTGCCAGATGCAACAAAAAGGTATCCTCCATTCTGAAAATGGAGGATACCTTTTTGTTTTGGCTTGCATATCATTGGTACAGAAATTTTATCACAGTTCCGCCAAGTTTGCAAGTGGCAAAACAGAAATTTACAGCCGGCCCGTCAGGATCTCCACCATTTCGGCAGATTTCTCTTCCTGTGCAGGGTGAATTTGCTGCAAAATAGCCTCATGGATACATAACTCCGCCGGATTAGCAGTCAGGGTGGAGGGTCAAACAAGGAGGCGTTTTTATGGCAAAACACGGCGAAAACATTCACAAGCGCAAGGACGGACGCTGGGAGGGCCGCTATATCAAGGCACGTACCGACGGCCGAAAAGCTGTGTGGGGGTATATCTACGGCGCAACTTATGCAGAGGTCCGGCAGCGGCTGATCCAAAAGAAGGCGGAGTGTGGGTTTTACCAGCTTTCCGGGACCGAGATGACCTTTGAAGAACTGGCCGGGCAGTGGCTGGCCTCGGCTTCCCTCCGTTTGAAAGAATCGACCCATGTGCACTATCACTATACCTTGCAGCGTTATCTTTTTCCTGTGTTTGGCGGGTGGCAAGTGAAAAATTTCAGTGAGCAGTTGTTGGAGCAGGGTATGCTGCAGGTCATTGCACCAGCGGACCACAGACATCGGCCTTTGGGGGCGTCGTCTGCCCGGGAGTGCCTGACTATGCTGCGCCGCATCTGCAAATATGCCGCCCATCTGCGGCTCATCCGCCCCATGGAAATCTGTGTCAGTTTGCCGCAGACCAAAAGCGCCAAAATCCAGCCTCTTTCCAAAGAAGAACAGGCCAGGATGGAGCTGTTCATCTGCAAAGCGCCTACGGCTCGAAAAGTTGGACTGATGCTGCAAATGCAGCTGGGCCTGCGCATTGGAGAGGTGTGCGGCCTGCAATGGGGCGACTTTGACCTGAAAGCTGGCACTTTGACGGTACAGCGCACCGTCAGCCGCATCTCCACCCGAGACGGTCATACCAAAGTCGTCATCCAAAGCCCTAAAACAAGAAGTTCCCGTCGTGAGGTTCCCATTCCCCGCAATCTGATAAAGATGCTGCAAGGTTTAAGGGGCGATGCCGAACCGGAGGTCTGGTTCCTGTCCGGCAATGCAGAAAAGCCGGTGGAGCCCCGCTGCTACCGGAAAAGCATTCAAATATACCTGCGCCAGGCCGCCGTCCGGAAGGTGCGGCCTCATACTCTCCGCCATACGTTTGCCACCACCTGCCTGCAGGCAGGATGCGACATCAAGACTTTGAGCGAGTTTCTTGGACATGCCAACCCCAACGTTACCCTGCAGCGGTATGTACACTCCAACCTGCGGCAGATGCGGCTTGAGATCGACCGGATCTTTTCGCCGCTTTTCCGAGGGGATCCGGTGTCAAAGAGGTGTAGCGCAGCACGGTAAAATGCAGGCAGGAAGCGCGGATAGCACCGCTGGTTCCTTCATTTTCAGAATGGAGGATACCCCCTTGGTGCGGAAGGGGGTGAGGTGGATGGTGCTCCACCTGTTTGAACACAATGCAAGGGCGTATCAGGCTGTCGCAGCCATGCTGGAGCAGTACGGCAAAGCGGCCGTGGTCCATCCCACCGGGACGGGCAAGAGCTACATAGCCTTCAAGCTGATCGAGGACCACCCCGATGCGGCTTTCCTTTGGCTGTCCCCCAGCGAGTATATCTTCCGGACCCAGCTCGAAAACCTGCAAAAACAGGCGCCGGACTTTCCTCTGGGGAACGTCCGTTTTGCCACCTATGCCAGGCTCCTGTTCTGCACGGAAGAACAGCTGGCGGAAATCGCTGCCCTGCATCCCGCCTACATTATTATGGACGAGTTTCACCGGGCGGGTGCAGAGCGCTGGGGCGAAAGGGTGCGGGAACTGCTGGAACTCTGCCCCGACGCCAAACTGCTGGGGCTAACCGCCACCAATGTTCGTTATCTGGATAACAATCGTGACATGGCCGAAGAACTGTTCGACGGCCACATCGCTTCGGAAATGACCCTGGGCGAAGCCATCGTGCGGGGTATTTTGCCTACTCCAAAGTATGTCACCACGGTGTTCCGGTACCAGAACGAACTGGCCAAATACCAGGCCCGGGTGGATAGTATGCGCAGCTCCGGGGTGCAGGACGCCAACCAGAAATACCTAGAAGCCCTGCGCCGGGCGCTGGAACAGGCCGACGGTCTCGACAAGGTTTTCGCAAAGCATATCACACAAATGTGTGGAAAATATATCGTGTTCTGTTCCAGCAAGGAACATATGGACGAGATGATGTCTCATGTGCCGGAGTGGTTCGCGGAGGTAAATAAAAACATCAAGGTTTACAAGACCTATGCCAGCGACCCGGAAGCCAGCAAAGAATTTGCAGCCTTCAAGGCAGACGATGGCGACCACCTGAAACTGCTGTTCTGCATTGATATGCTCAACGAGGGCGTGCATGTGGAGGGCATCTCGGGCGTGATCCTGTTCCGGCCTACGGTGTCGCCCATCATCTATAAGCAGCAGATCGGCCGGGCACTGACAGCAGGCGCCACGGCAGCGCCCTTGATTTTGGATGTGGTCAACAACTTTGAGGGCCTGTCCAGCATTTCGGGGCTGCAAAAAGAAATGATTGCCGCCGTCCAGCGGCTCTATGCCAATGGAGAAGGGGACAAGATCGTCACCGAACGGTTTGAGGTGATTGAGCAGGTGCAGAACTGCCGTCTCCTCTTTGAGAGACTGGAAAACAGCCTGTCCTCCACCTGGGACTATTATTTCGCCGCGGCAAGTACTTACTATGCCAAACACGGCAACCTGAAAGTCCCACTCCGCTACAAGACGCCGGGCGGTTTGAGCCTCGGCGACTGGGTCCAGACCCAGCGGCAGATCCGAAAAGGGAAACGAACCTTCGGGACCCTGACCCAACAGCAGATCGAGCGGCTGGACGGAATCGGGATGGTCTGGGAGACCCGCTCCGAGACGGCCTGGGCGAAAGGACTGGAAGCGGCCAGGCGCTATTATAAGAGGTACGGCGATTTGCAGGTGCCGCCCGGCTATCAGGATGAAACTGGGTTTGCGCTGGGCAACTGGCTGAAAAATACGAGGGCCCGCCAGCGCAGCGGCGCACTGACCCGGGAGCAAAGCGCCGAGCTGGAAGCGCTGGGCGTTATCTGGAACAGTGTGGACGCAAAATGGGAGCGCTGTTACGCCGAAGCGGCGGATTACTATGAGCAGCATGGCGACCTTGCTTTCCCGAAAAAATATGTAACTGAAAGCGGTGTCCGGCTGGGGGCCTGGGTGGAAAATCAACGTGCTTACTATCTAAAAGGAGAACTTTCTGACGACAAAATCCGGCGACTGGAGGCCATTGGAATGTTGTGGGAGGGCCGCAACGACCACCAGTGGCTGAGGGCCTATGAAGCCGCAGCACGTTATTTCCGGCAGTACGGAGATTTGAATATTCCCTACCAGTATGTTTCGCCTGAGGGGATACGGTTGGGATATTGGGTCGTCCGGCAGCGCGCCGCTTATAAAGGGCGGTTTTCCATTGAGAAGAAAGCCAACCGCAAACCTTTGAGTTATGAACGAAAACGTCTGTTGGATGCCATCGGGATGAATTGGCATGAAGTGGAAAGGAGCGAACAGCTCCATGCAGGATAAGATACTTGTGGATGTACATTGCCATGTCCTGCCGGAGATGGATGACGGAAGCAAGGCATTGGACGTCTCCCTTGCGATCCTCCGGCAGGAGAAGGAACAGGGCGTGGGTGTGGTCTGCGCGACCTCCCACTACTACGCCAGGCAAAACAGCATCTCGGACTTCTGCGCCCGGCGGGCAGAGGCCTTGGAGCGACTGACCGCTGCCATAGCGGAAAGCAAAGAACCTTTGCCGCAAATACTTCCGGCGGCGGAAGTCGCCTACTTCCCCCATATGGAAGAGCAGGACTTGTCGCCCCTGTGCATCCAGGGCACCCGGACCTTCATGCTGGAGATGCCCTTTGCCGACTGGACCGACCTCCAGGTGGAGACGGTGGAAGTGCTGGCGCTGGACTGCGGGTATCAGGTGGTGCTGGTGCATCCCGAGCGGTTTTGCTTCAGCGGCAGCAACCGCAGCCAGCTTAGGCGGCTGGCCCAGCTGCCCATCGGGCTGCAGGTCAACGCGGGCAGCCTGATCCGCTGGCAGACCCGGCGGCTGGCCCTGGACCTGCTGCAGCTGGCCCCAGTGCCGCTGCTGGGCAGCGACTGTCATAACCTGACCAGCCGCCCGCCCAACCTGAAGGGAGGCCGGGCGGTGATCCGGCGGAAGCTGGGCGAGGATTTTTTAAACCAGATGGACGAGAACGCCGCCCTGGCCGTCCAAAGATGGGAGTGGAGCAGATAAACCGTGAGACATCATCATCACCGCGCGGATTACCATCACAGCCGGGTCCACCGGCGGGATGCGGCGCGGGCGGCAGCCGTAGCCGCGCTGCTGGCGCTGGTCCTGTTGGCCGCCCTGTTCGGGATCAGCCGGTGGGAACGCCAGGCCTATGCGCCGGGCGGCGGGAGCACGGCCGCGGCCTCCCATGGCCAGCCTGACATCACCTGGAACGGCACGGTCTATACCCCCAAGCAGCAGGTGGAGGCCTACCTGCTCATGGGCATCGACGTCACCGGGCCGGTGACCAGCAGGCCGGGCAACTACAACGGCGGCCAGGCTGACGCCCAGTTTCTGCTGGTGCTGGACAACGAGGCCCAGACCTGGCAGATGCTGCGGCTCAACCGGGACAGCATGGTGGACGTGCCGGTCCTGGACCTGCGGGGGGACGTGATCGGCTACGAACGCCAGCAGCTGGCCCTGGCCCACGCCTACGGCGACGGCACCAACAACAGCTGCCGGAACACCGTGGACGCCGTGTCCAGATTGCTGGGCGGCGCCCCCATCGACGGATACGCCGCCCTGAACATGGACGGCATCGCCCTCTTCAACGACGCCATCGGCGGGGTGACGGTGACCATCACATCCGACTTCACCGCCGTGGACCCCACCCTGGTGGAGGGCGAGACCATCACCCTGAACGGCCAGCAGGCCTTTGAGTTCGTCCGCACCCGCAAGGACGTGGACGACCAGACCAACCTGGCCCGGATGGAGCGCCAGCGGATCTACCTGGAAGCCATGAAGCCCCAGCTGCTGGCCCTGAGCAACGAGGAAGTCGTTCGGGTCATGGATGCCATAAACGATTACCTGGTGACCAACATCGGCAGCCAGACCGTCCTGGACCTGGCGGAAAAGCTGCGGAACTATCAGGGCCTGCCGGAACTGACCATCGACGGGACCAACACCATCGAAGGCGAACACGTGGCCTATATCCTGGACGAGGACAGCCTGCAGCAGGTGATCCTGCAGCTGTTCTATCAAGAAAAAACAACCTGACAACCGGAGGGACAATGGAACGTCAAAACGAAACACAAACCAGGCCCGGGCAGATGCCCCTGGCCGTCCGTGAGCAGCAGGAAGATGAGATCGACCTGGTGGAACTGTTCTACCTGCTGTGGGGCCACGCGCTCCAGATCATCGCCTGCATCATCCTGGGCGGCGCGGCGGCCTTTGCCTATACCTATTTTCTGGTGACGCCGCTTTACCAAGCTACAGCGAAGATGTATGTGGCGTCGGCCACCTACAATTCCATCGTGGACATCTACGACATGCAGCTGGGCAGCCAGCTGGCGCTGGATTACCAGCAGCTGCTCCTCAGCCGTCCGCTGATGGAGGACGTGGTCGGAGCGCTGGAACTGGACGCGGAGCCGGAAGCGGTGGCGTCGCTGGTCAGCATCAACAACCCCACCGACACCCGCATCCTTGAGATCACGGTGACCTGCCCCGATCCGGTGCTGGCCGCGGATCTTGCCAACGAGATCGCCTATCAGGCGAGCGTCCATCTGCCGCGCATCATGGAGAGCCCGGCGCCCAACATTTACGAGGACGCCCTGGTCCCTGAGCAGAAATCCAGCCCCAGTTATACCCGCAACACCCTGTTGGGCGCCATGCTGGCTGCGGCGGCCTGCTGCGGATTTTTGGTGGTGCGCTACCTGATGGATGACTCCTTCGTGACGCCGGAGGACATCAGCCGGTACTTTGGGGTCCAGCCTCTGGCGGTGATCCCGGAGGGCAGCTTTGGCGCAGGGCGCAGCCGTCACACCCAGGAAAAAGCCCGGAACCGTGCCAAGCCCGCCGATACGGGCGCAAAGGCGTAAGAGGGGGGAGTGTACATGAATCATTTGACCATCCAGCATTTGCCCGAGCTGCCCTTTGAGATCGAAGAGGCGGTCAACCAGCTGCGGGTGAATCTGGGCTTCTGCGGGGATCAGATCAAAACCGTGATGATCACCAGCAGCGTGCCCAACGAAGGCAAGAGCTTTATCACCATGCAGCTGTGGCGGATGATGGCGGAAGTGGGCAGCCGGGTGCTTTTGATCGACTGCGACCTGCGCAAGTCGGAGATGCGCGCCAAATACGGCATCAGCAGCGACGAAAAGATCACCGGCATCGCCCATTATCTGGCCGGCAAGGTGGAGCTGCCGGACGCGATCTACTCCACCAACGTCCCCAACGGGTTCTTGATGCCGTTGGCGGCATCGGTGGCAAACCCCTCCATCCTGCTGGAAAATCCGCGCTTTGCGGAAATGATCGAGGTTTGCGCCGGACAGTTCGACTATGTGCTGATCGACACGCCGCCCCTGGAAAGCGTGGCGGACGCCCTGCGCATCGCGACCCACGCCGACGGCGTGGTGCTGGTGGTGCGCAGCGGCCGGACCTCCCGCAAGCTGGTGGCAGACGCAGCGGAGAAGCTGCGGCGGACCGGTGCGCCGATCCTGGGGGTGGTCCTCAGCCGGGCGGAAATGGACCGGAGAGGCAGCCGCTACTACAAACGCTATTACTACAATGGGTACTACAGCAAAGGGTACGGCCATAAACCCGGCAGGCCCCAAACTGCAGTCAATACGAACAATCAAATCGGGAGGTAATTGTCATGAAAAAGAAAATGATCAGCCTAGCCCTGGCCGCCGCGTTGCTGGTGGGAGCAACGGTTCCTGCTATGGCAGCAGACCGCACCGGAAAAGACCGCGTTGTGTCGCTTGACCCGGATCAGGACTTCATAGGCAGTCCGTCGGGCGGGCAGGATGCACAGTCGGATGACGAGGAAGTCGAGGTGGTGACCGACAACGTGGTCACCGGCGGCTATATCCTGCGCAAGGGCACCGCGGAGCCGCGTCCCCTGGAGCAGATCGACTATCCCGTCATCAAGATCACCACCCTGAGCATGAGCGCTCAGGCCAATGCCAACGTGGACGCAGCTAATCCCGGCGCATCCGGCGACCAGAAGGCCGGCATGATGACCGAGAGCGGCCTGACCTACGGCAAGAACGCTTCGGTCAACGAGACGGCGGACCGTTATTCCAGCGCCGGGAGCACCGGCGAGTTTGTGGACAACTACGAGCTGTCCTTCTTTGACAACCTGGTGTCCATGGCGGAGGGCAATCTGGAAAATTATTCGGCCATTCAGATCGCGGACATCTCTGCCAACAGCCAGGCGCGGGGATCGGACAAGAGTGTCCGCCTGACCTTCTCGGCCCCCGGCGTCAAGACCGGCAGCCGCGTCATGGTGGCCCGCATCCGGGACGGTTCGATGGAATTTGTCAACTCCAGCGCTGGCAATGGCACCATCTCCTTTGATGTGGACCCCGGCAACCTGGGCACGTTCGTGCTGCTGACCCGCAAGGAGTAAAGCTGCGTGTTCTGCATCAAGCTGGCAGGCATCCCCATCGGGATCGACAACCGGTACGCCTATGTGAGGCGCTTGTGCGCCGGGTATGAGACGTCCGGGCGGCCCGCCTTCACCGTCCGCGCATCGGAGCGGGAGATCCGGGCCGAGCAGGGCGGGCAGGCAGGCCCTTCGCGGGGGTACTGCGAGAGCCTCTGCCTGTACCGGCAGATCTGCCGCCGGCTGCCGTTCTACGATGCGTTCCTGATGCACGCATCGGTGGTGGCGGTGGACGGCGAGGCTTACGCCTTTGCCGCTCCCAGCGGCACCGGCAAGACCACCCACACCCGGCTTTGGCTGCAGCAGTTCGGCAGCCGGGCCCAGGTGGTCAACGGGGACAAGCCGGTGTTCCGGTTCATGGACGGCGCGCTGTATGCCTGCGGTACCCCGTGGCGGGGCAAGGAAGGGCTGGGCAGCAACATCATGCGGCCGGTGCGGGCGATCTGCTTTTTGGAGCAGAGCCCCACAAACAGCATCCGTCCGCTAGGCGGGGAAGAAGTCTGCCGCCGCATTTTCCACCAGCTGCTGTTCCCCGCCAGCGAGCAGGAACTGGACCGGCTGTGGCCTTTGCTGGAGCGGCTGCTTGCAGGCACGGCGTTTTACCTGCTGCAATGCAACCGGGAGCCGGAGGCCGCGCAGCTGGCCTATGAAAGCATGAGGAGAAAGAAATGATAAAAGCGAAAAAGAGTTTCCTGCTGCGCAGGCTGGGCGCCGAATATATGGTGGTGGCCATTGGCGAAGCGAGCAGAAACTTCAACGGCATGATCCGCATGAACGAGACCGGCGCTTTTTACTGGAAGGAGCTGGAAAAAGGCGCCACCGAGGACGCTCTGATCGAAAAGACGCAGGAGCGCTTCCCGGACGTGGACGCGGATACGGCACGCCGGGACGTACATACGTTCCTGCAGTCCATCTCGATCGCGCTGGACCATGACCCATCGGACGATTGAGCAGGAGCTGGCCCTGCACGGCCGCACGGTGGTCCAGACGGTGGGGGTCAGCATGGAGCCCCTGCTCCACGGGCGGAAGAGCAGCGTGGTGCTTGCAGCAAAGCAGGGGCCTTTGCAGGTGCGGGACGTGGTGCTGTACCGGCGCCCGGCCGGCGAGTATGTGCTGCACCGGGTGGTCAAGGTGCTGGACGGCGCGTACCTCATCCGGGGCGACAACTGCATCGGCTCCGAGACGGTGCCGGCGGCCTGGGTCATCGGTGTGATGACCGGCTACTTTGCCGACGAGGGGGACCGCTACGTCTCCTGCGACAGCCCTGAGTACCAAAACTACCTGCGCACGCTGGAGCTGCGCCGGTGGCTGCTCTGGCTGCGCGCCCTGCCGGGCCGGGTCTGGCGGCGCATCCGCCGGGCCAGATGTTGATAAAAAGCAAGCCCTGCGGGCGAACTTTTTATGATAATTTCAAACCCATAAGAAAGGAGAACGCAATATGATTTACGAAAAAGCAACGGCTGAAGTGATCCTGTTCGACAACAGCGATGTCATTACGGCAAGCGGGACTGGATGTAACACTATGGATTCGAATAATGGACATATTTGCTGGAATTCGAGTACAGCAACAGGAGGACCCGGATTAGCTAGTGTTGAAAGTGCGCGAGCCAATAGAAGAAATAGATCATAAAGTGTACATCAATGGTTTGATTCAGCAGGTAGTGTAAAGCGCTGACATGGCTGTGAGTATACAGCAGTTGGCGCAGAAAAGTTGCCGGCGGATGGTCGGTTTGGCCATCCGGCGGTTTTTGATAGAGGAAACCGCATGTTATATCGTCTGAATTTGAATTATGCGTTGCGTGGTTGGGAAAAAATGGCATGGACAGTGGTCGATCAACGATGTAACCAAGTGAAAAAATTGTCAAGCGAGGAATTTCAGCTCCTCTTGCTTTGCGATGGTGAGACGGATTTGGGCAATATTGATTTCACCAATGAAATGAAAAGGGCTCTAAAGAAATTTGAAACGGATCATTTGATTGAGAAATGTGAATATAAAAAGCCATTAAATTTTGACCAGTATTATAGATATTACGATAATCGCTATGTACAGACGGTATTTTGGTCGATTACTGGGAAATGTAATTATCATTGTCGCCATTGCTATATGGATGCACCAGATGCAGCTTTAGGAGAAGTTTCTACAGCAGAAGCGCTTGACTTTATCGACCAGATGGCGGAATGTGGCGTGTTACAAGTCGATATTACAGGTGGAGAGCCGTTTGTACGCAAAGACTTTTGGCAGTTGGTAGACCGTATGATTTACCATAGAATGACCATTGGAATGGTTTATACCAATGGTTGGTTATTAACCGATAAAGTTTTAGATGAATTTGAGCGTCGAAATTTATATCCAGAATTTTCTATCAGTTTTGATGGCATTGGTTGGCATGACTGGATGCGAGGAGCTCCCGGTGCGGAAGAGGCTGCAATTCGAGCATTGCAGCTCTGCAAAAAAAGAGGTTTTTCAACAAATGTAGAAATATGTTTACATCGCGGAAATCTAGGTGTCCTAATGCAGACAGTCGAGGCATTATGTTCAGTAGGCGTACAAGCAATAAAGTCATCTTATGTTGTATCAACTCCGTTATGGTCTCATAATTCTGATGGCAATATGTTGTCAGATCAAGAATATTTTGAAGCAATGCTCCGATTTATCCCTGAGTTCTATAAGGCGGGGCGTCCTGTGGAATTATTACTTGGAAATATAATTTATTTACACAGAAATAAGCCATATCAAGTGGTAGCGGAACGTTATGATGGAACTCAAAAATGCCTTGATGACCATCTATGCGGTGCTGCACGATGGGCTTGTTATATTACGCCTGAAGGTAGGTTGCTTCCGTGTATGCCTATGACTTCCAGTCCGGCGCAAAAACTATTTCCAAGAATACAAGATATTGGTTTGAAGCAGGGGTTGAGAGACAGTTTCTACATGCAGTTTGTGGATGGTCGAGTAAAGGATTTGCTGGAAGCAAATGCCGAGTGCAACGCTTGCGCTTACCGGTATAAGTGCGGAGGCGGTTGTCGAGCCAACGCTTTAATAGAAGGTGACCAGAAACTGATGGGCTGCGACCGAAATATGTGCATGCTTTGGAAAGAAGGCTATGTAGAGCGTATCCGAAAAGCCGCAGACGATGCTATCGCCAAGTATGGCGTGCCATCCAAAAAGGGCGGCAGCAGCGAGGTGGACACATGAAAGTGCCTTTGCTGGATTATCTCCAGTGGAAAATGGGGTGCGCGTATCTTTCGGACCTGCATTGGCTGAGCGGCGGGCAGAGGATGCGGCTGGCGCGGGAGATCGAACGGATCGAAGCGCCGGAGGCGTCCCTGCATGAGTGGAACGACGCGCTGGGATACCTGCTGGGGTGCAGGCCGGAACCCACGGCGGAAGCCGCGCGGGCCGCGCTGATCGCCGCGCTGCGGGGGCAGGATGAACAAAAGGGGGGAGACCATGGAGGGATACAGGCCGGAAACCGAACTGCTGCTGCAGCTGATGCGGGCGGCGCTGTGCCGGCCGGACAGCGCTCTTGACTGGATGGACGGATGCAGCGCGCCGGCGCTGGCGGAGCAGATCGAGGAACAAAGTCTGGTCACCATGTTGTACCCCACCATCCGGGGGCAGGCCGGCGGGGCGTGGGAAGCGCTTGCCGCCAGGCTCAAGCCGGTCTATGACCGGGAGCTGCACCGGGGGCTGATGCAGGAATATGAGATTGGGGCCCTGCTGGACGATCTGGAACGGGACGGCATAGACTGCCTGCCCATGAAAGGCTGGGTCATGCGGCAGTATTACCCCGATTCGCTGATGCGCAGCATGGCCGACTTTGACGTCCTGCTCAAGGAGATGGACAGCCGGCGGATGCAGAAATGGATGGAGGCGCGCGGATACGCGCCGGACCATATCGAGCAGAGCGCGCACGACACCTACCGGAAGCCGCCTTACATGAACATCGAGCTGCACCGCCGCCTGATGGAGGAAGGCCGCCTGCGCCGGCAGCACACCGCCTGGAGGGAAAACTGTCTGACGTCGCTGTGGCAGCCGGGCTTCCGCCTGGAAGGGAAAACGCACATTTACCGCCTGAGCGACGAGGATTTTCTGGTGCATCACCTGCTGCATTTCTATAAGCATTTTACAGAGTCGGGTGTGGGGCTGCGGCCGCTGGCGGACCTGTATCTCTTCTTGCAGAAGAAGGGACAGACGCTGGACCGCGCCTACCTGGAAAAGCAGCTGGAAGCGCTGCACATCCTTGCTTTTGCCCGGCGGATGGAGCAGTTGGCGCAAACCTGCCTGGAAGGGCAGAGGCTGGACCAAAATGCACGCCTGGTGGTGGAGTACCTGACCCATACCGGGATCTACGGCGACCGCGCCACGATGGAAACCGCCCGCCTGTTCCAAAACGAGGGAAAAACCATCGGGCAAAGCAGGCGGAACGACTTTTTCAGCCGCTGCTTTGCGCCGCTGGAAACGATGAAAAATACCTATCCGCGCCTGCGCCGCGCGCCCTGGCTGCTGCCGTTTTACTGGGCGGTCCGGATAGGACGGATCGTTTTTCGGGAGCCTTACAAGCTGGCCGCCGCGCGGAGATACCAGACCCAAAGCCGGTACGACCATCTGCAGGAGATCTACCGTGCAGCGGGCATCCTGGGGGATGCAAGATGACGAATGCCGAAAAAACAAAAGGCGCTCCGGCATCCGTCCACGTGCTCAGATGGCTCTGGCAGGTGACCGGCCTGTACAAAACGGGCGTGGCGGTGCTGTTCGTCGTGCAGGTGACGTTTGGGGTGTGCGGCGTGGCGTCGGCCATGCTGTTCCGTGCCCTGATCGACGGCGCCGTGGGCGGACAGGCGGAGCGGTTCCTGTGGGCTGCGGCGTGTCTGGCGGGACTGTACCTGGGGGAGGATCTCCTGGCTTCGGCCGAACACTTTCTGTATGAGTGGACGCGGGCTTCGCTGGAAAACCGCCTGAAAGAACGGCTGTTTTCCTGCCTGCTGCACAAGGACTACGCATCGGTGACGGCCGTCCACACGGGGGAATGGATCTCCCGGCTGACGTCCGATACATCCGTGGTGGCCGGCGGAGCGATCGACATCCTCCCGGACCTGGGCGGGATGCTGGCCAGACTGGCAGGCGCCATGGCGGCGCTTTTCTTCCTGGAACCGGCGTTTTTTTGCGTTCTGGTCCCGCTGGGCATTTTGATGCTGTTGCTGACGGCGTCGCTGCGAAAGGTGCTCAAAAGGCTGCACAAAAAGATCCAGGAGGCAAACGGGGCTGTGCTGTCGTTCCTGCAGGAACGGCTGGAAAGTCTGATGATCCTGCGCGTGTTTTCGATGGAAAACCGCACCCTGCAGGAAGCCGCCCAGAAAATGAAGCAGCACAAAGCAGCCCGGATCAAGCGGAACCACCTGTCCAACCTGTGCAGCTTTGGCTTTGGCGTGACCGTCGATGCGGGGTACCTGCTCAGCGCCGTTTACTGCGGTTACGGCATCCTGCAGGGGAACATCACTTACGGGACTTTCACCGCGGTGCTGCAGCTGGTGGGGCAGATCCAGTCGCCCTTTGCCGGCATCACCGGGGTGGCGCCGCAGTACTTTGCCATGATCGCCAGCGCCGAGCGTCTGATGGAAGCCGAGCAATACCCGGAGGACGGCAGCGGAGTAAGCCTGCCGGCCGACAAGATCAGACGCTTCTATGAGGAACAGTTCGAAAGCCTGGGATTGCAGAACGCGAGCTTTTCGTACCAGAATGCGGACCGGGACGGACCGGGCGCCCAAGAAACCCACGTGATCGACCATTTGGATCTGGAGATCCGGAAAGGCGAATACGTCGCCTTTACCGGCCGGTCGGGGTGCGGCAAAAGCACCCTGTTCAAACTGCTGATGTGCCTGTATCCGCTGGATGCAGGCAGGCGCTATCTGAGGGCGCGCAGAAACGGAAAAACGGAGGAATATCCTCTCACCGCCCTCTGGCGCGGCCTGTTTGCCTATGTGCCCCAGGGCAACCAGCTCATGAGCGGTACCATCCGGGAGGTCGTTGCCTTTGGCGACCCGTCTGCCATGGCGCAGGATGACCGCTTGCTGCGAGCGTTGCAGGTTGCATGCGCGGATTCGTTCGTGCTGAAGGGAGAGCGCGGGCTGGACACCCAGCTGGGCGAGCGGGGAGCCGGCTTGTCCGAAGGACAGATGCAGCGGATCGCCATAGCCCGGGCGGTCTTTTCGGACCGGCCCATCCTGATTTTGGACGAGGCCACCAGCGCCCTGGATGAGGAGACCGAACAGAGGGTATTGCAAAACCTGAAGGAAATGACAGATAAGACCGTTCTTCTGATCACCCATCGCCCGGCGGCGCTGCGGATCTGCGACCGGGAGATCACGATGACCGAAGAACAAGATGAGGGGGAAACAAAGTGAAACCGATGGAAATGGAAATCGCGCCCCATGCGGGCGCAGGGAATCAGACGTCGGCGGATTACTATGCGCCGAACCAAACTTCGACCCATAGCAAAGAGAGAAGCTATAGGTTTGACCGGGATGCGCTTTTGAAAGAGAAAAAAGGCTACTGGATGGTACGCCGTGCGCAGGATATTTTCTTTTCACTGCTGGCCCTGATTGTGCTGGCCATTCCCATGGCGATCGTGGCGCTGGTGATCTGGATCGACAGCCCCGGGGCAAGCCCCATCTTCTCCCAGGACCGGGTGGGGAGAGACGGGAAGATCTTCAAGTTTTACAAGTTCCGTTCTATGGTGCCCAACGCCGAAGCCAAGCTGCAGGAAGTGCTGGCCCAGAACGAGATGGACGGCCCGGTCTTTAAAATGAAAAACGACCCGCGGATCACCCGTGTAGGGCATTTCATCCGCCGGACAAGCATAGATGAACTGCCGCAGCTGGTCAACATCCTGAAGGGGGATATGAGCATCGTAGGCCCGCGGCCGGCTCTGCCCCGTGAGGTGGAGCAATACACCGACTACGAGCGCCAGCGGCTGTATGTGACGCCGGGCCTGACCTGCTACTGGCAGGTGCAGCCCAACCGCAACGAGCTGACCTTTGATGAGTGGATGGAGCTGGACCTCCAGTACATACGGGACCGCAGTTTCTGGGTGGACTGGAAGCTGATCTTCCAGACGGTAGGGGTAGTGTTCCGGATGTACGGCGTATGACCGTGCCGCTGTTTACGCCGCTTTCAGAGAATCCTATAATTTGTGTAAACCTCCTGTGATCTGCTCCTGTTCTACACCTTTCAAGGCTGGTGTCGGCCGGCATTTTGATCCACGCTCCCCGCAAGGGGAGCGACTCGTCCAAGTCTGATCGAAGAAAAAGTCCGCGATATTTCTATCCACGCTCCCCGCAAGGGGAGCGACAAGGCCGCGCCTGCGCCAAGATCAAAGCTTACAAATTTCTATCCACGCTCCCCGCGAGGGGAGCGACCTCACTCAAGTCCAGATCATACGGCACCAAGTCATCCATAATTTCTATCCACGCTCCCCGCGAGGGGAGCGACTGTTGTCGTAGTTTTCAAACTGGTGCACCTCGTTATTTCTATCCACGCTCCCCGCGAGGGGAGCGACCTCGAGGTAGCCGCCTTTTCCGAAAGTGATGCCGATTTCTATCCACGCTCCCCGCGAGGGGAGCGACTGAGGCGAGCCGGTCTTTTCCCGCCCACCTGCTGATTTCTATCCACGCTCCCCGCGAGGGGAGCGACGTTCCAACCACGCTCCCCGCGAGGGGAGCGACGTTCCAAGAGCTCGTCCTTTTGGGCCGGGATGTTATTTCTATCCACGCTCCCCGCGAGGGGAGCGACCCTGGCCGACGCGGACCGTACACAGGCCCAGTTCATTTCTATCCACGCTCCCCGCGAGGGGAGCGACACGTTGACCGACACCACGAGCATAGACACTCCGATTTCTATCCACGCTCCCCGCGAGGGGAGCGACTTATAGTCACATAGTGCACCTCCTTCAACAATAATTTCTATCCACGCTCCCCGCGAGGGGAGCGACCGTGAGCGCCGAGGACATGGCGGTAAACCGCTACATTTCTATCCACGCTCCCCGCGAGGGGAGCGACGGAGCGCTGAACTTGGGAGCTGTGAGCATCCGGGTATTTCTATCCACGCTCCCCGCGAGGGGAGCGACCGAGGAGGCCGCCGAACTGGCGCAGGCCGCGCTATTTCTATCCACGCTCCCCGCGAGGGGAGCGACGTATGGGCCATGCTGCCTGCGCAAGGCGCGGGAGATTTCTATCCACGCTCCCCGCGAGGGGAGCGACACCGGGGGCCTGTCGCTGATCGGCGTCATCCTCTCATTTCTATCCACGCTCCCCGCGAGGGGAGCGACGGAAAAAACGATGGCGGCAGAGCCGGGGACTGCAATTTCTATCCACGCTCCCCGCGAGGGGAGCGACCTACGGATTGGCTTTTAACCGGTTCAATTCTTGATATTTCTATCCACGCTCCCCGCGAGGGGAGCGACCGGCCACAGCGCGCCAGACGTCGCACCGGCGGCATTTCTATCCACGCTCCCCGCGAGGGGAGCGACGTTGTTGATAACCGACATCGCTTTTCCTCCTGTTGAATTTCTATCCACGCTCCCCGCGAGGGGAGCGACGAGCGCCCCGCCAAAGCGGGGCAATTCTAAATCCTATTTCTATCCACGCTCCCCGCGAGGGGAGCGACGGAGGAGCCGCCGCTGGCGCGGCAGCAAGGCAAAATTTCTATCCACGCTCCCCGCGAGGGGAGCGACCTTAGTACTGCCGGACGTCAAATTCTTAAGAGCCAAATTTCTATCCACGCTCCCCGCGAGGGGAGCGACCACAGGCAGCCGCAGAAAGGAGGCCAGCAAATGAATTTCTATCCACGCTCCCCGCGAGGGGAGCGACACTGACCTACCCCATGACTGGGGAGCATTTTAGCATTTCTATCCACGCTCCCCGCGAGGGGAGCGACGGGTGTTCACGACTTCTTTTGCCGCGCCCGACAGATTTCTATCCACGCTCCCCGCGAGGGGAGCGACGTATGGGCCATGCTGCCTGCGCAAGGCGCGGGAGATTTCTATCCACGCTCCCCGCGAGGGGAGCGACACCGGGGGCCTGTCGCTGATCGGCGTCATCCTCTCATTTCTATCCACGCTCCCCGCGAGGGGAGCGACGGAAAAAACGATGGCGGCAGAGCCGGGGACTGCAATTTCTATCCACGCTCCCCGCGAGGGGAGCGACCTACGGATTGGCTTTTAACCGGTTCAATTCTTGATATTTCTATCCACGCTCCCCGCGAGGGGAGCGACGCGAGCTGGTACGCATCGACCCCGGCAACGCAGATATTTCTATCCACGCTCCCCGCGAGGGGAGCGACGAGGTGCGCGCCAACAAGGACGCACAGAGCCAGGTATTTCTATCCACGCTCCCCGCGAGGGGAGCGACGCGAATATGAGGCAAAAGCGCGGGCAATCTGGGAGATTTCTATCCACGCTCCCCGCGAGGGGAGCGACGATCCATTGTTCTGCTGTCTAGGCTGAATCTCATAATTTCTATCCACGCTCCCCGCGAGGGGAGCGACGTAATAATATTTTGCAGCTACATACACCTTGTTCCATTTCTATCCACGCTCCCCGCGAGGGGAGCGACTCCCAGACCCCGGCAGAGTCTCCATAATCGCGGATTTCTATCCACGCTCCCCGCGAGGGGAGCGACCTCCCCATTCTCCATCAAACCACACGCTTCCACCAATTTCTATCCACGCTCCCCGCGAGGGGAGCGACCTTCCAGCAGTGAGATGGTTCCTTCATCCTTGTTATTTCTATCCACGCTCCCCGCGAGGGGAGCGACCGAGAGACCGCCTACCATACCGAACAACCCGGGAAACATTTCTATCCACGCTCCCCGCGAGGGGAGCGACCCGGTTCCAGAGTGTTTCCTCCCTTTATTTAGCTAATTTCTATCCACGCTCCCCGCGAGGGGAGCGACAGAGCCTGTCCGGCGCTGGATGCCCAGTTAGCCAGATTTCTATCCACGCTCCCCGCGAGGGGAGCGACTAGCTGAGCCGGCATTCGAGGCACTGGCCGCAAGATTTCTATCCACGCTCCCCGCGAGGGGAGCGACGTCATGATTGCCTGCCCGTAGTTCTGGACGGTCTGCATTTCTATCCACGCTCCCCGCGAGGGGAGCGACAGGTTTTCCCAGTGCTCCCACAGCAGACGGCAGGATTTCTATCCACGCTCCCCGCGAGGGGAGCGACCCGAGTACCGCCGCGTGCGTCAGCCTCCAAGATATGCTATTTCTATCCACGCTCCCCGCGAGGGGAGCGACTTGTTGCCGGTTGGCGTCCCAAGTGCCGTTGCAAGATTTCTATCCACGCTCCCCGCGAGGGGAGCGACGCAGTGCGAACGCCTGCCGCATCTGGTTGATGGTATTTCTATCCACGCTCCCCGCGAGGGGAGCGACGTTGACCATAGCAGGGTCACAAAGGTTCTGGTCTCTATTTCTATCCACGCTCCCCGCGAGGGGAGCGACCATGGACAGTCCTTCGACCTGGTACGAGTTCACGGATTTCTATCCACGCTCCCCGCGAGGGGAGCGACATTGTGCACTTTGCACAATCAATGTTTCACGTGATTTCTATCCACGCTCCCCGCGAGGGGAGCGACGACGCTGCTGCCGACAGACCTACAGCTGTTCTTGAAATTTCTATCCACGCTCCCCGCGAGGGGAGCGACTGGATGCAACTCATGATTTTGAATTACTCCCGGCGATTTCTATCCACGCTCCCCGCGAGGGGAGCGACGATACAAACTCCTATCCATCACGCTGACGGTGCCATTTCTATCCACGCTCCCCGCGAGGGGAGCGACGGCCTCACAGATGCTTGCGCATCTCGCGGGGATTCCTATTTCTATCCACGCTCCCCGTGAGGGGAGCGACCAGCAGACGACGAAAAGCAGGACGCCGCAACCGAATTTCTATCCACGCTCCCCGCGAGGGGAGCGACGGCTGGCGCGGGGCGCTGGCATTGCTTCGCAATATTTCTATCCACGCTCCCCGCGAGGGGAGCGACGCATAGAGCCGCGGCAGCTGTACAACATCGCCTGTATTTCTATCCACGCTCCCCGCGAGGGGAGCGACCTTTCGCCCGCGGCTTCATGGTATCAGTTTAGCATATTTCTATCCACGCTCCCCGCGAGGGGAGCGACGATCTGCTATGGTATTTCGTTCCGCCGTGTGTTGATTTCTATCCACGCTCCCCGCGAGGGGAGCGACGGCACAGTTTTGGTGCGTGGAGGTGGCCGCCGAGAAATTTCTATCCACGCTCCCCGCGAGGGGAGCGACGGTGGCCGTCCCCCGGAACAGGGCGGTGGGGATGCAATTTCTATCCACGCTCCCCGCGAGGGGAGCGACCAGGGGGCCGTCGCTCACCTCGCCGTTGGAAGTATTTCTATCCACGCTCCCCGCGAGGGGAGCGACCTGACCGCGGACCAATACCAGGCGGTTTTTGGAATTTCTATCCACGCTCCCCGCGAGGGGAGCGACGGGCCACAAAGACCTTGACGCCGGGGTCTTTCTGATTTCTATCCACGCTCCCCGCGAGGGGAGCGACCGGGGCGGATGGCTTGGCCGCCGCATACAGCAGGATTTCTATCCACGCTCCCCGCGAGGGGAGCGACGGTATCGACAATGGTTTTCGCGGAGCTGGAAATATTTCTATCCACGCTCCCCGCGAGGGGAGCGACCTGGACCTTGTTGCAAAAAATTATGGGCTTATTTATTTCTATCCACGCTCCCCGCGAGGGGAGCGACCGAGAGACCGCCTACCATACCGAACAACCCGGGAAACATTTCTATCCACGCTCCCCGCGAGGGGAGCGACCCGGTTCCAGAGTGTTTCCTCCCTTTATTTAGCTAATTTCTATCCACGCTCCCCGCGAGGGGAGCGACAGAGCCTGTCCGGCGCTGGATGCCCAGTTAGCCAGATTTCTATCCACGCTCCCCGCGAGGGGAGCGACTAGCTGAGCCGGCATTCGAGGCACTGGCCGCAAGATTTCTATCCACGCTCCCCGCGAGGGGAGCGACGTCATGATTGCCTGCCCGTAGTTCTGGACGGTCTGCATTTCTATCCACGCTCCCCGCGAGGGGAGCGACAGGTTTTCCCAGTGCTCCCACAGCAGACGGCAGGATTTCTATCCACGCTCCCCGCGAGGGGAGCGACCCGAGTACCGCCGCGTGCGTCAGCCTCCAAGATATGCTATTTCTATCCACGCTCCCCGCGAGGGGAGCGACTTGTTGCCGGTTGGCGTCCCAAGTGCCGTTGCAAGATTTCTATCCACGCTCCCCGCGAGGGGAGCGACGCAGTGCGAACGCCTGCCGCATCTGGTTGATGGTATTTCTATCCACGCTCCCCGCGAGGGGAGCGACCGTTCGTAAGCGCCTCACGAAACAGCGTACTTGTCAAACCCGGTCTCCAAGTGAGA
>ERZ1090881.122-NODE-122-length-39531-cov-85.499975_pt1 | contig 39531 bp, 42 predicted proteins | sample MGYA00478470_ERZ1090881 | MGnify/ENA primary metagenome ERZ1090881 (study PRJEB33644, sample SAMEA5815736) | chicken gut metagenome | biome: Chicken; feature: Gastrointestinal Tract; material: Caecum | place: Ireland | collected 2019-01-01 | study: A study of the...
CTTCCGTCCGTTGAATATTGCACACCTTTGACAAAGTAGAAAATGTGCAACGAATGTACATTTTTGCACTGCGAACAACCGATTGTAACGGCATTATACCTGTGCCTGATTGAAAAAACTTTTTGCTTTATCAAAATGCTTCCGTCCGTTGAATATTGCACACCTTTGACAAAGTAGAAAATGTGCAACGAATATACATTTTTGCACTACCGAACAACCGCTTGCAACGGCATTATGCCTGTGCCTGATTGAAAAAACTTTTTGCTTTATCAAAATGCTTCCGTCCGTTGATAATAGCACAGAAATTGACTTGCTGAAAGTTTACGGAACACGGTTCAAAAAGAGTAACGAGGGTACAAAAAAGCGTTCCTGAAATGGGAACGCTTTGCAATTTGGTACAAAAAACTTACATACGGTTGTGAAAAATCATTCCAAACCGTCCAACAACTTTTTGATTTCGGCAACAAGATCGTCACTGTCGCCGCCGTTACTCTGACGCAGGTCCTCAATCTTTTTGATGAGGTCGCCGTCGTCGTTTGTTACCGGTGTGTGTTGCTCTTCCGAAACTGCAGTGTCTTCAACAGCGGTCTGTGCCTCTACGGACACCGTTTCGGGCTGACTTTGCACAGGCGTTTCCTGTTGCAAAGAAGCAATTTCTTTCATCAATTTTTGCGTTTGTTCCAAAGATGCCACGTCGCTTTGAGAAGGTTGCGAAATTGGTTGCTCCGTCGGAGCGTCGTAGTCCTGACGCAGACGCTCTATTTCACGCAGCAACGCTGTTGTCCTGTCTTCCTGCACGTTTTCCGCAGGCTGACTTTGCACGGGTGCAGGCTGCTCTTTTTTGGGTGTCTTTGCCTTGTTTGCAGGCAATTTGACGGTGTGCACTTTTCCGAGATCCACCGTTGCGTCCACCAAAGAAGCGCTTGCCTCGTCAAGATTGTCGGTGGAAACGACCATCTTTCCCTTGCGGTGAAGATGACTGAACAGGTACACCAAGTCGTCGGGTGCGGATACCACCGCTACCGTGTCCACAAGGGGATTGCCAGCCACAAGGTCGGCAACGTCCACGAAAATTCTGCTGTCAAAAACTTTGCGTACACGGCGGCGATTGCGCATTTGCAAATGTATTGCGTAACCGCAGTTTTTGGCATCTTCTATTACCTGCTTGTGCTTTCTTTCGCTGACGCCGTACACTGCGCCGTACACAATCTCGCCCATTTCTCGCAACTGTCCGATGACGTTTTGGTAATGAACGGATTCCATAACGGCGTTGTCCACATCAATGAAAAAAGCAATCTTTCTGTCGTGAAGCATTTTCCTACCTCCTGGCAATTCTATCGCATTGCGACAGACATTTTACACTGTGTTAAACAGTTTTATTTTACAGTATTTGACGCCGTTTGTCCATACTTTCTTTGAAAATAAAACAAATATTGTTGGCAAAGTCCTGCGTCCTGACCGAACAAATTGCAGAAAAATGTCGAAATCTCACTGTCCTTGTGTCCCTGCTCGAAATAGGCGTGATACACCTTTTTGAGCCATGTGTCCACGGGAAAAACATCGCCTCGGCGCAAACCGAAAAGCAATATGCAATCGGCGACTTTCGGTCCCACGCCTTTGAAGGAAAGCAACTCTTTGCGTGCGGAAGCCGTGTCCGCCTGAGTGAGGCGGGAAAGGTCGTAATTTACAAGTCGTTGTGCCGTTTCCTTCAAATAGACGTCTCGGTAGCCTGCGCCTATCGAAGTGTACAGCGAAAGGGGCGCCTGTGCCATCTTTTCCACTGTGGGGAAAGCCTTGCCGTAGGGTGTGTCTTCGCCAAGCGCATCGCACAGACGGCGTATTATCAACTGAATACGCTTGATGTTGTTGTTTGCGGAAATGATGAAGGAAATTATCATTTCCGTCAGATCCTGATTGAGAATGTGTATACCTTTGCCGCAGTCGCACGCCTGCTTCATCAACGGAGAAATGGCGGAAATGCGTTGTACCTTTTGGGCATAGTTTGTGTCCAAATCCAGAAAATGACGAAAATAGTCAACGTCGTCGGTGAAGACACGCACAACATCTTCTTCCGTTACCAAACGGGCGTACTTGTCCCGAGAGAACACGGCGTAACTGCCGTCGGAAAGTTTTTCGTATCGGAAAATCTGACCGCACTCCAACGTGTCCGCCACGTTGAAGCAGTCTTTGTCCGTTGTAAACTGTTGCATAAGCCTCCTATCAAAAAGGAAGTCACTGAATGCGACTTCCTTTTCAATGTACTTGTTAGTTATTTTGCAACGGGATAGACGGAAACCTGTCTTCTCGTCTTGTCTTTGCTTTCAAACTTGACGATACCGTCAATGAGAGCAAACAATGTGTCGTCCTTGCCGATTCCCACGTTGTTTCCGGGATGGAAGTGCGTGCCACGCTGTCTTACGAGAATGTTTCCTGCCTGTGCAAATTGACCGTCGGCACGTTTTGCACCCAAACGTTTGCTTTCGCTTTCACGTCCGTTTTTGGTGCTGCCCATACCTTTTTTGTGAGCGAACAACTGCAACTTAATAAACATTTCAAATTACCTCCAAATTGATGTAATCGGAATACTCTGTGTAAAAATCCTGCAAACCGCACAGCAACGTTCCCAACACTATGTCGGCGTCGTGCCTTTCCTGCGGCGTGAGATTTTTTGGCAAAGTAAACCTGAGTGAGCCTGTTTCCTCATTGACGGAGTAACTGACGTTGATGCCCACCACCTGCAACAATCCCAACAATGCCGATTGCAACAGTGTGGATACGCCTGCGCAGACAATGTCTTCGCCTGCTTCTCCGTAGCCTGTGTGGCCGCTTGCCACTACTTCAATGACGGAATTTCCTTCTTTTTTGATTGTGATGTCTGTCATTAGCCGATGGAAATTGTGTTTACTTTCAATTTCGTGTAGGGTTGTCTGTGACCTTGACGTTTACGAACGTTCTTCTTTGCCTTGTAGGTGAAAATGTGCAATTTCTTGCCCTTTCCGTGTTCTACAACAGTTGCAAGAACCTTCACTGCTTTTGCTTCACTGCCTGTGTAAACTTTGTTTTCGTCGGCAGCCAAAACAACTTCAAGTTCAACAGCGGAATTAACTTCGGCGTTCAAAAGTTCCGTTTCAAAAACAAGTCCTTCGGTAACTTTGTACTGTTTTCCGCCCGTCTTAACAATTGCGTACATGTACTTAACCTCCCGTATCAGAGTCTCGCTAAACAAAGGTGACCGACCGTTTCGGTGCTTGACAAAATAACCCTTTTTAAGCGGCTGTTACTATTTTACGAAAAACGCAAGGTTTTGTCAAACGATTGAAAGATGTTTTGCACGGAAAAAAGACAGTTTTTTCTTCAATTTTCAATTAAACATTCGTCCGTTACCGACATTTTACCGACGAATACGCCGACAATGTTTATTTTGTTGCAAATTGCAAATACTAACGACAAAAAAGGGGGAATTGTTATGGCTAAAAGCAGACAAATAAACCACGAATACTACGCAAACTACGAAACGTGTCGCAACGCATGGTTCGACATGTACGACGTCGACGAGCAGGACGAAGATTACACTTTGGACTACTACCAGACATTTGAAACGGGAGAAGACGATGACGACTGACAGCAAAAAGAACAAAGAATTTACTTTTGACGAAGAAAAAAATTTGCAGGTAATTTCCGACCTGTACAAAAATGCCACCATGGCACAAAACTGCATAAAAACTCTTTTGCCCTACGTGGAAGAGCAGGCTTTGACAAAGGCACTGCACAAACAGGTGGAACAGTACGATTCCTACATCGAGCAAATAGGCACGACGGGGGAAGTTTTTAAGTTTGAACCCACGCCTGTGCCGAAATCCGTTGTGTGGATGTCCAATATGGCGCTTAAAGCCAAAATGCTTGCCGACAGAAGTTCCACACACATTGCAAAAATTATGTTGCAGGGGACGCTGAACGGTATAATCGATTTGTACCGCCTTGCAAAGGAAGAGGGCGTACACCCCGACGTGCATACATTGCAAAAGCAACTTTTGCGGTACGAAGAGGGAAAATTTGAAAATCTTAAAGATTGGCTGTAATTTACCTCGCCAAACGTAAACTTACGGCAAACGGCATTAAAAACAAAACGGCAACTGCATGTTGCCGTTTTTTCGTTGTGGGGTGAATTATGCTTTCAGGCACAACACTTAAATGCTACACTTATAAGAAGTTCATAAAAGTCCGTAATGAAACAGAGTTGCACAACTTTACTACAAAACGCAAGAATACGGCAAACGGCATTAAAAACAAAACGGCAACTGCATGTTGCCGTTTTTTCGTTGTGGCGAGAAATTGTAAAACAGATTGAACACCCGAAAGAAACTACTTTAAGCGAATTGCCCTTTCCGCTGCAAAAGGAAAAAAGCATTGCTTGCTACCGCAATTGGAAATTACATTACGACAACAATACGCTGTTTTTTCTCAAAAGCGTTTGCGTTATTAGCGTTGAAAGCAACTTCTTCAAATTGCAAGGTGTTGAGCACCGCAAACTTTGTGTCGAAAACGTGTTACATTTGGGTTTTCAAATTGAAGCCTACAGCATTTGAAACCTACAGCATTTGGGCAATGCCTGTCAGAATGTAACGCCGAAAAGTGTACCCTCTTCCCCTTAGGCAAAAACGTGAAGACGGTTAGCCTGAAAGCAGGTTGTTTGTGGCAATAAACTGCACAACAGTCAGCCCTGCGTTGCAACAGGTTAACCATTTGCCGTGATGTCCGGCATTATTTCACGGCAGGCGTTGTTTTACACCACTTCGAATTCCACCGTGAGGTCGTCTACGAACAGTTTGCCTTTGCCCTTTTTTCCAACGGTTTTGACGTAGGTTCCCGTCATTCCGCCTTGCAGCGGCACCACCGATTCCCCCACCAGTTGAATTACGCCTTCGGTGCGCAAATGCACAGCCCTGCAAATGTAGGGCACTACGTTGCCGTTCTGATCACGTGCGACAATGTTTACCGCAGCAACATCGTAGGATGTGTTTTCGTGCAACAGGTGTGAAGACACTTCCGCAGTCAACTGCACTTTCTGTACAAACGACGCCTTTTGCCGTGCAACCTCAACGCCCTTTTTGAATGCCTTAACGGTTATGTCGCTTGCCTCGCTTCCCCAGTTGCTGTCGTACTTGTTGTACAACTGCACAAGTTTTTCCAACGGCAGTTTGGTTCCCGACATTATCCGTGCTATTTTCAGTTTGGACTTGACGGGCAAAAAGTTTAACCCGTACTTTTTTATGTCGGCAATGACCTGTTTTATCATTGCGGCGTACTTGGGGGCAATGTTGTCTTCCAGCGTGAGTCTGTCGCCGATGAGGTCGTCAATCAGTATCGGCGCATTGGGAAGATGTTTGAATGGGCTGTCGGAATGCGTGTACTTTTTGATGAAAATTCCCCCTTTGTACACTTCGACGTAATCGGCATTGGTAAGACAATACATGTCGCCAACGTACCCTTCGGGGTAGTCGCCTATGTCCGTGGTGAAACACAGTTGCAGGAAAGGTTGCTTACCCTGTGAAGAGAAAATGCCCGCTGCCATTTTGGCATTGCGGAACATATCCGTTACACCGTGGTAACAAATTCTGTCCCCGCTACCGAAATCTTTGTGGGTGTTGTAGTCGAACATGCACCAACCGAACGCACCGCATGTGTCGTCGTCGGCAAACACGCCGTCCAGCATTTTGGCGTAGCGCAACATGTGCAAACGCCTGTGCGGAAAATCGTCGAAACTTTTGGTGGGAAACATGTGTCCGTTGTACTCCGACACGAGGTAGGGGGCGTTCTTGTCGCAAATCAACTTACGGTTTGTAGCGCCGTTGCGGTTGAAGTCGTTGTAGGTGTACACGTCTTCCAACAGATGCGAATGTGCCAGATAGCGCACGCCGCCCGTCTGCCGTGTACCGTCCAATTGGTGTGCAAGCGCATTTGTTTTTTGATACAGTGTGTCGCAATCCAACGATTCGTTTATGCGCACGCCCCACAGCACCACCGACGGGTGATTGCGGTTTTGCAAAATCATTTCTTTTACGTTTTGCAAGGCAATTTCCTGCCATTTTTCGTCGCCTATGTGTTGCCAGCCGGGCATTTCCGTAAACACCAACAGCCCCAGCCTGTCGCACTCGTCAAGGAAGTATTGAGACTGCGGGTAGTGAGAGGTACGCACTGCGTTTACGCACAGTTTGTTTTTGAGAATTTGTGCATCTCGCCGTTGCATGCTTTCCGGCATGGCGTAGCCTACATAGGGAAAACTTTGATGACGGTTGAGTCCCACTATTTTAACACGTCTGCCGTTGAGGTAGAAACCGTGCGGTGTGAATTTCGCCGTGCGCACGCCGAACGTTGTTGTGTAGACGTTGCCGTCCACAGTTAGTTTCAGGTCGTACACGTTGGGACTGTCGATGTCCCAACGTTTGAGTTGAAGGTCTTGGCACAGTGTGAAACGGGCATTTTCCGCCCTGTATTGCAATCGGGCAACCTCTGCGCCGTTTTGCGATATGTCCGCAAAAACATCACACGGTTGCAAAAAATAGTGCAATTCGACATCTATTTGCAACCTACCTTCCGTTTCCGTCCTGACAAAGGCGTCGGCAACGTAGGCGCCCTGATACACGTCCAGGTACACGTCACGGTAGATGCCACCGTAGGTGAGGTAGTCTATCACAAAGCCGAAAGGAGGCTGATTGAGAGATTCACGGCTGTCCACCTTGACGACAAGTACATTGTCGCCTTTGTGCAGAAAAGCCGTAACGTCAACGGAAAAAGCCGTGTAACCGCAACTGTGTGTGCCGACGATTGCGCCGTTGACAAAAACTTCGCAATAATGCGCCACTCCCTCAAAAGTGAGAATGTACCTGCTCGGCAAATTGTTGGCATGCAAAATACGTCTGTAACCGCTGACAAACTGATACACACTTTCGTCAAAACAGTTGAATGGCGTTTGCACGTTGGTGTGCGGCAGACGCACCTCTTCTCCCCTGTCGGAATCAAATACGCTTTCCGACCACTGCGAAAAAAACTTCCAGCCGTCGTTTAGATAGGTTCTCACAATCATTACCTCATTTCTTTGTTTATGGTACAAGTATAGCCTTTCAAATACGAAAAGTCAACATCAACAAAAAATTACCTGCATTTGTTTGTGCAAACATTTTTGGAATTTGCGTGGAAAACAACCACTCACTGCTTTGCCTACAAAAAGTGTTGAAATTATTTTGACAGCAAGACAAAACATGAAAATATCTGCAATTACTGACGAAACGGAAACTTTTGGCAATTGCAATAACGTTTCGACAGACACAAAACAGGCAACTACGCCGAACACTGTTGAAAAAGTCAACATTAGCCAAAAATTACATTCGTTTGTTTGTGCAAACCTTTTTTGAATTTGCATGAAAAACAAACTCGCACCGCTTTACCGACAAAAAGTGTTGAAAATTATTTTGACAGCAAGACAAAACATGAAAATATCTGCAATTACTGACGATACGGAAACTTTTGGCAACTGAAACGCCGTTTCGACAGACACAAAACAGACAACGACACCGAACGCTGTTGAAAAGGTCCACCGTTGCAGTGCTTTTCAAATTTGCCACGTGAGAAAAGACAAAATTGTTGCGTAAGAAGAGTTTCGGACGGTACAGAAAACTGCGTCAGCCACAAAAAAGGGCGTTTGCAAATGCAAACGCCACAATTTTGCTACTTTTCCGATGAAAATGCTTGTAAAGCCTTGTCCAATACGTTTACGCAGTCGTCAGCGTCTTCGCCTAGTACGTTTTCCAGCAGTTGACGCAGTTGCGCCTTTTTTTCCTCTGCCGTTTGCTGCGTACCGTAAATTTCCGACGCACTTTGCGACAACGATTTTACCTGTGAAACAAAATTTTCCAGAGTTGTTTCCCCCTTCAACAGTTGCTGACGCAAATTGCCGCAATACAAAAGTTGAGTGTAAAAAACGCCGAAAACGTCGTCTTTCAGCAGGCTTTTCATGCTTTTTCCCGATAGGGAGGACACAAACTTGAAAATTACCGTAGCCAAAGCCCCTATTGTGGCGGCGGTGATTACAAGTTGAGTAACGAACTGTGCGGAAAATTGCACAGGGTGAATGAAAACCATATCAACCACGGCAAAAACAACGCCAAAAAGAAAAGGAAGTATCTCGGCAAAATCGAATTTGTGCATAACTTCCACCTTGGTTTTGTTTAGAAACAGTTTTTTGACCAGTTGTGTCAGTAGACAGGTCGCCACGGCGTAAACCAGAAAGTAGACATTGTCGCCATCCTTGATGTAGGAAAGAAGCGACTTTACAAAGGTTTCAAAATCCATAATAGATGTATTTCTCCTGTTTTAATCTGAAATACAGTCCCGGAATTTCGACGCAACCTACTTGGGCAGTCCCGTGAAAACACCTCTCGGTTGCAAATACAGTGTACTACACACCCAAAAGGCATTGCAACCTTTGCTGTCATCTTTTTGTTTCAACTTGACGTCTGTCGATACAAAAAACAGATTTCTGAAAGAGAAAGTAACCAACGGCAAACTACAAATAAGACAAAAAAACAAAACCGCAATGTGTACCGATTTTGCTGATACGTATAAAAAAACTGCGTCAATTTGAAAAAACTAACTATCCTGTTTGCCTGCATGTAGCCCCACAAGTTACACCTTAACAAATATAGTTTTGCGAGAAAATCCCCCCCCCTTCAACGCAAATGCCTTTGGAAAGTGTTTCAATTAAAAAAATCGTTGCTATTCAGCGAAAACCCACCGCTTTTAGCGCAACTGAAAATTTGCAGTTTCAATAAACGAACAAAAATCTGCCTGCCTGAACACCACATAACATAGCAAAAAATTTACCGTTGAAACCGCCATTACCGTTGAAAACAGTTGCAAAAGCATTTGCCTTGTAATGCGTTTCAATTAGAAAATCGTTGCTATTCAGCGAAAACCCACCGCTTTTAGCGCAACTGTAAATTTGCAATTTCCATAAACAAACACAAAATCTGCCTGCCTGCATACCACATAACATAGCAAAAAATTTACCGTTGAAACCACCCTTGCCGTTGAAAACATACAAACACATTTGCATTGGGATGCGTTTCAACGGCAAAAATGTCAGCGCAAGTAAGCAAAACAACGCCCATTGCGGTCAGACATTTACGACAAGACAAAGAAAAACCGCCCGACTGCCGTCGGACGGTTTTGTTGCCTGAAAGTTACTATCTGTCAAATTCCTTTTCAAACTTGATGATGGAACCTGTGTTGGCGTTTACTTCAACTTCGTACTCGTAGTTGCCGCATCTGAATTCCACATCGTAGTAGCACATTCCGTGTTCCTGTTCGAATTCCATTTGCAAACGGGTAACGTCTGCTTCGTTTACGCCTGCGTATTGGAAGACGATGGATTTGACTTCTTCTTGGGTGAGTCTGTTGGAACCCTGACTGCCGCCTTGTCCGTTGCCACCACCGTTGTGTTGTCCGCCGAATTCACTGCCGAATTCCGGTCCGTCGCCATGACCGTGCCAACTGTTCCACAAGTCTTCCCAGTTGTGCCACTGTCCGCCGTTGGGATAGGCTTGCTGATAGGCGTCATCCACTACGTCGGTGTATGCTTCACTACTTACCAATTTGATTGTTTTGTCAAGGGCGTCAATTTCATACACGTATTGCACGTCGCCGTTGACAAAGGAAAGTTGATACACGAATTTCTGCGTAGTTACCGTGTTGCCGTCGCCGTCGGTGCTTGTTTCAGTGAGGTTTTTGCACTGAACACGCAGACGATACAAATCGGTGAGAGAGGAGAAACCGTCGGTGTTGTTTGCAAGGAAGTAACTTTCCACGTCGCTGCGTTTGAGATATTGGTCGGCTTCGCTTGCCGTCAATTTTCTGCTGTAGGAGGAAAGAATGTTTCCGTACACGTCTATTTCGTAGTTGTAGCAGTAGTCGCCGTATTCGAACCATACGTTGTACGCTTCGATGCGGAAGTATCCGCACAGTTGACTTGTTACTTCCACTGCCGAATCCGACGGAACGTTTGCGTTGGCAAGCGCAACATTTTCAATTTGCTGTTGCGTCAGTTTGGTTGCGTTTGCACCCGGCGTGTAGTCGTCGTTGAGCGAACATTCAAAGGAAACAAGTTGTCCGCTGATTGCCCCTATCTTGGCCTCGTAGCAGCCTTTGCCGTACACAAATTCCACTTCGTACACCATTACTCCGTCATCAAAGTCCAGTTTGTTTTCCTTAACCCACAAACCTTCGGATGTGGCGGTGAGTCCGTCCATACCCAACTTGTTGAGGGCTATTGCAAGGGCGGCGTCGCTGCCGATGTAGGATTTTTCGCTGGACGAACCGCTTTGGCTGAGGTTGCCGTCGGTTATGTTGAGATTGCCGAGAATAATGCCCAATTCGTTTACCGTGAGAGAAACAAGTTGCTCTTCGGTGTACAGCGTGCTTTTGGATGCGATATTGTGAATGAGTTGCGCTTTTCCTACGGAAATTCCGTACTGTTTTGCAAGAGCGTTTACGGCATCGTTGGACTGAATCCATTGCGTAAGCACGGATGCGGAAATCTGATTGTCGCTGAGCATTACCGTTATTTCGTCGGTAACCTTCTGAACGATGCTGTCGTACACCGATTTAGAAGAATCCACGCTTACAAGCACGGAATTGGACAAATCGGAAAGATAGCCGTTGCGAAGCATGGAACCGATGAGAGCGTTTATTACCACGTCGAGATTGCTTCCACGCAAATCCATGGTGCCGAGAATTATTTCGCCGTCGGTGTTCAACGGAGTTACGGAAACGACCTTTTGTTTGTTGTTGAGTTTAATTTCGATACTGGGGTTGACGTCCAACGAAACCGTTGCCGCCGAAGCGTATTCGCCGTACAGTCCGACGCTTCCCACCACCAACACGGCAATAAGCACAAATGCCAAAGCGCATGTGGCAACTTTCCACATCAGGTTTTGAGGACGTTTTGCCCTTGCCGACACCGACGAATACTGCGCCGTGTTGCAATTTTCTTTTACTTTGTCCAAAACGTCGGGGGTGGCGTTGGTGAAACTGCGATTGACCTTTTTTTCAATCTTTTTCATAAATTCTCCTCCGATAAAATATTTTTCAGTTTTTTTATGGCACGATTGTACTTTGAAAGTACCGTTGAAAGAGGAAGTTGCAAAAGTTTGGCAATATCCGTGTGGCGTAACCCCGACATTGCGTGCAGTACTACCACGGTGCGTTCCTGGGCGGAAAGCATTTCCAGACACTTTGCTACCACAAGCCTGTCTTCAACAGACATTTTTTCGTTGTCGGCAAATTGCTTTTCCAACTGCTCGTCCGTCATTTCGCATGTGTGCGCCTGCAAACGGAATTTGGAATAACACAGGTTTTTGGCTATCGTCAGTATCCATGCCATGGGTTTGCCCCGTGAACGGTAGTTGCCTGCCGATTCGTACACCTTGACGATGCATTCCTGCATTACGTCCATTGCGTCAAATGTGTTTTTTGTAACCGTCAATGCGTATGCGTACACCGCACTGCTTACCAAACCGTAAAGTTGTTCCAAAGCGTTCGGCTTGTTTTCCGCTATTTCCAAAATACAACGTTCTATATCTGCCGAACGTGGCTTTACTGCTTTTTGTAACTGCATTCTCTCTCCTCTTTTCGTAAAAATAACGCACAAACAATGCGTTTTATCGCAAGCAACGCAATAATTTTTGATTTTTTTTTGCAATTTTGGTATTTTTCTGAAAAATATTCTTCCGACGTTGTTAAAGGTTCAACCAGGGGTACACCTTGTCGAACCTTTGTTTGTTGATTTATCCGATTGCCTTGAATTGTACTTTGTGTTGCACTTTTGCAACGGCACTGCTTGCAAAATTCCGTTTTGCAATTTACTTGCAATGCAACACCGTGTTGAATTGTAATTGATGTGAATATCTTTTTGACACGCTTCACTGCTACGTCAGACGGCGTGTGCCGTGTTGTTCCTGCACAAACTCAAACTCTTGCAGTGTGTGTTTAGAAATGACTTTACACAAACAAATATTAACTGCTACTGTTTGTCGGTGGCTTGCGTTTATTTAAGCGATTGCCTGTAAATTTCGTTTTTGGGAAGGTTGCGGTCTTTCGCCACCGCCTTGATTGCATCGTTTTTGGTCATTCCGCCACTGACGTAGTAGTTTATATGCTCTTGCACCGTCAGATTGCAAAGCGGATTTTGCTCGTTTTGCCTGTCTACAACAAGCACGAATTCCCCCTTGTCGTCGTCGATTTCGTCCCCCAAATGACAAAACACCGCCTTTTCGTGCGTTTTGGAAAGTTCCTTTACCAAACAGCAAGGACGGTTGCCCAAACGCTTGCAAAGATAACGCATGTTTTCTTTGATGTCATGCACGGAAAGATAGAAAATGCCGACGCCTACGCTGCCGTCCAACAACGCTTCCCTGTCGGAAGTTTTTTCCGGCAAAAAACCGTAGTAGGTGAAGGGCGGTTGATACCCCGACATTACAAAAGCGTTTACAAATGCGCTTGCACCGCTGACCACCGTGTAGGGAAAATTATTTTCCTTCAAAGCGTTTACCAGAATATTGCCCGGGTCGTTGATTCCCGGCATGCCTGCATCGGAAATGACGGCAATGTCCTGTTGCTTCTGACAAAAGGACAGCACAAAATCCAGACTCTTTTTTTCGTTGAATTTGTGGTAACTGTACAAAGGCTTGGAAATCTGATAGTTGTTAAGCAATATTTGCGAATGACGGGTGTCTTCGCAGAAAATTGCCGAAACGCTTTTTAATACCTGCACTGCTCGGAAAGTGATTTCCGACAAATTGCCTATCGGCGTGGCTACAAAATAGACCATGTATTTCTCCTTGAATGTGTAAACCTGACCGCTCAATTGTTTGGCAAGCCGTACCAGGCTTTTGCCTGCGGCGTGTAGTTACCCTTTTCGTCGCAAACGTACATGGGACTGTGCAAAATGCAATCGGCACCGCCCCCCTTAACCGCCCTTACAAGCACCACGTTGGGTTGCTTGTCGGGTTTGGGACAAACAGGCAATATTTCCTTTACGGCAAGGTTATTGCGGGCGCAACTGACGGTAATTTCCGCAAGTCGGTTGCTTTGATGCACGAGATAGAAACTTCCCCTGTTGTTGAGCAACATTGAAGCACACCGCACAACGTCGTTTAGCGTTGCGGCAATTTCATGCCTGCACAAGGCAATGTTTTGCGCAAGTTGACGTTCGCCCGAACCTGCCTTGCGGTAGGGCGGATTGCACACTACCACGTCGGCGCAGTTTTTGTTGCTTTCGCCGTAGTCTTTGAGGTCGGCATTTACTACCGACACGACGTCCTGCAAACCATTGTACTGCACGCTGCGCAACATCATGTCCGCCAACTGCGGTTGAATTTCCACACCGACAACGCTTGCTGGATGTTTTTTGCGAGCAAGCAACAGACTGATTACGCCGCTTCCTGCGCACAAATCCACACACCTTTTGCCTGTCATGTCTTTGCAAAAGTTGGCAAGCAACACCGCATCCGTCGTGAAACGGTACTCTGCGCTGCTTTGTATCAGTTGCAGTCCGTCGCATTGCAAATCTTCAAGTTTTTCCGTAGGTTTGAGTTGTACTTGCATGACGTTATTTTACTACATATACAACCAACTGTAAAGGAATGTGAAAAATTACTTTCAATTGCACTGCAAAAACCGTCGGCATACATTGCATCACGCAAAAGCAAAGTGTTGAATTTGTACGCTGAAAACGTGCAAAACAACTTTTTCCTGCACGAAAAATTACCGTCTTTTCGGGGCGTGTTTGTTTAAGGCAGTTGTCTAACGAAAGCACAACGAAAAAATTGTGACAAATCTGCACGCAAAACAGTTTTCTTACAGTCAAACGCACTTTTTCCCAAAAGGACGACACGTGCAACAGCCTGGCACGCTTTGCAACAACAGTCAGCCTATTGTGTTACCGACAACGGCAAGTGTATGGACAATGCTCTCGGTAAAATCCGACTTTTCGTAAAACTTAAACACAAAAAAAGACGCCGCAAAAGCGACGTCAATCTTTTTATGGAGTTGAAAAATGAAAACTGTCTTACTTTTGGTAGGCTTTTTTCAGCAGGCTGAAATAATCCCACATGTCCGTCCATGTTGCGCCGGTGCTTACGCCGTTTTTGTCCACAAATTCGTTGTCCAACTTGGGGTTGGTAGAACTGTGGTCTGCCTGCGTAAAGTCCGTGGCGGAGGAGGCTCCGTCAAAACCGTGCGCCACAACGTAGTCGCAGGTTGCCTTTACGTTTGCCGTCCAACCCAAAGCGTTTTGAGCAGGTGTTCCCCAATAGCCGTTTTGAGTTTTCAACAATGCTTTGGCGTTGAGAATGTCGGTTTTTTCGCCGTTAGCAAGAACTACCGACACCTTGTTTTCGGAAACTGCTTTGAAATACTTTTCGCAATTTGCTTCATTTTCAAAGAACTGCAACATGGTTTGCGTTCCCACCATGTAGCCCTTGGAATAACCGTCGACGAGAGTGGCATCGTACACCATTGTTACATCGGCAAACTTAATTGTTTTGTAGAAATTTGCCGTTCGTGCGGAACCGTGACTGTTGTACGTTCCCTCCACCGTGTAACCCTGAATGGGGGTTTGGGCGGTAACATAGGTGGGCAGACATGCCTCTACTAAATCAGCGGATACTAAACTGTTTCCGGTAACCACAACGGTTGCCTGGCAAACATAACCTTTTCCGTGCACAAGACCGTAGGCGTTTTTTGTCTTTTGTTTGTTGCACGCCGTCAAAACAACAACGGACAGCACCATTACAAGAGCAAGCAAAACGACCAACAATTTTGCATGTTTTTTCATACTTTTTCTCCTTTTTTCAGTATTTGGCTTTTCAGCCAAGCCCATTATAGGAAAGGCAAAAGTTTATGTCAAACAAAACAACACCGCTTTGACATACCGAGTTTTTATGGTCGTATAGATAAAAACCGCCCACGGATTTTTCGATTTTAGCATAAAATATTTTTATGCAACTAAAATTGCATAAAAAATGTATTAACTATTTAGGACCAACTGATACAACAACTGCGGCATTTTCATGTGCAGACGTTAAAATTTGTGCTTTGTTTACGCAGTCTGAAGTCAAACAAAGTTTGTTGCCTTGTTACTGCAAATGCCGACTTCAAACAGACACGAATTGACTGCCGATACTTGCCACTACGTTGTGAAACGATCCGTTTTGATACGGAAAGAGGCTCACAAAAATTGCGTTACCGAAAGTTTCAGGGCACGGTTGATATTGTTGCAACAACCGGACTTCACCTGAAAAATACGCAGGTGCAGGCTGACGTGCAAAAAAATTGCCAAACAAATTTGTTGATCTAAACTCAAAATGCAAATTACAAAACCGTCGACTGTCAAAAATTCTACTGACACCAACGGCGCCGAACAATGTTGAAAACTTACAGAGAAAACAAAAAAGCCCACGCTCTTGCGTGGGCGAAAATGGTTTGTGTTTACGCTTCTTCGATAGCGCTAACAGGACATTGAGCAGCACAAGCACCGCAATCTACGCAGAGGTCTGCGGAAATTTCGCACTTGTCGCCAACTTTGCTGATTGCGTCGCACGGGCAAACACCAATGCAATTTTCACATCCAATACAATCGTTGCTGATTTTGTGAGCCATAGTGATATTCTCCTTTTTTGGGTTGATTCAATTATACGCCCGAAAAAAATTTTTGTCTACTGTTTTTCAGCACATTGTGACACCATGCGTGCAAACAATTTTCTTTTTGACAATGTCGGCGCACCCGTCGCACCGTTCAACGAACAATGCCAAAACGCCTGCAACCGACAAATTAACGTTGGAAACCGTCTGCAAAAACGCATCCGTTGCCTCAAAACGAGGCAAAAACGCTGTCGTGCATGTTTGCCTTTGTAACGCAAACGCACATATACACCACAAAAATTCAAACCTTCCTGAGAAGGTTTAGTTGTTGATCTGCCGAAAATGTTGAAAGGGCTGACGCAACGTCAACCATTTTGTTGGTTTTACTCTTGTGAAGAGGTCTGTGTTTCGCCCGAATCGAAAAACACTTCCGCCTGTGGCTCAGTAGGCTGTTTGCCCAAAATCTGCTCCAACTCGGCAAAGGTTGCCTTCTGGTCGTAGGTTTGCACCACAACTGTCAGCGTGTCGCCTGCATGCAGTTTCTTTTCGCCGTCGTCGTCCATACGTTTGACGCTGTCGGAAGCGACGATTTCGCCCACTTTTGTGTTGGCAGGCCACAAAATATCCCTGACGCTCTTGGAAACGGCAAAGGCGTCGGGTGCAACGACAAAGTTTGCCCTGACAATTTTGTGCGTTTTGCCTTCGTTTTGCTTTTCCACCATTCTTTCCAGCAGTACGTCGTACAGCGGTTCCACCTTGACTATTTCGCACAGCAGATAGGAAACAAACACCGTTATCGCAACGTAAAACAGGTTGGAAAAACTCCACGTACATTCCACCATAAACACCAACGCCGTGAGGGGAGCCCTTGTTGCCGCCCCCATAAAGGAAGTCATGCAAAGCATCACTACCGTGCCGTACAGTGCGGAATCCATACCCATTGCCACAAACAATTCGGCGCAAAGCGCACCGAGCAACGCACCTATTGAAAGCATGGGAATGAATACGCCTCCCGTTGCGCCGGAACCTGTCGCAAAGGCTATCGTGAAGAAACGTATCAGAAACAACGCCAGAATTACCGTCCACACAATGGTTTTTCCGCTGTTGGCGGCAAGTTTGGAAATGAGTCCGCCACCGCCGTACAAAGCGTCGGTACCGTTGAAGTTGCCCACTGCTACAAGACCGATAACCGCCGTAAGCACAAACACCACAATGAGTTTAGCCCATTGGGGAACTTTTTTCAGTTTGGTGTCGTAGACGTGTCCCACCTTGAACACAAAAAGGTTGTAGCCACATGCCACTGCCGCCACGAACACGCCCAGCAAAAGGGGAACCCAAATGTCCTTCATTTCAAACTGTCCCATGTACTGCGACACGTTGAACAATGCCGTTACCGGATGTCCCAAAGCCATACCCCAAAGGTAGGATGCGGCTACGCCAAACACCACGGAAGAAACGGACATGAGGAAAATCATCGGGGTGAAACGCTTGTGAGCCTCTTCCAAAGCAAATAAAATACCTGTAACGGGGGCAACGGTTGCCACGGCAAAGCCTGCGCATGCGCCTCCCGTCATAATGTATCTTTTCCAACTGTCGTGGGAAAGGGGAAGTTTGCTTGTGCCACCGCCGATAGCGGTACCCAACAACACGCTGGGACCTTCGCTTCCCAAAGGAAGTCCTGCAAAGAAACTTATCCAACTGTTTACAAACACGGCGACAGCCGTGCGGAACCATCGGAATGTCAGCACGCCACGCAACACGCCTTCGGCACGGGGAATGCCTCCTCCCTTTGTTTCACTTGCCCACAGTTGCAGAAAGTAGGCTGCGACAGCCAAAACCACCGCTCCGCCTATTACGGCGAAAATAATCCACGGATTTGCCTGTGCGGCATGGTAGATTTCGGCGGATTTTTCCGAAAGCCACTCGGCGCCCAACTTGAAAAAGTACACAACAGTACCCACAAGCAGTCCGGTGAATGCTCCGTACACAAGCACGGGAGCCGTTACGTTTTTCAAATAATACCTGTACTTCTCTTTCATTTTTCACCTGTCAGTATCTGCGCTATTTCCGCAGGGGAATGTGCAGTTAATTCCGCATTTGCATTTTTCAAATCCTTTTCGTTGCCGAAACCGTAGGTAACAGCCATGGCGTCGATGCCGTTGCTGTGCGCCCCTTCCACATCGTAGACGGTGTCGCCAATCATAAGACATTTGTCCTTTTCCCAACCGTTGTCGGCAAGCAACTGTCGCAAAACTTCGCTTTTGAAACCTCTTTTTTCGTTTTGCCCGTACACGCAACGGAAAAATTTGCCCAGTCCGAACTTTTCCACCGAAGCCAAAGCATGCGGCTGATACTTGGAAGAGGCAATGGACAGCACAAAACCGCTGTCCGTCAACTTTTGCAATGTGTCCGTTATTCCGTCGTACAAGCGGCTCATCTCCACGGCGTTGTCCTGCGCAAACACCTGACGGTGCAATTCTATTGCACGCTGACACAGTTTTTTGCCTGCCAACTCCGTGTAACTGAACTCCAACGGGGGACCTATGTGGCGGGAAAAATCCACGCCGTCGTAGTTTATGCCCAAAATGTCAAGCACTTTTTTGAATGTGTGATAGATTCCCTGCGAAGTATCGTTTATTGTGCCGTCAAAGTCAAAAATAATGTACTTATACTTTTTCATTCAATGCCTCGAAAAAACGTTGACTTTTGGGACGGGAATAGCGTGGGGAAATTCCGTAGTTGTAAAACAAAAACAGTTTCAGTTTTTCCAGCGCCTCCACGTCGTCGCTTTCGCACTCCAACTCGTAGTCGCACCTTCCCAAATACACGTTTTTGTCAAGTTCCAACTTCCACTCGCCCAATGTGAACGCCGTGCGGTAGGTTTGCATGCTTCCTGCACAGTGCAACGTTTGGTCAAAATGCGTCTTTAACATGCCGTTTATCTCGTCGGGCAAAATGCCACGCTTAATCATGCTGTCGGCAAAGGCTCCGTCCACCTCGCATTCCCTTTCGTCGCACACCGATACTCCCTCTCGTTGGGAAAGACGGCTTTTGTAGCACAAGAGATAGTTTCCGCCTTTTTCGCGCAGACGTACCATAACTTCCGACGACATGTTTTGCATTGTAAAATAATAATTGGTTTGCAACTGCGGTTTTGAATCCGCAAGACACCCCAAAAGGGAAAATTCCCTCTCGTCAAGTTGCAGTTTAAGTTCCTGTTCGAAATTTTTCATATTGTCAAGTTTCCGCAATAATGCAGTTTTGCAAGGGCAGGTTTGCAATGTATCTTTCTTCCAGAGGAATCCACTTTGTTTTATAGGCGGAAAAATTGCTTCCCTCACGCTCTTTAAGCCGTGATTGTTGCGTGTTTTTATCTGTCGTAACAAAAATTTTCACGTCGTAAAACCTTTCCATTCCGTTGGAAAAGGCGTAACTTCCTTCCACAACGACAACGTTTGACGGAGTGTACTTCTCCGACACAAACTGTTTGGTGTGGCAATTGTACTTTTCATAGAAAAAAGGTTGGCATCCGCAAATGTTTTCCAACACTTGTAGCAACCTTTCAAAATGTATGTTTCCGCCGACGGCTTCAAGACGTGACGGCGTTTTAAGACTGTCGGGCAAAAAGAAATCGTCGCAATGCACCGTTGTTGCATGGTACTTTTGCGATATTTCCGACGCCAAAGTTGTTTTACCTGCACCGCACCTTCCGTCTATGCCAACAATTACAGGTCTTTTGCCTTGCTCAATCAATTTGTCTATTGCGGCATACGCTCGCTCAACTGCGGCAAAATTACTTTTCATTGCTTTTCGCCGACGCTTTTTTTGCGGTTGTCTTTTTCTTGTTGCGGATTTTCACAAGTTCCATGAAAAAGGCTTCGCAATCCTGAAATTCGTAGTAGACGGCGGCAAACCTGATGTAGGCAACTTCGTCGATGTCTTTGAGTTCCTGCATTACAAGTTCGCCTATTTTAAGGGAAGTTACTTCCTGTTCCAGACTGTTGTACAACGTCTTTTCTATTCTGTCCACGGCGGAGTCGATTTGCGCCATGGATATGGGACGTTTTTCACAGGCACGGATTATGCCTTTTTTGAGTTTTTCCCTGTCGTAAGACTGACGTGTTCCGTCCTTTTTTACTACCAGAAAAGGCACGCTTTCGATGGTTTCGAATGTGGTAAAACGCCTTCCGCAGTTGGTACACTCTCTGCGCCTGCGTATACTTTTTCCGTCGTCGGTGGAACGGGAATCGATAACTTTGCTGTCTTCACAGCCACAATACATACACTTCATTTTTCACCTATTCGCAAACTTTTTTGAGCCTTTCCAGAATCACCTTGTATTCGTATGAGGGGTCGCCGTCCTTTTCAAAACGGTGCATGGTGTTTTCGTCCCAGAAACGTGCGACGTTGGGACTTATTTCGTCGGCAACCACCAGCCTGCCGTTTACTCTGCCGAATTCCAGCTTAAAGTCGGCAACCACCACGCCTATTTTGCTCATCAGGTTTGTCAGCACCTTGTTGGTGCGTGAAGCCTGGTAGCACATTACGGAAAGTTCTTCCGGCTTGCACAATTCCATTGCGTAAACGTGGTACTCGTTTATTACGGGGTCGTTGAGACTGTCGTTTTTGTAGCAGAATTCCAAAACGGGAGATTTGAGTTTTTTGCCCGGTTCCAAACCAAGACGTTTACACATGCTACCTGCGGCATAGTTGCGCACAACTACTTCGATGGGTATCATTTCCGCCTTTTTGACAAGCAGACAGTTGGAAGATATTGTCTGCACAAAGTCGGTGGGTATGTTGTTGTCGTGCAGTTGCGTCATAAGCAACGCCGCAATTTCGGCGCAGTAATGCCCTTTGCCTTCAAAGTACAACTTCTGTTTGCCGTGATACATCATGGCGTCGTCGGAATACTCTGCAATGAGCAACCTGTCGTCGTTGGTAGTCCAAAGACGCTTTGTTTTTCCTTCACCAACCAGTTGAATTTTGCGGCAGTCCATTGTGTACCCTCCTTGCGGAATTTGCAACAGCGTCGTTTTAGGCAAGTTTACGCAACAAATAAACTGCCGACAGGGTTTAAGTCCGACGCAAAAGATATTATATCAAAAAAAATATTGCGTGTCCACACACTGCGGACATTTTTCGTCTTTTACCTTGCAAAATGCGGCGCTAAACATTGAAAATACTGCACAACCGCAACTTTTCCGCAAACGGGAAACACGGCACGGCAGGTAAAATTTGCAGGGCAGGAATTTTTACAAAACAAAAGGCGTTTTGTTCAAACGCCAAAGTTTTACAGCGATATCTGCGCCATAAGCGCAGTCATATTTTGCAGACATTCCTGTGCAAAAGGATACATTTCCAAAATACTTTTGAGAGCAATCCAACAGATACAAAGTATTTTTGGGTTTTTGAGGCGGAGGGCGTTGGTGAAATATTCACAAACCAACATAATTGTGTCGTAGTGTTTTTGTGCGCTGTCGCCTGCCGCATAAAACAGATTTACCACCTGTTGCACCTGTTGCAACAACGCCGAGGAAGTTGCGCTGGAAATGTACGTCTTTTCCACGTCAAAAAACCTTTCCGCCGATGACGACCACTCGGCATTTACACTGTCGGGGTCGACGGATTGCAAAATGCTTTCGCCTGCACGCTTGAAAGGGCGAAGCACTTCGTTTACAAACTTTTCGTAACCTCTGTTACTGTCCGTTTCGTCGTAGTATTCCTTCAAAAAGTCCAAAAAATTGCGTCTGCCGCTGTCTACCTCGGTGAGAAGACACACTACAAAAGCAAAAATGCGGTTGCGCTCTGCAGGCAGTTTCAAACGAGCCTCCACTGTGCCGTCGGGACGTGTCCAAGACACCTTTGCACGGGAAAATTCCGTAACGTAGGAAATGGAACGCAACGAATCGGACAGGCATTTGTACAGCGCAGGCACGTTGGCGACGCACTTCAACACCGAAGCAATGTTTTTGTCCACCAAAATGAGTTTGCCTTCAATAAGCCTGTTGACGGTATCCGTAAAGTAGGCGAGTTCGTTTTTCATCGGGAAACCTCTCTTTGCCACAAAGTTTCGTTGCAAAAATTATATCATATCACGCAAATTATTGGAAGTATTTTTGCCAAAAAGGGGCAAAAACTGTTGTTTCAAACGGAAAAATGTTGTATAATGAATGACACTATCACAAGGAGAGGAAAGTATGCAGGCAGGTATCACACAAGACAGCACAACAAACAAGTTGATACTTCTGTTTGTATTCGACAAAATGGAAACGGCTTTGACGGAAAGCACCATTTTGGACTTGTGTTGCTACAAAAACAACTGGATAGATTTTACCAACTGCAAACAAACTCTGCTTGACGTTGTGGACAACGGTTTTGTGTACAAAAGTCAAAACGCTACGGGCGACTGCTTCTACGATTTGACGGCGGAAGGACGTTGGTGCCTGAAAAACTTTTACACACGTATCCCTTCCAGTGTGCGACAACTTATTTCCGAAGACATAAAAACAAAACGCATCGAGTACCGCCGCAGACAGGACTACGTTGCCACCTACACCAAATGCCCCGACGGCAGTTACGACGTGATTTTGAAAATTATCGAGCCCACCAAAACGACGCTGGAAGTACGTCTCAACGTGATGACACGCAGTATCGCCAAGTACATCGAACGCACCTGGCAGGACAAAGCGCCATCCGTTTACAGTAAAATTTCCGACACTCTTATTGACTGACAACACCACTCTGCTAGCCCGCTTTTGCGGGTTTTTTTGTGGGGAAAACCATTTTTATGTCGCAAAAAAATGCATACGGTTGCAAATATTTGAAACATCGGCGTGTTTGCACAATGCGTCTGATTTACATTGCACTGCCGATACAGACACTTGCATCATCACAGTAGGCAAGATTTACGAATTGTGGCACAACACACAACAAGTTTCGGTCCAAGCCTATCAATGTGTAAAAAAAGAGTAACTACCGCTGTAATTTTGCAAAATTTACAGCATACGACAGTGCTTGCGGTCATTGTTTTCAGGTGAGCAAAAAACTTTCCGCACAGTTCAAAAAGGCATTTTAACAGTGTTTGAGGACAAAAAACGCACATACGGTAGTGAAAAACGGGTACAAGTCAGATAAAACATTCAAAGGACAATGAGCAAAATTGTTCCCGTGTTTTTAACAATCAAAATGTCAAAGACAACCGCCGACAACCTGTAGAAATTCAAAAACAGATTAAGTTGAATGCCGAGGTATGATTTTTTCAGCAGTTACGTGAAGTTTGCAAACAGTTACAAATCAGTTGCATAATTTTACCGTCAACTGTCTGCTACACAGACGCTCTTAAAAACATGCAATCGTTTTTGACGCTTTTTCAAAAAAGTTTCTAAAAACATTTGACAAATTTTCAACTTTACACTATTATTATGTAGCAATGCGAGATTGGCGGAATCGGCAGACGCGCACGTTTAAGGGGCGTGTGGGAGACCGTGTGAGTTCAAGTCTCACATCTCGCACCACAGCACCTCGTTTTTCGGGGTGCTTTATTTTCAAAACGGCTCTTTTACGAGCACTTACGCTTTTACTACGACAGCAAAATCGCACCCCCGAGATTTGCTGTCGTACAATAAAAGCATTTTGTGGGGATATGGCTCAGATGGTAGAGCGATGCGTTCGCAACGCATAGGTCACGGGTTCGAATCCCGTTATCTCCACCACCTACGGCGGCTTGCTTAAAGTCGCAAAAGAAATGAGTTGCAAAACACGCAACTCATTTTTCTTTTTCTCCCACTGCTGTGCCGCCTTAAAGTTCCGCTAACGTGAGTACGAAATGACGTAGCGCCCCACTGCGTTTCGCTTACTCCGCCATGCGGAGACGAATCCCGTTATCTCCACCATAATGGTGGCTTGGACTTGTTCCAAGCCTTTTTCGTTGCTCACGCATCGCCACGCTCGCTAGTACGCGATTTCAAGAAAATCGCTAGGTGTCGTCGCTTCGCTCCTCGCACGCAACGCATAGGTCACGGATACTTGTGCATTTGTTTTCGCAAATTCAAGGCAATGTTTTGCCTTTTTAATGCTTCAACAAATGCAGAATATAATATGTGACGGGATTGTTTCTCAATCCCTATTCCGTCGCTACGCTCCTCACGCCCCGCTATCTCCACCACCTACGGCGGCTTGCTTAAAGTCGCAAAAGAAATGAGTTGCAAAACACGCAACTCATTTTTCTTTTTCTCCCACTGCTGTGCCGCCTTAAAGTTCCGCTAACGTGAGTACGAAATGACGTAGCGCTCCACTGCGTTTCGCTTACCCGCCAAGCGGGACGAATCCCGTTATCTCCACCATAATGGTGGCTTGGACTTGTTCCAAGCCTTTTTCGTTGCTCACGCATCGCCACGCTCGCTAGTACGCGATTTCAAGAAAATCGCTAGGTGTCGTCGCTTCGCTCCTCGCACGCAACGCATAGGTCACGGGTTCGAATCCCGTTATCTCCACCAAACGCGACGTATACGCACACTCTGCGTTTATGTCAGAATTAGAAACCGCTTTGTCGGTTTCTTTTTCATTTTCGGGCATTTTTTTGGCGATTTCGCCGTCGTCGCCGTGTCCGTCGGGATAATCGGGGAAAAGCAGGTTTAAGAGCAGTTCGCCCTGTTGCCCGCCTTTTAGGTGGAACAACACTTTCATTTTATCGTCGTACAGTATCACCCTATAAATGAACGTGTCTATTAGGTCTTTGCGGTTCTTTGTCTTGGAATAGTCAAGCGTTCGGAAATGCGACAGCCACTTGCGAATATCGGCATAACTGTAATTTATCTGCATTGCCTTTTCGTTGGCGATTGTGTCTTGCAGTTCCTTGTTTTCGTTCTCTAACTTTTCAATTTGCGCCAAAATGGTGTCGGCAATCTTGCCGAGCATTAACGCCTGCATTAAGTTGTTTATCGCCTTTTGGTTTTCCGTGACAAGGTTTTCAAGCCGCTTTATTTCGGTGTCGTTCTGCTCTGCTTGGATAAGCAAATAGGTTTCTGCGGCTATCATATCAATAAATTCGTCGGTTAAAATGCCGTGTTCGCCCACTATGGCGGCGACGACCTCATCTTCGATAAACTGTTTGCGGACAGTCCGTTTTTTGCAAATGCCCTTATTGTTTCCCGTACATTTGTAATAGTGATGTATCTTTTTGCTTTTGCTCGTTGAGCTTATGCCCGTCATTTTGTTGCCGCAATGCCCGCATATCATTTTATCCGACAACAAATATTCGACTTTGGCTTTACCGCGGGACGGCGCGGCGGCGTATTTGGCTAACACCTTTTGCGCCTCGGCAAAAAGTTCGTCGTCGATGAGTTGCGGCATACCGCCGTCAATCTCTTCGCTGTGATAGATATACTTGCCTAAATAGCGGCGGTTGCTGAATATGCGGTGGAAACTGCTTTTGTTCCACTTACCGCCGCGCGAAGTCGTAACGCCGCGCCCGTTCATATAGCGGATAATGTCCGCATATGTTCTGCCGCCGACAAACATTTCAAACATAGTCTTAACAAGCGGGGCGGGTTCCTCGTCAACGACAAAATTCTTTTGTTCGTCCACCTTGTAGCCGAGAGGAACGCTCCCGCCAAAATATTTGCATTTCGACGCGGATATGGCTATACCGCGTTTTATTTTTTGCGAAAGTTCGGCGGAGTAGTATTCCGCCATACTCTCCAAAACGCCCTCGATTAAAATGCCGCTGGCATCGTCCGTGATATTCTCTTTCGCGGAGAGTACGCGAACGCCGTTCTTTTTCAGTTTTGCTTTATAAGTCGCACTATCGTAACGATTGCGGGCAAAACGGTCTAACTGATAGACGATTACAAACTGAAAGCCTTTGCGCTTGCTGTCCTCAATCATTTGCAGAAAGTCGGGGCGTTTGTCGGTCGTACCCGTCAAGGCTCTGTCTATGTATTCGCGGACTATGCGCAAATTGTTGCGTTCGGCAAAGGCGCGGCACTCTGCCAACTGTCCTTCGATGGACTGTTCGTTCTGTGCGTGGGAACTGAAACGGGCATAAACGACTGCGTTTTTCATTGTGATTGCTCCTTTCGGCGCGGGGTGCGCCTTAATTTTTTGCGGTGCTTATGTGCTTAACCGCCTTAACTGCCTATCCCCGCCGCCGCAGTGAGATGTCAACGGGATATACTTTTCCGCAACGCGGAAAAGAAGTTGTCGGTGGAGATTTTTCGCTCGCGAAAAATACAACCGCTTGCCCGTTGATCAGAACACAAGGCGGCGAAACAATCTCACAAGGCGGTTAAGCACAAGCAAAAAACTAATCCTATTTTAACATAAATCAGTTGACAAGTCTATCAATTTTCTATATACTAAACAATGATTAAAACATTGTTTAGTGTGGAGGCTAAATGGACGCAAAGGCAAAGATAATTGAGGCTACTATTAACTTAATAAAAGAGAAGAATGGTGATATTAAACTGGTTACTACAAGGGAAATCGTTAAAAATGCAGGTGTAAGCGTTGCGCTTATCAATTACCATTTTCAAAGTAAAAAGAATTTGATTGATATATGCGTAAAGCAAATAGTCAGTAATGTTATTGCTCAATCAAAGCCTAATATGGAAGGATTGTCGCCTATGGAAAAATTAAAGCGTTCGGTAAAAATACCAGTTGACTTTTTAATGGAAAATCCTGAAATTGCTAAAATATCAATTTTGAGCGATTTTATGCAAGGGCAACTAAACGACAATACCTTTCAGACATTAGCGCGCTACTATTTTTATGCAAGTAACGTAGGTATAAATAAAGATGTTTTTTTCAAAACCGTCTTTTTAATTCACGGGTTACAAGGTATTTTTTTGCGTAAGGAACTTTATAAAGATAAGTTTGATTTTGCAGACAAAGTGCAGAGAGATATTTTAATTGATAAGATAGTGGATAAATTATTCGGAGGTGAAGATGAATAGAAAAATAGGTTTAATTTCCTCAATCGTAATATGCTATTTGGTTACAGTATTTTTGATTTGCTTGGTGATTGCGCTATTTGCTCAAAATATATTTACAGAAAATTTGAGTTACGGCGTTTGTACTGTACTCTCGTGGGGTTGGGTTGCTACAACCTGCGCTTATTCCTGCTTTACACAAAAAGAATATTCCGCAGCGGCAAAAATCGGCGTTTCCATAGGCGTGATTTATGCCACAATAATTAGTATTGTGTACTTTACTCAACTAACTACTGTATTATATAAATCTGTTGACGAAATAATATTACAAGCCTTTTCATTTACGTCTGCGGGCAGTTGGTTATTTAACCTCGATTTATTGGGTTATGGGTTACTTTCAATCTCTACTTTTTTTATCGGGTTAACCCTGCAAACGAAAGATAAAATCGACAGTGCCTTAAAATTACTTTTAATGTTACACGGTATATTTTTTGTTTGTATGTTTGTTCCTATTTTGCCGTTACCCGCGACAAATCAAGGTAACGGCGGGACAATAGCATTGATTTGCTGGTGCTTATTCTTTTTATCGATTTGTATATTATCAATTCTACATTTCAAAAGATTAAACGATAATAGTAATTCAAAGGAAAGCGTATGACATACTACACAGTCTGCCCCTCTTGCGGGTACAAATTATTGAAAGCAAGCGACGGCTCAACGATAGAGATACATTGCCCCAAATGCGGGGAGAAAATGACTATCGAAATTAAGGACGGCAAAATTACCATTCAAAAGACAATAGCCGAAAAAGCATAAGGCTATCAAATAACTGTAAAGATAAAGAATTGGGTGTACGAAAGTAAAGCAAAAGTATTTATTTTCGGGGGGCAGAAATGTCGCACTCAATTCTTTTTTTATGCTTTGACAGTTCATAATAAGCGCAATACATATCCCCAAAGTTAAACGAATAACGGGGTTGTATGCGCACGCTCGCCTACGGCTGGCATTTGTTCAAGGTGTTGAAACTCTCCGTGAAAGAGTATGAACCCGACAAATTTTCAGGGCTAAATCTCTTGATTTAGTTCAGAAGTTTGTCGGGCTTTTTTAATATGTTTTTGCGCCCGTCAGATCGAGATTTAGTTCTCGGCTGGCGGGCGTTCTTAATTGCGAAATTTGTCCGTTTCAGTCGGTTTTCAAAAACAGAAAATCGAGGAACGGACAAACAATGCAAACAATTAAATACCGCTTTGCGGACGGCACGACAAGCGAAATCGAGGTTACGGACGAATTTTACACGCTATACGCCGAACTGGTGCAACAGGAAAAACGCAATCATTGGAAAGAAACGCGGCGGCATACTTCATTGGACTATCTAAACGAAAACGGGATAGATTTTGAAAGCCCTGCCGCCGATCCTCTTTCCGTTCTGCTATGGAGCGAGGACGAAGAGCGAATACATAATGCAATAGCGACACTATCGGACAAGCAAAAGGACTTGGCGGAAAAAGTATTTTTCAAGGGCATGACATTAACGGCAATCGCAAAGGAAAAAGGCGTTTCGCAACCCGCTATCACGCAGCAACTTGCAACGGTTCTGAAAAAATTAAAAAAACTTTTGGAAAAAACCTTATAATTGCTCCGTTTTCGTGCTTATAGGTAGAGGCAAAAAACTGCCTACTAAAAAACGGGAGCGTGGCAAATGAAAGTAAAAACAGAACTGTTGCAAGCCTTTATGCAGAAGTATGAACTTTCGGCGGCGATACTGGCGCGGGAAATGGGCGTTACGGTCGGAGAGGTCGAAAAACTGCTTGGCGGTACGGCGGTAAACGAGGAAACGGCGCGGCGGTTTATCTATTACTTTGGCGCGGACAATGCGGCAGAGTATATCGACTGGGCGGCAATCGGCAAGCAAAACCCGCTTGCGGATAAAGGCAAAGATTAGCCCAACACTTTTGCCGTTCAAAAATCAAAATAATTCGGAGGTAACAATGAACAACGAACTTTTCAATCATCAGAAGTCTGACGCGGTGAAATGGGTGTGTACGCTCCTTGCGTTCCTCATTGTCGGCGTACTCATTGCGGGCATTATTTGCGGGTGGTTCGACAAAAAGGAAACGCCGCCCGCCGAACAGACAGAAACGGGCTTTATCGTAACGCCCGACGAAATGAGCGGCGTTTCGCTATCCGTTAAAGCGATGTCGGCAAGCGCGAACGGGGTCAACGCATTGGCAGAAAACAGTTATATGGTAACGGCGACCATTCAGCCCGCCACGGCATTGCAACGCGCAAACTGGTCGGTCGCGTGGAAAAACGGCAGTTCTGCGTGGGCTACGGGCAAGACGGTAACGGACTATGTAACGATAACGCCCGCGGAAGAGGGCGCGCTCACGGCTACGCTTGCCTGCGTAAAGCCCTTTTCGGAACAGGTGATACTGACGGTGAGCGCGGCGGGCAACGCGGACAAGACCGCCACTTGCACGGTGGACTATCAGCAACGCCTGAACGTGAACAGCCTGAAACTCGGCGGCTCTGCGCTCTCCACGACTTCCTGCGGGTTTAAGGCGCAGCTTGACGAAACGCATACAATGGAAATCGACTATTCCTATTCGGAAGGCACGCTCCCGTATCTCGGTAAAAGCGAAAGCGACTACAATGAGTTTATCTGTGCGGGTATTGCCTTTACGGACGAATTTATTGCGGCGTACAACAAGGCAAACGGTTCGGGTAAGGATATTACGCGGAGAATGAAACGTGTAAACTTATCCAGCGAATACGCGCATACCCGCGAAGTGGAATTTACGGACGGCGCATACGGGAATACCGTGTTTTATAATCTGCTTGACACCCGCTTTTCGGACGAGGTTATGTCGGCGCTCCGCGCGGCTACAAACGAAGTCGGAGAAGAAAATGTCTTTAAGGTCGGCATTTTCAAGACGGATAATGCAATCAGCAACACCTATGTGGAGTGCGATACTTGGTACAAACTGGGGCTTGACGTGAACACCGTCTATATGGCGACGGAGAATATCTCGCTCAATCAAGGCGGCTTTGTCTTTTAAGGGGTAGCGTATGGCAAAACTCAAACGCATATTTATCGTGCTGTTGGTCGTGGTTTTGCTTGCGGGCGTCGGTGTGTTCCTGTATTTCTATTTCACGCAGGGCGGAAGTCCTCCCGTTGTCGGCGGCAACGGTCTTTCCCTCTGTCTGAACGGTACGAAGATAGAAAACGGCGGCTCTTTGGGCTTACTGGACAGCGGGCAGGAATTTACCGTTGAAAACGCGGAAAAGTACGACGTGCAAATATACGCCTACTGCACGCAGGAAAACGACTTTGCTTTAACGGTGGGCGAAGAGCCGTACACTTGGGGCGATTTCGACGGGCGCAACCTCACGGCGGGCTTTGACTTTGCGCGGACGGAAACGGGCTTTACCATAACGCACTACGGGTTGAACGACGTGCTTTCCCGTATTCAGAATGGAATGACCGTAAAGACGGACGAATTTCCGCCCGTGCCTATCTTTCGTATGTCGGTTACGGCGGGCGAAGAAAGTCTGGAAACGTACTTCTATATCAATGCGGAAGTAGTCGGCATTTCGTTAGACCAGTCGGCAATCATTTTTTAGGGGCGCGGTATGGAAAAAATCAAACACGGGCTGTGCCTGTTCTTTGCTCTGTTCGTGCTGATGACAACGGCGGTATTTGCGGGCTTTACGCCCGTGAATACTGTCCTTGCCGCCGAAAATTCGGAAAACAATTTCGACGATACCGCCGTAACGGACGATTTGTCGGAATACGACCTGTCGCAATTCGTTTATGACAAAAACGGAAGTATTCAGTTCGTAACGCTCGCGGAATACTGCTTTTCGGCAAGCGCGCTGAATATGGAAAACTATGCGCTGTATGTGTATATCTACAACCCCGCGCGGCTTGCGATCTCGGAGCGGCAAGGCGCGAATACCGTCAATATGGCAATCGCGTATGACGAGGACGGCAACCCTTGCGACTATGCGAACGTGCCGCTCAAACTGTGCGGGGTAGCGACGGGCGATTATTCCAAACTGCTCTATAAATTCCGTATCATAGACGAGGACGGCGCGATTTTACGCAATGCCCGCACGCACGAGAGCGACAACGGTTATCGGCGTTACGACATTGCGGGAATACAACTTTGGGAAACGGGCGCGGACAACGCGCGCGACTACGGCGTGGGCGGTACTTACAAGTTCACGGGCTACGCAAAGGGCTACGGAACAGACCAAAACGCCGAAAACAATCTGCTGTGTTCGGTGGAAGAACTGGAAACGGTCAAGCTCAACGTGAGGCATACCTATTACCGCACAAAGACATCGAGCAAGGGCGCGGGCTATCAGAACCAGTTGGACACGGTATATTTTGCCGTTCCCAAACGGCTGTTCGATACTTACGGCAAACTGCAACGTATCAAAGCGGAATGGTACGAATACAAGACGAAAGATATAGTCGTAACGAGCAATCAGGACTTCTACGACAAAGCATATCCGTGGCTCGGCAGGCAGACGGGCGCGTTTGACCAGTTCGGAATGACCGAATACAACGAGGAAATCTATTACAGTTTGGGTCAGAACGCGGGCGACGCGGGCGGCGGTATGAATATGGCAGCTTGGGGTTGGAATTTGGGGAGCGGCTATTTACACGTTCCCGCGCCCGCGCTCTATTATCTGTTCAAGACGGACAATATCAGCGAATACGACCCATACGCGGATATAGTGGAAAACGGCGGTATCACGAGCAACGCGCTCTATGAATGGATAAAAGGCTATAACAAAACGTATGAAAACGGCACGCTGCCCGTCAAAGACGGAACGATAAGCGCGGACTTATTCGCGGACGATATAGACGAATACCGCAAAATCGACACGCAGTACGGCAAGATACAAAAAGGTTATAGCTATTACGATTTCGATGCCGACGTGGACTTGCAAACGCTTTCGAGCTGGCAGGAAACAGACCCGTCCTTTTGGGATAACTGGATAAACTGGGGCTTATGGAACGCAATGACGGGCAATATCCCGCAAGAGGAAAGCCGCACCGTTGCACCTATCTACACTCTGAAAGCGGACGATTTGAACGGCACGGACGAAGAAGTTTCCGAACGGCTCTTAATCAACCCGCACGACGTGTCCGCCCTGCGCGATTATTACAACGAGGCAATCACCGTTGACACCTTGACCGCCGACGAAGAAAAGGTCGTCGTTTTGTTCCGCTTTGCGACTTCCGATTACTATTCTGCGGCGGTCGATATAATCGAACTGGGCAAGGGCTTTTTATGGAGCGACAAGCACACGAGCGGGCAAGCCTATCGCGCTTGGGAGAGCGTATTTTTGGACTTTGATATTATTCAGCTCTCTTTCCAAAAGGACGGCGCATATACGGTTATCCCCGCCGTGTCTGACCCTATCGACATAGTGAACGACATAACGCCGCCCGTGTATATCCCCGACGGTTTGGAATGGTGGCAAATTCTGCTCATCGTGCTGGGCGTTATCGTCGGGCTGTTCCTGCTCATTATGTTTTTCCCTGCAATTATCGGCTTTATCGGCAAATTGACAGTTTGGATATTCAAAGGCTTATGGTGGCTTATCTCCGCGCCGTTCAGACTAATCAAAACGATAATAGAGAAAATCAAGGAAAAACGCGGCTAAAATCTTTTCGGCATATCCCGCGCCGATCGGTGCGCAAGGTCGGCGCGGGTTGCAAATAAATATCTTTCAAGGAGAGTAAAAAAATGGAAAATCTCAACAAGGTAGTCAAGGAAATCAAAATCGTTGCAAAGCCCGCAAAACGCGGCGGCAAAAATTACTTTGTCCGCGTGGAACTCGTAAACGGGCGTTCCGCCGACGTATGGTGCGACAAAGAGGTTGTCGAACTTATCCAAACCTGCACCGAACTGGGCGTTGAACCGTTCAAGAGTTTTACGCTCGAACGCCGCACAAGCGAAAAGACGGGCGCGGAATATATCGCCGTCGTTCTCAAAATGTTCAATGACGACGAATACTTCTACTTCCTGCCCCGCGCGACGAATACCATTGTCGAACTGCTCATTGCAAAGGCGGCGCAGGACGAAACGGCAACGCCCGCAAAGAAAGGTTAAACTATGGCAAACACCAAAATTCCCGCAGGGTATCAAGGCACATACGCAAAAGCCGCAGACGGCTCGCCCGTTCTCGTTATGGTGTCAAAGTCTGAAAGCATAGCAGACAATAAGGAGAAAAAGACAATGAGCGAAGAAAACAAAAAATATGTACCGTACACCACCGAACAGAAAAAGGAATACGCAAAGCAATTTACCCCGAACGAAATCAAGTCCTATCGCAAAGGACAGCGGAGCGCATACGCGCATATGGGGAATATCGGCAGGCGCAATTCCTTTTTTATCTACGACAATCTGAAAAAGGACGAAACGGCAACGCCGCCCGCCGCACCGCCTAAACCGGCGGCAAGAAAAAAGCCGAAAGAAAAACAGTAACACAATGCAGGGAGCGGGCGCGCGCGTTCGCTCCCTTTCTCTTTTCGGGGTAGCCTATGGAAAAAATCTATTATTTGACTTACGTTGTCGGGGAGCGCGGCGTGGGCAAAACAACATTGCTCGCGCATTTTGCTTGCGAATATATGATACCGCCGCGCGCGATCAGCGATCTGCTCTTATGCAAACAGGAGATTGCGCGGCTGCGTGCGGGCGGCTGGGATAATCTTTCGCTTGCCCCGCACGTTCGGCACCTTGTCTATGTCGTGGACGATACTTTCATTGCGCGGGGATTGGGATATATGCCGCGCGTGTCTATGGAATTACAGTTTGAAAAAATCGGGCTTTATGACGGCGTTCACGAAGTCTGCTATTTACTGCCGTATGCGAAAATCTTTCTGCCCGAAATACAGAGTAAACTGGATAGCCGCAAATCAATGACCGCCGAACGGGTAGCCGATTATTTTTTGCGGTATATCGAACGACAAAGAAAAGTCGGCGTTCAGATGTGGGCTGACACGCAAATAGACGACAGCGCGGACAAACGCTTTCGTTCCCTTGCGGATAAACTCATAGAGGTACAAGGCAAGCGCGATTATTACGACCGCCACGGGCGGCTCGTCAAAACGGTATGGCATTGCTTGGAGTTTACGGGCGTGCGGCAATATGCACGCTATAAAGACACGGACAACGCGAAATTAGCCGTAAAAAAGACCTACACCCACGAGGGAAATATTTATAATTGCGTGGATAGTTTCAGCGGCAAGGAATACTTTTACAACGGTATGACGGGCAACTACCATACCACGCCCGCAGAGGTTACGGGCAACAATAAGGCGGCTATGCTCGCGCGGTGTGAACGCTATCCGCTTTTCCCGAAAGAGGAAAACAAAGACTTTGACAAGGCGGTTGACCTATGGAGAAATTAGACTTTGCCGAACTGCACAAGGAAAAACTTGCGCTTATCTTTGAGAATATAGACATTCTCAACGCAATGAAAGAGAGCGACACGCAACTGCCGCCGCGATTTTTCAACGAAATCACCGACGACGTGATTTTCGACTACAAAGCGAAAATCGGTATTCTGAACAAGAACACAAAGTTTGTAACAAAGGAACTTATCAAAGATTTTCGGCAACTTAGGCGGGAGCAGAAACGGCGGCAAGCAGAAGAACGGAGAAAACGAAAAAGCGAAACGCTCGTTTACGTTTTGCCCGCCGATCTTCTGCACCCGTAACCAAACGGGCAACACACGGGCGGCGACAGCCGCCCGTGTGCGCGGGTGGACTTAGTATTACCAGTCCACCCCGTAACACTGTAACACTTTTCTTTCTGCGGGGGCTATATGGATAACAAAATCAAGATTGATTTGTCCGCTACGGATATATCCGAAACAACGGACGGCAAAAGAAATTCGCAGGCGCGCGACTGGTGCTTTACGATAAATAACCCCGTGCAAACCGAACAAGAATTTTTATCCTATCTGCAATCTGTTCCCGACCTGCGCTATGTCGTGTTTCAAAGAGAGAAAGCCCCCGAAACGGGTACGGAACATTATCAGGGATATTTTGAGTTTACACAGCCGAAGTGGTTTACCACCATAAAAAAGTACCTTTCAAAAGAGCATATCGGCGTTGACGCGCATATCGAGGCAAGGCGGGGCAAGCGTTCACAAGCCCGCGAATACTGTATGGACGAGGAAACGCGCATTAGCCCGCAATACTATGAATACGGCGAATTTATCGAGGACGGCGAACGCACCGACTTGACCGACATTATGCACGATATAGAAAACGGAATGAGTTTTTACGACCTTTCCAAAAAGCACGGCAACCGCTTTATCCGCGTTATGAAATGGGCAAAGGAATACAGGCAATCGCACTTGGAAAACAAGTTCAAGCGGGTGTTTCGCAATATGAAAGTCTATTACATTTACGGCTCGGCGGGGTGCGGAAAGACAAGTTATGTTTTCCAAAAACACGGCTACGATGACGTGTACCGAACGACGAATTACGAGTTCGGCTGGATAGACGATTACAACGGCGAAAAGATATTGTTTCTTGACGAGTTCCGCAGTTCGTTCAAAATCTCGGAAATACTGGACTATCTGGACGGGCAGCCGATACGCATACGCGGGCGGCACTATAACCGCGTGGCTTGCTATGATACCGTGTATATCGTTTCTAACCTCTCATTGAAAGAGCAATACACGAATATACAACAGTCAGAGCCGAAAACGTGGGCGGCGTTCTGCCGACGGATAACGGCGGTATATGACTTTGACAAAAGCAAGAATATTCCCGTAAACAAGTTCACGGGAGAACTAAAAAAGCCGCCTACACTCATAGAGATTGCAGACGACGGCGATATGCCTTTTTAATTCCGTTCGGGTGGGGTCTTGGGTGGGCTTTATCAAATTATTTAGGGGGAACAAATTTGAAAAATGCAAAGGCTTTACTGCTTGGCATAAGCGTGATTTATTTTAATGACGAAAGCAAAAACATATATGCCGATTTGCCGCCGAATAAAGAACAAGCAAAACGGCTGTCAAAGCGGATCTATAAAGACGCAATGACAGCCCTATCACAACAAAATGATAAATTAATTTGTAAATGCAACGTTAATTAAAGGTTAAATTCTATTTTCTTTAACCAATCTCCAATAATGTTGACCAACGGAAGTAAGCTTACAAGCTTTTGATTCCATAGCGGCATAATACATATGAGGAGTTCCATCTGGAACAACTAATCCAACACTTTCTAGTTTTTGTAAATCTGAAAAAATGGCTACATTCTTTTCAATAGAATAAGGTTCAATAACTTTATGTTCTGTTTTAGTATTATTTGTTGGTTCATATGACGGGTTAAGCGGAAGTTTTGTTGTTGGTTCATCAAAGTAATCTGTAATTCTTCTGACGATATTTATATCAATAGGAGCTATAACGGTTCTTAAAGAAATGAAACGTTTTACATTTGTTTTAAAAACTGGACGTTGTTCCCACGGCCCTAGTGCTCTATCAATATAAGCATAAATACTGCCAGGTGAAATATTACCTGTAATATCCGCCGCACCCCCTTTTAACGCCTCGGTCAATAATTCTGTAAATACACCATGACCATTTATTTCAGCGGCGGCCTCATCAAAACTACTTGCTGTTAATATTGTAACACCTTCATTTATGATTGCTGTTTGTTGTCCTAATGTATTTATAGCTCCCACAGATCCAGCATGACAGCAATCAAGAATTATAATTTTATTTTGACATTTTGAGTTGTTTGCATAATTTAAAATATCTTGCATAGAGATTCCCCAGTCCATAGGGGCATAATCAGGCGTTACTATATAACCACCACAGGCATCAATCTGACCATGTCCTGAGAAATAAAACAAAGCTATTTCATCATCACCCGCAAAGCAATCGCTTATCCATTTTTTTAAAGCCGGTTTATTAATTTCATCCGTTTTTGATGTCCTAAGTTGAACAGAAAAATTAATACTCCTGTCATCATTACGAGACAGCAAAGCGGCAACATCTTCAGCATCATTAACACAACCATGCAAAGGAACGGCTGAATAGTCATCAATACCTACTACAAGAGCTTTTCTATTCCCCACTTTTAACGTCCTCCTCCAACAAGAATTTTCAAGTTATCCCATGTCCATTTATAAATTTTATCAGAGGTACGCGCATTGATAGGCTTTGTTACATTCCCATCGCTGCGCCCACAGAGCAGAAAGCAAGGTTTCCTTTCTTCCTGTGTTATACTAAGTTCTGCGGCAACCCCCTTAGCCGTATTAGTATGTTTGCCGCATAATACGATAATAATATCAGCATTTCGTATTTTCTGTCGAGCATAAAATTTCCAATTTGTTTGAATTTCTTGCTTGATAGATACATCCGAAATAGAAAAAGGAGAATCAGGATTCTTTGCTTGACCAACCAGACATTCTTTCAGTTCAAAATCGTTATCATAGTCAAAGCATATATAGGCTTTCTTTTTCATATTATAGTCCTTCTATAAAGTTTTTTATCGTATCCCAATCCCAATTAAATTTCCTTCTATTTCCTATTTTTGCTTTTGTTTTATCTCCTGGAATATATTCTGAAGTTTTGATGCAAAGGATAGGAACATCTTCCTCATCAGCGCAATTAATCTCCCATATTTGTCCATCTGCGTTTAATGTGTTTGGCGTAATGATTGCAATTAAACCATCACAACTCTTTATTTTTATGCGACATTTAGTTTTCCAAGCATTATCCCAAGGTTTATGAACAGACATATCTGTAAAATCAAATGGGGAATTTGTATTTTTTGATTGACCTACAAGAAGGTCACGCAAATTTTCATCTTGTTCAGGAAAACTCACAAAGATTCTTTTGTTAGCCATTTTCTTACTCCTTTTTTATAGATTATAACATATAAAACAATATTTTTCAAGAGGCAAAATAAAAATAATCCATTTTTAGAAGGGTTCAATTATATAACGGCTGTCAAAGCGGATCCATAAAGACGCAATGACAGCCGTTTGCATGGAGCAAGCCAGCGGCAAGGCCTTAGCCCCGGCTTGCGACTAATTGTTTACCGTATAGCGGATAGTCCGAAAGCGGTAAATCGACTTGGCAATAGTATTCAGTTCTGTTTATCTGATATAATACTGTGTGCGTTTTTGCGGCTTTCAGTTCCACCATAAGCGGCGACTTCGTTAAGGTCGCACCCAAAAGACGTGCAAAGACGCACGCCTTTTTTGTTGCTCCGTTTGCGTGCGTCGCCTTAAAGTTCCGCTAACGTGAGTACGAAATGACGTAGCGCCCCACTGCGTTTCGCTTACTCCGCCATGCGGAGACGAATCCCGTTATCTCCACCATAATGGTGGCTTGGACTTGTTCCAAGCCTTTTTCGTTGCTCACGCATCGCCACGCTCGCTAGTACGCGATTTCAAGAAAATCGCTAGGTGTCGTCGCTTCGCTCCTCGCACGCAACGCATAGGTCACGGATACTTGTGCATTTGTTTTCGCAAATTCAAGGCAATGTTTTGCCTTTTTAATGCTTCAACAAATGCAGAATATAATATGTGACGGGATTGTTTCTCAATCCCTATTCCGTCGCTACGCTCCTCACGCCCCGTTATCTCCACCGAATGCACCGAGTGAAACATTGTTGCGCCAATGCCGAAAAATTACCGACACCACATTTCTCACAGCAAATTTCCGATTGAAGAAAATCAGACATTCCGATGCGTGTTTATCCGCAATTTGTCGCTTGCATTTTACAACGTTGTTGCAAGTTCCGAAAAATGCTTTTTTAGGGCAGATATTTACACATTTTGTGTTTTTCACAACGGGCAAAGTAAAAAATAACTGCAATACCGTTATTCCATACAAATTTTATCGCTACAATGTTGACAAACGGTGGTTTTTGTTTTATAATGTGCAAGCACAAATGATTTGTGTTCACACTGCAAATTTGGGGTTATGGCGCAGTTGGTAGCGCGTTTGAATGGCATTCAAAAGGTCAGGGGTTCGAATCCCCTTAGCTCCACCACATGCGGCGACTGCGTTAAGGTCGCACCCAAAAGACGTGCAAAGACGCACGCCTTTTTTGTTGCTCCGTGTGCGTGCGTCGCCTTTATGTTCCGCTAACGTGAGTACGAAATGACGTAGCGCTCCACTGCGTTTCGCTTACCCGCCAAGCGGGACGAATCCCCTTAGCTCCACCACATGCGGCGACTGCGTTAAGGTCGCAAAAGAAAAGAGTTGCAAGATGTGCAACTCTTTTTTATTACTCGCACACCTGTTGCCTTTGAATTTAAGTTCCGTTTTTAATCCGTCGTTTGTCTATGGCGTGTGATTGAACATCGAGGCGCAGCCGAGCCGCTCGTTTATTCAAGCACCCGCCGCAGTGCCAAAACGCAAAAAACACATTGGCAGTTTTAATTTACCAACAAGAAATCGCTTGCTATTATTCGCGTTTTAGAATATAATAGAAACAGAAAATTCCAAGGAGCAAGGATATGCTAAGCTATATTTCGGCTAAAGAAGCTGCAAAAAAATGGAATATCTCACAAAGGCGTGTGGCTATTTTATGTTCAGAGAATCGCATCTATGGCGCAATGATGGTTGGTAATATGTGGATTATTCCTTCAACCGCCGAAAAACCGATTGATAAAAGGACCGTTCGTTATGAAAAATCAAAAAGTATTACGCTTAAACCGTTTGTAAAGTGGGTGGGCGGGAAAAGTCAACTTGTTGAGCAAATCGAAAAAATGCTCCCTTCGGACGGCGAAAAAAATTTAACAAAATATGCCGAACCTATGGTAGGCGGTGGCGCATTGTTTTTCAGCTTATTTTCAAAATACGATTTCGAAGAATTGTATATCAGTGATATAAATGCCGAACTTAT
>ERZ1090881.123-NODE-123-length-39420-cov-14.250527_pt1 | contig 39420 bp, 36 predicted proteins | sample MGYA00478470_ERZ1090881 | MGnify/ENA primary metagenome ERZ1090881 (study PRJEB33644, sample SAMEA5815736) | chicken gut metagenome | biome: Chicken; feature: Gastrointestinal Tract; material: Caecum | place: Ireland | collected 2019-01-01 | study: A study of the...
ATTGGTTTATTGAGATTCCTCATATCCTCGCTCTGCTCGGATAGCGCCACTCGCCTGTGTAAGGCTATATATAATCTATACAAAACAAAGGTGCGGGTCAATACCCGCACATAAAAAAAACTCCCTTAACGGGAGTAATACTTTTTATAGGAAGGGAAGGTTAGGAAGTTTGGTTAGTGTGTGTTTATAAAATTTGGAGTTGCTTATTTGCTTTTTTAATTTGTTTATCTCTTACATATATATAAAGTATATCAACTTTATAGAATTGCGCAATATTTTATTTTTGTTACATTTCTTTACAATATATCCCAAAATCCGCTTTTTACAAACATTTCCGCTTCTTCTTTTGTTTTAATCCTCCCTTCGATTTGCGCTTCTTTTAATGCTTCAATTATTTTCCCGAGCTTTTTTGACGGGCCGATACCTAAAATTTCCATAATCTCACGCCCGTCAAGCAGTTTCGGCATTACTTCAAGTGTCGGCTTAATCTTATAATAAAACTCTTTTAACTCTTCAAGGTTTTTAAGGTTTTCCCTGACCATATCATCGCTCACCATGGGACCTTTGGCACTCAGTCTGTCTGCACGGGCAAGCTCAATAATATCTTCAACATAAGGATACAGCTTTCTTACGAAACGCACTTTTGCCTTATCCTGCACAACGGGCGCACTCATAAGGGCGGAAGGGTATATATGGTTTTTAATCATAAGGCTCACGTAATCAATCTGTTTTTTTGAAAATTTTAATTCCTTTAAAATCGGTCTGACAAGCTTTGAGCCGAGGTCATCATGCCCGATAAAACGATGTCTGCCCGAAGGCTCAATAGTGTGTGTTTGAGGCTTGCCTATATCATGGCAGAATGCGGCAAGTTTCAAGAGCGGATTATCAAGCCTGATTTGACGCATAGTTTCTATTGAGTGATGAAATAAATCCAGATGATGGTGGGTGTTTTTAGGGATTTTCTTAATTTCTTTCACAAATGGAAAAATCTCCTCCAAAAGTCCGCACTCATCTGCCTTAAGAAGCGCTTCCGGCGCATATTTTCCGCCGAAAAGTTTTAATAGTTCCTGATTTATGCGCTCTTTTGCAACATTGTTAATAAGTTTATGATTTTTTTTCACAAATTCCAAAATTTCATCCTGAACCCTAAAATCATACAAAGCTTTAAACCTGAACACCCTTAGCATTCTGAGCGGGTCATCAAATAAATTTTTTATATCTGCGGTTTTTAAAATACCTGCCGCAAGGTCATCCGCACCGGCGCAAGGGTCGAAAAGACACCCGTTTTTAAAATCATAAAAAATGGAATTAACTGTAAAATCGCGCCTTTTAGCGTCTTTTAAAATATCGCCTTCAAGAGCGGTTGAAATATCAAAGCAGGTCGTCTTATCCTTTAAAACCACTCTGTAAATTTCATTTTCACAATCAAGCTCAATAAATGTGCCTTCAAGTTTTTGCGCGATTTCAAACGCAAGGGCGCGCGAGTTTTCCGGACATACAATATCCATATCATAAGATGTGCACCCGAAGAACAAATCCCTTATAAACCCGCCTACAAGCAAGGCTTGTGATTTTATAAGCAAGTCAAGAATTTCATTAAGTGTAAAATGTGTGCGTATTTGATTCTCAACATATTCGCGGCTTTTCATTTTAACCTCGTTACAATGTTTGAAATTCCCGCCGTTACGGCATTTGGAGCTTTAAATATTAAATCCCCCAGACTTACAAGTTTGTATTTTTTTTCTTTAAAATATTTAAACTCCTCATCGCTAAATCCGCCCTCGGGGCCCGTCAGCACGTATATGGGACAGGTTTTATCAATTATTTTAACCGCCTCATCCATATCAAACTCCGCATACTTCTCCGCAAAGACAATAACGTTTTGCCCGTTAATTTGTTCAAGCATTTCTTTGATATCTAAAACCTCGTTCACCCTTGCAAAATTTGCCCTCTCGCACTGCTTTGAAGTTTCATCCGCGATTTTCTGCCATCTTTGCACCTTTGAACACACGTTTTTATACGAAACGGCACAGTTATCACTGATTACGGGATATATAACATCAACCCCGCACTGCACGGCATTTGAAATCAAAAGACTCTGTGCGTCCTGCTTAAGTACACACTGAATCAAATGAAGCGGGTACGGGAGTTTTCTTTTTGACGGATAAAAGTCAAGCACCCGCGCCTCAAGCAATATGTTTGAAACACTCTTAACAACCGCTTCGTACTGAATCTCATTTTCATCTATAAACTTCAGCTTCTCTCCGATTCTGACCCTGAGTGATAATACAAGATGTTTCAAAAGCTCCTTATCCGAAACTTCGATAATTGAGTCTTTAATATTGTCCGATTGTATAAAAAAATGAGGCATAGCAAGGTAATTTTAGCATAAAAATCAATTTTTCTACACCATTTGTATGATATTCAAACAAATGCTTTAAAGGACGAAAAGCCCGAAGGCAAAAGGGTTTTCAGGTAAATCTGCAACTTTGGTATAAGAAAACCAAACTAAAGTATAGAAAAATTTGTTCGTTGATGTTTGTGTGGAAAAAACTTAGGAGAGAAAAATGGCAATTTCAGTAAACACAAACGTACCATCACTAATTGCCCAGAACAGCCTTAACAGATCACTGAGTGCTATGGAAAAAGCAATGCAGCAGCTCACAACAGGCAAAAGAATTAACAATGCCGGCGATGACGCAGCAGGTCTTGTAATTTCCGAAAACATGAAGGTTCAAATTAACGGCTCAAACAAGGCAATGGACAACGTGCAAGATGCACAAAACTTTGCAGCGGTAGCAGAAGGCGGTATGATTACAATCGGCGACCACCTGCAAAGAATTAACGAGCTTTTGATTCAGGGTGCAAACGACACAAACAGCACCGAATCCAGAAAAGCAATTCTTGTTGAAATCAAGCAAAGGCTTGACGACATCAATGTCATCTCGCAGGCAACGCAGTTTAACGGAAGAACTATGCTTGATGGCAGCTTTGACCCTAACGATCCCGACAAGCAGTTTATTGTCCAGATAGGGCCATACTCGGATACGGCAAATCCGGATAATCCCCTGAACACAATTGACATCTCTGGTGCTTTTGCCGACTGTCACATCTCGGTTCTCGGCATAGGCACAACAACAGACAGCGGCACGGTTAACGGGATTATGCTTCCGCCCGAACTGGACCCCGATAATCCGGCCTTCGACCCGACAGGCGACAACTTCAGGCTCTATATGGATACCATTCAGGCGGCAGTAGGCACCGTAACAGATGCCAGGGGTTTGCTCGGCGGCTACTTAAACAGAATGACGGCAAATTATGACAACCTGAGTATTATGGTTGAAAACCTGACTACCGCAAAATCAAGAATCACAGACACCGACGTTGCGGAAGCAAGCTCTGAAATGATTAAACAGCAAATACTTGAACAGGTATCAGGCTCTATGCTTACTCAGGCCAACCAGCTTCCTTCTCTGGCATTAAGCCTCATATAGTAAATAACTGACAATTTATACACGGCACATAAGAAATTAACCCTAATTTCTCTCCATAAAGCACACGCAAATGCGCATTTATAAACCTTTTAAAAGGTGCAAATGCGCATTTGTGCACATGTAATAAAGATTATGTTAAGGGTGCCTTATTTTGTGCTAATATTGTATTAAGTTAGTATCGGGAGATGAAAAAATGATACCTATTATCGATTCAAAAAGACAATATGCCGCGGTAGGCGAAGAAGTTGAAAAAGAAGTTATAGAAGTTCTAAGGAGCGGTTCATACATCCTTGGCAAAAATTGCAAAGCCTTTGAAGAAGAAATCGCAAAATTCTTAGGCTGCAACCATGCGCTTACTTTAAACAGCGGTACAGATGCTCTGCATCTTGCGCTTCGCGCTTTGGATATAGGCCCCGGAGATGAAGTTATTACGGTTGCGTTTACTTTCGTTGCAACAACCGAAGCTATAGGAATTGTCGGCGCTAAACCCGTTTTTGCAGACATTGACCCCGATACGTTTAATATTGACGTTAATGAAATCGAATCCAAAATTACACCCAGAACAAAAGCTATTCTGCCTGTCCACCTCTACGGGCAGCCATGTAATATGGATATAATTATGGATATTGCAAAAAGACATGATTTATTTGTAATAGAAGACGCATGCCAGGCAATCGGCGCCGAGTATAAAGGCAAAAAAGTCGGCACATTCGGCGATATCGGCTGCTTTAGCTTTTATCCGACCAAAAATCTCGGTACAATGGGCGACGGCGGACTTGTCGCAACAAACAGTGAGTTTCTTAAAAACCGCATAACCGCGCTTAGAAACCACGGCGGAGCGGTGCGCTATTATCATGACGAAATAGGTGTTAATTCAAGACTGGACGAAGTTCAAGCCGCAATCTTAAGAGTAAAATTAAAATACATTAACGAGTGGAATAAAAAAAGGCGCGAGCATGCCGCTTTCTACAACGAACTTTTTAAAGATGCAAAAGACATCGTAACACCTGTAGAACTTGATGATACCTACTGTGTTTACCACCAGTACACCGTAAAAGTTCCCAATCGCGACGAGGTTCACAAACTCCTGCAGGAAAAAGGCATAGGTGCCATGATTTACTATCCCGTTCCCCTGCATCTGCAAAAAGTTCACGCACATCTGGGCCTAAAAGAAGGTCTTTTGCCCAATACCGAAAAAAATACAAAACTTGTGCTCTCGCTTCCCATGTTTGCGGAAATTACGGAAGATGAGCAAAGGACAGTTGCAAAAACACTTATTGAATGTGTTGAAAAAGCAAAAAACAAAGCAAGTGTTTAAACAGGATAAAATATAAAATAAAAATAAAACCGCTCAATTAAAGGGCGGTTTTTTAAAACGCGAATTAATAAAAAACTATCCTATATCCCATCTGCCGCAGGTGCCGCCCCAGCGTGCAATAAGATTACCCTTGACATCTGTTATCTTATGTGCTTCACCCGGTTTTAGAGGCTCAATATCGCCTTCCACAATGGATATTACTTCGCAGTTGTTTGAACACCCGTCACATGTACAGGTTATTGAATTAAAGTGCATATCTTTTGTCTGCCAGCCCTTAAATTTTGTCTGTTCATTTGTAAATTGATGGTGCTCCATGGCAAGCAGCGCCGCACCTATTGCACCCATAGTCTGATGATTCGGGGGTACAACAATCTCGCAGCCAAGAGCCTCTTCAAATGCCCTTACCATGCCCTTATTTGTGGCAACACCGCCCTGGAAAGTGACAATCGGCAAGAGTTCTTTGCCTAATGCAAGGTTTGATAAGTAGTTTCTCACAAGGGCCTGACAAAGACCGTATAATAAATCTTCGACAGGATACCCGAGCTGCTGTTTGTGAATCAAATCCGATTCCGCAAAAACACCGCAGCGCCCTGCAATTCTTGCGGGAGAGGAAGATTGGAGCGCAATCGAGCCAAAATCCTCAATTTTAACATTGAGTCTGCCAGCCTGCTGATCAAGAAAACTTCCCGTGCCTGCGGCACAAACGGTATTCATGGCAAAATCCGTTACAATACCGTCCCTCAAAATAATAATTTTGCTGTCCTGCCCGCCTATTTCAAGAATGGTCTGAACCCCGGGGACTATAACCGAGGCAGCTACGGCGTGTGCGGTTATTTCATTTTTGATAACATCCGCACCCACAAGCGCTCCCGCAAGGTTTCTGCCGCTTCCCGTTGTTCCGACCGAGCAGACTTCATACTCGCAGAGTGATTTCTTTAAAAGTTCATCCAGACCATGCTGCACCGCCTTTACGGGCTGGCCCGATGTACGCAGCATGTAAGAGTCAATGTATTTTCCGTTTTCATCTATTACGGCCAGCTTTGTTGTAACCGAGCCGACATCTATTCCTAAATATACTTTCATATTAAGGATTTTAAAACAAACAAAAAACAAAATAAAGCGCTCTTAATTTAAAAGCGCTTTATTTAACCTCAAAAAGAGGAACATGACATTTAGTAGTTCTTGGGATAAACTTCAAAATACGCCCTGGAGTGTAAACAGGCAGGGCAGGCATAGGGCGCTTCTTTTCCTAAATAAGGATAGCCGCATTTTCTGCACTTCCATAATACCGGCTCATCTTTTTTAAAAATTTTATTATTTTCAAGATTTTCCCGCAATGTCCTGTAGCGTTCTTCATGCGCTTTCTCGGATTGAATAACGGCTTCAAAGCATGCTCCTATTGAATCAAAGCCTTCTTCACGCGCAATTCTTGCAAATTCGGGATAAAGACATGTATTTTCTTCATGTTCGCCCTCTATTGAGTATTCAAGGTTGGCGGCAGTATCGCTTAAACCGGTAGGATACGCAACATCTGAAAGTTCAACAGGGATATTGTCTTTACCTAAAAAACGGAAAAATCTTTTGGCATGCATTTTCTCGTTATCGGCAGTCTCAAGAAAAATCGCCGCAATTTGTTCATATCCTTCTTCTTTTGCCGCTTTTGCGTAATAGGTATAGCGGTTTCTTGCCATAGCTTCACCCGCAAATGCCTTCATAAGATTACTCTGGGTTTTTGTTCCCTCCAGTTCCTGTTTCATTTTTTCTCCTTCTTTGTTTTCTTTGCAAACAAAGAATAAAATACAAAAACGCTCCGCACAATTAGTCCTCCGGCCGTTTCAAAGGTTAAACAACTACCTTAATGTTTTTTAACAAAAAGTTTAAGTTGTGGCAATTTTTTTTAAAGTATATACTTTTTATATATAAGAATTGAGGAATTTATGTCAGTAAATAAACCGGAACTTATGAATATCGTTTCCAATACAGGCAGCACAAACAGTGCCGCAGGCAATACATCCGCACAGGAAACACAGAGTGCTGCCGCAGCTGCAAATACTCAAACACAAAGCGAAGATGAGTATATGAGCCTTGATTTATCTTCAGCAAGTACAGAAGATCTTGCAGCCTTGCTTGAAGAAAATCAGAAAAGCCAGAGCGAACTTGTAAAAGAACAGTATGAACTGATGATAGCCCAGATTCAAATGGAAATTCAAGAAACAAGACGTCAAAGAACTTCTCTTATGCAGGAGATACAAACTGCCGCAAGAAGCGAGGACGGCTATGACGCAGGAAATGCATTTTCGGAAGTTTCAAAAATAAATTCCGCTCTTGAAAAATTAAACAGCCAGCTTCTAAGCACAATAACCGAATATCAAATGCAAATGCAGCAGCTTGCAATTCAAGCAAAACAAACCGAACTGCAGCTTACAGCAATGACAAGCAGTGCTGCCGGGGCATCGGCCGCAGGCACGTCAACATCAACGGGCACAGCAGGTTCATCGGGCACATCCGGCACGGGAAAAATAACTTCAAATCTTGACGGTTCAACAGCGCAAATAGATTCTCTTATTGAAAAATATGCAAATGAAGCGGGACTTGATCCTAATTTTGTAAAAGCCGTGGTTAAAGCAGAATCAAGCTTTAATCCCAATGCAACATCTTCCTGCGGTGCACAGGGTTTAATGCAGCTTATGCCCGCAACCGCAGCAAGCCTCGGGGTAAGCAATGCATACGACCCCGAACAAAACATAAAAGGCGGCGTTAAGTACTTAAAACAAATGTACGACCAGTTCGGCAGCTACGATTTAGCCCTTGCGGCATATAATGCAGGCCCCGGAGCCGTTCAAAAATACGGCGGCATACCGCCCTACAGCGAAACTCAAAATTATGTCAAGAAAATAAACCAGTTCTGGAACGAGTATAAAAACGCATAATTAAAGTATAGAAAACTTATGCCGATATAAATAAAAAAAGGAACAAAGATGTCAATAAACTCAATTAACCCAAATGACCCGATATACAAAGCAAGTGCTTCCGGCACATCTGCACAGAACAGCGCTGCAGACAGTATTACCCAAACATCCGCACTTGCATCCGAAGACTCTCTTCAATCGGCGCAATTAAGCGATGACGGTTCATTTGACCTTAACAGCATGGAAAATATGAATGCCATGGAGCAGCACAGACAAATAATGAAACAGCTCCAGGAAGAACTAAACTCCATAAGGCAGCAAAAACAAAGCCTTATAAGTCAGATGGCTTTTGTTGAAGATGCAGATGAAAGACAGTCAATTTCATCCGAACTTAAAGATTTAAATAAACAGGCGGATTCTGTTTATATGGACATTGTTAAAGAGCTTCAAAACTATAACAATACTTTAACAGAGCTAATCTCGGGAACGGTAAAACAAAAAGTTGAAGAATCATCGGTTATTCAGGGTATACAAAGTTCTTCAATATCACCCTCGGCCCTGCAGACAACACTTGACGGGTACAATGCCCAGGCAGGACAAAAGATTGCACAGTCGGCACACACTGTAGACGGTACGACAGGATGGTGTCTAAAGGGTGTAAACGATTCACTGCAAAGAATTTACGGCAAAAGACTTTCATACAACAGTGCCTATCAGGCAATTCCCGAGCTGCAAAGCGGTCAGGGCATGGGCGAACATTTCCGCGAAGTAAGTGTTTCAAGAGATGAACTCTCCTCGCTTCCGGCAGGTGCAATTGTAGTATGGGAAGCAAGTCCGGGGCACGAGCACGGTCATATTTCAATAGCTCTTGGCGACGGCAGAGAATCAAGCGACCATATAACATCTCAAATGACAAGCCGCGACGCGAATTTCCATGTGTTTATTCCCGTATCATAATTCTGTTTTCAAAAACAGCCATATCGCAGGGAATATCATATTCATCCGCGGGAATCTTTTCGCATAAAAAATTTTCGCTGATAGGGATTATTTTTAAAGCGCGGATTTTTTCATTTTTAAAAAATCTGTCATAATACCCCGCGCCGTAACCCAGACGATACAAGTTTTTATCAACACACAGTGCAGGGGTAAGGATTATATCAAGAACATCAAGAGTGTTCAGAGGCTCCGACAATGGCTCCGGGATTGAATATTTATTTTTTTTATAATCATTGCAATGCGGGCAGACAAGAAGTTCATCTCCGCTGCATCTGGGAAAATAAAAATTTTTATCACCGCACTCAAGAAGCTTAAGAAGATTTATCTCTCCCTTTAAGGGATAAAAAAGCATAACATTTTTTGCTCTTTTAAAAATATCCGAATTTAAAATGTTCTGCACGATTTGTTTTGAAATTTTATCGATTTGGCCGGAATTTAAAAGTTCAAGCCTCAATTCTTTTGCAATTCCTCTTAGAGAAGCCTTATTTTGCGCTGTGTTTAACAGGGACTGCCGCATATTTAACACCGATTAAGTCTATCATAAGATGTTTCTTTTCGCTCTTATGTTCTTTTTTGGGCTCTTGAGGCTCCATATCTTCGCTCTGGTATGCAATTAAATACCGCATAAAATTTTCACTAAACATAAATAAACTTCCTCCTTATATTCTAAATAAGGTAAATTTTTTGTTGTTATTGCGCAGGATAAAAATCATTTTACAAAAGTTAACTTTTATCAGCCTGCAGGCCAGCCAAACTCTCTTCCCGCCATTACATGTATGTGCAGATGGAAAACCTCCTGTCCTGCGTCGCGTCCTGTGTTAATCACCGTGCGGTAGTCTTTTATACCGAGTTTTTCCGCTGCCGCCTTAACAGATTCAAGAAGCTCCGCCATAAGGGCAGGGTCGCTAAGCTCGCGCAGTGACTCTACATGGACTTTTGGCACCACAAGAAGATGTGTCGGGGCCTGCGGGTTGATATCATTAAATACTACCGTGTTTTTTGATTCATAAACAAACTGCGAGGGGATTTCGCCGTTTGCAATTTTGCAAAATATACAATTTTCGCTCATAAAATTCCTTTTCCAAGTCAAAAGTATTTTAGCACATATTGATGTTTTTAAACTATTTTTTTAAGTTTTATGTAGTTTTGGCGGATTAATTGTATTATAATTATTATCAAGGGGATGATTTTCACCAATTAAGAGGAAGTTTTGAAAAAGTTAATATCATTACTTTTAATAATGTTTCTTTTTACTCCTTTGTGTCATGCGGCAATTGAAGGACACATAGAGCGTACCGACACACAGAATAAAGAACTTGATAAAAAACTCTTTACGGGCGAAGTTGAAACACTTGAAGCAAAAGATGTGATTAAAATGACTGTGTCACAGGTGTTAAGTGCCGGATACACTCAGGAGGGAGATGAATTTTTTGCGGAAGTGTCCGAAGATGTTTCAAGCGATAAGGGTATAATTATCCCGAAAGGCACAATAGCGCACGGTAAAGTACAATATATGCAGGATGCCAAAAACCTCGGTCGTGACGGATATATAGTAATGGATTTTGATTATCTTGTAACACCCGACGGGAGGCAGATTCCCATTCAGGCTTCCATATCCACAAAAGAAAATCTTGCAAAAGGAACAGCAAAGGCAATAGGAGAACATGTGGGCTACACTCTGGCAGGCGGTGTTGTCGGCGGTTTTGTTGCACTTAATCTTCTTGGAATAGAAGCCGCCATAGCATCTCAAGGCTACACTCTGGCAGGAGGTGCGGCAATAGGAGGAGTAGTCGGCCTTACCGCGGCAATTATGCGAAAGGGCGACAGTGTTCTTATTAAACCCGGAGATGAGTTAAAGATAAAAGTTCTTTCAAACATTGACATGCCTGTTTTCTCAAAAGACGCGTTCAGACAGGAAGAACTCAGGCTCGATGGACTAAATGTAAGAATAAACAGCATTGCTTTTGAAAAAGATCCGTTCGGAGAAGACAACACCATAACTCTCTCGCTCGGAATAGATAACTTTAGCGAAAACACTTTTTCGGCTTTTGACATAGCGCTTATCAACGATACAAAATCCACTTTTTTCCCTTCGCCATTCGGAGATACTTCACTATGGTTTAAAAATATAGGCCCCGGAGACAGGGTTGCAGGCAAGCTCTCATTCTGTGTAAATGACAGAAAAAAGCACCACTGGCTTGTTTTTTACGATAAAAAAACAAAAAAACCGCTGGCTAAGTATTCAATTGACAACGCAAAATCCGATTTAGATGAAAAACTGGCTGATAAAAAACGTAAAAAAAGAAGAAAGTAGTTTACCTTCAAGAGCAATTTTTGTATACTTTTTGTTTTGATACATATATACAATAATTACACTTGTGAAGGCAGCATGGTTGAAAAAATAAGCCCGCAGGCATCAATACAGCCAAATACCACAAACGTATACTCATCAAAATATCTGAGTATGCCATCTTATAATGCTGCACAAAAACAAGATACATTTGAGACAAAACAGGATAATACAACAGAAGCAAAGCCCCAAACGGCGTCTCAAAACAAAGAGAATAAAGAAGGCAAAACAAAAAAAGGCAAAAAAGTAATTATTGCAAGCGCCGCAGTAGGTACAGCTGCAGTCTTTACACTGCTTGGCGTACTTACAAACACCCGCGGGTGGAATAAAAAAGTTAAAAAGATTCTTGAAAAAAGCATAAAAGACGGGGATGAAGTATTTAACTTTACAAAATTAAAAGAAACGCTTCAAGCAAGCGCCAAAGACAAAAGAATTATTAAACTCAGCAACTTTATGAATAATATGGCAAACTTTAAAGACTGCTATATACTTCCTGTTCTGGAGAAAATCCCGGGTCTTAAACAATTTGCACATAAAACCTCGGACATCTACAAGCAAACTGGTGTTAAAATGACACAAAGCGCCTATAAACATGCCAACAATCTATACGGTGCATTTGACTCTGATGTCAAAAAGCTGGCTGGCGCCATAGAGGATGAAAAAGTAAGAGAAAATATAGGAAAACTTATAGAAGAAAGAAATACCGTACTTAAAAAATACTTCGCACCCGAGTGTGTTCAACATTTGAGCGACGGAGTAGAATGCGGCAGAATTGCCAGAATGGAAAAAATTATGGATGAAGCCGGCGGCGAGGGTGTCGGAATATGCAAGGCTGTCCGGCAAAAATTTAATTCTATATTCAAAAGGGCTGTACCTTCAAAAGGAAAAAGTCTTGACGATTTTGGCAGCTTTATTGCGGAAGATTTACTTAAAGCTCAGAAAGAAAATTATATAGCACCCTTAAGCAAGGCAAAAGGAGAAATAAATGAAATAGATAAGAAAATTATAAGCCTGCTTGAGGAAAATTGCGGCGAAGATTATATTCTAAAACACTCAAAACATATTGCCGCCTCAAGAAGCAATGCGGCAAGAACATTAAATAACGCAATAACAACCGAATCTAACGATTTATTTGACAAAATGCGCGATATCAAAATCGGAAGCGCACCCACAGACATTCTGGGTATGGCAGGAACCGCCGGTCTTATGGGTATTTATCTTGCACAGGCGGAAGATAAAAACCAGAGGGTTGAAGTAGCCCTTACGACAGGTGTTCCGCTGGGCCTTGGCATGATAGCCACAACTTTTGCGACAATGAAAATGTATGCCGGCATAAAATCTCTGGCTTTTGGCGCAGTTACAACATTTGCGGCAAATACAATCGGAAAATTAATAAATAATCAATATCAAAAAAGAAACAACGTGGAAACCAAAGAGCCAGAAATATTTACTTTAGACAAAGCTACGCACGAATTTACTCAAAAAATAAAAACACCCTAAAGCAAGAGCCCCGGGGTGTTTTTATTTTAAATATAAGACGGTTATTCTTCAACTGAAATAACGCTTACAGGGCAAGCATCAGCTGCTTCTTTAACACAGTCTTCATTACCTGCAACATTTGCATCGTTAACAGTTGCCACATCTTCTACTTTGAATACATCGGGGCAGAATGATTCACATGCGCCGCAAGCAATGCAGCCTTCTTCGATTTTAACTTTCATTTCATTACTCCTTAATTTTAATATATGTCATCTAAGACAATTATGATTATACTAAAAAGTATTAACAAATTGCAACAGGAAAAATTACATCTCTTTAAGCTCTTTATTTGAATCAAGAAGCTTGGCAAGGGTTTTGGCGTCCCCTTTTAACTTAAAGTACTCGGCAAACTTTGGAGTGGTTTTAAGATTATAGGAGCGCCCGTTTCTGTCCTTTGTACGCGATATCAGACCTTTTTCCACAAGTTCCGCCACATGCTCATATGCATTTGAGCGGAGCTCTTTTAGCGCCGATTGTCTGATGGGTTCCTTCAGGGCGATAACCGTAAGGGTTTTAAGAACTGCGGGTTTTAAATCTACAGGGCAGAGTTTTTCAACAATATCAAGATGTTCGGCGCGAACCTGAATTATATAACCGTCCTCATCGTCAATCTCAAGTGCGCCTTCGCGTGAAGAATAATCAAACATCAAATCAAGCAGCGCGCTTTCAACTTCATCCTCTCTAACATTTAAAAGTTCGGCTATTTCAAGAGGCTGCATTGCACGTGCGGTAACAAAAAGCACCGCTTCAACCTTGGCTTTTAAATTATTTTGTATTTCATTTTCCGTATCAGAGTGCAATTTCACCATCCTCCGAAATCTGCTTTTTTGCCTTTGTGACGTAAAGTTTTCCGTAAAAACTATCCTGAATAATATCTATATCTTCTTTAACCATAAGAAACAAAACAGCAATATACGCGCTGCTTCTGTCAAACCCGAGAAGCGTCAATTCGCGAAGTTCAATCTTTTCTTCTCTTTTTAAAATCTGATTAAGGTTCTGGCGCATTTTCTCTACAACGGTTTCAATATACTCATCATGCGCAAGGTTTAAAATGTCTTTTGCTTTAAGTTTTGAATAGTCCCTGACACGCCTTTTTTGTCTTTCTAGGGCATTTTTAAGAGTTTGTTTTTTCTCTAATTGTTCATAAAATTCCAGATGGCGGATAAGGTCTTTTAAAGTAACGCTTCTGTTGCGATTCAGCCTGACGCTTGTGCGGCGCTGCAATACCTCATCAAAGGAAACAACATTTGAAGACGGCAGCTGCAGCTGCTCGGGTTCATAATCGGCTTCAAAACCGTCGTCATCAAAAAACTCTTCCTGCTGCGGCTCTAAATCTTCAAGGCTTATACCTTCAATAATATTTGACTTAAGCCTTAATAAAATAGAGGCAAATAAAAGCGCCCTGCCTACCGATTTTAAATCTTTTATGTTAAGTTCGGAAAGACGAGCCATATATTTGTCATACAAGTCAACAATGTCAATATTCCAGGGGTCGATTTTTCCGGAGCGCGCCATATCGACAAGGATTTCTATGGTATCGATATTTGTATCTTTTTGAATACCGTTTCTTGAGATAAACTCGACATTGCCGCCAAAGTCAAATGTAGAATCAAGTGCTTGAGCATTTTTAAGCGCCTGTTCTTTATCGTTTGAATAAAAATCTCTTACCGTATTGTTCATACTATGCTATTCCCGCCTCTTGAGATAATGCCTCTTCTTTTAAGCCTACACCTGAAATCTTGGTGACACCTTTTCCCTTCTGGGTGACACCTATCATTCTGTCCGCCGAGTCTATCATTGGTTTTCTCAGGCTGACTACAACAAACTGTGTTTGTTTTGCCTGAATATTTATCATACGCGCAAGGCGCTCCACGTTAGGTCCGTCAAGGTGCATGTCAACCTCGTCAAACGCATAGAAAGGTGCAGGCATGTACCTTTGAACGGCAAAAACAAATGCAAGCGCCGTAAGGGTTTTCTCTCCGCCCGACATGGCGGTAAGTTTTTGATTTTTCTTATCGCGAATGCTTGCCCTGAATACAAGACCTCCCGCAAAAGGATCATTAGGATTTTCAAGAACAAGCTCGCCTTCGCCCTCCGAGAGCATCGGGAAAATGTCTTTAAAGTTTTGATTAACGGCATTAAAGGTTTTTAAGAACTCTTCTTTTTTGTTTATTTCATATCCCTTCATGCGCTCATTTATCTCTACGCGTTCTTTTTCAAGAGTTTCTATTCTTGCACTGAGTTCGCTAAGCGCATTTGAAACCGTTTCGTAATCGTTAATAGCTCTCATATTAACAAGTCCTAACGCCTCAATTTTCTTTTGAAGTTTCTGGATTTTGGAGTTTATTTCATCAAGCGAAATTTCCGAGGGCTCAATTTCCTTGGGATTAATTCCTGCCTCGCTCAGCTCCCGGGCAGTTTGTTCCAGAAGCGGCTCAAGTTCGCGCCTTCTGGTTTTAAAGCTTTCAATCTGCTCGGCTATCCGCTCAAGCTCGGCTTCTGTACTATTTTTTGTTTTCTCAAGTTCTAAAAGCTCACTCTGGGCTTCATCACGCTGTTTTTGATACTGTGCAAGATTTTTGCCGAGTTCTTCAATTTTGGCTTCGTATTCTTTTAAAACCTCTTGCAGTTCTTCTATTTCTTTTGCGTATTTTTTCTTATCTTCTTCAAGCTTGATATTTTCTTCAGCCGTGCGCTCAATATCATCCTGTCTTTGTTTGATACTCATATCGTGGAATCTGATGTTATTTTTTTCCTTTTCGATATCATTTCGGATGTTTAATATAGCGCGCTCAATTTCGCGGATTTCATTTTCTACGCCCTGGGTCTTTTCTTTCAGTTCTTTTAATTCGCCTTCATCTATAAGTTTTTCAACTTCCTCAACTTCTCCCTGAACTTTTGTTATTTCATCAAGCATATCGACGTGACGGGCTTCAAGCGAGTCCAGTTTCTTTTCATTTTCTTTAATTTTAGGAGTAATTTCGTTTATTCTTGCAAATTTCTTTTCAACAGCCTCTTTTGCGCCCGAGTTTACTTTTATAAGGTTTTGAAGTTCGTATTTAGCACTGTTGTAGACATTTGAAGCATTTGAATAATCCGCCCTCACCTGTTCTAAACGTTTTTCGAGGCTGTCACGCTTAATTTCAAGTTCCGAATATTCCGCCTCAAAGGCTTTAAGGCGCCTTTTAAAGGTTTCAAGCTCTTTATCCTCGGCTTTGCCAAAGAGCGAAGTCGCTCTTTTTCTTGCGCCACCCGTTATTGCGCCGGATTTTTCAAAAATATCACCCTCGAGCGTTACCACACGGTATTTACTCATAAGCTTTTTGGCACAGTTAAGATTTTCAACAACAATTGTTTCACCCAGTGCAAAATAAAATGCATCAATATATCTGTCGTCAAAGTCTATAAGATTTATTGCAAAATCTATGACGCCCTCGTCTTTGGGAAGCGAAAGACGGGAGGGTGCTTTCTTAATTTTATTTAAAGGTAAAAATGTAGCCCTGTCGCGCCCTTGCGACTTCAGTATTTCAATTGCGCGTGCGGCAACGTTTTCATCTTCAACCACAACAAATCTTGAGCGTCCGCCCATAGCGACGTCAATTGCGTCCGTATACTCTCCCTCAACCTCTGCAAGCTGCATAAGAGGCGCATGAACACCGTCTAAGTGAGCATTCATAATTGTTTCGACACCTGCGCCCAGAGTGACTGTTTTGTAAGCCTGTTTATTAGCTTCAAGAGTTACTATTTTTTTATGAGAAAGCTGAATACTATGCCCTAAATCCTGCAGCTGTGTGCGGGTTTTATCCAGATCCTCAAAAGTCACTTTCTGTATAGTTTTACAATCGTCGAGTTCTTTTTGCAATGTCTGAATCTGAAGTTCCAGCTTATCACGCTTGTCATCAAAGGTTTTTTGCCCTTCCTCAAGCTCTTCTATTTGCTTATTTATATCGTTCAGCTCTTTTTGAAGATTGGAAAGTTCATTCTCAAGAGGCAGCTTAGTTTTAATAAGTTCCGTTTCTTTGTCCTTAAGGCTATCCAGCTCTTTTCTTAAGAAATTTCTTCTTTCTATATGTTCATCAGCTGTTTTATTAAGACCGGACATTTCAAGCAGAATCTGTGCAAGTTCCGACTTTTTCTTTTCAAGCAGTTCTTCTTTTTCTTTTGCTTCCTGTTCTTTTTGCCCTATTGCCTCAATTATTTCCTGCTTTTTTTTAGTCAGATTTTCTATACCGTTTCTGGAATTTTCAGCCGTTTTTTTATTGTCCAGAATCAACTTGTCGCTGTGTGCGATTGAAGTTTCCTTACGGCTGATTTCACCCTTCTTTTCTTCAAGGAGTTTTTTTACTTCAAGCTGTTTGTCCTCGCCCTGCGCGCGAACCATTTCACAGATTTCTTTGTAATTTACCTTTTTGTCTTCTATCTTGGATTTTATCTCGTCCAGACGCGTATTTTGGACTTTTATTTCTTTTGTGGAAGTTAAAATATTCTGGTGAACCAAATCGAGCGAACGCTTTGTATCAAAGTATTTTATAACATTTACGCTGCCTTCAAGCTCAGCTTTTTCATCATTTAAAGCCTTGTATTTAAGCGCGATTTCACGCTCTTCTTTGAGTTCTTCAAGGCGCGCGTCCTTTTCATTTTTAACTATAAGTGAATTTTGCACACGCGCTTCAACTGTTTCAAGTTCTTTTTGGGCTGCGGCAATTTTTCTGTCAAAATCGGCAGTACCTGCTATCTCATCCAGATACTGTCTTCTTTCTTTTCCGCTGCAATTGGCTATTGTGGTAACATCGCCCTGCATAATGACATTGTAGCTGTTGGGAGTAATATTGTATTTTTCAAGTTCCGAATGTATCTGTGTAAGCGTGCACTGCTTATCGTTCATATAATAGATACTCTGCACGCCCTGATTTGTTCTTTTAATTTTTCTTGCAATAATAAGTTCGTCCTCATCATCCAGAGCAAAAGTAACCCTGACCGAGGCTTCGTTTCTTTTATTATGGGTAGTGATTAAATCTCCCACGCCCTGCTCCGAGCGAAGGGTTCTGGCGGAAGAAAGCCCGAGTGCAAACAAAATACAGTCAATAATATTACTTTTCCCCGACCCGTTAGGCCCTGAGACAACCGTAAAGCCATCCAAAAACGGTATCGTATTTTGGTTGGCAAAAGATTTAAAATTGTCTATTTCTAACTGTTTTATACGCATTCAAAACTTCCAAAAAGACAAGTCAGCTTATTATAATTAGACAACAAAATGCACTACTATGTCAAATTTTGTATAAATATTACTCTAAATGCTTTAGTTGCCTTATTTTGCGTATTTATTGAGCATTTCTATGCGGTTAAGCGGCCAGAATACAAAATATGCCCTGCCTATTACGCGCTCTTTGGGCAAAAATCCCCAGAAGCGGCTGTCCTGAGAGTTTCCGCGGTTATCACCCATCATAAAATACTGTCCTTCAGGTATCACAAAAGGCCCGCAGTACATATCATCGCGGCATGGCGTCCAGTCTTTTTTGGAAAGAATATATGGTTCATCCAGCGGAATATCATTAATATAAACATACCAGTCGCCGTCTTTGTCCTGTTTTATTTCAAACTTGTCGCCTTCCATGCCTATTATTCTTTTTATATAGGCAATATCGCGGCAGTAAATGCCCGTAAGGCGTGAAAAAACAGAAAAAGCATCTTTTTTAAGCCTTTCATCGGGAGGGTAAAACACAATCACATCTCCCCGTTTAAGAGGACGGAAAACTTTTGATACTTTTTCTACAAAAAGCCTGTCTTTTTCTATAAGCGTCGGGTGCATGGAACCTGAGGGTATCCATCTTAATTCGCCTATAAAAAACCTTATTAAAATAACTGCAACAATTACAAATAAAAGTGTATCAAAAGTTTCCTTTAAAAATTCTTTCGCTGTTTTTACAAACTGTTCTTTTTTCATTTTTTCCTCAAATATTCAGACAAAGATTCTTAAGCATATCAACGGCAGAAAGGTCATATGTACCGTCTTTTAACCTGTTTAAACCATCTGCCGTATCCTGTGCAATCTTATCCGTTTCATCTGCCGCTTTTTTTATATAAAGCGCAGCTTTATTACTTTCTAAATCAATAATATCACAAGAGGGATTGTCCTGCTTAAAATAAATTGCACAGAGTGTATAAATGCCGTTTTCAATATCATCTTTTGAGCAGGAAAAATCTTTAATATCATTTCTCATTTGAAAAACAGTGCCGAACCCGAGCGCAAAATCCTCAAAAACGTTTTTCGTATATTCATCGGTTCCCAAAATCGAGCATACGCTTTGCGCCGCACATACAAAAAGGTTTGCTGTTTTTGCGCTGGTTTTCCTGAAATACTCCTCTTTTGAAGAAATTTGAAATCTTGTATTAAACTGATTAATTTCTCCGTTTATTGTTTTTAAAATATTACTTGAAAATATTTTAAAAACATCCGGATGCTTTAATTCAGACAACACCTTAAAACACAGAGAAAGCAGATAATCTCCCGCAATAACCGCCCTTTTTGCTCCGAATTTTGAATAAAAACTCTCCCTGCCCCGCCTTTGTGTGCTCTCATCCAGAATATCATCATGGATAAGCGTCGCACTGTGCAGAAGTTCAAGCGCCAGTGCAATTTTTTGAATATCACCCGAGGGTTTATTTTTTAATGCAAAAGAACACAGATAAGTAAAAACGGGTCTTAATCTTTTTGACGGGGCAAAAAGAAACCCGAGGACATCATCCTTTAATTCGTTTTCGTTCTCAATAACAAGAGTTTTTAAATCTTGTTCAAGCAGCGAAATATAAGGTTTTATTATGTCTTCGGGTTTCATTTGCCTATATTACAAATTTTCCGTTTTCATAAATCAATTTGTCGTCAAGGAAAATTCTTGAATTTTCCTTCATATTTTTGATTATATCCCAGTGTAATCCGGATTCATTTTTTCCGCCTGTTTCAGGATAGCTTGCGCCAAGCGCCATATGAATTGAGCCGCCTATTTTCTCGTCAAAGAGAATATTGCCCGTAACATCTTTCACGCGTTCATTGGTACCTATGGCAATCTCGCCTACAAAGCGGCTGCCTGCGTCCATATCAAGCATGGAAAGAAGGAAATCTTCACCTTTTTCCGCCTTTGCATCAACCACTTTGCCGTCTTCAAGCTTGAGCCATATTTTATGGGATTCATTTCCCCTGTAAATTGCGGGGAAATCAAAGTAAATTTCACCCTGTGCACTGTCTTCAACGGGAGATGTAAAAATTTCACCGTCGGGGAAATTATTAAGACCCGAGCAGCTTACCCATTTCCTGCCCTCAACAGAGAATGTGATATCGGTTTTTTCACCGGTTATATGAAGCTTTTTGCCGCCATTCATAAGATTTACAAGCCTGTCCTGCTCGCGGCCGATTTCCTGCCATTTTTCAATCGGGTTATCAAGGTCAAGATAGCAGGAGTTAATTATAAAATCAGTGTAATCATCCAGCGACATTTTGGCTTCCTGCGCAAGAGCCTGTGTCGGATAATCAGCAATTACCCAGCTCAGCTCGCCTTTGGCGGCACGGTTTAGCATAACCGTTGACAGAGCACGTGTTGCAGCCGAACGTTTTGCCATTTTTTTGGCATCGGCACGCGCCATATTTTTAACGTTAAAAGGTGCGCCTATTGAAATATACTTATCGACCTTTTCATATTCAAGTTTTGTCATAGGGTCAATAAAATTTAACTGCTCATCACCGGCGTATTTAATAAAATCTTCCGCAAGCCCCTCAATTGAACATCTTACCACAGGATTTGCACCGCGCTCAAGAACAAGTTTATAGATTTCTTTTACAAGAGGCTGGCACTGGGCACTCTCTGCCCTTATTAAAACAAGGTCGCCTTTTTGCACTTTTGTTGAATAATCAACCAGAATCTGTGCATATTTTTCAAGAGTGGTTTTTAAATTATTCATCGCCTTTTTCCTCCATATTTTTATAATATGCATCCTTAAAGCGCAGTGTCACGCCGCGTTTTGAAGTTTTTACAAAGTCAACGAGTTTATTTACGTATTCATTTTTATCTACCGTTTCTTCGATAACTTCAAGCGCCTGTGTGGTATTATACTCGGGGCTTCTTAAAATTCTTATCGCCTTATGAACGGCGTCGCGCGAGGTTTTGTCCACCCCTCTGCGGCGAAGCCCTATAGCATTCAACCCTATGGGGAGTGCAGGTATTCCCTCTGCTTTACAATAAGGAATAATATCAAGACGTGCAGCCGAAGCGCCCGAGATTATAGCCATTTCACCGATTCTGATATTCTGATGAAATACACTCTGACCGCCCAGGAATGCACCGAATCCGACTTTTACATGCCCGCCTATTGTTGCGGCATTTGCAAAAATAACTTCATCGCCCACTTCGCAGTTGTGTGCGACATGGGAATATGCCATAAGCAGGCATTTGTTGCCGATTTTTGTTACATTGCCTTCGCCCGAGGCACGGTTAATTGTGGCAAATTCTCTTATCCAGCAGTTTTTGCCTATTATAACACCTGTTTTTTCACCTTTGTATCCTAAATCCTGCGGCTCGCCGCCGATTGAAGCCATAGGGGAAATTTTTGTGCCTTCGCCTATTGTTGCATATTCTATATGTGCATTTGCACCTATTTTAACGCCCGCTTCAATGATCACACCCTCGCCTATTACGACATTAGGGCCTATTTCCACATCCTGAGCAATTTTTGCCGTATCACAAATTACGGCGCTTTTGTGTATTGCCATTTTTTCACGCTTTCTATTTTAATGCTATAGTAATTTCGGCTTCGACGCATAATTTACCGTCAACGTATGCTCTTGCGTCGCATTTTGCTATAGGGCCTTTGATTTTTGTCATATATGCTTCCATCTCAAGCCTGTCGCCGGGGCGGACAATGTTTTTAAACCTTACCTTGTCAACCGCGGCAAACAAAGCCAGTTTACCTTTGTACTGGTCAAGCGACAAAAGTATGGGAGCCGCTGTCTGAGCCATTGCTTCAATCTGCAAAACTCCGGGCATAACAGGATTTCCGGGGAAGTGTCCGTTAAAGAACATCTCATTTGCAGTAAGATTTTTATACCCTTTTGAATATTTGCCCGGAACATATTCCGTTATTCTGTCCACAAGTAAAAAGGGGTACCTGTGGGGAATCATATCCATAATTTCCATCACATCCATGGAAAGAGGTTTTTCTGTTGTGGTATCCATCGTTTCTCCTTTATAAAAATTACAAACTTTTTTCAATATTTTTTGCAAAGTTGATATGCAGAGCATGTCCCGCTTCTTTAACAAAAATATTAGCGTTAAGCCCCAGAGGGTTAACACCTGTTAAATAAAGATCACCTATAATATCAAGAATCTTGTGCTTTGCGGGTTCAAATTCACTCCTGAGTGCAACAGTATAGCCGCCGTCATCCGTAAGTCCTACTGTATTTTCAATGGTTACCCCTTTTGAATAACCCATCTTTTGAAATGTTTCAAGGTCCCTTAAGTACCCGAACGTACGTGCCTCAATAATTTCATCAAGATTTTTGTCAAGGTCTAAATTTACCCAGCGGTTTTTTAAATCGGGATGGTTATAATTAACGGCATATGTAATTGTAGTTCTGCCCTGATTTGGCATAAGAACAATCATTGAATTGTTGTGAGAAAAAACAAAATGATTGCTGACGGGTTTAACTGCAGCCTGCTCGCCCTGATAGCCAGTTTGGTTAAACAATTCCACCCAGTATTTTGCACTTCCGTCCATAATGGGTATTTCATAACCTTGTGATTTAAAATAAACATCAAGGTTGTCTATGCCGCAAATGGCGCATGCTGCCATAAAGTGCTCTACAAGAGCGATTTTTGTGCCGGCGCCTTCTTCGACATTAGCAAGAACAACACAGTGCTCACAGGAAACAACGTTTGAGGTTTTAGCCTCAATCATTTTGCCGTTTATAAAAAACCGTATTCCCTCTTTTTTATCTGATACATTAGGGCAGATTTCAACATCCGCCCTTAAATTTGTCATTAAACCGTTGCCCGAGGCAGTGATTTTAGATTTTACCGTCTTCATTTAAAAATTTCTCGTAATCCTCTAGTAAGTGTTGATATTTTTTATACTTTTGAACCATAACTTCCGCTTCGTTTAAGTATTTCATGCGTTTTAGGAAGTCTTTTCTGGGTACCGCCGGAGCGCCCATAAGAACCGTTTTGGCGGGGTGCGACTTTGTAACGCCCGATTGAGCCAGAATAATACAGTCATCGCCGATTGAAATATGATCTGCAAGACCTGCCTGACCTGCTATTACAACCCTGTCACCGATTTCACAGGAGCCAGCGATACCGACTTGAGAAACTATCATACAGGCCCTGCCTATTTTGCAGTTATGACCTATCATTACAAGGTTATCGATTTTTGTCTGGTCGCCTATTGTGGTATTTTCAATTGTTCCTCTGTCAATTGTTGCATTTGCGCCGATTTCAACGTCGTTGCCTATTACAATTGAGCCGAGAGAGGGGATTTTAAAGACTTTTTGATTTTCTTTTCCGCCTTTGATTTCACCTTCTTTTCTGGCACTTTCTATGTTATCGGGGGTTTCCGTTACAAAACTGAAACCATCGGCACCAAGGCTTGCACCGTGGTGAATTATACATCTGTCGCCGATTTGCACCCTGTCGCCGACATTTACACCGGGATGGAAAAGACAGTTTGAACCGACTTTTGCAAATTTTCCTATATAAACATTAGGCAAAAGTGCAGTATTATCGCCAATTTGCGCACCGCGCGAAACAACGACGTTAGGGCCTATGGAAACATTTTGCCCGAGTTTTGCTTCAGGATGAATAACCGCACTCGGATGGATCCCCGCAGGTGTATCAGGGCCTTCATAAAACATATTGAGAAGTTTCATCATTGCAAGCCTGGGGCGCTCAACTTCAATAGTTGTAATATTTTCAAGATTCACACCCAGGGGTACAAGAGCTGCTTTTGCTTTTGTACTTGCAAGATTTGCAATCTCATCTTCGCCCAGAGCAAGGGCAAGGGTTGTTTCATCGGCAAGCAGGGGCGGGGCAACTTTTTCTATTACGGAATCCTGTACAACCGTTAAAATGCCGCCTAAAATCTCAGAGATTTCTTTTTGCGTAAAAGTTTTTTTGCTCACCTTTTGTCTCCTCAAAATGCTATCAGAATATGTCTATTTTAGTACAATTATTTAATTTTGTCGATTATTTTTGTTGTGGATTTGCCTTCTACAAAATCAATGAACTCAACCCAGCCGTTGTTTCTGAGTATCACATCGGCTTCAGGAAGCGTCTTTAGCGTGTAATCAGCGCCTTTTGTATAAATATTAGGCTTAATCACTTCAAGTAAATCCTTGGGTGAATCCTCGTCAAACAGTACAACATAATCCACGCTTTCAAGTGCACAGAGCACTTCCGCCCTGTCCTGTTCGGAATTTATCGGTCTGCCTTCACCTTTTATGGAACGTACTGATTTATCCGAATTAAGTCCCACAATAAGTACATCTCCGAACGATTTGCTCTTTTTTAAATATCTCACATGCCCCACATGCAGAATATCAAAACAGCCGTTTGTAGCCACTATTACCTTGTTTTGCGACCTCAGCAGTTTTAACAGTTCCTCAATTTTTTCTCTTTGTATTACTTTTCCCATATCTTTTCCCGTTTGTCTTTTACATAATAATACAGCCGTCAAGACTTGTTGTCGACGGCTGTATAAAATATTTTTAAATTATCTTTATTTTTTTGCACTCTGTTGTGCGGCTTTTTCCTGTTCGTAGTTTTGTTTTTTGAGTTTATCCTGAATATTTTTGGGGTCAAATGCAGGGTCATTAAACTCAATTTTGGCATTTGACTTCAAACCGTCAAAAAGATTTTGAAGAGCCGAGATTTTTTTGCTTTGTTCAAGATAAGCTTTTATTTCACCCTTAACCTGTTCATAAGGCGCAATTCCCGCTGCGGCGCGGTCGGTTACGATAATTATGTGGTTGCCGAACTGTGTTACAACAATTTCGGATACCGTATCGGGTTTAAGCGAAAATGCCGCGTCCGAAAACTCTTTTACCATTGCTTCCCTGGGGAAAAAGCCCAAATCTCCGCCCTTTTGCGCACTGCCTTTGTCATCCGAGTATTTTTGCGCAAGTGCGGCAAAATTTTTGGGATTTGCAATCGCCTGAGCTCTTACATCACGGGCAAGCGCCATTTTTTTATCCATTTCTTCTTTTACTTTTTTATCAATGTCCGCAGCACTTAATTTACCGTCTTTATCTGCGTCTATTATTGCCTTTTTAATCATTTCGGGATTTGCTTCTATCAGAATGTGCGAAGCGCGGACTCTCTGGGGATAATCAAACTGTTTTTCATTTTGTTTATAGAAGTCTTTCACCTCTTTGTCGCTTACGGATACATTTGATGTAGCTTCCAGAAGTTTATTTATTCTGACTTCATTTGCAAGGTCTTTGTTTATTTTATCTTCCGTTATGTTATTTTGTTTTAAAAGCTCGTTAAATCTTTCTTTTGAACCCAGTTCTTTTATGACTTCCTGTTTTTTGGCTTCAATTTCTTCGTTTGTCGCGGTAATTTTGCGCTTTGCATATTCCTGGTCAAGGAGCTTTCTTACAATCAAATCCTGAACTATTCTTTCGCGGGCAAGAAGCATCATGGGGCTGTCTTCTTTTTTCTGTTCTTCGGGTGCGCTCTTGTATTGAGGGTTGTTTTTCACCACATCCATAACTTCGTTATAGTCAGCTTTTGTAACAGCCTCGCCGTTAACGGTGATAATTGCCTTATTGTCAGCAGAGCAGCCCGCAAATAAAAGAACGGAACATGCTGCACTTAACAATACTTTTGTAAACTTCATAAATTTTACTCCTTATAGTTAGTTTTGAACTTTGAATTCAGATATTATCTTAGATATATAATAGAACAAATCGCTCAATATGTTAAATATTTCATCAAAGTTAAGATTATTTTTATTCATAAGCAAAATACCCTTAGCGTCACTACAGGCTTTAGGAGGATTTGTAAACTTAAAATATTTTGTTAAGGAAAAATCCATTTTACGCCTCAAATACATCCATTCCCTTTCGGTATAGGGGGTATAAATTCTTATATTATCAGGGGTTTCACGTATCATGGTAATATTATTTTGCTCCGCAATAAGTCTTAACCTTATTAATTTTATGAGGTTTTCCACGCTTTCGGGAAGTTTTGAAAACCGGTCTTTAAAACCTATTACGACATTATCAAGCTCTGCAGTGTTTTTAACATCGCTCAGGCGTTTATATTCAATCATTTTTTGTTCATAACTTCCAACCCACTCATCGGGTATATAGGCGGTCACATTTATATCTATAACGGCATTTTTGGGTTTTTTAATTTTTTCTTTTGCGTACGGATCTTTAGACTTATTTGCCTTTAACTCGTTTACACACTCTTCCAGAAGATTGCAATAAGTGTCAAAACCGACATTTACCATATGCCCGTGCTGTTTTGAACCCAGAATATTACCCACACCGCGAATTTCTATATCGCGCATTGCTATGTGATACCCGCTGCCGAGACTTTCGAAGTCTTTTATGGCATTTAAACGTTTATATGCGTCGGGTGTAAGTTCTTTTGATTTTTTATAAAAACAATAACAATACGCCTGTCTGTCGGAGCGCCCCACACGTCCTCTTAACTGATAAAGCTGGGCAAGCCCGAACCTGTCGCAGTCATGGATTATGATTGTATTTGCATTTGAAATATCAAGACCCGACTCAATTATCGTAGTACACAGAAGTATATCGTATTCTCTGTTTGCAAACTCATACATTATACGCTCAAGTTCACCTTCCTTCATCTGTCCGTGTGCCACTGCAATTTTTGCATTCGGGACAAGGGATGAGAGGTAGTCTTTGAACTGATATATTGTTTCAACACGGTTGTAGAGATAAAAAACCTGCCCGTCGCGCTGAATTTCATGGTTTATGGCATTTTTTAAATACGCTTCGCTGAATTCACCCACATAAGTTTTAACGCTCAGGCGGTTTTTAGGCGGAGTGTTTATAACCGACAGGTCTTTTATGCCTGAGAGTGCCATATTCAAAGTCCTCGGAATAGGGGTGGCAGACATGGCAAGAATATCAATATTCTCACGGAATTTTTTAAGTTTTTCCTTGTGTCTTACACCAAACTTGTGCTCTTCATCTATTACAAGCAGTCCGAGGTTTTTGAATTGAATATCATCTCCTAAAAGCCTGTGGGTGCCTACTACAACATCAACAGAACCTTCATTTATCTCTTTTACCACCTGTTTTTGCTCTTTTGCGGAGCGAAAACGCGAGAGAAGTTCAACCCTTACACTAAAAGGTTTAAAGCGCTCAAAAATCGTCTGATAATGCTGGAGTGCAAGGATTGTCGTAGGAGCAATAAGCGCCGCCTGTTTACCTGACATAACGGCTTTAAACATGGCGCGTATGGCGATTTCTGTTTTTCCGAAGCCGACATCCGCGCATATTAGCCTGTCCATGGGGCGTGCGGTTTCCATATCGGCTTTTGTTTCAATAATTGCCTTCATCTGGTCAGGTGTTTCAGTGTATTCAAACGCATCTTCCATTTCAAACTGCCATGTTGTGTCGGGGTCAAAAGCTATACCTTCGGACATTTGTCTCTTTGCATAAAGTTCCAGCAAGTCCTGTGCTATAAGCTCTACCTCTGCCTTCGCCCTGGACTTTGTAGCTTCCCAGGCACTTCCCCCCATTTTTGAAAGTTTAGGCTTCTGTGCGCCCGCGCCGCGGTAGCGGTATAATAAATTTATTTGCTCGGCAGGCATAAAAAGCTTGTCGTTGTTGGCAAATTCTATCTCAAGATAGTCTTTTTGCGCACCGTCAATTTCCTGTTTTGTAAGACCCTTGTATATCCCCACGCCATGGATTGAATGCACGACATATTCGCCCTCTTTTATATCGTTAATTGAGTCGATATAATCCTGAGATTGTTTATTTTTAAAATACTTCCTTGCGGTAACGTCTTTTGAGCGCTTATTAAAAAGCTCCCTGTCGGTAAGGAAAATATACAAACCATGCGGATGTTCAAAATTATCGTCAAAATCCACCGCTCCGCCGCCTGAACTCAGGGAAGGAAGGATGGCAACCTCATCGGTAAAGATTTCTTTTTCTTTGAGTATTTCTTCTATTCTTTTAGGGTAATCAGTACATACAAAGACTTTTGCACCGTTTTTGCGGCTTAATTTTATATAAGATACAATCTCTTCCATATCGGAAGAAAAAACAGGTGTGAGCGACGTTTGAAACTCAATAAGTTTATCAAAATCATCATCAAGAAAATTATCAAAACCTATTGTTTTAAACTTTTTAATATCTTTTACAAATTCTTCATACTTAACATGGTTTAAATCACACAGAGGAAGTTTAAGATTTGATGAAACTTCTTTTGTGTATTCTTCGCGAAAATCCCTGTCAAGATTTTCAAATTTTGAAAATATCTGCGAAGACTCATCCAGAATTACCACATAATCTTTAAAATAAGAAAAGCACGAGTCAAGAGATGTCGTCAGATAGTTTTGATAGTATTCAATTCCGTCAAAATATCCGCCCTGTCTTATCTTCTCGCAAACCTGCGCATAGATGTCTTCACCAAGCTCGTTTTGTGCACTTTTAACCTCTTGGTAAAGACGCTTTTCAAAGTTTTCTGTTGTTTTTTCATCCGCGATGAATTTATATAAAGGGTAAATAGTGATTTCTTTTGTTTTTTCAAAGCTGCGCTGATTTTTGGGGTCAAAAAATCTTATATCTTCAACCGTGTCACCGAAAAACTCTATCCTTACAGGACTTTTTTCAAGAGTGTAAATATCTAAAATATCCCCCCTGACACAGAACTCGCCCGCGTCCATAACACTTGTCACCCTTTTATAGCCTAGTTTTGAGAGAGATTTTACAAGATTTGAATAATCAATATCCTCGCCTAGAGTTATTTTAAAAGAATTTTTCTCATAAAAACCTTTCGGCGGAAACTTTTCAAAAAGAGTGCGCACGGGTGATATAACCACATCAAAATTTCCCGTAAGCACGTTAATCTGTTCCTGATAAATGTAGTAGTTTTTCTCCACATCATCATAAAAATTTATCTCCTGCGAGGGGAGAATCCTTGCTTCAATTTCACAGAAATTCTCTAAATCCTTTTGAAATTTAAGTGCTTCCTGTTCGCTCGGGGTGATATAGAGAATCTTTTTTTTCAAGTTTAAAATTGCCTTAAAAATAAGCAGCCTGAGAGGATTGTTAAGCCCGCTTAAAGACAGTTTTGAAACACCGTCAAGCATTAAGAAACGGTTAAGTGCGGGAATTTTTATATTTTCCAAATCGGCGCGCATAGTAGAATTATCGCATAAAAATAACTATAATACCCTGTCTTCCAAAAGTGCCGCACCTATAACGCCCGAGTAATCACCAAGTGCAGCCTTTTTGAATTCTATTGAAAGCGCGGGCGTCGGAAGCGCCTTTGCGCGGGCTTTTTTAATGGTTGCAAGATAAAATTCATCCACACTTTGAATTAAACCGCCGCCCAGAATTATAAGTTCGGGATTATAGAAGTTTATAACACTTGCAATCCCGCCCGAGAGATAGTCTGTCGCTTCGTTTACAAACTGTGTTACAACCTCGTCATGGGCTTCAAGAGATTTTTTAATATGTTTAGAACTTATATTATTTTTTCCCTCGGTCAACTCTGTAATAATTGAGCGTCTGCCTTTTTTAACCGCACCCAGAATTCTTGACTCTATTGCACTTCTTGAAGCGTACGCTTCAAGGCAGCCGTTTGCACCGCAGGCACAGGCTCTGCCGTTTAAATCCACTATGATATGTCCTATCTCGCCTGCACTCTGGCTTGCGCCGAGGTGAATTTTACCGTCTTTTACAATGCTCGAGCCTATTCCTGTACCGACAAATATGCAGACAATATCCTTATAGCCTCTGCCCGCACCGAATTTCAACTCGCCGAAGGTCGCTACCTCAACATCATTTCCAATATTTACGGGAATGGAAAATTTATCTTCCAGAATCTGCTTTATGTGCAAATCCCCGCATTCAAGGTTTACGGCGTTTATCAAAACCCCTTCTTTTCTTTCCACCTGTCCTGCAAGACCTATGCCGATTGAAGAAATTTCATCCTTTGATATATTTGAACCCGCAAAAAGTTCTTCTATGGTTTCAATTATTTTTGCGGTAACTTTTTTATTTCCTTTTTCCTTTTTGGTTTTGTTTTTAACCTCAAAAAGGACTTTGCCCTCTGCTTTATCTACAACTCCGGCAAGGATTTTTGTTCCGCCTAAATCAATTCCCACAGAATATTTTTTCATAAAATGCCTATTTTAAATCTATAATCTCTTTGTTTTTCAAGCCTTTTGCTTTGAGTTTTTGCTCAATATAGCGCCACCATTTTAACTTCTGTCTGTACAGATAATGATAACCCTCAAAATTAGCGCTTGAAATATCCGATTGCTGTTTGTCCAGAAAATGTTCAAATTCCCGCTCAAGCATATGTGTAAAATCTTTTCTGTTTAATGACGGGTCATTTACTACTCTCGGCTCGCCGAATTCTATAAGTATTTCAGGTCTGTCCTGCCTTAAAAAAGTATAGTTTATGGCAACGGGCACAAGATTCACGCCGCCGAATTGCTTAACAGCCTCTTTAACTATGTAGGCAAGACCTGATTGAAAAATCTCGGGACGATACATAGGCGGACGTATAATCCCCTGCGGAAAAATCCAAAACGCAATATCAGGATCCTTAAGAGTGGTTACCGCATAGCGCAAAAACTTCATAGACGCCTGCGGGGATTTTTTATTTATCGGGAAACATCCGACATACTGAAAAAGCGGAAATCTGTTCATTTCCTCAATCATAAAGCGAAAACGCGGCTTTTTAATAACTTTTTTAATAATTCTATATACAATATTATATGCAAGAACTCCGTCCCACCAGTTGTTATGCGGTGCATAGAATATAGTAGCCCTGGTTGTATCACGTTTTTCCAGACGTTCAAGATTTTTATACATAACCGAATAAAAACGCGCTTCAATCATTTTCGGGAAAACAATATCACCCACAAAATGCCAGAATGGAGAGTTTTTAGCCTCTCTGAATTTTTCCTCTCTGTTCCTCATTTTTGTCGGAGGAACTGCACTATACATATGTTGCGGTGTATCCGAGTTCATAGCATGATTCTAGTTAATTTTTACCCTTGTGTCAATCAACTTATACGGTTGAGCTGACAATAAGCCCTGAAAGCCGTAAGTTCTTTCTGTATTACATAATGGTGACGCTCAAGCCCCAGACGCGAAGCCAGAAGCAGGGATTTTTCATAAACCCTTACGGTATTTTGTGCAATTGAGAGTTTTTTGTCGTCATCCGCTTTTACGATGGAATCCTGCATAATATTTGCCCTCAGGCGGTACAGACACATTTGAAGAAATATTAACTCATTTGCGCTTGCATCCTGAAGCGCAAGCTCGCAATACATTTTTGCATTATCAAAATCGTTTTTCTGAAGATACGCGCGCGATAAAAGCTCCTGAAAAAGAATTTTAAAATTAATACTGCTGATTTTTGCACTTTCGCATATCGTTACCGCTTTTTCACAGATTTCTATACATCTGTCGGGCCCTGACGACGGCAGCGTTGCTTTTGCACTTATATACCAGGCAAGAAGCGCACCGAAGGCTATTTTTTTGTCCGAAAAATATGTCATCTGCTCAGCGCAGATTTCAAGCGAGCGAAGCGCGTTGTTTTCCTTTAGCAGCACATAGGCAAGCATGGTTTTTAAAATATTTTTAGTGTAGTCATCCCCGCAGTTGTTGGCAAAAGTAACCGCTTCAAAAAGGTCGTCTTTAATATTTTCAAAGTCACCCGAAAATACTTTATTAAATATATCTATAAGATTCCATTTTGAAACCAGTTTGAGGTCATTTACCGCATAAGAAAACTCTTTTAGTATAGACTGTAAAATCTCATCCGAATCTTTTATATAGCCCCTTGAGGTCTGGGCGCACGCGTGAGACAGTGCAAGGTGCATTTTAAGCCTTGTTGAACGCTGGCTTTTGTCTTTGTTTAACTCTTTTTGAATCTCATTTACAAGTTCAAAGGCAAGAGGGCTGCCCTGCTGCGCATAGGACTCCGCAAGGATAATGTTTGACATAATCCAGGTTTCATAAACCTCTCTTGTATCAGCAAAGTCATTTTTCTTAGGGTGCTTTAAAAACTCCTGCAGGACGGGATTTACTTCGTTATTAACAATACTTGCTATTTCAGACCAGTTGCCAAGCTCAAGAAGCGCCTCAAGTTTTCTTGTTTTAATAAGGGCCCTTTGTAAATCCTGCTTGGGTTTAGAATAAATCATAAGGACTGCATCAACCGTTTCAACAATTGCAGGGAAATTCTGAGCTATCTTGCAGCTTTGAATAAGATAGCCGCTTAGTTCCACAACTTTGCTCTCATCCCCTTTGTTTTGCGCACATACTATGGCATTAGACAGATACTCCGCCGCTTCTTTGGGATTTTTGGCATATGTAAGTTTACCCAGGCGCTCGCAGATGTTATTTTTTATGTAATCAAAATTAGGCAGTTTAACATCTTCAAGCAGAATAAGGCTTTGTTTCTGACACATGGTATAAAAACTTACATCGCCTATATATGAGGCAAGTTTAAGGCTCATTGTCCAGAGCTTAAAGGCAAGTTCTTTTTCGCCGGTAATCTGCGCCAGAAGCGAAGGTATGGCAGGAGAAGATACTGTTCTTTTACATATTTCATTAAGAAGCGCCTTGAGCGAATCCAGAATATCTTTATCTTCTTTTGCACATGCGTAAACATGTGACCAGACAAGAGAGTTTCTGAATTCAAAGATATTTTCGGTAATTCTTTTTATGTAGCCCGTTTTTTCAAGAAAAGCAGCGACTTTTTCAAATTTTTCAAGCTCAAGAGAAAAGACTTTTTCCATAAGAGATTTTGTAAATTTACCGCCGAGCATTGAAGATACCATCAGAAACTCATATTCAAAACGGTAATTGTCTTTCAAAAACTCAAAACGCTTGTTTAAAAGCTCGCTTAAGGAATTGAATATGTACATGGAATTTTGTTCTTTATCAAAAACAAATTCTTTATTTTGAAGGGTTACAACCTTTGTTTCGATAAGGTCATATAAAACCTGCTCGATATATGCAAAATTACCTCCAGCATTCATAATTATTTGATTTAGAACACCCTGCGGAAGTATATCGCAACTGCCGAGCCGGGATTTTATAAACTCTTTAACATCCGATGCTTCTTTCTGTGCCAGATTGATATTAAGGCAGGCGTTTTTGGGTAATTTGTCCGAATTAATATACATTGCTATCGCATGCTGGTTTCGATAGGTCAAAACAAGCTTTGCACCAGATTTAAAATAATCGTTTTCAATCAAATATTTAATAAAATCAAAAGAGGTTTCATCGATAAGGTCAAAATCGTCAATTACAAGTGTGAGCTTGTTTTTAGACTTGAGATAAATAAGAATATCTTTTAAATCTTCAAAAGTTTTCTTTTTGTTTTCCAAAATATTCTCGTAATACGCCTCTTTTAAAGGGTAGGCTATATTTATAAGAGTATCTATTTTCTCCTGCGCGATATGTCCAGAAAGATTTTGCCCCAGAACGTTTTTAAGCTCCTGAACCCTTTTTTCGTATCTGCTGGGTGCAAAAGAAAGATCAAAAAGCGAAAGACAGACATCCTGAATAAGCCCCATAGGTGTCACCTGTGTAAGAGCACAGCAATGACCCTTTAAAACTATATGCGGCTCACCCTCAAGCCTTTTGTACATTGCTTCAAGCAAATGTGTCTTGCCGCAGCCTCTCGGTGCGTTTATCGAAATGGCTCTAATTTCACTCCCGCCGTCATTTATGGCATCCAGCACCATTTCAAGTGCCACATCATCCCTTCTTGACTCGCTTTGCGAGAAAACGGGCTTCTGGTCTAAAAACACCATTTTGTATGACTCGGGAGAAATTTTTATAAGCGGAATCTCTGATGATAGCAGAGAGTACGCGTCCTCTGAGGTTATTATGTCTTTTTCAATACCGTAATTTAACTGTTTCGGCGAGCGCGCCGAAGTATACTCATCTTCTCTTAATACGGCAAATTTATAGTTAATCCCTACACCGAGTGTTTCACTCAGAATATTGTTAAATTTTTCAAACTCTTGGGAAAAAAGTTTGACCTTGTCCAAAAATTTAAAATTTTTCGTATGCGGAATTTTAAACACGACTACATGCGGATTTATAAACTCGCATGAAGTATTAAAGCCGAGTTTTACAGAGGTTTTAATATTTAAAACCACCTTTTGCCTGAACTCCTCATCCTTGTATTTTTCAAACAGATTTTCAAGATTAATAAAATCCACAAAAACTGCAAGTTTTGGCTGCACGGGAGCAGACGGTGCTTTTTTCACCCCTCGGGACTGTCCCGGTATTTTTTGCCTTACCTCTTCTTTTTTTTGTCCGGATTTAAAACTCTTACTTGTATCAGGCGCCGCAGGCTCTTTTTTATCCGTATGCGGCAGCTTTTGTCCGTCTGCACCCGAAACAGCCGTCTTGTCAAAAATATAAGAACATTTCCGGCACTCCGGCGATGAGGCGTAGTTTGCACTTCCGCATTTGGGGCAGAATTTAACAAACGCAAAACCGCAGACCGAACAGGAAGAAGAGCCTATACGGGTGTAATTTCCGCATCTGGGGCATTTAAACTTAAGCCTGAGGCCGCAGCTCGGGCACAGAACATCTTGAGCACTTACTTCAGTTTTGCACTTTGGACAAATCACTTATTTAAATCTCGTAAAATTTCGGACAAATTTTAACAATATTTTACAATTATTATATATGAAATTTCATTTTAGTCCACAAAAGTACACAATAAATAGTCGATTTGTACCAGTTATTTTAAAAAAAAATAAAATGTGATATTATTTGCATATGGAATTAGGAGTCAATATAGATCACGTAGCAACCTTAAGAAATGCCCGCGGCGGAGATGAGCCCGATGTGCTTGATGCTGCAATAATTGCACAAAGAGCGGGAGCAAGCGCAATTACAATTCATTTAAGAGAAGACAGGCGCCACATCAAAGACTCGGATTTAGATTTAATTAAGAAAAACATAAAAACAAACATAAACCTTGAAATGGCTGCAACCGGAGAAATGCAGCAAATTGCAATTGCAAACAGACCCTACTCCTGCTGCATTGTTCCCGAAAAAAGGCAGGAAGTCACAACCGAAGGCGGTTTAGACGTCCACGGACAGGAAGAGTACATAAGGGATTTTATTAAACCTCTTCATCAGGCAGGCATTGTGGTCAGTCTTTTTATCGACCCCGATGAAAAGCAGATTTTCTCCGCACATAAGTGCAATGCGGATTTTATTGAACTGCACACCGGCGCCTATGCAAACGCTTTTGGCACGGAGTGTGAAAAAGAGGAATTTGAAAAATTAAAAACTGCAGCGGCGCTTGCCCAGAATCTGGGTTTAAAGGTTAATGCAGGCCATGGTCTTAATTATCAAAATGTCCACAGAATGCATGAAATCGAAGGGCTTATTGAACTTAATATCGGCCACAGCATTATTTCACGCGCCGTCTTTGTAGGTTTAGAGCAGGCAATAGAAGAGATGAAAGATTTAATCATCTAGCCTGCGGTCAAAACCCCGCTAAAACAGTTGAGCGCATTTTTTGCATATCATGCATATGTATGATTTTTTTCTTGTAAAGCATTGTTAAGTGTTTTTTGGCCTATTATTAAGAAATATTACTACATATAAAACATGCTCAAATCATGTGCCCATGCATGTTTTAACAAAAAGTGTATGCACAACAATCTGTTTACTCAACAAAATGTTGTCACACAGGTGGAAGTACAATATAATAAAAAAGTCGTGCAAATGACGCGAACGGGGAAAATGATAAGTGAGCGAACAATCTGCCGTATCAAAAAATCTCAATCGTATATTGAAAATCATTAACGGAAGAGAAGTAAGGATAGTTGCAGTCACCAAGTATTATGACTCATCAAAAATCAAAGAGGCATATTGCGCGGGGTTAAGAGACTTTGCAGAGAGCAGAGCACTTGAAGCGGTTGAAAAAATCAACAAATTAGACGATGAAATTAAGTCAAAATCAACTTATCATTTTATTGGACATTTACAAACGAATAAAGTTAAACATGTCGTGGGTAATTTTGAATATATCCACAGTGTAGACTCACTTAAAGTAGCTCGGGAGATAGCAAAATACGCGGCAGAAAAAAACATTGTCCAGAAGATTCTGATACAGGTTAACAACGCCTCTGAAGAATCAAAATTCGGAATTGCACCTTCACAGTTGGATAGTTTAATTAAAGAAATCTCAAAGTTTGATTCTCTTAAAATTGAGGGGCTTATGAATATTGCACCGCTTTTAAATGACGGGAAAGAACTCGGGAGACTGTTTTCACAGATGAGAGAACTCAAGGAAAGATACGGCTTTAGGGAACTCTCTATGGGAATGAGCAATGACTTTAAGATAGCGCTTGATGAAGGCGCAACGATGATAAGATTAGGAAGAATACTGTTTGAAAATTCATAAAGGAGGAAAAGAAATTGGCAGGCATAGGAGAAAAATTTAAGTTTTTATACAACTTATTCGGTTTTGACAATCCGGATGAAAATGAATTCGGAGAGTTAAGCGACGAATACGAAAACGAGTATGAAACAGACGGTACAAATGTACTTAAACGCAATTTTGAAGCGCAAAGTCCTATGGAAACAAGAGAACGCGGCAACTTAAGAGTTTTGCACGGTGCTAACAGAGGATATGAAGTAATTGTTTTTGAACCCAGAGCGTTCAACGAATCAATCAATATTGTAGAAGCACTTAAATCAAGAAAAACAGTTATTCTTAACCTGCAATTACTTGACAGAGAACAATCTCAAAGAATCGTTGACTTCTTATGCGGCTGCACGCATGCTCTTGACGGCTCACAAAGAAAAATCGGCGAATTTGTCTTCATCTTTACTCCTTCTAATATAAACATTTCACAGGAAGTGGTAAATTCAAAATTATCAAGAGACGCCATCTGGACTGCAAGCAACTAGTCCGCGGCGTCTTTTTTATACGGAGAAAAATAGAGAGAGATTTTAGCACACCTTCAAGGTGTGCTTTTTATTGTCATGGAATAAAATTGTAAAAAAAGTTAACAATTATCGGGCGTCCAGCAGGGAATCCGCTGCACTTAAAGCGCCCGTGCTGCAAGGGAAAGAGAAATAACGTAAATTTTAAAGTTTATAATTTGCAAAATAATCATGTGCCCTGTATAATCAATAAAGTAAGTTAGTTAGTATTATAAATTGAGGTAAAAATGAGCACATTAGAAAGAGTTAAAAAAGTTGTAGTTGACCAATTAAGCGTTGATGAAAATTTAGTTACACCGCAAGCAAGCTTCACAGGCGATTTGGGTGCAGACTCATTGGATACAGTTGAACTGGTAATGGCTTTTGAAGAAGAATTCGGATGCGAAATCCCCGATGAAGAAGCCGAAAAAATTGCAACGGTTCAAGACGCTGTAGATTATATCGATTCTCATTCATAGTTAAAATTTGAGACACGAGATTCATTTGCAAAAAAGTTGCAATGAGATAGTATCAACTTGTAACTTTTTGTTTTGAAAGTTTAAGGAAGAAATGATGGAGAACAGGAAAAGAAGAGTAGTAGTAACCGGTATCGGAATGGCAACTCCTTACGGTTTCGGAGCCAAGAAGTTCTGGGACAGTATTTTGGAGGGTAAAAGCGCTATAAGCACTATTAAGAGGATTCCTCTTGAGGGCCACAGTGTGCATATTGCAGGCGAAATAAAGGATTTTGACTCCTGGGGAAAACTTGAACCCAAGGATGCAAAAAGAATGGATCGCTTTACCCAATATGCAGTTGTTGCAGCCGATGAGGCCGTAAGCGACGCAGGCATAGATGAAAATTGCACAGACCCCTACAGATACGGAGTTATTGTAGGCTCTGCCGCAGGCGGTTTTGATACCTTTGAAAAACAGCACCACAACATTTTGGAAAAAGGCCCTACAAAATGCTCTCCTTTTACGGTTCCCATGCTGATTGCGGATATGGGCGCAGGAAGAATCTCAATGCGCCACCATGCAAAAGGTGTTAATAAAGCAATTGTTACGGCCTGTGCTACATCAGCTCACTGTGTGGGCGACGCTTTCCGTACAATTCAGTACAACGATGCGGATATAATCATAGCCGGCGGTTCGGAAGCGGTTATCACAACTTTGGGTATCGGAGCATTTACTTCCGCAAGGACCCTTTCAAAAAGAAATGACGCCCCCGAAAAGGCTTCCCGCCCGTACGACAAAGACCGCGACGGTTTTGTAATGTCCGAGGGTGCGGCAATTATAGTTCTTGAAGAACTTGAACATGCTAAAAAAAGAGGTGCTAAAATCTACGCTGAAATCGTAGGGTATGGTCAAACTGCAGATGCATATGACATTGTAGCTCCAGATCCTACAGGGGCAGGTGCTGCCAAGGCTATGGAGTTTGCCGTAAAAGATGCAAACATTAAACCCGAAGAAGTTGACTATGTTAATGCACACGGTACAAGCACAGGGCTGGGTGACATTGCCGAGTCAAAAGCTATTGCAAGAGTTTTTGGCGACCTTGATACAAATAAAAACCTTAAGGTTTCTTCAACCAAAAGTATGCATGGCCATATGCTTGGTGCGACAGGTGCGGCTGAGTCTATCGTATGTATAAAGGCTCTAAAGGAAGGTATTATCCCTCCTACAATAAATCTTGATAATCAGGATCCCGAGGTTGCAAACCTTAATTATGTGCCCCACAAAGCAGTTAAGGCTAATATTAAGTACGCCCTGACAAACTCTTTTGGCTTTGGCGGACACAATGCATCGCTGCTATTTAAAAAATACGAAGATTAATTGACAAGCGCATATTTCTTTGATAATTTTAAATAGCTGACAGGTAAAATTGATAATTAAATATTTCATAAAAAATGTCGACGTGGCGGAATGGTAGACGCGCATGCTTGAGGTGCATGTGGAGAGATCTGTGGGGGTTCAAGTCCCCCCGTCGACATTTTTTATGTGCCGTAATCAAAAACTCGGGGCATTATAATTTCATATATAAAAGCGGATACGGATTACCCTGTTCATCGGTTTGTGTTCTTTTGTATACTTGAAATCCCCTGGATTCATAAAATTTTCGGGCTTCGGGATTTTGTTCATTTACTGTCAAATTGTTTACAGAAAGTTTTTCAATTCCGTATTGAATAAGCTCCGTACCTATTCCTTTTTTTCTTTCTTGAGCCCCTACAAAGAGCATTTCAAGCCTGTTGTTTTCTACACCCATAAAAGCAATCGGAATACCGCTGCGGTTTTTTACTATCATAAGGCTGTGCACCTCTTTTATAGCCTGCGGGACGTATTGCTTAATATTTTCTATTTCACTTTCAGACAAAAACAAATGCGTCGCTTTTACTGAGTTTTCCCACACTTGAGTTAATTGCGCAAGCAACTTATTTGTTCTTTTATTTTTACATATACTTACTATATTCATAAATGAAATTATATTATAGCATACGCTTAAATCACCAGATTTCTCTTATAAGTTTGATTAACTCTCTTACGCTTGTTTTGCCTGTAAGGCGCTCTCTTAGAACATTTGTCCTTTTAAAATCCTGACAGAAAAGCAAATCCAAACTGTCGTCAAGTGT
>ERZ1090881.124-NODE-124-length-39321-cov-13.673076_pt1 | contig 39321 bp, 42 predicted proteins | sample MGYA00478470_ERZ1090881 | MGnify/ENA primary metagenome ERZ1090881 (study PRJEB33644, sample SAMEA5815736) | chicken gut metagenome | biome: Chicken; feature: Gastrointestinal Tract; material: Caecum | place: Ireland | collected 2019-01-01 | study: A study of the...
ATTTCTAACCCTTTTTTGTTATCAGTTGTAACTGATATGTTGTCTTTCATGCGTTTTGTAATAACAGGTGCTAATGCTACCATAATTACGGAAATTACAAGCACGGCAGTTAGAAGTTCAGCCAGAGTGAAGGCTTTTTTGCAGCCTTTTTGCACAGCAATGTGCTGTGCGCCGCGCGGGCGGCAAGCATAAATTTTTTTCATTTTCGTATCTTTCTCCAGTGTTAAAAAATAAACTAATCTAAGCTTATTAATTGTATTATATTTATGCCTTTTTTATAAGTCAACAAAAATCAATTATCTTTACGATTATTCTTCATTCAGGCTTAAAACAGCCATAAATGCTTCCTGTGGTATATCGACTCTTCCGACTGATTTCATGCGTTTTTTACCGCGTTTTTGTTTTTCAAGGAGTTTTCTTTTACGTGTAATATCACCGCCGTAACATTTATCCAGAACGTTTTTACGCATGGCTTTAATTGTTGTCCTTGCAATGATTCTTCCGCCTATTGCCGCCTGAATGGCGACTTCAAACATTTGCCGCGGGATAATTTCTTTTAATTTTGCGGCAAGTTTTTGACCTATATTGTAGGCGCTGTCTTTGTGGCAGATAACCGAGAGAGCGTCCACAACTTCGCCGCTTAAGAGGATATCCATTTTGACAAGGTCTGAGCGTTTGTAGGCGTAAAAGTCGTAATCAAGGCTGGCGTAGCCTTTAGAGCGGGATTTTAACTGGTCGTAGAAATCCGTTATGACTTCGCTTAAGGGGATGTGATATTCAAGATTGACGCGGGTTTTGTCAATGTAGTGCATGTTAATAAAGTCACCGCGTTTGCCCTGACAGAGCTCCATTAGCGAGCCTACAAAGTCATTTGGCGTGAAGATATTAACCCTTACATAAGGTTCTTCTATGTAGTCGCGATACTGCGGGGCGGGCAGGTTTGTAGGGTTGTCGATTTCAACCATTGTGCCGTCGGTTTTGTAAACTTTGTAAATTACACTGGGAGCCGTTGTAATGAGCGAAAGGTTGTACTCGCGCTCTAAGCGCTCCTGAGCGATTTCCATATGCAGCATGCCAAGAAATCCGCACCTGAAACCAAAACCCAGAGCGGATGAGGTTTCAGGCTCAAAGGTAATAGAGCTGTCGTTGAGTTTGAGTTTCTCAAGAGCTTCTTTTAAATCATGGTACTGGTCGTTATCTACGGGATAAAGTCCAGAAAATACCATGGGTTTTGCCTCTTTGTAGCCTTCAAGCGGTTCTGCGGCAGGGGTTTGCGCGTGTGTAATCGTATCGCCCACAAAGCGGGTGATTTCTTTTATTGAGCCTGCAAAGTAGCCTACTTCACCTGTTTTAAGCTCGTTTACCTGAATGCGGTTTGGGTTTAAAAAGCCGAGTTCCACTACTTCAAACTCTTTGCCCGTTGCCATGAATTTTATTTTGTCGCCTAATTTGATTGAGCCGTCAACAACTTTAAAAAAGCAGACGGTGCCGAGGTACTGGTCATATGCACTGTCAAAAACAAGTGCACGCAGAGGCTTGTCCGAGGTATCATCCGGCGGGGGAATATGCGCCACGACTGCCTCCAGAACTTCATCAATCCCTGTTCCTTCTTTTGCACTTACGGGAATCGCCATGGAGGCGTCAATTCCTAAAACATCTTCTATTTCCTGCCTTACGCGCTCGACATCGGCGGAGGGGAGGTCGATTTTATTTATTATCGGGATAATTTCGAGATTTTGCTCCATTGCAAGGTAAACATTTGCAAGGGTCTGCGCCTCAACTCCCTGTGTAGCGTCAACAATTAAAAGCGCGCCTTCGCAGGCTGCAAGCGAGCGTGAAACTTCATAAGAAAAATCAACATGCCCGGGGGTGTCTATGAGGTTTAAGATATAGTCCTTGCCGTCCTGCGCGCGGTAGTTCATCTTTGCGGCATTGAGCTTAATTGTAATGCCGCGCTCGCGCTCTATGTCCATGGTATCTAAAAGCTGATTTTGCATGTCGCGCGCGGCGATTGTGCCTGTACGCTCAAGCAAACGGTCGGCAAGAGTGGATTTACCGTGGTCAATGTGGGCTATTATGCTAAAGTTTCTTATGTTGTCTATCTTTTTCATAAGATAATTATATTATAAAAAATTATCTTTGATACAATGCCGTTATTGTTGCATTTGCAATTGAGTGTTCTTTGACGATTTTTTCTACTGTGTTGGGGTCGGTGTCTACCGTTATATCAAGTGTTTCAACATCAAGCGCGTGGATTGTAAAGTTGTAATGATGGACTCCGTGACCGGCGGGAGGACAGGCGCCGCCGTAGCCGAGGGTTTTAAAGTCAGTCACTGTTTCAAGCATAGGTGCTGCAGGCTTTTCACCTTTTTTAAATTCTGTTTTTGAGGCGGGAATGTTTATGACAAGCCAGTGCCACCAGCCTGTCGGGCGTGGTGCATCGGGGTCATGGACAAGAAGAGCGAAGCTTTTTGTGCCTTCGGGTGCGCCCTGCCATTTTAAATCGGGCGATATATTCTCTCCGCTGCAGCCAAAACCGTTTAAAACCTGCTCGTTTGGCAGAGTTTGATTATTCTTAATGCTTTCGCTTGTGAGTATGAAATCGGAAGAATTTGCCATAATAACACCCGCTCCTAATAATAATGCCGCAATAAAAAAGAATGAAATTTTCTTTACCATATTGCAATTATACGGATTTTTATTTTAAATAGCAAGCAATGCCCGCAATTATGCAGAACAGGAAGCAGAGATTTCTTGCAAGATAAAATCTGTACATAAAAAATGCCATATGGTTTTTATTTATTGTGCTCCAATCTTCCATAGGGCCCATCCACCATCTGGGGATAAATTTTACGTCTTTTATATTTATATAGTCTTTTATTGATTTAAAGAGTTCTACCGCAAGGGGCAGTGTGATGAGCACATAAAGCACATTAGGGTGCAGCCAGCCTGTCATTACAAAGAAAATTACATTTATGTAGCTCAGCCAGACAAGTACTTCAAGCGCCCTTATTGCTGCGGGTTTGTTTTTAAAAAGCCTCGGCAGGGTGTTTTTACCTTTTCTTTCGTCGTATTCCCAATCCATAATTGCATGCGTGTGCAGCAGTGCCGCAGTCAAAAGACCGACGGAGATTGAAACTATAAGAATTCTTGTTGATAAATATCCGCTCAGCGCAAGATATGTGCCGCTCATCAAAAGAGGACCGAATAAAAGCCCTACAATGAGTTCACCCAGATAATATTTTGTGGCATAAGGATAGAGAATACAGAGTATGCCTGAAATGGCTATTATGACAGGGATGGCGGGTCCAACGGTTATTGTATAATATATACCGATTAACACTGCAACTGCGTATAAAATTGCAATTATTCTTATAACTTTATTCAGAGGGAAAGTTCCGTTTAAAATGAGGCGCGCTTTGTTGTTTATTGCGCCAAAATCAATAGTGTCAAGTGTTTTTCCGCTGTTCAGTTCTTTTGTAACATCAATGTAGTCATCAAAAAGGTTTGTGCCAAGATGTACGCATATTATGCCGATAAGGGTCAGAAGCATATCTTTTGGCGAAGGCAGATAAATTTGCGCCCACATCAGCGCCAAAAACCACGGCGCGACAGACATGAGAAGCGAATATGCTCTTGTGAGTTCAAAAAAGTTTGAAAGTTTGATTTTAAAGTTTTCCATCATAAACTTATATTATATATAAATTAACTTTGAGTCAAATTGCCCGGGCGTGCATTTTGTATAAGTAAAGATAGCATATTTTAAATAATTTACAATTTGTTACATAAAACACTAAAATTACCGTAAAAACTGGTGATTTAACCATATTGCAATTACTAAATATTCCCTTACTTTAAAAAAACAAATATTAAAAATCGCCAAAAATGCCAAAAAACTTGCATAAAAAGCCTTGCATTGAAAAATTTAACATGTATGATTTTTATTGTCGAAATTTATAAAGGAAACTAATGTCAAAAGACGTAATCGAATTTGAAGGAACAATTCTTGAATCTCTGCCTAACGCAATGTTTAGAGTGGAACTTGAAAACGGACATGAGATTCTTGCTCATATTTCGGGCAAAATCAGAAAAAACTTTATCAGAATCCTGCCCGGGGACAAAGTAAAAGTTGAAATGACCCCCTATGATTTAACAAGAGGCAGAATTACATACAGATTGAAGTAAATAATAAAGGAAAATAAAAATGAAAGTCAGAGCATCAGTAAAACCTATTTGCAAAAACTGCAAAGTAATCAAAAGAAGAGGACGTGTAACGGTTACATGTTCAGACCCCAGACACAAACAAAGACAGGGTTAATAAGTAAAGTAATTCAAAGGAGACATAAATAAATGGCAAGATTGGCTGGGGTTGACTTACCCCGTAACAAAAGAATGGTTATTGCACTAACCTATATCTACGGCATCGGACCCGCAAGAAGTGCAAAAATCCTTGAGGCTTGCGGTATTTCACAAGACCTTAGAACAGATGATTTAACCGATGACGATATTAAAAAACTCAGAACTGAAATTTCTCACTATACAATAGAAGGTGATTTAAAAAGAGAAGAATCACTTAACATTAAACGTCTGTCTGAAATTAACTCTTACAGAGGTGTCCGCCACAGAAGAAAACTTCCCGTAAGAGGTCAGAGGACAAAAACAAACGCCAGAACGCGCAGAGGTAAAAAATCAGGTCCTATAGCAAATAAAAAGAAATAGGGCTTAACATATAAGTCAAGTTTTGGCGGTATTAAAAGAAAATAATAAAAGGAAGAAAATATAATGGCTAAACCTACAAAAACGAAAAAGAAAGAAAGAAAGAACGTATTACAAGGTGTTGTACACATTCAATCCACCTTTAACAATACTATCGTTACTTCAACAGATACCCAGGGTAATGCTGTTGCATGGGCTTCTGCCGGCGCCTGCGGTTTTAAAGGTGCAAGAAAAGGCACACCTTTTGCAGCGCAGTCTGCGGCTGAACTCGTTGCCAAAAAATCGGTCGATCAAGGCATGAGAAAAGTTGAAGTATTTATAAAAGGCCCCGGCTCAGGCAGAGAAACGGCTATCCGCGCAATTCAGGCCGCCGGTCTTGAAATTACATTAATTAAGGACGTAACCCCGATTCCTCACAACGGCTGCCGTCCTCCCAAGAAAAGAAGAGTATAAAACTTAAAAAAAGGAGCTAAAATTGGCTAGATATACCGGACCTACAAATAAATTATACAGAAACTTCGGTGTCAAAGATTTGTCCAATCGTAAATTGACATCGTCCATGAGACAAAATTCTTCAGGGCAGCATGGTGCAATGAGAAAGAAAGCATCGGATTATGCTCTGCAATTAAAAGAAAAACAAAAAATCCGTCTTACCTACCTTGTATCTGAAAAGCAGTTTGCAAAATACTATGAAACCGCTTCAAGAAAAACAGGCGTAACAGGTACGATTATGCTTCAAATGCTTGAATCAAGACTTGATAACGTAATCTTCCGCGCAGGTTTTGCAATTACAAGAAGACAGGCAAGACAAATCGTTAACCACGGACATGTCCTTGTTAACGGTAAAAAAGTTGATATTCCCTCCTATTTGCTCAAAGCAGGAGATGAAGTCACTGTTAAAACAAACAGTCAAAATTACATAAAAAATGTTCAGGAATCAATTGATATGGCGCTTTCATTTGCGTGGTTGAACGTTGATAAAGCCGCTCAGAAAATTGTTTTCGACAGAGTACCGCAAAGGGAAGAGATGGATCCCGAGTTTAAGGAACAACTTGTTATTGAGTACTACTCTAAATAGTAATTAGGAGAGAATAAAGAATATGGAACTTAAAATTAAAAACGTTAATACAACGACCAGCTCAGACGGTTCTCAGTACGGCAAATTTGTAATTGAGCCGCTTGAAAGAGGTTATGGTGCCACAATAGGCAACTCTTTGAGAAGAGTCTTGCTCTCAAGCCTTGAGGGTGCTGCCGTAACTTCCGTGAGAATTGAGGGTATTACACATGAATATACTTCAATCCCCGGTGTTGTCGAAGATGTTATCGACATTATGCTCAACCTGAAGGGTCTGGTTGTAAAAACGGAAAATAATGACGTTCAGCATTTAAGACTTGATGTAACAAGACCCGGTGCGGTTCTTGCTTCTGATATAGAACTTCCTGCAGGTGTTAAAATTGTCAACCCCGACTGCTTAATCTGCACGCTTGCAGAAGGCGGCTCAATCCATGCGGATATCGTTGTGGAAGTAGGCAAAGGTTATGTAACTCAGGATGTTCTTAAAGAGCAAAAGAACGGTATGCCCATTGATATGCTTCCGATTGACGCGGCATTTATGCCCATCAAACGCGTAAGCTATGTTGTTGAGCCTGCCCGTGTAGGTGAAAACCTTGACTTTGATAAGTTAACTCTTGAAATCTGGTCAAACGGTTCGATTGACGTAACACAGGCATTGTCAAAAGGTGCAAATCTTCTTATTGAACATTTCTCTCAAATCGCAGCTATTACAGGTACTCCCGTAAGCGTAAAAATTGAAGAAGAGAAAAAGGAAGAAGAAGCAGCAGAAGCTGTTCCGGCTTTCACTATTGAAGATTTGGAACTCTCTGTCCGCGCTTACAACTGCTTAAAGAGAGCAAGTATTAACTCAATGGCTGAATTGTTAAAGAAATCCGAACATGATTTGCTGAATATTAAAAACTTCGGTAAAAAATCTTCAGATGAAGTTATAGAAAAACTCCACCAGCTCGGTTTGGATCTTCAACCCAATCCCGAAGGTGTAGATGATTTGGAACTAATATAATAAAAGGATAAATAAAATGAGACACCAGTGTAAAAGACACCATTTATCAAAGGCAGCTGACCAGAGAAGAGCGCTTCTTCGCTCTTTGGCTACAGAGTTGTTCTTGCACGGCGAAATTAAAACAACAATGGCAAGAGCTAAAGCACTTCGTCCTTATGCTGAAAATGTAATCACTTTTGCAAAAAAAGGCGATTTAGCTTCCCGCAGACAAGCTGCTAAATATATCTTTGACAAGGAAACGTCAAAATATATGAACCTCGAAACAGGTGAAATTTTTGATGTTCCTCAAGAAGGACAAAAACTGCCTTCCCAGACGGTTTTAAGACAGCTGTTCTCGGTAATAGGCAAAAAATACGCAACGCGCAACGGCGGCTATACGAGAATTTACAGACTCGCTCCCCGCAGAGGCGATGCGGCTGAAATGGCTATGATTCAACTGGTATAATGACTGTAAAAATTCGTTATGCCATGAGGCTTTCATATCTTGGTAAAAATTATCGCGGTTCTCAAAAACAGCCAAATGGTAATACAATCCAGGATGAAGTCGAAAAAGCACTTCGTACATTGATAAAAACAAAAATAAGCACTGTATTTTCGGGCAGAACAGATGCAGGAGTAAGTGCAAAAGCTCAAGTTCTGCATTTTGACTGTGACAGCGAAATTGAGAGTATTAAGTTTTTAAATTCGCTAAACGGTCTTTTGCCTGATGATATCAGGGTTTTTGAGATAAAAAAAGTTGAAAATACTTTTCATGCTCAAAAATCCGCCCTCTTTCGCCACTACAGATATTTAATAAGAAATGATATTGTAAGTTCGCCCTTCGATACCAACGTTCTTTTTGTTAAGTATCCTCTTAATGAGTGCGAAATGGATAAAGCCCTTAAATACCTTGAGGGTGAACATGATTTCAGTGCTTTTAAGTCTAAATCGGACAATCCCGCAACGATTTGCAAAATATACCGCGCGGGAGCCAAAAGGTCTGATGATGGCAAATATATAATTATCGATATTATAGGGAACAGGTTTCTTTATAATATGGTAAGAACAATAGTCGGAACCCTTTTTTTGATTCAAAAGGACGGTCTTAACCCGCTAAAAATGGCTGAAATTTTGGAGTCAAAAGACAGGAGTATCTCCGGCGCAACGGCGCCCGCTATTGGGTTGACGCTTGAGTATGTCGGATATGGCGATTGTTCAAAATATCAAAAACAAATAAACATATAGGAAAGGTAAATAAATGAAAACATTTAGCGCAAAGCCGCTTGAAGTTGAAAGAAAATGGTATGTAATAGATGCTGACGGTCAAACACTCGGCCGCCTTGCAGTTGTATGTGCCAATATTCTGCGCGGCAAAAATAAACCTCAATATACACCTAATGTTGATACGGGTGATTTTGTAGTAGTTATAAATGCTGCTAAAATTCAGGTAAGCGGAAAGAAAGAAACAGATAAACTTTACCGTTCGCACAGTGGATATCCCGGCGGTTTTAAAGAAATCAGCTTTAAGGCACTTATGGAAAAAGACCCCACGCGTGCAATAGAAAAAGCAGTTAAGGGTATGCTTCCTCACAACACACTGGGTGCTCAGCAGTTTACAAAATTAAAAGTATATGCTGACGCTAACCACCCGCATGAAGCTCAAAAACCCGAAAAATATGAAATCAAAGGAGATAAGTAATAATGGCAGATGCTAAACAAGAAGTAGTTAAAACCGGCAGAAGAAAATGCTCAATTGCTGTAGCTAAAGTTGCTTCAGGCAAGGGCAGAATCTTTATTAACGGTAAGACTCTCAAGGGTTATTTCGGAAATCGCCCCTCTTTAGAGATGGCAATATATCGTCCGCTTGTTTTAACGGATAATCAAGACAAGCTTGATGTAAGAGTAAAAGCTGTAGGCGGCGGTGTTTGTGCTCAGGCTGACGCAATTAAGCATGCAATTTCGCGCGCCCTGCTTGCCATGAATGAAGAATTCAAGCCCGTATTAAAACAGGAAGGTCTCTTGACTCGTGACGCAAGAGTTAAAGAACGTAAAAAATACGGTCGCAAAAGAGCAAGAAAAAGATTCCAATTCTCAAAAAGATAATATCTTTTGTCCAATATTTAAAATACCGCCCGCAGCAATTGACGGGTGGTATTTTAGTATGCAAATTCATGTATATTTTCTGCATGATTTAATATTTTCCCTTGTGTGAAATAATATCTCTTAAAGGAGGTTAATATGGTTGACTCGATAAGTGACAGCCTGTATGGCATGCAGGGTGCAAGCGCCTATTCAATAGGTTCTTACACTCAGATAGACAAAACCGATACCGAGGTGTTTGAGGATGTTTTTCAGGATGCGCTTGATGCCGCGGGAGAAGGTTCACAAACTTCTCAAGCTTCAAAAATAGACGATTACAAACTCGGTGTTCCTGCGGGAATGGAAATTGAAGGTATGGACGGCATGAATGTTTCAAATGCCTCTGCTTCATCAGCTTCTGATGATTCCCGGGGCGGCTCGGGCGGAGGTTCTTCTTCCGATGAAGACGAAGAAGAGTACGATGAAATGGATTTAAACCAAGACGGCACAGTGAGCAGCGCCGAGATGATTATTTATGAAATGCTTCATGGTTCATCAGGCAGCGACAGTTCAAAAGCAGACTCTGCTAATTTATCTGAAGCGCTTAGTGCTTATAGCGCTGCTTAATACCTAAATTATTTCTTCAACGGATTACACAAATTGGTCAAGACAGTTGCACGCGCTTTTTGACGGCTCATGCCTAAGCGCATTAAATCGGCCTGCACACTTGCATATACCGCATTTTTAATTGCACGGGAGGGAGTGCTGCAGGCTTTGGGTGTGCTGAGCGCATTCTTCCTAAATGCCTTTATTGCACTGTTCATAAATATTTTTTTGTTAATGCTTACGTTCATAAATATTTTTTCTTTGTGTATCTATATAAAAGGCTGAAAAAATATTTTTTGCTTATTTTCTAAATTTTTCAATTATTGCGTCAGCGATTCTTTTGGAGGCAAAACCGTCGCCATATGGGTTTACGGCTTGTTTCATGGAGTTGTAGAAATTTTTGTCATCAAGAAGTTTTTGCACTGTTGATACTATCTTATCCCTGTGTGCGCCGACAAGTTTGACGCACCCGTATTCAAGCGCCTCGGGACGCTCTGTTTCATCTCTTAATACAAGTACCGGAACGCCTAAAGAAGGCGCTTCTTCCTGTACTCCGCCCGAGTCCGTGAGTATTATATGGGATTTTTTCATAAGCGTAGCAAATGGTGCATAATCAAGCGGGTCAATGAGTTTAACCCTTTCTATCCCTTCAAGCTTTTCCCTTACGGTCTTTTGTACATTAGGATTCAGGTGTACGGGATAGACAATTTGAATATCTTTGTTATTTTGAATAAGCTCTAAAACCGCATCGCATATTTCTTCAAGCGGCTTGCCGAAATTTTCTCTGCGATGTGATGTAAGTAAAATTGTTTTTAAATTCGGATTCAAACCGACAAAAGACAAATCCGCCTCTTTGTTGTTTACGGTGTATAAAAGTGCATCGATTACCGTATTTCCTGTTTTGTATATGGAATTTGGGGTTTTGATTCCCGAGTTTTTAATGTTCTCAACTGCCCTGTCTGTAGGGCAAAAGTGCATATCCGATACGGCATCGGCTAAAACCCTGTTTATTTCTTCAGGGAAGGGGTAGTCCTTGTTAAAGGTTCTCAGTCCCGCTTCAACGTGTCCCGTGGGGATTCTTGCATAATATGCGCTAAGCGCCGCCGCCCCTGCTGTTGTAGTGTCACCATGAACTAAAACAATGTCCGGGCGTACTTTTTCGTAAACTTCTTTGGTTTGTAAAATAACATCTGATGTCAACCCCCATAAATTCTGGTTGGGTTTCATAAGGTTTAAGTCATAGTCGGGCGTTATTTCAAAAAGTTCAAGCACCTGATCAAGCATTTGCCTGTGCTGTGCGGTTACAATTGTTATTGCCTCAAGCTCTTTTCTTGATTGAATTTCCTTTACCAGAGGCGCCATTTTGATGGCTTCGGGGCGTGTGCCGAATACGAGTGCAACTTTTAGTTTCATTTCCATATGCAAATTGTATAAAAACAGCCGTAAATTTACAAGTATTTTAATACTTCATATGCGTTTGCCATGCCCCCGTGTTTGTTATAAAATATTGTCATAGAGGCAGTTTAGGAGTAAAAGTTTTGAGCCAGACTAATTTATTTGACCATGGAAAAATAGTTCCCGTTAATATTCGCGACGAGATGAAACGTTCATATATTGATTATGCGATGAGTGTAATTGTGGGACGTGCGCTTCCCGATGTCAGGGACGGCTTAAAACCTGTTCACAGGCGGATTTTGTTTGCGATGAACGAGCTTGGTATGACGCCTGATAAACCATTTAAAAAATGCGCCAGAATCGTCGGGGAAGTTCTCGGTAAATATCACCCCCACGGTGACTCTGCGGTTTATGAGTCTCTGGTTCGCATGGCGCAGGACTTTGCAACAAGATATTTAACAATTGACGGTCATGGAAACTTTGGTTCGGTAGACGGCGACTCTGCGGCTGCCATGAGATATACGGAAGCCAGAATGCACAAAATCACTACATCCATGCTGGCTGATATTGACTGTGAGACGGTTAACTTTACACCCAACTTTGACGGTTCTCTGCAAGAGCCTGCGGTATTGCCGGTAAGGCTTCCCATGCTGTTGTTAAACGGTGTTTCGGGTATTGCCGTCGGTATGGCGACAAATATCCCTCCTCACAACCTTTGTGAAGTGGTTGATGGCACGATTGCCATGATTGATAACCCGGATATTACGGTTGAAGGACTTATGCAGTATATTAAAGGCCCTGACTTCCCTACTGCTGCAACAATTATAGGTACATCGGAAATTAAAAAAGCTTATGAAACAGGGCGCGGTTCCATCAAAATGTCTGCCGTTTCAAAAATAGAAGAACTGCAGGGCGGCGCGGGTCGTCAGGCAAGAACAGCTATTGTTGTAACAGAGATTCCTTATCAGGTAAATAAAGCAGCACTTATTGAAAAAATTGCCGACCTTGTAAAAGAAGGCAAGGTTCAGGGTATTTCAGATATCAGAGATGAATCCGACCGCGACGGTATGAGAGTTGTAATCGAACTTAAGCGCGATGCCAAGCCTGATGTTGTAAGAAACAACCTCTACAAGCAAACGGCGCTTATGACAAGTTTCGGCGTTAATATGGTCGCCCTTGTGGGTCAACAGCCCAGACTCTTAAACCTTTACGAGGTTTTAAACGAGTTTATCGAGCACCGCGTGGATGTTATTACAAGAAGAACGATTTTCTTCCTCAAAAAAGCAAAAGCGCGCGCCCATATACTGGAAGGTTTGATGATTGCGCTTAATGCATTAGATGAAGTAATCGAACTTATTAAAAAGTCTAAAAATACCGAAGAAGCAAGAAACGGTTTAATGTCAAGATTCGGACTTGATACAGAACAGGCAAATGCCATTCTTGAAATGCAGTTAAGACGTTTAACCGGTCTTGAACAGGATAAAATAAGAGCCGAATACGATGATTTAATTAAGAAAATCGCCGAATACGAAGCAATTCTTGCAGACAGAAACAAAGTTCTTGCTCTTATTAAGGAAGAACTTCTTGAAGATAAGGAAAAATACGGCGATGACAGAAAAACGCAAATTCTTCCCGAACAGGGCGAGTTAAATATCGAAGATTTGACGCCTAATACCGCAATGGCTGTGTTTATCACGCGTCAGGGTTACATTAAACGTATTTCACTGGATACGTTTGAGCGCCAAAATCGCGCAACCCGAGGCAAGGGTGGTATGAAAACAAAAGAGGACGATGATGTCGGACACTTCTTTACTGCTATGATGCATGATAAAGTTCTGTTCTTCTCTTCAAAGGGTGTCGTATACAGCTTAAATGTCTATGACTTCCCGGAAGGCTCGCGCCAATCCAAGGGCTTGCCTATTATAAACGTTCTTCCTATTGAACAGGATGAACAGATAACGGCAGTTGTTCCCGTGAGCGAGTTCAGCCCGAATACAAACTTAATTATGCTGACGCGTGCAGGTTACATAAAAAGAATTGGTCTTGATAACTTTGCAAACATAAGACGCAACGGTATAATTGCCATCGGACTTGAAGAGGGCGATACTCTTAACTGGGTAAAACTTGCACAAAATAACGATGAAATAATTATCGGTACATCCTGCGGTATGGCAATCCGCTTTGCGATTGAAGACTTAAGGCCTCTTGGCCGTTCGGCGCGCGGTGTTAATTCCATGAAATTAAGAACGGGTGACACTATAATCGGCTGCGATGTTGTACCGAGAGATTATGATGCCGATTTACTTGTCGTGACATCCGACGGTTTTGGCAAACGCTCTAAATTAAGTGAGTTTAGACCTCAAAACAGGGGCGGCCTGGGACTTATTGCAACCAAGTTTAAGTCACCCGCCTCAAGACTTGTCGCTCTTACAATAGTTGATGAGCATGACGATATTATGGTTGTTACCGCAAACGGTATTGTAACGCGCGTAAGCGCTGCGGATATCTCGCGTCAGGGACGTCCGGCAACGGGAGTTAAAGTTCAAAATCTTGTGGATAATGATACGGTTGTTTCGGTAAATAAAATTATAAATCCTGATGATGACGCCGATTCAAAGGAGCGCCCGGCAAGCGAAACTTCCGCAGATGACAGTGTTTCACAGGGTAATCTTAATCTTGAATAATTAAAATAAATACATATTTGCCAAACGTCAAAAAATATTTTTTTGACGTTTTTTATTAACGTGATATAAAAGGGAGAATTTTAAAATGCGGATACATAATATCGGCGGCAATATTTCTTTTCAAAGATTAAAATGGCAGATTGGCTCAAAGGGTCAGACGCGCAATACACTTGAAAAGTTAAAGAATATCAACACTTCTTTTTATAATTCCATGTTTGAAGAACTAAACAAAGTTAAAAACTTTCCCGAAGATGTATATATAAGCGCCAAATCAGAAGAAGGCGAAGCTGCAAGCAGATATACCGTAACCGCACGCGACAGGCATAAAAATGAACTTGCAAACATAACTTATGTTACGGATTTTTTCTGGCCGGATATTATAAGCTCCAAAGGCATGTGTAAAGAGCCTGAGGAGTTTGCACAGTGCGTCAGGGATTCTCTTGATGCAATGAATCCGCAAAGACTCGGCCTTAAACCTTCAGGCAGCGTATATGATGATATGAAAGCTCTTGAAGAGGTTTAGAGTTAATACATTTCGCCCATACCGAATGTGAAGAAGCCGTTGCTGCGATCTTTTCCGCCCGTATTTGTAAACGGTATAGCATAATCAAGGTTAATGGGGCCAAGGCCGGGGATAAATACCCTTAAACCTACACCTGCCGTGATGGCGTAGCCCGGACGGTCATACAATTTATTTGTAAGCGAGTCGCCAAAAATTGTGCCTGCGTCCATAAAGGCCGCAAGTCTTACGTTGTTCAGGAAGGTATTGGTTGTAAGTCTGTCCATAAAAGGAATAGGTGTTCTAAATTCTGCCGTGCCCATCATAAATCCGTCGCCCGTACCGACTTCAGAGATGTTAAAACCTCTTATGGTATAAGGGCCGCCAAGAGCGTATGCCGCAAACTCGGGCATATCGCCGTGAATTTTTCCGCCTGCGCGTGCAGCGAGAACGAAGGTTGATTTTCTTCCCACGGGAACGAATTTTTTCAACATACCATAAAGCTTGCCGAATGAATCGTTGCCGAAACCTATGGATTCTTCAAGACTCAAGCGCGCTAATACACCGCGCCTTGTGTTAACCACGGTATCTCTTGTATCATAAGTAAGTGCGGGAGTGATTTTTGCATAAACTCCGCCATCCAGCTGCTTAGCTCTTTCGTTGAAGTTTATACCTTTTGAAGCAAAGACGCCTCTTGCTTTCCACTCATCCCCTTCTTCCAGATCCACGCTTTCACCGCCAAAACTGATACTGCCGCTCAAGTTTCTGAATGCTTTAAATCTTCTTGTAAGGGTTATATCCGCGCCGTAGCGTTTTTCGATTGAAAGCGGCACCTGGTAGCTGCCAAAGTTTCTTGCAAAAGCCCTAAAACCGAGCGACTGGTTTTCCGATTTAAAATGAGGTTCTATAAAGCCAAGCTCTGCCTGCAGGTTTGGACGGTTAATTATTGAACTGTCATTCATCAAGATACCCGTACCTGCCATAAAGTTGATACTGAGTTTTTGCCCCAAGCCTCTGAAGTTGTTTTCGGAAAAACCGACCGAGCCGAAGAAACCGGAAGTCGAGTCGACACCGACACCCAGAGAGATTTTACCCGTTCTCTGTTCGTCAAGTGAAACTGTTACATTGTAGCGCCCTGTGGAGGGATCCATTTCAATGTCGCGTTTAACATCTTTAAAAGCCTGCGTACCCATAAGCCTTAAAATGTCGTCGCGCATTATGTTTTCATTGTAAACAGTGCCCGGCTGCAGCAGAATATTTCTTTTGACAATAAAATCGCGGGTTTTGTAATTACCCTCGACAATAACATCGTTGATAACACCTTCATCTACAAGAATGTTTACGATACCGTCGGGGTCATCCTGTACTGATGTGACGCGGGCAAGAATATAGCCTTTTATGCTGTACATTTCCTGGATTTGTTCTATCGCGGAGTTGATGTTTAAAATGTTCTGGGGTTGACCTTCATATTGCGAAAGAATATCCATTATATCCCTTGTGGCCACAACATTATTACCCTCAACCGTAAAACCTTTAATCGGAGGGTTTTCTTCAACAATTATCCTGAGCCTTATTCCGCCGTCCTGTGCCCTCAGGGGTACGGCTCTTATGTTTTGTGTAAAGTAGCCCGTTTTGTATATTTTGTTTAAATCCGCCGAAATATTTTTTCTGTCGTATATGTAACCTTCTTTTGAACTCAGCTGGTCTTTAATAAATGAGGTTTCTATTATGTTGTTGCCAAATATCTCAACCTGGCTTATGTAAATGGCATCTGTAATGTTTTGGTTATCTTCATCCGGAGTGGTGCCGCTTTCTGCAGTTTCACCCTCTTGCGGAACTATTTCTTCTTCATAGGCGTTTTGTTCCTGCTCTTGCTGTGTTTGCGGATTGGTTTGTTCAATCTTTTTTTCTTTTTTTGACTTGAAAAATTTGGGGAATTTAAAATGAAAACCGGCATAAGAAGGCTGCTGGATTAGTAATATACCCAGCACAGTATAAATCAAAAACAGTTTTTTTATACTTCTCATCTAACTCCGGATAAAGGTCTAGTTTATCTATCATACATTATATATCCAAACATATCCCTCTGCAAACCCGTCAAATAATGTAACAAAAATGCAAAAAATAATATTAAAAGGTATAATCACTTTGTGTTAGTATTTTATTGGCGGTATTTTATAGGGGCTTGGAACCTTGAAAGCAGAACAAAGAGAACTTATTGAAAATATTATAAAACAACACCCGCTGTATCAGGGGCATGAAAATCTTATGGAGCGGTTTTGTGCGGAGGTGTATAAAAAATCTTATTTGCTTCTGGATTCTGTTTCAAATATCGACAGCCTAAAAAATTATCTTGTAAAAGTTGCAGACACATCAATTACAAGCGTGGTAGCCAGTTTGCCGCAGGCAGATGTAACCGATATTACTCCTCTTAAAAGAGGGGCAGCTGTGGATTTTGGCATGCCGCGTCCGGATAATTCCTTAAAAGAAATAAAGAAAAGCATTTCAAACGATTCTATTGTAAGTCTTCACAGGCAGCAAAACACAACGCCTGCTTCACGGCCGCAGATTCAGGATGTTTATGCTTCGCTGATAGATCCGGATGAATTTTTCTCTGATAAAAACACAAATCCCGCACTTGCCGAGAATATTCTTGAAATCATAGACACGCTTGATTTGGGCAATCCCGGTAAAAAATACGGAGAAATTTTTGCAATGCGATATGTGCAAAATCTTCACCAGAGTGTTATTGCAAGACGTCTTAAACTTTCGCAGGCTGATTTAAGCAAGAGATTTTGCGAGCTTGTAAAACTTGTAAAACAGCAGCTTGATTAGATTTTAAGTCCGCGGCTTCTGGTAAAAGTTATATAGCTGTTCATCTCAAGCGGAATTTTGCCGTAATTCTTTTGAAATAAAGGCTGATAATAAGGGTCATATTGCGGCTGGGTTGTTTTAACCTTTTGATGTAAGGCTTTTCTTTGCGCTATGGTTCCGAGCTTATTTCTGACAATGGGTGTGAGTATATTGCTTGAAACTATTGCTCCCGCAATAGAGGCGATAACTCTTGCACCTCCCTTTAGCCTGTCAAATTCGGGAGTATCTTTTTTTATATTTTTAAATGCTATTGTACCGTTGTCGATTAGTTTTTCGGTAGCGCGCATAAGGGGGGCTGTTATGAGGGCGTAAAGACCGATATTTGCAGCACCGTCGCCTATTTCCTGCGGAATAAGAAATTTTTTATCTTCTTTGTCTATTTTTTTATTGGCAATTATGCCGAATGTCTGTGCCGCACTTGCAAGAAACCAGCCCGAAGCTGCCGATAAAAACAAAAATTTTGCATTGTCATGAGCAAAAGCTGCTATTATTTTTTGTCCGAAATTAGCCATTTTGCACGCCCTCGCTTCCTTGAGGTTTTGATGTTTCCGTGCTCTTGCCTTGTGTGCGTGATTCCATGAATTTATTTATTTTTTCCATGGTTATGTTTGTGAGCGGTGCATCAATTAAAAAGTTGGTAAATATCATAACGCCCAATGCCGCGATTGTACCTATAACGGAAGGCACGCGTTTTATTGCGTCAGACAACGCTTTATTATCAAGTTTAAGCGCTTCAAAGCCTTCTCCGAATGATTTTTGTACTTTAAGAGGGTCTATTTTTATTTTCCCGCCTTCTTTTATTATTTTTCCGGCAGCGTCTTTTTGCGCGTATTTGTACTCGGCCAGCTTCATGCATCCGCCTCTGACTACAATACCGCTTGCCGTTCCTATGATTGCCTTGGCTGCGCTTCTTATTGCCGAAACTTTTCTTGTGTCTTCATCCACGTCTTTGTTTTTTATGTCAATTAAAGGCTGAATTAAAAAAGCAAAACCGCCGAGAGCCAGTCTTTGATGTACGCTTGAAAAATTTTCGGCCTTAGACAGCAAAGTCTGCGCTCCCTGTCCCAGTTCAACCGGTTTCATTTTGAGCGCGCCAAAATTTAATGTTTTGTTGTTGTTGCTTTGTACCCTAGTAATCATATACCTTCTTTACAGCCAAGTCTTTTAACGCAGAAAATAAAATTAAATTGCTAAAAAACCCATACACAGAGGGAATTGGATTAACAAAAATTTACATTACAGGTGATTTGCCATCAAGTTTTATTGTTTGTTTTACAATTATAGCACAAGAGTTATGTAAATGGAATAGTTTTGTATATGGATAAACCTTTTTTCTATGATATTACCTTAAGGGACGGAAATCAATCCTTAAAGAAACCGTGGCATCTGTCAGAAAAGCAGTTTATATTTGAAAAACTTAAAGAATTAAATGTCCAGGCGGTTGAGGTGGGTTTTCCTGCTTCTTCGCATATGGATTTTGAATGCTGTAAAACCCTTGCGGATATGGCTGATGATAATCTTGTCATTTCGGCTCTTGCACGGACAGTTCAAAAGGATATTGACTCGGCTGTGGATTCAATAGGGCATGCCAAAATTCCAAGAGTGCATACCTTCTTAACTCTGAGTCCCTTTCATATGAAATACGTGCTTAATAAAGAGCCTTCCTATTGTGCAAACAAAGCAATTGAAGCAGTAGAATATGCTTATTCAAAAGTAAAAAAAGTTAATAAAAATGCGCAGGTGCAGTTTAGTGTAGAACACTTTGGCGACTGTGCCGAAAATCTTGATTTTGTTATAGATACACTCAAAAAAATTGTTAATGCCGGCGCAGGTGTGATTAATCTCCCTAACACGGTTGAGCGTACAAGACCCAAAACTTTTATTGATATGATTGTTAAAGTAAAAGAAGCACTCGGAGATAATGTGATAATTTCTCTGCACAACCATAATGACCTTGGCATGGCAACCGCCACAACGGTAGAAGGTTATTTTGCAGGAGCAATACAACTCGAATGTTGTTTAAACGGTCTTGGCGAGCGCGCGGGTAATACGGACTTTGCACAGGTTGCGGTTGCGCTGCACAACAACGGCGTTGAGGTTCCCGTTAATCTGGATAAAATCTATGAAACATCTATGATAATTTCTCAAATGTCAAACGTTGCGATATATGAAAAGGCGCCGCTTGTAGGGCCCGAAGCACTTGCACACAGGAGCGGGATTCATCAGGACGGTGCGATTAAAACAAAAGACATGGAATTTGGCGCATACAGACCTATTAACCCGTCGCTTATCGGCAGAGATAATGATGAAAAAATCGGCTTTACTTCTCAATCCGGTAAAACCGCAATATATGAAATTATTAACAGTGCGGGTTATCCCATAACAATAGAAGAAGCGGTCGAATTAACACCTGTTGTTAAAGAAGTGTCGGAACGCAAGGGAGAGCTTAAGGTTGAAGAAATTCTCGAAATATATTCAAGAGAAATACTCGATATCAAAGGCGCGTTTGAGCTTGTTTCATTTAAACATGTGTCAGATGACAAATTCTGCCTTGATTTTAAATTTAAAAATGAATTAAAAGAGGCGCACGGCTGCGGCAACGGCCCTCTTGACGCCTGTCTTGACGCGCTTAAAAACGCGGGATTCCCCAGAAAACTCTCGCACTATAAACAATATGCGCTTGATGAAGATAAAATGGGCTCGGGTGCTACCGCGATGAGTGTTATTAAACTTGTGGGTAAAAACGGCGAAGAAATTATCGGGCGTGCAACGGATAAAAACACTGCAAAAGCAAACGTCAAAGCGATATTTAACGCGCTGAACAGGATTTATAAATAACTGTTTATGCTTTTTGTGCTTCGCTGACGGCTTCTTTTGTCAGTTTTACCGTTTCATCGTAAGATTTACCCAGATACAGACCGCGTCCCATGCCTACCGCGCATGCTCCCGCATTCAATAGGGGTCTTATATGTTCGATTTTTACACTGCCGCAGGGCATGACATTTAAAAACCTCATGGGGCGAAGCAAGTCCTCAATGTAAGTTGAGCCGCCAAGGTCTTTTATGGGGAATATTTTTATAATCGGAACACGCACCTTCCAGGCGCTGTATGCTTCGTTGGGCGTTGTTGCGCTTAAAATAAGCGGGATTTTGCTTGCAGATGAAACTTTTGTAAGTCCCATTTGCAAAATCGGCGAAACAAGCAGTTTTGCACCGGCTTCTATTCCTTTGTGCGCCTGTTCGGATGTTATTATTCCTCCCTGGGCTACATATATGTCTTCAATTTGGGCGATTTTTTTAATTGCATCTATGCCGGAGTTAATCTCGATTACTTTTATGCCGCCTTCCTTGTAGGCATTTGCAATTTCATATGCTTTTTCGGGGTCGTCTTCCCTTATTATTCCGTATATTTTTGTTTTAAAAATCTCTTTTATTGCCTGTGTCATTTTAGTGAATATACCTTATTTTGTGCTGTATGCTCTTTTATCTCAAGTTCCATGTTTTTAAGCATAAGGTTTGAAATTGTTTTTTTTGTTTCCTCGTCTTTAACCGACCAGCGAATTTTCTTGTCGGGGTATTTTGCAAAAAATCTTACCGAACACAAAAGCGCCGTACGCGATGCATCAATGAGATTTAAATCGCTTATATCGACTTCCGCTTTTTGTTTTAAGGGGTTTTTGAGGAAATTTTCAATATTTTCCATGATATTGAATGAATTTTCTTTTTTGGTCTTAAAAATATTCATTGTTATAGGTTTAATAATCTCCGTATATTTTATATCTCGGAGTGAAATTTTAATTTTTTATAATAAAATTTAAAATCTAAACCTTTTAGTGTATAATTTTTATAAAGTATGGTTGAGAGGCTTATTATGCACAATTACGCTGCTGTTGAAGGTTTGGAACTTATAAATAGTGCAAAAGAAGTTTTTGATATCGAAGCAAATTCGGTTTTAAAACTTAAAGAGCGCCTGGGTGAAGATTTTATCCGCGCAATTGAAATAATATACTCAAGCAAGGGCAAAGTTGTAGTTACCGGCATGGGTAAGTCGGGACTTATAGGAAGAAAAATTGCTTCAACATTGTGTTCAACAGGTACTCCTGCGGTCTTTTTACACCCTGCCGAGTCAACGCACGGCGACAGCGGTATAATATCAAGAAACGATGTGGTAATTGCAATTTCAAACAGCGGTGAAACGCAGGAGCTCTTAAATCTTCTTCCGCTCATTATACGGTTTAATGTGCCGATAATAGGTATCACAGGCGGACTAAACTCTACACTTGCACAAAAAAGTGATGTGGTTCTTGATATTTCCGTTGAAAGGGAGGCATGCCCGCTGAATAAAGCACCTACGGCAAGCACTACGGTAACTCTTGCAATGGGGGATGCTATTGCGGTTTGCCTGCTTAAAAAACGCGGCTTTTCTTATGAAGATTTCCTGTTGTTCCATCCCTCGGGTTCTCTGGGCAAGGGAATTTTGTATAAAGTAGGAGAATTAATGGTGGCAGGCGAAAAGCTTCCTCTTGTATCGCAGGAGGTAAGTTTCAGCGATGCAATCAGAACAGTCAGCGAAAAGCGTCTGGGTACTGCACTTTTGATAGATGAAAATTCAAAATTAACAGGGGTTTTGACTGACGGTGACATCAGACGGGCCGTAATTAAACATCCTGATGTAGGAAACCTCAAGGTTAAAGATGTCATGACAAAAAATCCCAAAACCATAGGTATAAATGAACTCTGTGCCAAGGCGCTTGCCGTTATGGAAAAATATTCCATAACTTCGCTTGCGGTAGTGGATGAAAGCGGCTCTCCCATAGGGCTTTTACATATTCATGATTTATTAAGGGCAGGAGTTGTCTGATGAATTATTCGCTTGATATTAAATTAAAGGCGCAAAAAATTAAACTGGCGGCATTTGATATTGACGGTGTCATGACGGACGGTTCGCTTACATATCTGCCTGACGGCACACAGGCAAAGACCTTTAATGCTAAAGACGGTCTGGGTGTTGTCATGCTTAATGTAGCAGGATATAAGACTGCAATTATTACCGCAAAGGAAACAAAAGCCGTGTCCGAGCGTGCCAAAACGCTTAATATAACAAAGCTTTTTATGAATCAAAAGAATAAAATTCTTGCACTTAATGAACTCTGCCGCGAGTTTGAACTTTCTTATGATGAGATTATGTATATGGGTGATGATTTGCCCGATATGGAAGTCTTAAAAAACTGCGGGCTTGCGGTATGCCCCAATGATGCCGTTGATGAAGTTAAAAGCATATGCGACATTGTCACCTCTAAAGACGGCGGCAGAGGGGCTGTCAGAGAAATTTGCGACTTTTTGCTTAAAGTTAAGGGCGTTACATTTGAAGATTTAAGAAAACCCTCGCAGCAGTAGGTTTTTTATTTTTTGTTTTAACATTTGTTAATATTACTCCAAAAAATAGTCAATTATCTCTCGCAAGTTGACTTTATTAATATAACAATAGCTTAATGAGAGTTTTTGATTATGACAGAGATTGAATTGAATACTATTTTTAACATAGTTTGCGACCCTGAAAAAAACGTGTACAAACTCGACAGTGTAAAGAAAATTCAGGAAGTACAAAGAATTGCAAGAGTATTTAACATTGCAAAAGAGCAGCGTGAAACTTCAAAACAAATCTCTGCACGTGCGCTTGTCGCTTTTAAAATGCTTGTAAGCAACAATTAGTCCGGCATTTTTGCATAATTTTTAAACTCAATATAGAGTTCTTCCAGAATTTGTGATAATTTTTGGAAATTGAGCTGTACAAAGTCCAGAACAACCGTGTTTGTGTTCTTTGTTATATCGCAGTAGACAAGAGCCGTGTCTATTCTTGCCTTATAATTCCCCCCGTATGTAATTGAAAGAGCGGCACGCAGGTTGTTTTTTGCCATGGTGAATTTTGTTTTTTCAACGGTTACTTCATATCTCACCGTTACATCTTTGATTTTTGAGTTTATATGATTTTGGTATTTTTCAAAAACAGGCTCAAAAACTATTTTGCATTTTTGCCTGTATGCCTGTCTGAACAGTTTATTTTTCCTGTCATCGTCCGGAGACATTTCAACTTTTCGGGCAAGTTCCTGTACATTTGTTTTTGTTTTTTGTTCTATCGGCGGTTGTTTTGCAAGGTTAATACCCGCATTAGGGTCTTTTGAGTATAAACTTGATGCCACAATGAGTGCGTTTGTTTCTTCTTTTGCTTTATTAAGTGCCTCCTGAAGCAGGTCTTTGACTGCTTCAAATCTCTCGTCTTTAATTTCAATGACGGAAGCATTTGCCCCGCAGTCAACGCCGAGGTTATTATTTATCCTTTCAAATACCGGGTAAACTCCGTTTAATTTTGTTTTGGGCAGGAATATATAAAACTCGTCCACATCTTTAATTGCAACGGAATCGTTAAGCCTTATCGATTTGTTTATAACATCCAGAAACTCTTTGGGGTTCTTATAGCCCGGGTATTTGCTGTCGGGGGTAATAAGCATCAGGCATGCGCTTGTTTTGTGGTTCATAACATGCTCGAGTTCGTTTTTAAGGAACTCTTCACAGTATTTCTGGGTATACACCCCCGTGTCAGGCTGAATTATACCTAAATCTTTCATAAAGCCCAGTTTTGTCTGCCTGTTTGTGTTCATTTCGTCTTTTTGTATGCACCATATGGCGCGGATTAAAAGTTCGTGGTCTTCGCAGGGCACTTTTAATATGTCATTTATACCCGAATCAAAAGCGTCTATAATTGTTTCTCTTGAACAGTTATCATCAAGAAAAAGTATGGGTGTTTCAAAAAGTATAGACTCGTTTCTGATGTCTTTTATAAGCTTAAGCGTGTCAGGGTCGTCTTTTGCACAGTGCAGCATGATAACATTGGGCAGCTGGTTTTTTAAAAACTCTACCGCATCTTTTTGGGTGCTGTTTGTTACCTTGTCAAGGTCTCTGAGTAAAACAAGCTTGTCGCTTATTTGCCTGACAAGCGCTTCATTGTTGCTTATTACGGTTATAGTGTTGTTAAACCCCATTTGAACTCCTTTTGAAATTAATATTACAATGAAAATCTTATTTTTTCCACTTTTTTAATTTTTTTGAAAAAAATGACAAAGTAAAAAACTTTTGATATGCTTTTTAATTATGAATAAAAATCACACATTAATTCTTATATTAATCATTTTACTGGGGCTTTTGCTCCGTCTGTGGAATATAGATAAGCCCGAGGGTATGTGGAATGATGAGTACCTCACCTGGTCTATTGCAAACCTTAAATTTCCGCAGGACTTTTTTAAAGGTGTTGCAAACAACTGCCATGCTCCGCTTCATTATTTTTATCTTAAAGGATGGATGGCGCTTTTTCGCGATTCGGATATTTCGCTTCGTGTATCTTCCCTTGTGCCTGGTGTTATTTCAATTTTTACAATGTACCTTTGTGCAAAAGAATATCTTGTTAAAAAACACGGGGAATTATGCTCCCTTGCGGCGGCGTTTTTAACTGCAGCGAGCGGTTTTTTGATTTATTTTTCGCAGGAAGTAAGAATATACTCGCTTACTTTTTTGATTTCTTCTCTTGTGCTTTTTTATTCGCTTAAGGTTTTTAATAATCCTTCAAATAAAAACTGCTGGCTTTTGACGCTTTTTTCACTGCTATTGATTTTTGAACACACTATAGGCTTTGTTTTTGTGCTGTTCAATGTCTGCGCTCTTATTGCCTTTATGCAGAGAAAGAAAAAAGAAAATAATCTTTTTAACAATATATTGGCGATTGTAGTTTTATCGCTTCCTCTTGTGCCGTTTCTGTTTAATCTTTTTGCACATCCGAGGTACTTCAGCCAGTGGTGGGCGCCATTTAGCTGGTCTAAACTTTTGTTTTACTTTACGGATTTATTTTCCCCCGTGCTCAAAAACATCTCTAATGCTCCGCCGAGCTTTTTGGAGCAGATTTTCAACAATGCCGTTTTAAATATAGGTTTTATAATCTTTGCGCTTGTGCCGTCTGTTATTTGCCTCGCTCTTGCAATAAAGGCTTTTCAAAACGGCAGGAGGGTAAACTGGTATATGCTGACAGTCTTTGCGGCAACTTTTTTAACCGTGCTTGCGGCATCGCTCTTTGGCAAAATAATTTTTCTCACAAAATATTTAATTGAACTTTATCCCATATTAATACTTCTTGTTGCCGTGGGCTGGTCGACAATGAAATTAAGAGGGCTTAAAATATCGCTTGCAACCATATTTGCGGTACTTACACTTTTTTATATCGTTGTTTCATACACTTCCCCTGTGCGCCTTGTGCGTGAAGAGGGACAAAGACTTGCGGTAAGCGCACTTAAGGGCATGGGGGTTCAAAACACCGACAGGGTGTTGTATCTTTACTATCCGCCCTCGCGTTTTGAAAAATACACAAAAGAAGACAATCTTTTTTTTTACGCAAATTCAATAGACAAGTATAATTTCCCCTATATTGTCTATCCCGGAGATTCGGACACGTATGAGGCTTTTAAAGACGGAAAAAGGCTTTATCGGGATGTGTTTTTGCTTAAGCACAATGAAAAACTGAGTAATTTTTTAAACGATAATTACTGGTCGAAAATAAATAAGGGCGACAAGTTTTTTATAGTCGAACTGAAATCGGTTTCATTTTTTAGTGAAGAAAGACTTGATAATATAGTACTTAACGGCGAGCAGTACGGCAGGATTCCGTTTTTATACCTTGTAAGCTCGTATGCAAAGAATTATGCGCTTAAGGAGTCGCGCACAAAACTTTCATACATAGGTCACTGGGACAGCGGAAGCTGGCGGGTTTACCTTTTTGAAAAAGCCTAATTTTCGAGATTATCCCTTGTAATAATCCTGTCTATAAGGCCATATTCAAGAGCTTCCTGAGCCGTCATAAAGTTATCTCTTTCCGTGTCTTTTTTAATTTTTTCGACTTTTTGACCCGTATGTTCCGCCATAAGCTCGTTGAGCATGGTTTTCATTCTTAAAATTTCTTTTGCTTCAATTTCAATATCCGTAGCCTGTCCTTTTGCTCCGCCCAGGGGCTGGTGAATCATTATTCTTGCATTGGGGAGTGCAAGGCGCTTTCCTTTTGTACCGCCCGAAAGTAAAAACGCACCCATAGAAGCGGCATCACCGAGGCAGATTGTTGAAACATCGGCTTTTATAAGCTGCATAGTGTCATAGATTGCAAGTCCTGCAGTTATAACACCGCCGGGGGAGTTAATGTAGAGCATAATGTCTTTTTCGGGATTTTCGCTGTCTAAAAGCAAGAGCTGTGCGACAATCGAGTTTGCTACATCATCATCGATTTCCGAACCGAGAAAGATTATCCTTTCCCTTAAAAGTCTTGAAAAAATATCAAATGACCTCTCTCCTCTGGATGAGGATTCAATTACTGTCGGAACATAGTCGATAATTTTGTACTCGTTCATATGCTATCCTTTAAAATATGCTACCCGTTTATTATATTATTAAAAATGTTAAAAATTCAACCGTAAATGTTTTTAAATAATTTGTTTGTAGTATAATCAGGTTTGGTGGGTTTTTTGCCCTGTCACGGTAATTAATAAAAGGAAGTTTTGATATGTATAACGTAGCAATAATTGGCGGCGGCCCCGCGGGAATTTTCACGGCTCTTGAAATAACAAAATTGAAGCCTGATTGGAAAGTTGTTTTAATAGAAAAAGGCAGCAGGATAGAAAAAAGAAAATGCCCCATGAGAGAAGGCTTAAAGCAATGCGTGAGCTGCAAAAACTGCGGACTTCTCTGCGGCTGGGGCGGAGCGGGCGCATTTTCCGACGGCAAACTGACCCTTACTCCAGATGTGGGCGGACACCTTGTTGATTATATGTCATACAAAGATGTTGAAGACCTTATTGCATACTGTGATAAACTCTACCTTGAGCATGGCGCAACAGAAGTTGTCTATGGTACAAACAGGGAAGAATTTGCCGATATTGAACGTGCGGCGACGTTAGCGGAATTAAAGCTTGTGCACTCTCCCGTAAGGCACCTCGGTACGGAGCGCTCGCTGCATGTATTAAAGCATATGCAGGACTATCTGGATGAAAAAATTACTATAATAAACAATCAAAAAGTTGAAAGCCTGATTGTTGAAAACGAACAGGTAAAGGGTTTTGTGACCAACACCGGTGATAAAATTTTTGCAGACTACATTGTAATTGCTCCCGGACGCGAAGGTGCGGATTGGCTGACCCATGAATTTGCAAAAAATAAAATCGGCATGGTAAATAACGCGGTTGATGTCGGTGTTCGTGTTGAGCTGCCCGCAGCGGTTATGGAGCCTATCACTTCAAGGCTTTACGAATCAAAACTTATTTATCACTCGCCCACATTCGGTGATGAAGTAAGAACATTTTGCATGAATCCTAACGGAGAAGTTGTAAATGAAAACTACAACGGCATTTCAACCGTTAACGGTCATTCTTATGCAAACAAAAAAACCGATAATACAAACTTTGCGCTCCTTGTATCAAAGAAATTTACCGAACCTTTTAAAGAGCCTATTAAATACGGGCAGCATATAGCAAGTCTTGCGAACATGCTCGGAGGCGGCATTCTGGTGCAAAGATTCGGAGATTTGCTCGACGGCAGGCGCTCAACGGCTCAGAGAATCAAAGAAAGCATAATTACCCCGACACTCACCTGTGCAACCCCGGGAGATTTAAGCCTTGTGCTTCCCTACCGCCAGCTTTTAAGCATAATAGAAATGCTCTATGCGCTTGATAAAATCGCACCCGGTGTTGCTTCAAGATACACTCTCTTATATGGTGTAGAGGTTAAATTCTACTCTGCACGCGTGCTTTTGACAAACGAACTTGAAACGGAAGGAGTCAAAAACCTCTTTACAATTGGTGATGGCGCGGGTGTAACCAGAGGTCTTATGCAGGCAAGCGCCTCGGGTGTTCATGTGGCGCGCGTGATTGCTTCAAGATAATTGTTTAGAATTAATAAGGCAATTGACAGGCTTATTAAAAACCTCTAGACTTGAATAGTACAAGGTAAAGGCAAGGGGGCTTGGAATATGGAAATATACAAAATTTGGGCTATAGTCGGTTTCTTATTTCTATTTGTTGAAATACTGACACCTTCCATGTTCTTCCTGCCGCTTGGCGGCGCAGCTTTTTTTGCTGCGGTGGCCGCATTTAAATACCCTGATAATTACTGGATTCAGGGGGGTGTTTTTGCACTGTTTGCTGTTTTGTTTTTTATTACGGTGCGCCCGTTTATGCGAAAAAAGGAAGACGGCGACGAGCAAACAGGCGTAGAAGCTAAGTATATTGCAAATGAGGCGCTTGTGACAAAAGATATAGGCGCAGAGCACACTGACGGCATTGGTGAAATTAAAATTTACGGAGAAATCTGGCAGGCTAAATCTGCTGACGGCAGTGAAATAAAAGCCGGAGAAATGGTTAAAATCACCAAAAATGAAAGCCTGATTATGTTTGTTGAAAAAATTAATAAGGAGTAAAAGATGGTATTATTTCTGGTTTTTGTAGTTCTTGTCGTAGTGTTTTTCCTGAGCGGATTTAAAATTGTAAATCAGGCACAGGTTATGATAATTGAGCGTTTGGGACGCTTTAACCGTATTTTGCACCCGGGTCTGCAGTTTATTATTCCTTTTGTTGACACTGTCCGCGGCGTACACTGGAAAAAAGTCTTGAGAATGCCTTCGGGTGAGTCATACAGTGTATACTCCACGGTGGACAAGATTGATTTAAGGGAAAGTGTTTTTGATTTTCCCCGTCAGAATGTTATTACAAAAGACAATGTTACAATTTCAATTAACGCACTTTTGTATTTCCAGATAATTGACCCTAAAAGTGCCGTTTATGAGATTGAAAATCTTCCCGAAGCCATTGAAAAACTGACCCAGACGACGCTCAGAAACGTCATAGGCGAGATGGATTTAGACACTACTTTTACTTCGCGCGATATAATTAACGAAAAATTAAGAGCAATCCTCGACGACGCTACAAATAAATGGGGTGTTAAGATAAACAGGGTTGAACTGCAGGATATTATTCCGCCGAAAGAAATTCAAAACGCTATGGAAAAGCAGATGAAAGCTGAGCGCGACCGTCGTGCGGCAATCCTTGAAGCGGAAGGTCTTAAAAAAGCGGCAATCCTTGAGGCTGAGGGTGTTAAAGAAAGCCAGATAAATAAGGCAGAGGGTGAAAAGCAGGCGGAAATCCTTGTTGCCGAAGGTAAGGCGCAGGCACGTATAAGAGAAGCCGAGGGCGAGGCGCAGGCTATTAAAAATATAATTGATGCACTGAGCGGCAACGGTCAGCCTGATAAGTACCTGATTGCAATGAAATATATTGAAACACTTCAAGAGATGACAAGCGGCAAGGATAACAAGGTTGTTTATATGCCCTATGAGGCAACGGGCATTTTAAGCTCGGTTGACGGTATTAAGCAGATGTTTGACAAAAAATAATAACGAATTAAGGAAAGTATGGCAAAAGCAAATAAAAGATTACTTGTGGTGGATGATGACGAGCAGATAAGAGAGCTTCTGGCTTTTGATATAGCGCAGAGCGGCTATATAGTGGACAGTGCGCAAGACGGCGAGGCGGGTCTGAAAAAAGCTCTTGAGAATAACTATGACCTTATTTTGCTTGATGTTATGATGCCAAAGATGAACGGATATGATGTTTGCAGAAACATCAGGCTTGTAAAACCGAATATTCCCGTGCTTATGCTCACCGCCAAGGGCACCATTAACGATAAAACCGAAGGGTTTGACTGCGGTGCGGATGATTATCTGGTTAAACCCTTTGACATACAAGAAGTTCTGCTTCATATAAGGGCTCTTTTGAGGCGAAGTGAAAGTTCAAGTGACGATAAGGACTCAAAGGAAGTGTTAAGAGCGGGAGATATTGAAATCCTGCCTGATTCGCTGGAGGCTGTAATTCAGGGTAAAAAAACAAAGCTTACACCTACTGAGTTTGAGATTTTATACTGTCTTATGCAGCACCTTAACAGTCCGGTTACTCTTGCAACTCTTCTGGATGAAGTCTGGGGCTATGGTTCTGATGAAGATGTAAGAATGGTAAGGGTGCATGTTGGTTCTTTAAGACAAAAAATTGAAGAAGATACAAGAAAGCCAAAGTATCTGCATACCGTAACAAATGTCGGCTATAAACTCACACCCTTCGGCTCTCTGGAGGAAGCATAATGCAGAGGCTTAAAATTGCCCAGCAGATAATAATTGTACTGCTTTTTGCCGTACTTATACCCTTTATTACAATCGGACTTATTATTTCCAATATTTCCCAGCAGTCGGTAAGGCGCGAGCTTAACTACAGTGCGCTTGAAATTTCCCGCTCCATTGGCGAGAATGTGGAGAGTTATCTTAAATCCTGTCAGGATATATTAAATCAGGCGGCTGATGCAATTACATTTATTCCCTATGCGGCAGACCGCGCGGATTTTTTAAGCGAAGTGGAGAAAAAAAGCAACGGCATTGTAAGTCTTTTTGTAGCTGAAAACACTTCTTTGCTCAAAGACAGCTACACATTCGACAAAGAAACTTCAAGGATTATACTTCACAGTCCGATTAATGATGAGTATTCCCTTGTGGCTGAACTTGACGCGGCAGATATGCAAAATGCTGTGTCCGAGCGTTATAAAGATGAAAAAAGACAGATTTACATACTTTCGCAGGATGATTCTCTGATTGCAACAAATGCAATAGACGCGCCGGAATTTGAGCGCCTTCTGAAAAATCTTCCCCAGAAGAAGAAGCTTGAAACATCCGAGCTTTTCAATAAATACAAAAACCAGCCCAGCGCTTATTACGCTCTTGAAAATCCCCGCTGGACGGTAATTGTAAACACTACGGAAAATATTACAAACGCAACCATAGACAAGGCGCGCTTTAGAATTATCCTCTCCCTTTTGCTTGCGGCATTTTTTATAATTGCCATGGTGGGTATTTACACTTTTTATCTTTATATAAACATAAGGCAGCTGTTTAAGGGAATTATTGCCATTTCAAAAGGAAGTTACGAGAGAAAAATTCACCTTTTAAAAAGTGCTTTTACGCCCCATGAAATAGTTTTTCTTGCAAAAGAATTTAACTATATGGCAAAAAAAATTCACCAATCTTATAAAGATTTGTCCGAAAAAAATCTTGAGCTTGAGCGCCTGAATGATTTTCGCACCAATCTTGTTAATGCCATAAGCCATGAGTTCCGCACCCCGCTTACAAGCATTGTGGGGTATTCAAGCAGACTTTTGCGCCATGATATAACTATAGACGATGACACCAGGGTAAAATCTTTAAAAATCATAAAACAGCAAGCACAAAGGCTTTCAAGGATGGTCGAAGACTTGCTTGTTGTGCCGGAGATTGAGAGTTTCAGTATTCAATTAAATAAGACGGAAATTAACCTTGGCGAAGCAATAGAAAACTCTGTCCTGTATGCAAATTCAAATAATTCAAAGTTTGAGATTGAGCTATCACCTGATTTGAAGTCCGTATATGCCGACAGCGACCGCCTGGAACAGGTTCTTGTAAACCTGTGTGACAATGCCGTTAAATACAACAGGGATAATGAAGTTATAAGAGTTTCTGCAAAAAATATTTCGGGACGCCCGTGTGTTACCATAATAAATAAAACGCTGCCAATCCCCGAGGATATGAAAGGAAAACTTTTTGATAAGTTTATACGCATGGATTCAGAACTTACGCGCACAACCCGCGGAACGGGACTCGGGCTGTATATAGTAAAGGGATTGTGTGCGGCTATGGATATTGATATTATACTTGAATCACAAGATGACTATTTTAATATAACACTGGTTTTTAATGACTATGTCGGGCAGTCTTGAATATATGAAAGCGGCAATTGATGAAGCACGTTTGTCGGGCGTTGATATCCCCGTCGGATGTGTAATTGTGCACAATAATGAAATTATTGCACGCTGCGCAAATAAAAGAGAGAAAAAAAATGATGTAAGCGCACATGCAGAGATTCTTGCACTCAGGCAGGCATCAGATATTCTTGGCAACTGGAGACTTGCGGGCTGCAAGATGTTTGTAACGCTTGAGCCTTGCCCTATGTGCGCCTGGGCTGTTTTAAATTCGCGCCTTGAAGAAGTGTACTTCGGTTCTTATGATTTAAAATACGGGGCACTTGGTTCAAAGATTAATCTTGTTAATATTTCAAATTTCAAAACGAAAGTCTTTGGCGGCATTATGGAAGATGAGTGCAACAAGATTTTAAAAGATTATTTTTTGGAGCTTAGGAAATGAAAGAGTATCTGGATAAACTTGTAAAAAAATATGAAACAAAAGATTTTATAAAAGACGACCCTGTTTTGTTTGCACACAAATTCAGGGATAAAAAAGATATTGAAACAGCCTCTTTTATTGCGGCTCTTTTTGCTTTCGGAAAAAGAGAAGCGTTTATAGGCAAATTGAATACACTTTTTGCGCTTATGGAAAATAAGCCGTATGATTTTATATGCGAATTCTCAAAGAATTCTCATTTGCTTGATGGTTTTGTTTACAGGTTTGTAAAAGATACTGACTTGATTTGCTTTTTTAATGCGCTTGAAAAACTCTACACAAAAGACAAAATGACGCTTGAGGAATTGTTTTTTGAGGGCGAGAAAAGAGGTAAAATGCTTTCTTACGTAAGCGAATATTTTTACCTGTGCCAAAGGCATGCCCCGGGGCTTGGGTTTTGTCACCTTTTTGCGCGTCCGGATAAAGGGGGTGCCATGAAAAGAATGAATATGTTTTTGCGCTGGATGGTAAGAAAAGGCCCCGTAGATCTTGGTTTATGGGATTTTATAAAACCCTGCGAACTTTTAATTCCGCTTGATGTACATGTGGGCAAAGTTTCGCGTTCACTGGGTTTATTAGACAGGAAGGCAAATGATTTTAAATCAGTGCTTGAACTTACGCAAAAACTCAAAGAGTTTGACCCGAAAGATCCGATAAAGTACGATTTTGCACTTTTTGGCGCAGGTGTAAATTCTGATTAATTATTTATTAAATTATATGGAAACGCAAAATATTTGTATTAAAATACATAGTATAACAGGATATAGAACAATATCGCATAAACAGCAAAAGGACAGCAATGAAGTATTCTAAATATTCCGTAGTTATTATCGGCAGCGGTGTTGCAGGGCTTTATACGGCTCTTAAAATTGCATCACAAAAACACACAAATGACGGAATACTTGTTGTGACCAAATCAACTCTTGAAATTTCCGGCTCAAGACTTGCCCAGGGCGGAATAGTGGCTGTCCTGCCGGAGATAAACAAAGAAGATTCTATAAGCTCGCACATAAGCGACACGATAAAAGCAGGCTGCGGCTTAAATGATTTTAATACTGTTAAATTCATTTCCCAGAATTCATCCTGCGTAATTCAGGATTTAATAAATTTAGGCGTTGAGTTTGATAAAACCCCCGGCGGCAAGTTGAGTTTTGCACTTGAGGCTGCACACAGTGTAGCGAGAATTTTGCACGTAAAAGACGCGACCGGCATGGCCATTGAAGATGTCTTGTGTAAAAAAATCAGGGAATCTGACGATATAGATGTATACGAAAATACGTCCGCTATTGAGATTCTTGTTGATAAAAACAACAGTGCCAGAGGTGTCATTGTATACAACCGTGAATCAGATTCTTACGAAGCTGTGTACTCAAATGCACTTGTTCTTGCAACAGGCGGCATAGGGCAGATTTATGCGCACACCACAAACCCTGAAGTTGTAACAGGGGATGGTATAGCACTTGCATATCGCGCAGGAGCGGATATTGAAAATATGGAATTTGTCCAGTTTCACCCAACCGCTCTTGCTGTGAATAATAAAGTTTCAATGCCTCTTGTATCTGAGGCTGTGAGGGGTGCGGGTGCAAAATTATGCGACTCTAAAGGTGTGTATTTTGCACATGATTTTGATGAACGTGCCGAACTTGCCCCCAGAGATATTGTTGCGCGCGCCATTTATACTACAATGAGGAAAAACGGGGATGACCACGTATTTCTTGATATTTCACAAATGGGGATTGAATTTTTCAGAAGAAGGTTCCCGAATATATCAAAAAGCTGTGAAGAGAACGGTATCGATATATCTGACGGCTTAATTCCCGTTGCTCCTGCGGCACACTACTTTATGGGCGGAATTAAGACAAATGTATGCGGTGAAACATCAATAGAAAATTTATACGCACTTGGCGAAGTTTCATGCAGCGGTTTTCACGGCGCCAACAGACTTGCTTCAAACTCGCTCCTTGAGTGTGCGGCAGGAGCTTATGAACTTGCTGATTTTCTCTCTCAAAGGAATCTTGACGCTCCTAAAAATTTTGACGAGAAGGTTAAAGAAACTCTGAATAAATATGAACAGGATTCAGACAACACTTGTGATTTTGAGGAAACGGATATTGAAGAAATAAAAAACTCAATAAAAGATATCATGTGGGAAGGCGCCGGAATAGTCAGAAATAAAGAAGGACTGCTCGGGGCGAAGCTAAAACTTGAAAAACTCCTCCAAGCCATGCGCTCGTCGAATTGTGCACATATTAATGACTGTTATGAAGCAAAAAACATGATTCTTGTTTCGCTTCTTGTTGTAAATGCAGCCCTTGAGAGAGAAAATTCAATAGGCGCCCACTATAGAGAAGATTTTCCAAAAAACACTTGTGATTTAAATACGATGGTGCGTAAAACACAAGAAACACATCAAGAGGTAAGCGATAATGGCGAAATTTTTGTTGAATGATTTTATGATTGAAGAGCATGTGAAAAACGCTCTTATTGAAGATATCGGCTATGGTGATATTACAACCGATTCGGTTTGTGCTTCGGCCCGGGGTGATATGGATTTTATCGTATATCTCACAACAAGAAACGACGGTGTATTTTGCGGCGCCGATGTATTTAAATGCGTTTTCAGAGTTCTTGCAAAAGATAAAGTTAATGTGGAGTTTTACTTTAATGACGGTGATGAAATTAAAAAAGGCGATAAAATTGCTAAGATTTCAGGCTCTGCAAGGTATATTTTAACGGGTGAACGGCTTGCGCTTAATTACACACAGAGAATGAGCGGTATTGCAACAATGACAAGAAAATACCGGGATATTGCCTCTAAATACGGCGCAAGAGTTGTAGATACAAGAAAAAACACTCCTAATTTCAGAATTTTTGAAAAATACGCCGTAAAGGTAGGGGGCGGTTATCTTCACAGGTTTAACCTCTGTGACTGTGTTATGCTTAAAGACAATCATATTGCACTTCTTGGCGGTTCCATAAAAGATGCTGTTAAAAAAGTGCGTGAAAATATCTCACATGCTCATAAAATAGAAGTTGAGTGCGACGCGATTTCTCAGGTTAAAGAAGCCCTTGAAGCGGGTGCCGATATTATAATGCTTGATAATATGTCCCCTGCGCAAATGCGAGAGTGTGTTAAGCTTATCGATAAAAGAGCGGTCGTTGAGGCAAGCGGCGGTGTTGACCTTAATTCGCTTGAAGAAATAGCAAAAACAGGAGTGGATATAATCTCAACCAGTGCTATTGTCGCAAGGGCAAATACGCTTGATTTGGCTTTTGATTATATAGGATAGATTTACCAGTTTTTGTCTTTTATCTGTCCGTTTAGCCTGTAAGCGGCAGTTAAGAGTATATCAATTGTTGAAGAATAGGGCGGAGCATAGGGTAAATCCAGATGCAGAAATTCTTCCACGGTAAGACCCGATTGAAGCGCTGAGGTTACCGTGTTTATTCTCTTGTTGACATCTCCTGTTCCGATACCCTGTGCGCCCAGAAGTTTTCCTGTTTTTTTGTCTGCAACAAGTTTTATTGTTATATTTTCAGAGTTTGGCATATAGCCTGCCTTATCTTTTTTGACAACTGTTGCACTTATGGGGTGCATGTCAAATTTTTCGGCAATTCTAGCCGCATCTTCTGCGCCAATACCGGTTAGTGCTATGGTGTAGTTAAAATATCTTGTTATAGCCGAGCCTAAAATGCCTTCAAACCTTTCACACACCTTGGGGCAGTTTGTAAGGTTAATTGCCGCAACTCTGCCTTCTTTATTTGCAATTGTTCCCAGTGAAGCGTAGAGCGGCCTTTTTGTAATGAGGCAGCGCTCCTGGGTGCAGTCGCCTGCCGCCCATATGTTTGGAACATTTGTCCGCATTGAAACATCTACTGCAATGCCTCCCGTGACACCGATTTCAACACCTGCATCGCGGGCAAGCTCGACATTGGGTTTTACGCCTGATGCAATGACGCAGAAATCTGCTTCGATTTCAAGACCGTTTTTTGTTATAAGCTTTGTAAATTTACCGTTTTCATCGGATATAAATTCTTCAACTTCCTGGCTGAAATGCATTTCAACCCATTGTCCGTCACGCTCGAGGATATGGTTTTTTATCATATCGCTAAATTCACTGTCAAAAACCCTCATCATACGGCTGCAGCTTTCAACAAGCACAACGCTCAAGCCGTTTTGCACAAAGGCTTCAATGAGTTCCACCCCTATAAAACCTCCGCCTATAATCACCGCTTTTTTAGCTTCGTGCATTGCCTCTTTTATTGCAATACCGTCTTTTATTCTCCTTAAAAAATAAACTCCGTCTATGTCAATATTTTTTATTTTGGGCTTAATGGGTTCGGCACCGGTGCAGAGTACAAGTTCGTCATAGTAAACTTCTTTGCCGTTAATGATTACACATTTTTTATCGGGCAGAATTTTTTGTGCCGTATGTTCCAAAAACACCTTTATTCCTTGCTTTTCAAAATCTTCGGGTGTTCTTATTATCAACTGGTTTATATTTTTAACCGTTCCTTCTATGAAATACGGCAGCCCGCAGGCACTGTAGGAAATGAGATTTTCCTGCGTGTACAGCTCTATTTCATTTTCGGGTGTCATCCTTTTTGCTTTTGCGGCTGTTTTCGGGCCTGCCGCACTCCCGCCGATTATTACTATTTTTTTCATGCTATTATTATGCAAAAGGTTTAAGGAAAATGTATCTTACAGGCGGGCAGTATAAAGGAAGAAAAATAACTACTCCACGGGGGGTAAGACCGACTCTTTCAATTGTAAGAGAGAGCGTTTTTAATATTTTGTACTCGCATTTTGGGGACTTTTCAGATAAAAAGTTTGCAGATTTGTTTCTCGGCAGCGGGATAATGACACTTGAAGCTTTATCCAGGGGATTTTCAACAGTATCTTTTGAAACGGACGCGCGCGTGATAAAGGTTGTAAAATCCAATATGAAAGACATATCTTCGGATATGCAAATTATAAAGGGCGATTCATTTAAGTGTGCATACAGACTAAATGCTAAATATGACGTTATTTATGCAGATCCCCCGTGGAGCTATTCGTATACCGAAATATTTAAGCTTTGCTCCCTGCTGCTTAATAATGACGGAATTGCGGTTATTGAGTGCGACAAAAAGAAAAAGCCCGATATATTAAGAGAACTTGAATCTTTTAATACGCTTGAGCTTTTTAAAGAAAAAAATTATGGTCGTTGTTGTCTTTTGTTTTTGAGTTGTAACTATGACGATATATCGTCGTTATCTACATAATTTGAAATGTTTGTTGCCTGAAATTTAGGGTGTTCTTCTTCCATTTCTTCAATTTCCGTGTCTACCCCGTATCCTGCGATTTCCGCGTTTGTAACTCTGCCGTCGCCGTTTTTATCTATTTCACTAAAGTGTGCAAGAACTTCTTCAAGCTGTGAACTTGCGGAACCTGAATAGCAAAGCTGCATAAGCTCCTGATAGCTAAGCCCCTTTTGTGAAAGCTGGTTTGTATACTGCTGCAGGTCGGTTGCACTTATTTTTCCGTCGCCGTCAGAGTCGATTGATGAAAAATTTTGTGTTAAATAACTTTGAAAACTGGCGTTTAAGTTATTTTTGTTTACTTCATCAGACGGGTTTATTATCTGATCCAGTGTTAAACCGCCCGAAGCGCCCGCGCTGAGTACGGCAAAATTGTTTGTAAGACCATATATGGCTTGTGCCATAAGTCCTTGTCCGTTTAATCGTGTGCTCATAATCTAACCTCGTTTATAACCTAAAATAAACTTAATGATTTTTTTAAAAAAAGAAAACAACCTTTTGGATGATATGGCTTGTTTCGGGTTTATATAAGTTGTAGAATGCTTTTATGAGCGAGAAAAAACAATTTTTGGGAGTCATATTTGAATGCTGTCATGTCTACGGCAGGATTTACAAAAATAAAGAGGGCACCTGTTATTCAGGCAGGTGCCCAAAGTGTCTTAAACAAGTTAGTGTAAGGATAGGGAAGGGGGGAACAAGTAATAGGTTTTTTAAGACTTATTAATCTTGTTTTGGGGAAATCTTTTTATCGGTTTTTCAACTCTTCTTCACTGTAGAATTGTATATTGCCGTTTGCGTCTTTTAATATTTCATTGTTGCTGCCGCGCTTTATTTCGGGCAGTTTGATTTCGCCGTATATAATGTTAGGGTCTTCAATTCCGTTTAATTCGCAGGTTTTTTGTATGTATTGGTTGTAATCGCTGCTATATAGCTCTATGCCTTCAACATTGTTTTGAATAATTCTTGAAAGGCAGTCATTCGGGCCTTCACCCCACGGGTCTACAGCGACTTTTTGATAGAGTTCTTTTGTTTCGTTGTCTTTTTTGTCAGTGGTAGCTGTCTGCCCTTCTATGGGGCTGGTTTCAAGAACTGTTGCCGCGTCATACACACTGTTAAGCATTAATTCGGATTCTTCGCGCGACAGTACATTGTCGCCGTTTCGGTTTACTGCGGCTTCAAGATCGGCTGCAAGCTCTTTATCTATTTCGCCTTTGTCGTTATCGAGGTATCCCGATTCCTTTGCTGTTTTCATAAAATCGTCCATCGGAATTGAGTTTATATTGTTGCCGCCCATAATTTCATCGCTGTAATGCTCGACAAAATTTTCTCTTGAGTCAAAAATACTGGAGTCATCGCTGCTTTCTCTGGCTTTTTCAAAAGCTGCTTTTGCTCTTTCTTCAAATTCTTCCCTTATTCCCATTGCATCAAGTATGCCGTTTATATTGTTTACGTTGCCGCTCACTTTCCTTTTAACCTTTCAATTAAATTAAATTTATTGTCAAATTATCTATCGGCACACAAGAGCGTATACTTTATGCTTTGTAAAGAAATATTAATACCAAAATTTTTAAATACATAAAAAACGACGCCTCTCAAGTAGAGGCGTCATCTTTATGTATTTTATTTCTGTTTTAAGCTACTCATCCTTGCCAAACAGTCCGGAAAAGATTTTTTCAAAAAATCCTTTTTCTTCTTCCTGCGGCTTTGTACTTACCGACGGCGCGTCCGGTTCAGGTACCTCGGGTGTAGCTTCGGGTTCGGGCGGAGTGTCTTTTCCATC
>ERZ1090881.128-NODE-128-length-38881-cov-13.357673_pt1 | contig 38881 bp, 55 predicted proteins | sample MGYA00478470_ERZ1090881 | MGnify/ENA primary metagenome ERZ1090881 (study PRJEB33644, sample SAMEA5815736) | chicken gut metagenome | biome: Chicken; feature: Gastrointestinal Tract; material: Caecum | place: Ireland | collected 2019-01-01 | study: A study of the...
CCTGCCGCCCCCCCCCCAGCCCCACCACCCAGGCCAGCAACTTCCCCCGGCTCCCGCCCTCCCGCCGGGTCTCAGGCCAATATGCTACCGCCCCCACCGTCCGCACCTGCCCGCCCCGCACAAAGCGGAGCAGCAGGTTTTTCAGATGAATGGGAGCAGGCTTTGGGGTGATTCTGTTCCGCTTTTGGTAGGTCCGCTTCTTCCGGGGCTCTTCTTCCATTGGCAAGTCATTGAAGTGGGCCATGAGCCGCTCCTCCAGCTGGTCCAGGCCCCGTACCTCCACCTGCTCCCCCAGGGCCAGGCTCTCAAGGCGGTGCAGACCGCACCGGATGGACCGGAGCACCGAGGCGTGGTCCACCCCCAGCAGGGTACCGATCTCCCGCAGAGAGAGCCACTCCCCATAGTAGAGGTACAGATAGGTCTGCTGGCGTGGGGTGAGCCGGTCCAGCACTGCTTTCAGCACCTCAGGCTCCCCCAGGTCCACCACCAGAGGTCCCCCCTCCTGGCGGCCCAGCAGCTGATAGAGAACTCCGGCATCCTCTGCAATCCGTTTCTGTCCCCGCTGGAGGGTGCGGCACACGGTGGAGCGGTTCCTCCCCGTCTCCCGGGCCACCTGAGCCTGCCGTCTGCCTCCGTTGGTACCGGCCAGATAGGCCTCCTGGACAGGGCTGATCCCACTCCGGGCCGCCCGAACAGCCAGGCGCATCTTGTCCTGCTCAGTAGGCCCCTCGGGGTCCTCGGCGCTCTCCAGTTCCGCCCAGGTCTGGTATTGGAACTTATCCCACTGCCAGCCCTCCAGGCCGGACCAGGTCCTGCCCCGGCTGATCTTGTGCCGTGGCATCAGCTCCCGCAGCTGCCGGGAGCAGTCCACCAGATCCTCCCCGATCCGGGCCAGCTCCAGACGGATGGCCCGGGCCTCCCGGCCCTGGGCCTTCTCCATCTGAGTCTGGAGGTCTGCCTTTTGCTCCCGCAGCGCCCGGATCTGGTCCTTGATCTCTCTGGCCCGGCTCATTTTTTACTCATGTCCATGCGGGGCGCCCGGAGATTGGAGGTGGTATACGTCCCGTCCCTGGGCCGGGTGTAATACCCCTGGGTGAGCTGCCGCAGGTCCCGCATCTCCGCCAGCATCTGCCGCAGGAGCGCCAGCTCCCGGGCAGCAACGGAGTTTCCCTGTGCCGCCTGTTCCTGCCGGTCCTCAATGGCCAGCCGCAGCCGCACAGCGGCCTCCCGATATTCCTCTGCCAATTCTGTCAGCTTGGCCATCGTCTCACCCCGCGTCCGGCTTTCCGATATGCTCAATCTCGTACCAGGTCTTTCCGTCCAGGCCGCCCCAGGTATATCCCAGGGCCTCCAGCACGTCCCAGGTCGCTCCATACTTAAACACCAGGGCGGTGGAGCCGGTGGCCGACAGGGTCAGGCCCTCCTCTCCCACAGCAATCACCCGGATGGTGGCGGTGACCGACGTCTCCCCGTCTCCGTGGATGCGGATGCCGTCCAGGGCATCCTGGCCGTCAAAGCGGGTCATGCCCCCGGCAGGCTGATAGACCGCAGTCACCCCGGTGCCTGTCTGTACCGTCCATCCGGGGGCCTCCACGGTCAGTGTGGCAGCCCCATCCCCTGTGATCTCCACACGCAGCGCCCAGATCCTGCACAGGGCTGTGATGCTGCACATGCCGGTAAACTCAGCCACCTCACCGGGGCCAAAAAAGCCATAGGAGACGTCAAACTCCGGTGTCAGAGCCGCCTGGAAGACCTGCAGGGAGGTGTCACCCTGGGCGATACGCAGCACTTTGGGTATCAGCGTCTGGAGGGATTCATCGGCGGTGGCCGATACTCCCATCCGGGTCAGATTCTCGGCCAGGTCATCCCGGAGCCCGCACAGCAGCGAGATATACGGCGTCAGGTTCCCACTCACGACGGCACCCCCACCACCTGCTCCAGCAGCTCAGCCAGGCCATCCAGGGCCTCGACGCAGCTGGCCGCATTGGCCACAGCCTCGTCCAGCTCAGCGCCTGTGCAGGCCAGCTCATATTCGGTTGCCATACTATCCCTCCTCACCGCCAGGCGTTTTCCATCCCGCAGCCGGGCAAAGGCGCCGCCCGGCAGGATCACCCTGGCGCTGTCCGTTGCCTGGACGCGCACCGCGATCCGCCCACCCACTTCCACCGGGTTGGGCAGAATGGAGACCGCCAGGATCACCGGGGAAAACCTGTCCGCCATACCGCTCACCTCACTTGCCCACCTGGATGGAGACCCGCTTTTTGATGACCTCGGTACCCACCGAGAAGGTCACCGTCAGTTGATACAGACCGGTGGTTTTGGGCTCCACCTCCACCCGGAGGTCGTGATCCACGATCTCAGCCACGCCCTCCTCCAAGGTGCCGCCGCCCTCCAGGCGCCAGGTGGCGTCCCGGATGGTAAAGGCGTCACTGTCCCGGATGGTAACCTGCAGCGTCAGCCGCCGGCGTTCCCCCAGCAGCATTCTGAACTCCTGCACCGAAACTCACCTCCCACACAGCTGGCAGCGGATCAGCTCCACCGCGACCTCATGGAGATCCACCGTGATCCCCACCGGATCCGGCAGCAGCCGGGCAGAGATCTCACGCCGGGACAGCACCGCCGCCACCTGATCCGTGGACCAGTCCGCGCCCACCTCCAGCAGCTGCACCCTGCAGCACAGCTGGGTGATGTCGTAAGTCATGAGGATGGAGCAAAAATAGCTGCGGTTGCCCGCGTTATCCTCTGCCCACAGGGCTACGGTGTACTCCCCGGTGGGCCTGGAGGGGACTGTGGTTTCCCACAGCCCCTCCTGACCCTGCCGGAGCAGGATCTCCGCGCCGTCACAGCTGCCCCAGATCCGCTTAATCATCGGTAGCCTTGACCCGCAGGACGAAGGTGGCGCCGCAGTCCACGGGGTTGGGCGTCATGGATACGCTGATGAATACAGGGGCGTTGGTATCCAGATAGACGGTGCGGGTGATGACGGTCTGCTTGCCCGCCGCATCGGTGGCCTTGACGGTGATCCGGTTCTCGCCCTCGGTCAGGGTGACCTCGGTGGAGAAGGTACCGCCCTCGTCCACCACCACCGGGCTGTCGTTGACCGTCAGCGTGACGGGGCCGGAAGTCACGTCGTTGGTCTCGCCGCTGACCACCAGCTTGCTGTTGTTGGTCTTGAAGCCCTCCACAGGCGCCGTGACATTCAGGGTCGGCGGCACGGTATCCGTGGTGAAGGTGACGGAAGCCTGCTGGGCGGCGTTGCCATCGTGGTCCGCAGCGTCCACCGTAATGGTGTGGGGGCCGTCCTCCAGGCCGGACGCGGAAGCGGTGAACAGATACCCGCCGTCTGTGGCCTCGCCGGATGCCTCCAGCGGTGCGCCGTCCACCTTGATCACCACAGTGTCAGGATCCACCCCGGAATCGTTATCTGTGATCTTGACCGTGACCACGGGCGCAGCCGTGCCAAGATGAGCGTCCGCGGTGGGAGACGTAATGGTAATGACCGGGGCCTCCCGCTCCTTGGCCTGCAGGCGCAGCTGCGTGCCAAATGTCGCATGGTCGTCGTCGATGGTGGTGGAGTTGCCGCCTTCGTCGGTGGCGGTGAGCTCCACAGGGTAATAGTGCCCCTCCTGGTTATAGCTGGACAGCGCAGGGGCCTGGATCCGTACCACCCAGTCGCCGCTGCCCTCTTCCTGGGTCAGCTGATAGGTCTGGCCGTTGATCCTGGCCGTCATGGTTTTGATCATGTGTTTCCCTCCCTAACATCAGGTTTTCTTGATGAAAGTAATATCACCTACACCAAAAAGCAGATCTGACCGTCATAGGCATCCTCACACTTCAGGACGAGGTCTCCGGTGGAGCTTTCGTAAGTCACATCCGTGCATCTGACCGCCCACGTGTTTACGCTGAGGGCCCCATCTACCTGATGGAACAGCTGGAAGGCCCGCAAGCCGTTTTTCATGCCGTGTGCATCAGCCCTGATCCGCAGCGTGCCGCCGCTCCACTGGCCTGAGGTGAATGAGATGGTTTTCCACAGGCGACCCACCTGATCATCCATGTCGTGCAGGGCCTGATCCAGAATATCCATGTTCTCATTCAGATCGGAGATCAGAACATTATCGCTGTCCCCTGGCTTTTTGAGGTTATAATACGTGGTATTGGTCAAGGCAGCTCCTCCTCTCTGATACCCTTCCATGTCCGTTCCGACAGTTGGCCCCATGTGTAGGCCTTGAGTTTCTGCCATTGATGGAAGAGATACTCGCAAACGAAACTCAGGTGCGCAGGCTTGATTTCGTTGACAGACGCGATCAGATCATCAATATTGGGCGGGACCCCCAGCACGGAAACAAACTTTATCGTAAAGGAGTAGGTATCCTGGTGCTCCACCACCTCCACCTGCCCATTTGCGAAGGATGCCGCCACTGCCTGTATCAGCGACACAGTGGGAGTCCCCTGTCCCCGCAGCTTGGAGATCACCCTGGTACGTCGGAATTCCTCATCCTTGGACAGATCTATCGGGATACCATAGGCCGTTTCCCACAGCTCCAGGCCCCATCCGCTGGCGGTCTGAGGCCACAGCTGTGCAAGGGTGAAGTCCAGATCCTGCCCCGCTCGTCGGCACATCTCACCCAGTACACGCTGGAGTTCCGTAAAAGGAATGCTGCGATACAGGGCCGGCAGCTGGAGCATCAGATCATATCGGTCCATCAGGTGGTCACCTCCAGGCTGCCAATCACCGGTACCTGATCAGGCTGTACTGTGGTATCCGCCGTTCCCCCGTTGACGGTGAGGGAGGTGGCATTGATCACACCGTCAACGGTCAGCAACAGCGCCAAGATCCGGTTATAGATCACGGTATAGGCCTTGTCGTCCTCCGGCGCATAGTAGATCACGTCGTATTTCTCCCGGATCAGGCCGGCCAGGTACTCCGCCAGCCGCTCCTGAAAGGCTGTTTCTACAGCTTCAGCGGATGTGGCGGAGGATATGACCACTACCGCCGCCACATTCACCTCCAGGGGCGTAGGGGCGCTTACCGTTACTGTGGCCCCCACCGGCCGCTGGCTGTCAATAAGTGTCTGGCACTCCTCCACGATCTCCGGGGAGGCCGGTGCCATTGTACTGTCCACCAGAGTCACACCCACGGTGCCAGCTCCCTCTGCCAGCTCTACCACCTTGGCGTCTCCAACACCCGGTACCGACATGGCCCAGGCCCGGTACTGCCAGCCATTGGTGCCGTTAATCGGCTTCTGCCGGCGCTCCTGGATACGCTGGAGCAGAGCGGCGTCGCTTTCGGTGTCAGTGCCGCCGGAAGCCTGCTGATTGGAGAAGGAGGTCAGGCCGGGCAGATTGACAAACATACTGACAATAGCTCCAGGGCCTACATTGTAGTCAGCGCCCTCCTGGGCAGCCTCCAGGACACCGTTGGCCGTTCCGCCCTCCGGGATGGTCACGCTCTCCATCAGGGCAAATTGAAGGCCTGTGGCGGTCAGGAACAGCGTGCCAGCCGGGATCACAGCGCCAGCGCTGCCGGTCAGCGTAATGCCACACCGGGCTTTGGTGCCCGGCCTGCGGGTGATGTTGAAATAGGTCTGCCCTACCAGATCCAAATACCCTCCGCTGGTTTCGTCCACAAAGAGCATAGACACCACGGCGGGAAGAGCCTGGTAAAACTCGCTGATCTGCCGTGCCGCCGCCCCCACTGTGGCATCGGCATAGCTACCCGCCATGGAGGAGAGGCCAGTCTCCTGGTCGATATCGGCCAGCATCTCTTTCTTGATCTGCTCCTGGGTGCGGTCCTCAAACATAGAATCCCTCCTTCCCGTAGACCGTGGTAAGCTCCACCCTCATATGGAACGTGGAGCCATCAAAGGATGCCTCCGTCACGTCTACAGCGGTGATATAGGGAGATACCAGCAGGGCGTCCTGCAGGTATCGGGTGGCCTCGCTGATTTTGGTATCCGCCTGGTAGGGCTGGCCCACCAGGGCCTCCAGCTCGCAGCCGTAGGACCAAGAGAAGGCCGCCCATTGATAGCGGGCAGTGGCAACCGCCCGCCAGGCCCAGCTTTTCACCGCCTCCAGGCCGGTGACCACCACCGGCTGGCCGCTCTCCCATCGGGGCGTCCCGGCGTCATAGTCCATGGCCACGTCGGTGTAGAGGGGCAGATCCACACTCCCACCAGCCACCGGTGTGGAAAACATGGGGAAAAGCGTCATGGCGCCACCACCTTACAGAGGATGTAGTAGGTCTGCCGGTCCGTGGACAGCACCGCCACGCTGTCCCCCGCCTGTAAGGCATCCTTTTCCCGGCTCAGATCCCCCGGTTTGACCTCCGTGGTCACAGGGCCCATGGAGCCCGTGCCGGTCAGTGTGCCGGACAGGCCGGGGTCATACCCGGCCAGCAGCGCCGCATTGATCCGCAGGGACTCCTCCCCTACGTCCAGCCCGTCCAACCGGATCCTCAGCGGAGCGGCGCTGACCACAGTCCCGATCAAAACCGGGGCGGGGTCGGCCACCTGTCTGGCAGCCGCCCCCATGCTCCGGGCGATCCGCCCGGCGTTTTCTTCAAATGTGTTCATTTGAGCTCACTCCCCGAAATGGTGTCGTCCGCCAGATTGCGGAAATTCAGCTTGACCTTGCAGTAATACTGGCCGTTCTTCCAGGTATGGGTGTCGCTCTCGATCCAAAACAGACCGGTCACTCCACTGCCGGTATCCCGCAGCTTGACGGCATTGCCGGAGATCAGCCGGATATCCCCCAGCGTCTCCACCGTCAGGTTCTGCTGGAGGCCGTGGTCCTCCAGCCAGGCCTTGGCCTCCGCCCCGGCGTCCTCCCCATCCTTTTGGATCAGGACGTGCTCCAACCGGCCGTTAAGGCCGATAGAGTCCTTGTCCTCCACCCGGCGCACCAGGGCGCCGGTATCAGTACGGATGACCACGCTGTTTTGCAGGTTGGAGATGTCCCATGTGTTGGTGACCCCCATGGTGCTCTTGATGTCCAGTGTGGCGGCACTGGGCTTCTCCAGCACCTCCAGTTCACCCCCGCCGGTAAAGCGGGCCAGGTAGCGCTTCCCGTTTTTCTGGGCGGCCAGGGCATACAGGGACTTGATGATCTTGTCCAGCGCCACGCCGGGGAACTTGCGGGACACAGTCAGCCCCGTCTGGGCCAGGCTTGCCACCGGGATACCGTAGTCCCGGCAGATGGCAGCCACAGCGGTCTCCGGCGCTGCGTTTGCAAACTGGTACCAGCCGCTGTTGCCCACCAGGTACCGCCCCCGGTCCAGGGCGGACAGGTCCACCACAGAGGACTGAGAGCTGGTGGTGGCGGAGAGCAGCGGCCCGGCAAAGAGCTGGGTCCCCTCCCGCCTGAAGATCAGCTGAGCGCCCTCCACCAGCTCGGGCGGGGTAACGCTGCCGTCTCTGGGTACCGCCAGTGAGGCCGACAGCTCCCGGGCGGTCTGGCTGTCCGAGCCGCTCCAGGTGACGGTCTGGACCAGCTGGGTCACATCTCTGGAGGTCCCGCTGGGGGCCGCTATGATCAGCTCATAGTCCATACCGTCACCTCATAGCTGCCTGCTCTTTGGCAAGCTGCACCTTCCAGATTTTATCCTCCTTGCTGTAGACCGTCTTTGTGGCTTTGGCGGTCTTGACGCTGGCGCTCACCTGCATGGCCGCCGGCAGCTGGTCCTTGGGCGGGATGGTGAGCACCTGCCCGGGATAGATCAGATTGGGATTCTTGATGATCTTGCTGTTGGCGGCGGCCAGCCGGTAGGCCAGGCTGCCGTCCCCGTAAAATTTACGGCAGATCCCCGAGAGGGTGTCTCCCGCCTGGACGGTGTAGGTCCGGGTGGAGGCCGCGCCTGTACTGGCATCCCTGGACGTCTGGGCATCGCCGCCGGAGATGGCCAGTACCGGCGTCTCCGGCGCCGTATACTGCCGCAGAGAGATGGAGGCATAGACATCGTTGGTGCCGTCCCGCTCGCCATAGGTCACGCTCTCCAGCAGCACCAGGGCATTGGTAGGCGTCCCCGACACGATCCAGCGCACCGGCTTGCGGCTGTCGCTCCACCGCTCCAGCTGCTCCAGGTACACATAGGGATTGGCCACGGCGCCGGGGTTGCAGAAGGGATATAGCTTGGCCGGAAACAGCACATCCGACAGGGTGCAGCTGCCCATCAGGCGGCCGCCGGGCAGATTGATCTCCCCCAACTGATCCAGCTGGATGGTCTCCACCCGGTTGCCGTGGGTCCAGTCGTAAGAGGGGGGCGTCACCGGCAGGATCAGCTCCTTGCCGGCGGACGGCTCCAGAAAAGACATGATCCGTCTCATGACAGCACCCCCGCCGCGAATTTGAGCTCGATCTGGTCGGCCAGCCGCTGGACGATCTCCTCAGCAGACACCCCCGCGCCGAACTGGTTGCCGGTTATTGTGATGGAAATACTGCGGCCCGGCTTGCTGTCCGCCTCCCGGGCCTGCTGGGCGGTGAGCACCCGCTCCCCTTCATGTAGGAGGGCGGGGAAATCGTCATAGGGGACACGGTTCAGACCGTATGCATTCCTTCTCCACCAGCCCCATGTGCCGCCGGGCAGGTCATCCTGTGTACTGGTCCCCTGTCCCTTGCTGAACTCCTGCTGGGTATCATAATTGTTCCGCCATCCATTCAGTGCTGCTGTATTCTCCCGGATCGCACCGATTAGATCCAGTTCACTGTCATGAACAAGCTGATATGCTTCGCTGCTTTCATAGGCCGTAGTAGCCAAGGCCTCCGCCGCCATGCGCAGGTTGTCCATCTTGAGGCCAGCCTCCTGGCTTCCATTTTCATAGTCGGCGGATGCCTTGATGAAGTCTCCTCGCATTTCTCTCAGCTCGGCTACTGTCTTATCATCGAAAAGGCCCGGTGTGGTCTCCTGCCCAAGCAGAACTGCGCTGAGGGCTTCGCGGGTATACTGATCGGACAGATTGTCCAAATAGGCCTGGTTTTGTCCGGCAATGGTGTTGAGATTAGACACCGCCTCACCCAACAAGCCACCGTAGGCGTCGATCTCCTGCTGGAGACCGCTTGCCCGCGTCTCGTTGTATCCGTTACCCCTGGCTGCGTCAATTTCTGTCATCGCGTCCTCCAGGGTGGATGTAAGCCCGCTAAAGGTTTGCGACATGACCTCCATGGCGCCGCCATACATGGACTCCATGCCGGACTGGATAATGTCCACGGCATCCTGCCCCTTGATCTTACCTTTGGAGATCATGTCGTAGATTTCACCCTGGCTCTTGCCGTAGGCCTCTGCCAGCATACCGATGACATTGACACCACGTTCCTGGAGAATATTCAGGTACTCCAGACTGGCCTTGCCGGAACCCTGCATCCGGCTCATGGCCTGGGCCATCATGGTCATATCCTCGGCAGTGACACCAACGGCACTACCGGCGTCGCCGATGGCGGCCATCAAGTCCAGCATCCGCTCCGGGCTATCCCCAAAGCCGGTGGCCAAAGCCCGGCTCATGTTGGTCAGATCGCTGTACTCCATAGGCGTAGCAGCCGCCATGACCCGCAGGTCGGATAAATACTTGCTGCCGGTTCCCTGGCCCAACAGGCGATTAAAGGCGATCTCATCCAGCTCCCGCTGAGATGCAGTGGCAGATCCGCTGGTCAGGCTCTCCTGCTCCTGCTGCTGCCCCTGCTCATAAAGCTGCTGGTAATACTCTTTAAACGCATCGTCCTGCTGCTCATAAATCTGAGCACCTCCGCCAACCAACCCCACCAGACCGCCCAGAGCAGCACCAATCACCGTTCCGACGCCAGGTGCTATCATAGATCCAATAGCCGCACCGCTGCCGGCGCCGCCCAGGGCACTGGAGAACAGGCTCCCCGCATCGCTGCCGAAGGCGGAGCTGACCAGGGTTCCGGCCCACTGGCCGGCCACATCTCCCAACATGGACCAGGCTCCCGCCTGGCCCAGAGCAGACAGGATGCCTTTCCCGCCTCCTGCACTTCCTGCCCGGTTGTCCGCCTTGCTGATTGCTCCGGTCGCAGCCTCCATATCTCTGGTAGTCTGCCGTACCTGGCGTCCCACCAAATCATACTGCTGGCGGATGTTCTCCAGGTTCTCTTCTGCCTTTTTCCAGTCTGCCTCAGCCGCCTGTCGTTCCGCTTCTGTGGCGCTGTCTCCCAGCTCCTCAAATGCTTTCTGCGCCTGCTGGGCCTCACGCTTTGCCCCTGTCAGGTCCACCCGCATCTGTACCCGGGTAGCATTCAGCCGGTCCAGTTCGCCCTGGAGGGCGGTGACATCGGAACGGAAGTTGGTCATGGAGTTCTTCATTCCAACGATAGCGGATGATAGATTATCTTTCACGCTCATAGCGATGCTGGCGTCTGTAGGCATTATGGTCCCTCCTCCCTCCGCCTCTCATAGTCGATCATCATGGCACAGATCACAGCACGCTCCCCGGGGGGAAGGCGGAAAAACGCCCCGGGGAAAATGCCGTGCCGGATCAGCAGCCGCTGAGCCGCTGCCAGCTCTGTGTCATGGGTTAGTTTTTTTCCAGGTCCTCCAGGGCGGCGCCCACGGCCACATCCTGCAGCACGTCCGGCTCCTCCTCCAGGGCAATCACAGCGCCTGGGCCATAACCGTTGAGCGTGTCGCACCGGCGCAGAATGGCCCGCACCTCACCGGGTCTCAGCAGCTTTTTCAGTGCGTCCACCGGTGTGGGACATCCCATGTGGTCCTGATACCAGGCCTTGTCCTTAAAATTGGGGCTGACACAGCTGGCCAGCATATAGTGGAGATCCGCGTCCTCTGTGCCCCGCAGGGCAGTCAGTTTGTTGTAGGGGATCTCCTTCAGGGTAATGGACAGGCCCAGGCGGGTCACCTGGACCATAGCCATCTCAGGCTCCGTCACAGGAATCTCCAGCAGAGACCGGGCGATAGATTTTTCCTTGTTCTTCATAGCTTCCTCCTTACTCCACCGGGATCACGTCCAGCAGCTCAAACCGAGTAAAGGTAAACGGCGCTGTGATCTTACCGGCTGTCGCTGCCTGCCAGTCTGCCAGGGTCAGGTCGGTGAACTGCACACCGTAGTAGGCGATGCGCTCCGCGCCAGCGCTGTCCGGGTCTGCCAGCTTGGAGATGACCGTCATCTCGGGGATCTGGCCGTCCTGGATGGACTGCATCCGGATCAGCATCCCACTGTCCACCTTATAGAGCATCAAGGAGCCTGTGCCCTCGCCTCCAGTGGCCTTGGTCTGGGTCATAAACTCGCCGCACAGAGCCAGCTTCTCGCTGTTGATGGCTACCTTACCCTGGCACCCATAGCACTCGGCCAGTCGGTCACTGTCCAGCCACACGGTCCCGTATGTACCATTGGGCACCCGCTTGGCCGTCATATTGGATCTTGCCATGATCGTTCCTCCTCACAGGTTATTGAACAGGACCTCGAAGTCCTCCATAGCGTCTACCAGGCGGCCGCCGCACCGGATAAATACCCAGGACCCGGTCTGATACTCCAGGATCTCCTTGCGGGTCATGCCGGAGGTATCAACGCCCTGGTCGGTCAGCCACAGCAGCTGCCGCTCGTAGTCCACCTCGGCATAGCTCTCCCCAGCAGAGAGGACGCCAGCCCGCTCCAGGTAACGGAAATAGTCCGAGATCGCGGTGACCAGGATCTGCTTATTATCGTAGGTATTGGGATACCGGCCCAGATACTCATTCTCAATGGTGGTGCGCAGGTAGTAGGAGATCAGGTCCATCCCCTCCACGATTTTGATACGGCTCCAGTCCTCCTTTCCATTCTCAGGGATGGTGGTCAGGGAATTGACTGCCCGGGCGATTTTGGCCTGGAGGCCATCGTGGATCAGGATCAGCTTGCCAGCCTGGATGGCCGCCGTCTGCTCCTCTGTGGTGCGGGCAGTAACGGCGGTTAACTCGGGCAATGCAGCATAGGTGGCGCTCATACCCATAGGGATACCGGCCAGGATACCGGCCATTCTGGCGCAGTACTCCGCTGCCGTCACCCCGCCGGCTGCATTCATCATCCCGGTCTCGTCCAGCTCGATAATACCCATATCGTCGCTTCCGGCAGTCTTCCATGGTTTCACCAGCTTAACAGGGCGGTAAATGGCCCGCTGGGCCTTAACCCACTCTGCAAGCACCTCCATCTCATCATCGGTCACATCGGGCGGGCCGGCCAGATAATCGATGGAAAAGGCCTCAATGCTCTTGAGCCCGGCTTCCAGGGCGGTAGTGTCCTCGGTTCCTGTGGCGATGACCACCAGATACACCAGGCTGGGCACACCCCGGTCGCTGCCCTCAAAGGCCGTCATGACGTGCGCCTTATTATCACTGCCAAGGCCAGACGGGATCATGGCCGTGGAGGTCAGCTGATGGACTCCCTGGCTGGCAGCGTCCCGCACAAAAATAGCCACGTTGCCCTTTTTGCTCCGGTTGGCCACCTCTGCCGCCGCCTTTTCAAAGGCGATCTTCAACACGGGCAGGCCGTTTGTAGTTGCCATAATATCTCACCTCGTATATTAGATTGTCCGCTCGTCCGGGGACTGAGCGGAAAAAGTTCTGCTGCACTCGATATGCTCCATCTTTGGCACTGCACTGCTCACAGGATCTGTCATGTCATCCGGATCATGATAGCCCGGCCGCTCATCCATCCAGGCGGCAGAAAACGTAACAAAGGCGCTGCCCATGTCCATGCCTTCCCCTTTTGCCGTCAGGGAGATCCACCGCTCCCCCACCTGTATGGAGGGGGGAGCGAAGGCCAGCAGTACCGCCTCCTGATCCTTCCGCAGCGCCTCGGTGGAGCTGATGTCATACTCATCTGTGGAGCAGAACAGCTCCAGGCTGGCCTCCATCTCCCATTGGACCATTGAGATGTTGGCTGGCGTCATCTCGCTGGAGGTCAGGTACAGGTAGCAGCTGGGCCGGTGGTGATCCACTGGGCAAAAATCCCGGTAGATCATCCGGTCCGGCCACAGCTTGGCGATCACATCCGCAATCGCATTGCAAACGTCAATGCTGGTTATCATGCTCTCCCCTCCAGTCTGGCTGCCACCTCAGCGGCCAGTGCCTGCAGCTGCTCCGCACCCATTCCGGAGAGCTGACTGCGGACCGATGCGTAAAAGTGCAGGCCAGGCACCGCCGGAACGTTGATCCGCGCCCGGTATTTGTACCCGTCCCGTTTCTGCTGGCTGGGCCGCCGGTGCTTGTGGCCGCCCTCAATGGCGTTGGTCACATAGCCCACGGCATATTTCTTGCCACCTGGGGTTGTCTTGTAGGTCTTGGCCTTGGGGCGGACCGCCACATAGCCGCTTTTGGAGCCGATATACCGTTCCTGCCACCCGCGAACCGTTCCGGTGCCGGGGATCTTGCTCTGGACTCCGGAAAGCATTTGTTCGCCCAGATCTTCCAGGAGATCCCGCTTCATGGCCGGAAACTCTCTCTGCAAGGCATCCCAACTGTTCAGGATCCGATCCAATCCATCCATCTGCACACTAGGCATTTTGGGATCCTCCTCTCACACATCCCGGCTGAACTCCACCTCATACTCATTTTTGTATTCGTCCAGCACATGACAGGCCTGGACATTGTACACAGCAGCCGCCGGCCCGGCCTGGACTGTCACCAGATCTCCCTCCCGCAGCCGGATGGGCTTGGAGGTCACCAGCACCAGGCCACGGCGGGACTTGGCAAAGGTGTCCTCCTTTTCGTACTTCACATATTTTTCTGTAAGCACGCCCGGAAAGGTCACCGGGTCCGTCTCCACCTTCTGGGGTCTGTTCCCCTCTCCCATCTTGGTGGTGTATCCCTGTGCAGTGCAGGTCACCGGTTCCACCAGGGCCGCCGCCACATCCAGGTGGTTGCGGTCCCGGCGGGTGATGGAGGTGAGGAACAGGTGCTGCCCCTTCCACCGCAGGGCGTTGTGGAGGGTGAGGGGCTGGGTGCGCAGCACAATGGCGGCGTCCCTGGCCCCCACCCCGACTTTAGAAAATAGGTTTGTCTTGTCGGTCTGTTCCACCTGGGCCCATGCCCGGCGGAGGGCCACCCACTCCCACACCCCGGCGGAAGTCTCCCGCAGCTCCAGTACCTCCAGGGGCTGGTCCAGCCTACCCGCTCCGATGTAGGCCATAGGTCAGGCCCCCCCTCTCGGCTCCGTCAGCTTGAGCTGGGTGATAAGCCGCCGGAAAGCGGGGTTGTCCGCCACAATAGTGCCGGTGATGGTGGCGTCCCGCAGGTCAAAGTCCCGCAGCACCATGAAGTTCACCGCCAGGTCATACTGGGCCCGCCGGGGTGTACCCTCCGGGGGCAGGGCGATCCCCGCCCCCTCCAGGTAACCCACCGCCGCGTCATACAGGGTCTCCAGGGTGAGCAGCTCCTCGGCGGTGGGCTCCTCAATTCGGCAATAGGCCAGCAGACTGGCCCGCCGCTCATCGGTCATGGACATAGTCACACCTCAGCAGGTGCCAGATACTGACCGTTCACAAAGCCAGTTACCCCATCCACGGTGGCGGGGTACCACACGCCGGTTCCATCAGTCACCCATTCCAGAGGCTCAATCTGGAGCTGCGTCCCCGCCGGGAGAACCTGGAGTACCAGCGTATGCATACCGGGGCCCTTGCGCAGGTTCAAGCTGCTGCAAAACGCTACCCGGCACATCTGGACAGTACAAAAGGAATCCTCATCCGGCTGGGCTTCCGCTGCCGCTTTCTTGTTGACCTCAGCCTTGGGTTCCTCTTGTGCAGTTTCCTCCGCAGTCAGATCGGGCTGCACAACTTGCTCCAGAACCGGATTGACGGCCTCCTCTGCAACCTCACTAGCCACTTTCTTCTCGGTGCTCATGACAACCCCTCCTTAACCGGCCGCGGCGGCGGTGTCGATGTACCCGTTTACCCAGGCCTCAGTGTCCCAGGAGGTACAGTCGTCCCGCAGGCTGCCCCGCCAGATGGTCAGATCCTGCTCAAAGGCGTTGAGCTCGCCCACGGAAGCCACGTCGCTGACCTTGATGGTGAACTGGCGGCGGTCCCAGTAGGCGATGCCTTCCATCAGGTCACCCAGGATCATGGGGATCTTGGTGCCGGTGCTGGGCATGGTATCGTTGTCGTAGGTCTTGACCGGCAGGATATAGGGGCCAACACACAGCTGAAGCTGCTTGGGCTCAGCGGGATTGGGCGTCAACAGCTGCCGGCCGTTTGCGTCCTTCAGGGTGCCCAGCCAGAGCAGGCCGTCGTCGTTGGTGAGCAGCTTGCTGGTGGCCCGGAAGGTGGAGCCCAGGCCCACCCAGGCCTTCAGGATGCCGTCCAGGTCGGTGAGATCGGTGGAGGCATTGGTGGCCACGATGGTCATGATCTCCTTGTTGGCGGTGACCCGGGCCTCGTCCCCCAGCCACTCCTCGGCCACAGCGGCGATGTTGTTGTCGCTGTCCTCCATCAGCTCGTTGGTGACGGGCAGGTAGCCGCCCCGCTTCTCGATGTCATAGCTGACGGTGGTGAACTGAGGGGTGGCCGCCTTGCCGTACTTGGCCGCCTCGGCCACGGTGGCAAAGCCGGTGTGCTGGCCCCGCTTCTTCAGGGTACGGCGGCCGGACTTGGTGGTCACGGGGATCACCCGCACCTCGCTGAGCAGGCTCTCCTTGCTGTCCCGCAGGTTGATGATGCGGGTGACGATGTCCTGGGGCACGGTGTAGCCGCCGTCGGCATCCACGCCCTCCTGCATCATGTCTCCGGCGGCCTTGGCCACCCGGAAGCCGCTGCGGGCGGCGTCGGCAAAGCGCTTCACCGCCTTGGCGTAGCCGTCCTCCTGCCCCTCCCGCTCCAGGCCGGGATTGCCGGCGGGGGGCTCCTGGCCGGCGAACCGCTCCTGCTCCCGGAGCAGCTTCTCCACGCTCTCGATCTGGGCGTTATAGCCCTTGACCTCGGCCAGCTTGGCCTCATACTCCTCCATGTTCCCGGCATCCAGGGCGGCGTCCGCCGCCTCCAGCACCTGGTTGCGGGCATCCTTCAGGGTGTACAGCTTCTGCTTGTCAATTTTCATGTAGATTTCCTCCATATCCTCAAAATCTTGCTTTCTCCAATTCCAGCCGGGCCCTGGCCTGCTGGATCAATTGGGCTTTATCTGATTCCTGGGGCTGGCGCAGAGCCTTGACCACGCCGGCCTTCCGCTGGGCAGGTACCGCCACAAAGGACCACTCATAGGCGTCGGCAGGCTCCTCCAGGTTGAAGAAGCACAGCTGCCCGTCATAGACCTGTCCCCGCCGGTGACCGCAGCTGCCCGCCACGCTCCCGCAGATGGAGCAGGTGGAGCGGTTCACGGCGCAGCCCACGCTGATCTCCTTTTTGATGCCGCCCTCGATCTCGGCGATCAGGTCCCGGTTGGCCTCGGTGCGCACCATGTAGGCATAGCCCTTTAGCCAGCAGGCAGTATCTCCCGCCTCTGTGGTCTGGCCCGGTTCCTCCACCACCTCGGTCTTATAGAGCCGGGCGGTCTGCCCCTGGGCCGACCACTGATGGTCAAAGATGCCGCTTTTGCCCACGAAGAGATTAGCCAACTCCACCAGGCTGGCCCGGGGGAACCGCTCATAGTCCCGGTCCACCTCGTTGTCGCACAGCCGCACCGCAAAGGTGTAGATCTGATCCTCCGTCAGCTGGGCCTTGGCCAAAGCGTTGATGGCATCCAGATCCGACGGGGTCAGGGGCGTTTTCACAATGGTTTCCATCTCATTCTCCTTCCGGGGCCTGTCCGCCCAAGGCCCGAATGATACTCAGTGCATCCCAGTTTGCCAGGGGGCCATAGTTCCAACTGGCATACCGGCTGTCCCCACCGGGCACGTCCGGCAGATCTTCCAGGGCACGGATGTCATTGACGCTGTATACGCCTGCCTCCCGCATCCCCTTGTACAGCGCGGTCTGGGCAGCCGTGTCGCCCCGCAGCAGACCCTTCAGCTCCCGCCGGATGCGCAGCCCGTCGGTCCGCTCCCGGGGAAGCAGCAGCTTGTAGCTGTCCTCCTGCTCCCGCTGGATGACCAGGGGCTGGAGAGTGAACCGGGTGAACTCAATGGCGTTCTGTTCGTTGGAGGAATAGGCCTGCTTGCCGGCATACACCATATGCAGCGGCGTCCCGAAGAACCTGCACACATCAGCCACCCGGATGTCCTCGCTCTCCACGAACTGGGCGTCGGAGTTGCTCACGGAAAGGGCCTGATACTTGAGCCCGTTGTCCATAACAGCCAGCCGGAATCCATTGCCCGGGCCGTTGTGGATCTTCTCCCACTCCCGGCGAATGAGTTCCTTCTTGCTGATTTTCTCGGTGGAGCCGTCACTCTTCGTGACCGTCGCTTCTCCGCCGATATCGGTATCGGTGGTCAGCACGCCGGAGGGCCGCCCGCCGTTCTGGTACATGGCCCGCTGATACTCCTGAGCCGCCAGACCCGTCTGGATCGTCAGGGCCGCCCGGTGCAGGATGGAGACCCCCTCGATGCCATCCAGGGAGTAGGCCTTGTAGTGGAGCACGTCGGCGGGCGAAAGGCGGAACATCTCCCCCGTCCTGGGGTTGGTGTAGATGTACCACAGGGAGCTGTCCAGAGCCACGTAGGGGGTCACGTGGTCGGGCTGCAGGGGGATGAGCTCCACCGGATATCCCGTCCGGTTATCCCGGTTGATCCAGGCATAGGCATTGCCCCGCAGATCCAGATTGACCTGCATGAGCCGCTCGTAGTCGAACCGTGTCATGGCCTCGTTGGGCCGTCCCCACAGCACCCCGGCCAGACGGTGGTCCCGCAGTCGCTCCTTGGTGGACTCCCGCATCAGATAGACCGGCAGAGCCGCAATGGTGCAGCTGCGCACCTCCACGCACCGGTTCACCGTGGACAGCTTCATGGCCCGGTCCCGGCTCAGACTGATGTTCTCCACATCCAGGAAGCCGTCCGGCCCGTAGACAGCGGTGGACGTCAGCACGCCGCCCAGGGCGGCCCCGGGGCCGCTTGCCGCCTTACGAATACCGCGCAGGATGCTCACTTGCCCTCACCTCCTCCGATGGTCCCCAGGATGCCGCCAAGGATGGCCAGCACGCCCCCCGTGATCCATCCGGCGGGTGGATAGATGAGGGCCGCCCCCACAGTGAGGGCCATTGCACCCCCGCACAGCAGCGTCCCGGCACCCCATTTCTCCCAGGCCCCGGCTGCCAGCGCCAGGATGCCGGGGCGGTCTCTCTGCTTGATCTCGTTTGGTTCCATGGTTCCTCCTCAGAATGTGAAGTCACCCCGGTCCAGAGCGGTGTTTAAATCCGTTACGTTCCGTTTCACCAGCACCCGGGCCAGCGCGTTCATGGCGGCAGCCACCGGGTCGATGCGCTCGGTGTCGTCCTTGTGGCGCTTGGACAGCTTCAGATCTCCGTAGTTGTTCTGGATCTCAATGGCGTTCTGAAGGCACCAGAGGGCCAGAGGGCTCTCCTCAATCACCACCCTGTCCTGGAGCAGCAGCTCCCGGAAGGTCTTCACCGCCAAGTTCTGCCCGGCACAGGTCTGGGCCACCTCCACGCAGAAGTCCTCCCGGTTCCGGTCCTCATTCATGCGGATGGCCAGGTCGGTGGCGTTGTGGCCGTCGTAGTCCACCTCGTCCACCTTCCAGCCGTGATCCCGCTCGCCCTGGCAGATCCAGCTGTACACATAGCTGTTGTCGGTCACATCGCCCGGGGTCAGGGTGCAGTAGCCGCCCTGGGCCCAGAACTTATAGGGCACCCGGTCGGTCTTCTCATGGCGGTCTGCCCCGTTCTCCGGCATGAAGCCGTGCATTTTGATGCCGACCCGCCCGTCCGGCAGGTCGAACACCGCCGCCGCACCGGACAGGTCGATCCGCTTACCCAGGTCAAACCCACAGTGACAGCGGAGACCGTCGGTGAGGGCGGAAAACTCTGCCCGGGGCACCATTGCCTTCCTGGCCTTGGCCATACAGTTCTCATCCAGGTAGTGGTTGACGCTGCCCACCTGCCACAGGCACATCCGGCGGGTGAGAAACTTGCGGATCTTGTTGGGATCGTTGGACGCATAGGCCGCATTGTGCTCGTCCCGGATCTGCTTGAGCAGGATCTCACTGTACGGGCTGGGATACCGCAGACAGGGGTTGGGCTTGGCCCAGACCGCCTCATTGTGGGGGTTGTCCCCCTCGTCCAGCTCCCGGATCATGACAAAGTAGCTCTCGTCGATGACCGTTGGGTCCTCCAGCACCCGCTTGGCGTACAGTTCCTCCTCATAGCAAGGCTTGCTGCCGGCATCGTCGCCGGCAGTGGTAATCACGTCCAGCAGGGACTGGGCCCGCTTGCCAAAGGAGTTGGTACCCAGATCGTAGATTTCCGAATTGGGGTGGGCATGGTACTCATCCACCACAAAGTAGGTAGGGGCGCCGCTGTCCTTGTTCTTGGTGTCCTTTGACAGGGCCCGCATAAAGCCGCCCCTGGTGCGGTGGACGATAGGATTGGACCGGGGGATGAGCAGACGCTTGGCAATATTGGGGCTGGCAAGGGCGATTTTCTTGGCGTCGCCCAGCACCCGCATGGCCTGACCCCGGTCCACGGCGGCACACTCCACCTCAGGCTCCTGCTCAAACTTGGCCAATTCAGGATGATAAGGCGGATAGATGGCATCGCCGCACATATGATGTAGGCCCTGGCATGACTTCTCGCTGGACTTGTAATTGCCACGGGCCCGCTTGTTGTAGGTATGGGTGAACCTCCGGGCGCCGGTGTCCTTGTGGACCCAGCCGTAGGTACAGCCCAAGTCGAACACCTGCCAGGGCTCCAGTTGGATGGGCTTGCCCGCATCTACACCACGCACCTGAATGCACTGACCGAACCACCGGATGATGCGGTCGGCCCTGGTAGTATCGAATACATAGGGGAAGTCCTCTGTCCCCTGGCGCTTCAGGTCGTCCAGGTGCCGCTGGCAGGCCAGAATCTCATACTTGCAGCACTGATCCCGGAGCCGGCCCTGGGTTACCTGTTTAGCGTACACCGAGACGGCATGATGAAGGCCTGACTGCCATCTAATCCCCAAACAGATCACCGTCCGGGTCCGTCCGGTTCTGGTCAGCAACCTGGGCCCGCTTCTGGGCCAGCCGTACCCGGCCGGAGGGGGTAAGCCCCAGCTTCTCAGCGTACTGGAGGATGTTACGCTCCAGGGACTGCATCTTGCCGCTCACCGCGTCCAGCTTGGCCACAGCGTCAGACGCCGCTTCCGGATTCTCCCCGGCACTCTTCAGCGCTTTGGTCACCTGGGCCAATACTTTGCACTGCTGCTCATACCGGGCCAGCATGATGCAGTAGACACCCAGAGCATCACTGTCCAGGTCGTCCAGGATGACCAGACCCTCCATCCGCTCCAGCACCTTCCGCCAGTAGCGGGAAGCGGCAGCGTTTTTGGTCATGATGGCCGGTTTCTCCATCCGGCTCTCCCGGCCCCGGTCGGGGATCACCCCCTCCTCGGCCTGCTCCCGGAGCTGCCGCTCCTCCTCGGTCAGATTTTTGCTCATGTTCTCCAGCGCCTTTGGCGGTGTCGGCATGATGTTCACCTCCTGTCCCCTGTCCACCGGGACTGGAACCCTGATGGGGGAGATTTTCTCGCATTCGAGAGGCCGCGCGGTCTTGTGCACCTTCCCCCAAAACCTTCTTCGGGTGGGGGGAGGGTCGGCAAGCCAAGGGCTTGCCCCTGGGCGCGCCCGGGCAGACACACGCACTCGCGCTCAGGCGCGGACGTAGCTTCCCGCAAGATCTGCCCCTCAGTTTTGGCGGCTGTTTCGCCGCTCTTCCGCCAGCTCCCTGGCGGTCTTCTGGTCGTGATGATGCTTGCACAGGCTCTGGAGATTGGCCCGGTCGATGAACCTAGACCAGTCTCCCCGGTGGGGCTCCACATGATCCACCACCGTGGCCCGGGTGCGAATGCCCCGCTTGGTGCACTCCCGGCACCAGGGCTCGACCAGGAGCTGGGTGGGTCGCAGATCGTCGGTCCAGACGGTCAGACTATACCAGCCGTGCCACTCCGCCGACGCCTTTCTGGCCGCCGACTTGGGTTTATGCCTGTCACAGTACCCCTCCCGGGTGAGGGCGGAGCACCCTGGGTGCCTACATGGTCGGAGGGGCTTCATGGCCACGGGCTATCACCTCCGGGCAAAACAAAAAGCCAGAGCCCGACCACATCCCACGCTGGGATCATGTCGGGCTCTGGCTTTCAAAGCACTGGCCTCTGTCGATGTCTACCGTCACGGTGCGCTTGCAGTTGCGGCAGTAGACGATTAAGTTTTTCGCTGCCGTGTCCATCTCCACCCGGAGAAGACGCTTGCGGCAGCCAGGACAGATTAGCCATCCATCCTTCACGATTAGTTTACCACATTCACGTTCCACTTTCAACTTTTTCACTCACTTTCTATGGGCTTTTTTACTTGTTACACCTGGTTTCCAGACCGAATAAAGACGCGAGGGCTATCTGGTTGTCGCTTGCGCGGTGGCCTGGTTCCTTTTCTCTCCTTTCTCACTGGCAAATAGTATTTGATATAGGTAAATACCCCGAACTCGTTCTCCACCGGCGGCGGCGAGCTGAGGATGATAGCGCCCGGCGGCGCCGCTACCGTGATGTTATCCCTGACGATTTCACTCTCCACTTTGGGCTTCTTCAGCCCGATGGAGGACGCCCAGGTCCGTGTGCCGCTTTCCGGCTTGCCGCACTCCCGTGGCTCCTTGGTCAGGTACTTGGCCAGGGCCTCGTAGCCCTCCCACAGATCCAACGTCTCCAGCTCCACCTCTCCGTAAGGCCACAGGGAGCGAAGCACCTCCAGGTCCGCCCCGGTGCCATTGAGGATCATGTGGTGGTGGAGCCGCCCGCCTTCGGCGCTGAGCTGCTCGGTCACGTAGATGTACTTGATCTCCTGTCCCCTGGCTTTCCGGTGGACCCGCAGCAGGCGAATCAGCTTCTTGAGCCGCTTCACCGCCTCCGGCCTGGACTCCGGCAGGTGTTCATCATCGTAAGTAAAGACCAGGTGGAGATCCCGGCGGGTGAAATTGGCGGCCAGCTCCACCTCCAGTTTCTGCCACGATCGCTTTAGGTTCATCCGTTCCTGGGCGGCGGAGGAGATCTCCCGCAAGGCCTGCCGCTCCCGGTCCGAGCTGCGGGGCGTTGGGATAGTGTAGCAGCCCACGATCACCAGCCGCCCGGCGGTGATGGTCTTAATCCGCTTGGCCATTCTGCGCCTCCATGTCCAACAGCGCCCTGGCCCCGTCGTAGAACTGGCTCATGCCGTGGATCGTCAGCACATCGATCCCGGTATGGAGCTCAATGGAGTTGATCCTGGCCCGTGCGGTGCCGTCCTTGATCCCCAGTGCTTTCGCTGCGCCAGAGATGCAGAGGTCGGCATCATGGAGCGCCACAATCAGCCGAATCTGATCCATGGTCAGAATCCTGTCATTCCGCACACTGGATCGTCCCATCACTCACACCTCCCAAAGCGGTTGAGGTAGTGGGCCTGCCACAGGGATTCCGGCTGACGGAGGGAGATTATCTTCTCCCGCACCAGCTTGTCCATCACCCGCCCGATGCTGGGCTGTCCGTCCATCTGGGCCAGCTTTTCCAAGTTGGCGGCTGTTTGGGCCGTGACCACCGCAGAGATTCGTCGCAAATTTTTTCGATTCATACTAATCCTTCTTTCCTGTTTTCTATTTCCCTCTTGACAAATGCGCATTGAATGCGTATAATATACTTGTAAGGAGGAGAGACAATGAAGCGCAGGGACTTAATAAAGCTCCTAAAAGCAAATGGATGGTGGCTCCTCCGCTCAGGCAATAACCACGATATCTACACCAACGGCAAAGCATCCGAACCTATCCCCCGACACAACGAAATCAAAGAACAGTTAGCAGCAGCCATCATCCGGCGGCAGGGGCTGAAATAAGCCCCTCGCCGCCACCAAAAAGGAGGTTTATATAGATGAAGCAAGTTTATCCCGTGATCCTGCATCCAGAGGCAGAGGGTGGATTTTCTGTGTCTGTACCAGACCTGAATATCGGCACTCAGGGAGAAACCGTAGCAGAATGTATTGACATGGCTCGGGATGCCATCGGGCTGTGGGGCATCTGTGAGCAAGATGCAGGACGGGCCATCCCGGAGCCTTCCGTGTTGTCCCCGCCCCATGAGGAAGGTGAGCTGGTCACCTTGGTAGACATTGACTTTGACGCCTACCGTCGGGCTCACGATATGCGGACGATCCGTAAAAACGTCACCATTCCCAGTTATCTGAACGATCTGGCCGAACGCGCCGGTGTCAACTTCTCCCAAGTCCTCCAGGATGGGCTGAAGCAGCGCCTTGGCGTACAGTAACCAAAGATTAGGCCCAAGCCGCCCTTGCACAGGGCGGCCTTATTTTTTTGATATTTCCCAATAGCTCTGGCGCTCTGCCGGACGCCCCGCTTCTCCTACCACTACCCCACGTTGGGACGCAGGTCTTCGGATCAGCAGGGTCCCGGCCAAAGAGAAAGAGAGAGGTCCGGGTGAGGAGCGCTCCCACCCGGCAGAGAGCCGAAGCTGACAGATCTATTCCACCTGTTGCGACCGTACCAGCCACCAGAGGACGCTGTCCCCGTGAGGACATACACCGTCAGCAAAATCGCACTCGTGCAGATCGCAGTGTCTGCCGTACTCATCCGTTCCCTTCACAGTTGGGCAACAGTCGCAGCAGGCAGCCTTGAATGAACGCTCCCAGGGCTCATCCCGTCCATAGCAGACACCACTCAGGAAAGCCGCCAGTTCCTGGTCGCTCATGGCTCTGATCCGGTCGGCGTTGGTAGTAATAAGCCTTCCGCTTGCAGGGCACATAGTACACGGCTTCCCGTCACAAGCAGATGGTGGATTGTGCCTGCAAAAACTGCACAAGTCAAAGCTCATACTCACGCCCTCACCCCCCGCAACCGCTTTTCCAGCTCGGCCGGCGGGCTCGGCAATGGCATCCAGTGCGTGACTTCCGGTCCTTCCCATTCCGGGTATTCATTCAATACCCAGCCCTCATCTCGGAAATAACCAGCCGTCATAATCACTCCGTGTAAGGTTATATTTTCGTGTGGCTTCCCAAAAACGATTACCAGCACAGTTTCTCCATCGTTTTCATCTTCCGGCATCCGATCCTCGACACTCACCCACGCCTCCCGGTCGATGCGGGCGGGCGGGTAGGCGTAGGCAAGCCAGCCAAGCTTGTGAAGTCCGTACTTCCCTTCCGGGTCCTCACCCTTCATCCCGTAAAATCTTTCGATTCTGTGCATCACATAATCTTCCGCGTCTTCTGACAACTCCCAATGCCCCCAATCAGGGCTTTCCACAATCCAAACCGGCTGCCCGTCCATCCCCCGCAACTGTTCCAGGGTCAGCGGATCTCCAATCATGCCACATCTACCTCCTTTTGCGCAGTCTTCGCCTTCTGCTCCACAAACCAAGGCATCAGGACCTCCCGTTCCCAGCGGTCGCAGAAGTCCCGAACCTTTTGCGGGATTTTGTGGCGATACTGCTTGTGCTCCCCGTGGTGCTCGTTGCCATAGCCGTGCAGCTGGACCTCCACCGGTATCGCCTTGTTCATGTTGATCTGCAAGGTATAGTAGCTGCGCTCCGGCCTGCGGTAATGCCGAATGAAAAAGATTGGATTCCCGGAGCAGTGCTGGTTTCCATAGGTTCCCACGCAGTGCCGCAGAGTCTTGCCCTCCGCCGCGAGGTCCTCCTCTGTCCGAGGCAGCACCACGCACAGATCGCCGTCCGTCCACTCCAGCTCCCTATACTTGATAAACGTGCTGGTAAATCCCATCTGGTACGAGGCATTTCCACGACCCGTCCAAAGGTGGACGACCCGATCATGGGCCGCCATCAGATTGCGGGGCCAGAGGGTCTCTCCATCTTCCGCCAGACCCGCGTCCCGTAGCATTTTACGGTAGTCAATCAGAAGCTGCACACCATCCTGAAGGGCATCCTGCTTTTTCAGATACCGAACCACCTGAACAGGGGCCAGATCTTCCCACCCAGCGGCAACCATTTCCAGAAGATGTCCCACAGCCTTACCGCCGATGTGCTCCCGGCAGTGCTCAAACTCCAGGGCGTCAGCCATTGGGAACTGACTCCGGTATCTGTCCCAGCACCCCACATCTTCAGATCCCCAATTCTTTTTACGGATCTCACGGAATGCCGTCTTGCTCATGTGCAGCATCCTGTGCGGCTTGACCTCCGTCCAGTCCACCCATGGAATGGGCGGCGCATCGCACAGGTCGGTCTTATATGCCGCGCAGTCAAGCTGCCTGTCAATGGTTTGCACGACAGCCTCCGCAAACCCCTGACGCATCAGGTTTTCCACCTGCGGGTGCCTTTCCCAGACATGAAGATATCTTTTGCCTCGATGAGGCACCGGCCAATGGTGAGGATAGCCTCTCCACCGGCCCGCTTGGCATCCAGGATCTCCCCGGTAATGACCTCGATGGTCCTGCCTTCCGCAGGCGGGGCCATGGTCTGGGCGATGAGCCGCCCCAGGTCAGGCTTGCCCATACTGAATACCCTCCTTTGCTGCCAGCTCCGCCACCCAGGCCCGGTAATCCCGGGCTGCCGAGCAGAAGGGGCTCCACTGCTGCACCGCCATCCGTGCCCAGCTGGACTCGGGCACCTTGTCGGTGCGGCGGATCACCGTGTCGTACACCGGCACCATACCCTCCTCCCGGAGGTAGGCCACCGAGTCCTCCACTACCGGGGAGCGGTGCCACTGGTTTACCAGAATACCGGACACCCGCAGCGCCGGGTGAAGGGAGCGCAGGCTGGCAATCTGGTCCACCAAGTCCCCCACGCCGGTAGCCGAACAGGCGTCGGACAGAACAGGAATGATGATGGAGTCGCTGGCCAGAATGGCAGACACACAGGCGGCGGACAGGTTGGGCGGGCAGTCGATGACCATCACGTCATAGGCCCCGTCCTCCTCCAAAGCCTCCCGCATATCCCGCAGCGCCCTATAGCTCCGGCCCCGATCACCACCGGCGGCCTCCAGATCCAGGGCCCAAAGGTCCTCTGCCGCCGGCAGCACATCCAGGCCGGGCACGTCGGTCTGCTCCACCAACTCGTCGTAGCAGATACTCAGCCCCCGCAGCAGGGCGCCCAGCCCGGCATACTCCCCGGGCGGCAGCAGGATCTGAGTAGCGTTTGCCTGCCCATCGGCATCCACCAACAGCACCCGCAGCCGGCAGCTGGTTGCCAGCACATAGGCCAGATTGACGGCGGTGGTGGTCTTCCCCACCCCGCCCTTTCGATTCACGATTGCAAAAGTCTTCATGCACGAACACTCCTATCTTTCGTTGATCGGGAAACACTCCCGGATAATTTCACTTCCTACGGAAGCCTCGGCCATATAATACCGCCGGGCCGGATGGATGTAGACGATCCGGCCGGTCACTGAGCGCAGCTTTCGCATTTTGTTGGCCCGCTCGCCGCTGAGCTCATGCTCAAAGGCCGACGGAGTCCAGGTGATCTTCTCGCCTATCCTCATGCTGATCTTCCTCCAGAGCCTGGACTGCCAGAGTCAGCGCCTGGGCCACCTGCAGGTGATCCGCTGGGAAGCTGCTGGCCCGTGCCAGGGCCTCCCGGCGCAGGATCTCCAGCCGCAGCAGCTGGGCCGCTCTGGCATTGTCCATGCTGGTCTCCTTTCTCTGCAAATGGATCGTCCGGATCCTCCAGGATCTCTGTGAACTGTACCTGCCTGTACTCGGGCTCCCGCCGCTTCCTGGGAGCTGGAGCGTCCACCACCGACTCATACAGCCGCTGATGGGCGCCGTCAAAGGCCAGATAGATCTTGCCGGTCTCGCCCTCCTTGTTCTTGGCGATGTGCAGGATCCGCCGGCTATGCGGGGTATCCTCCTCCTTGTAGAGCAGCATGGCCACGTCAGCATCCTGCTCGATCTGCCCGGACTCCCGCAGGGAGGCCAGTGTGGGGGCCTTCACCCCGTCCCCGCCCTTCTCTGGCCGGGACAGCTGGGACAGGGCCACCACCGTAATGCCAGTGCTCTGGGACAGCTGATGCAGCCCGATGCTGATTCCAGCCACCTCTTCGGTCCGGCTGCGCCGCTTGTCCCCCTGGATGAGCTGTAAGTAGTCGATGAAAATGGCGTCATACCCCCGGCTGAGGGCAGAGGAGCGGATCTCGTCCACCGTCATGCCGCTGGCAGGTACCCATTCTAAGGCGGGCTGGATGAGCCGCTTGGAGGCCATCGCCAGGGCCTTGTAGTCCTCCTCGGTCAGTTCTGAGCGCTTGATCTTGCCGAAGTCCAGCCTCATGTTGTATGCGATGAGGCGGTCCTCCAGCTTGGCCTCGCCGGTCTCCAGGGAGTAAAAGCCCACCTTCCGGCCCAGCCTGGCCCAGTGCCAGGCGAACTGGACGGCCAGCAGGGTCTTGCCGGCGGAGGCGTAGCCTCCCAGCACCACCATGTCGCCCCGGTCCACAAAGAGCCGGTCGTTGAGCTTATCCAGCCCCCAGGTGAGGTACTCTTTCCTGGTCTTGTGCCGGTCGTAGAAGTCCAGCAGGGCCTGCTCCATGGTGACGTAGCGCAGCCCCGGCTTGTCCACCATCAGGGCATTGCCGTCAGCCAGAAACTTGGCGGCGTCCTCCAGGCTGCCCGCCTGGGCCAGCCGTTCCCCCAGCAGACACAGCTGATAGAGCCTGGCCTGCTCCTTGAGTACGGCCACATACTCCCAGATGTTGGACGCCGTCGGGGTCTTGTCCATCAGGTTGATGAGGTACTCCCGCCAAGGTTGCTGCTCCGACGCTCCCAGCAGGGGGAGCAGCAGGACAGGGTCTACCGTCTGCCCCGTCACAAACAACTGGCGGATGGCCTGATAGGTCATGCGGTGCCTGGGGTTGACGAAGTCCCGGTCCTGTACCTGGGCCAGCACCTCCCCCACCAGCTCCGGTGAGATGAGCAGGGAGCCAAGCACCGCCTCCTGGGCGGCCTCCATGTCCTGGATCACCATACCGGCACACCGTCCCTCTCAACCACCCGCTGGGGCGGTGGCGTCTGTACTTGAGGCTGGGCCGGTACATCCTCCCACCGGCGCTTGCGCAGCCACCGGCAGGCATACGGGATTCCGATTCCACGCTGCCACTCCTCGCTGGCCTTCTGCCGGGCCAGCGCCCGGGCCATCTGGTCGATGAGGGCGTCGTTCGGCTGGAGCTTGTCCCACTCCTCCACAGCCCCCATCCGGTCCTCCCCTCTGGGGTAGTAGTCCCAGAAGGCCTCAAACCGCTCCGGCTTCCAGGTAGGGACCGACTTGGACCTCCGCTGCCGCTTTTTCCGCTGGAGCTTGTCCCCCTCTGGGGGACTATGGGGGTTTATTAAGTCTTTATTTGATATATCTTTATTTAATTGCGCCGGATTTTCCGACGACGGTTTTTCCAATGTCGGTTCAACCGTCGTCGGTTTTCCCGACAATGGTTCTTCTTCCACCATAGTCGGGTTTTCCGACAATGGCTCAGCCTGGTCCCGGATGTTGTAGATCACGCCGGTGAACTTGCCACCCTCGCCATGGGAGCGGGTGCGGGTCAGATAGCCCGCCTGTTCCATCTCTCCCAGGGCGGAGCGGATGGCATCCCGGCCGCAGCCGGCCACCGTGGCCAGTCCGGCCACACTGTAGTCCCAGGTTTCCGGAAGGGACAGAATGATGGCAAACAGTCCTTTGGTTTTGAGGGACAGCCCGGTATCCCGCAGGATGCCGTTGGGCAACACAGTGTACCCAACACTGCGCTGAACACGGATCACATCAGCCATTTTTCATCCCCTCCCCTTGTAAAATCCGGCCATTTGTGGTATGATAATTATGGTTTTCATGCACGAAACCGCTTGGCCTCTCTGTCTGCGCCCACAGACAGGGGGGCCTTTCTTTTTGCCTACTCATGAGATGCACCCCGCTCTTTCTGCTCCCGGATGGCGCGTCCATCCCGAATAAATCCCAGGATCATCCGCAGCACATCATCCGGCAGAGTATGGGTCTCAAGGTATGTACTCAGATCCTCACAGATAGAGCCATCCGCCATGATATTGGTCACCTTGACCTTGCTCATATCGACCATTGCGCGCCACCTCCTTTTTTCATTTATGCTGCCGCCGGGTTGTCCTATGAGGACTCCCGGGCGCACCGCAGCTCCAGCGCGGCCTCCACGATCTCCTGTAGGTCCTCCAGGATGGCGTCAAACTCGGGGCGCTCTGCGGCGTCGATGACGTTGTCCTCCGCGATCCGCAGCAGCCGCCGGTCGGCGTGGGATTCCGCAAAGGCAAAAATCCGGTTAGTCAGCTTAGCGCTGGCCTCCAACACGGACCTGGGCTGAATTTCCGGAACTATCCGGCTGTACATAGCGGTTTTCCCGCGCACGTGCCATGCAAGCAAATGCAGAGAATTGTACAGGATGGACATGATATCCACCACATCGTCCGGCGGAATCCGCTGGCCGGTCTCGTAGGCCCGCAGACTCTCCACGCTGATACCCAGCCGCTCCGCTGCCGCTTCCTGAGTCAGCCCGGCAGACTTGCGGCAAATTTTGTAGATATTCCGGCAATCGTCCGGCATGGTTATCTCCTCCTAGTTGGGTTAAAATGATCATGGGAATCAGCTGGCGTCTCGCTTCTCCGAACTATCTCGGCCATAGAGGGCGTCGATGGAGCAGTTCAGCAGATCAGCCAGAGCGGGTAGCTTGTCCGCGCTGGGGTTGGCCTGCCCGTTTGCCCACTTGGAAACTGCATTGCTGGATACATTCAATGCCGCCGCCACCTGAATTCCCTGGAGCCCCCTCGACTCCATGAGTTCTTTGATTTTCAACTTCCTCCTCCCTTCACTTTGGCCTTGTTCCAAACTGTTCGATATGGTATGATTTAGCTATAGGTTTATTGAGGTGATATGTATGCCAAACTATAGCTTTACGGAATCTGAAGCACTCCGGACCCCAAAACCTTACACGTCAAGTTTCGATATAAAATCCCTTCTGCGAGACCACAATATGGCCGACTACGCCCATGAGGTGATTTTACGCCGGATAAAAGAGTTTCAGGACGAACTGGATGATAACCATGAGGTTGCACTTCAGCTGGCATCCTTTGGTCAAAGCATCACACTGTCTGTCACTTCCATTGGCTACTCCAATCCCAGTACATTGGTCTTTTATGGATATGTAAATGGTCACCCGGCTACACTGATCCAGCACATGACACAGCTTAATTTTTTGCTCTTGTCCGTGCCGAAGCAGGATCCTGGTAAACCGCCGCGCCGTATCGGTTTTGAGCTGCCCACTGAAGATTGAGTTGGTCTATCGCAATCGCTACTGATACCAATTTTTGTACAAGATTTGCCATTTCCTCAGTTGGTGTTACCGAATGATTCAGCACTGCCATGGCGTGGCTCAAGCATTGATTTCCGATCTTTAACCAAAGATCATCTTGCAACATTTTCTTAGCCCCCTTCCTGCTTTCTGGTAAACCTGTGGTTTGCTATGGGTTAATCATAAATTTCTTTCAACGAAAGGACATAAAAATGACGAGGTTGTTTTATGAAAAGATGCTGACAGATAGATTTCCCAACTTACAATGGGTACGGGTATGCACTTCCGCCCCTTATACTGTTACGGTATACGCCTGTGATGCCAACCTGGATTTGGATGAAAGCACAATCTCTCAGATACAGCGTTTTTTGTCAGAGATGGGCATGGCCTCATGTATTCACAAGGTTAAGCATTACTTCGAGCTGCAAAACGATGAGGTTTTTCCCATCGGGCAAATTCCTGATCGCGTTAAAAGTGTGGCGCTGAAAGGGGCAGTAAGCTACACTGGGATACAAGCTGCCTTGAATGCTGCATTCCCTCCCATTGACCCGGAACGAATTGAAGTTGATAAAAGCGTCGTTACTTTTCACTTGCGAAAAGAAGAATATTGGACGCCTTACCAGAGAAGGTTTGCGGAATTGATGCTTACTGAGATTTTACCAGTAGGTTCAACCGCAAAAGTGGATACCGGCGTTTCAACGTCCTGAATCAATAGTAGAGACCGTCACCTCTTGCCCAATCGGGATCTGGGATGTGCAGGCATCTAAATACCGCTTACGCACGAGTTTTGGATCACGTCCCTCACAAACCATCAAAGTAATATGTACGCATCCTGGAGATGTCTGGATGACCTTTTTCTCTACGCCCGGGATTTCGATAGACTGAAAGAACATTCTGCTTCCGGCTGCTGAAACCACATATCCCCCCCCCTTCCTACTTGCCGGTAAACCTGTGGTTTGCTACGGGTTAATCATAAATCCGCAAATGCGGATTGTCAATATCGAATCCGCAATATCATTTCCATTCTACAAAACTCACAATTCTTTTGATAATGAGGAGTCGCCTATGGATAGAGATATTTTTGTTCAAAATGTCAAATCGCTGTGTTTTGCAAGAACAGAATTGCCAACTATCGCTTGTAAAAAAGCCGGCGTTGGCGGCAGTTTCATTTCCGATGTAAATCGGGGGAGAACCCCTTCTATCGAAAAAGTCCAACGCTTGGCTGACTACTTTGGTGTAACAACGAGTCAACTGTTGGGAGAAGATCCGTTGCCTGACGGTATCCTAAACCGTGAAAAGCGAGAAAGATCAAAATCGCTACCACTTGTGCCGACACTGGAGTCAAAAATAGAAACACACTCCGGCGTCCGCATCCCCGTCCTAGGTACCATCCCTGCTGGCATCCCCCTGGACGCCATAGAGGATATCCTGGACTGGGAGGAGATCCCGGCAGCCTGGGCCACCGGCGACCGCCAGTATTTTGGCCTGCGTGTCAGGGGAGACAGTATGTACCCCCGCTATCTGGACGGGGATACCGTGATCCTGCAAAAAGAAACGACCTGCGAGAGCGGTGATGACTGCGCCGTTTTGGTCAACGGCTCAGAAGCCACTCTTAAGCAGGTCATGATCAAAGGGGACGGCAGCCTGGAGCTGCGCCCCACCAATCCAGCTTATCCTCCGCGCACCTACTCCCCCGCTGAGATCGAGTCCATCCCGGTCCAGATCATCGGCGTGGTGGTAGAGTTGCGGCGGAAGATAAAATAAAGGAGGGTTTTATTTGTTTTGTTCTTACTGTGGTGAAAAGTTACCAGATACCGCTCTATTTTGTCATAAATGTGGTGCCAAAATTGGAAGCGCCCCTACCATAGCAAGTAAAGTAAAACTGATACTAGACAGAGCCAGCCAAGTTTATCTGGTAAACCCGCCAATTAAAGCTATTGTAAATGGAACTATTTATGTATCTATTGAAAATGGACACACAGAAACTGTTGAATTAGATCCTGGTCCCTGTGTAGTTGAACTATCCGGAAGTTTTCGAAAGGCAAAGCTAGAATTTGACATTCAGAAAGATACTGTGGTAGAGATTGGCTTTAATCGCATAACAGGAAAACTGACTGCCTCAATAAAGTAAAGTATTATCACCGTGAATCATACGACAAGCAATATAAAATATGCCCTTTTAGGATACATATAGAGAGAACGGAGGAAGCAAAATGGACTTTATTGATCAACTAAAGCAGTTCTCTAAACGCGTAGAGAGTATGAAGGATTCCATCAACACGGAGGAAGCCACAAAGACAGCTATCATCATGCCCTTTTTCTCTATGCTTGGATATGATGTTTTTAACCCGCAGGAATTTGTGCCAGAGTTTACCGCAGATGTAGGCATCAAAAAGGGCGAAAAGGTGGATTATGCCATCATCAAAGATGGGAATCCTGTGATTCTTGTAGAGTGCAAATCTATTTCTGAGAACCTGGACCGGCACGACTCCCAGTTGTTCCGTTACTTCGGAACCACCACGGCAAAGTTCGCCATTCTCACTAACGGCGTAATCTATCGCTTCTATACCGACTTGGACAACCCCAATAAAATGGATGACGATCCCTTCCTCTCCATCAATATCTTTGACATCAGAGAAAATCAGGTACCAGAGCTGAAGAAGTTCTGCAAATCGGTTTTTGACGTGGACTCCATCTTTAGTACGGCCTCCGAGTTAAAATATGTCCATGAGTTTAAGGCTATTTTCACTGCTCAACTCAGCAGCCCGTCCGACGATCTGATCCGCTTTTTCCTGCAGGACTGTTACTCGGCGCCCAAAACGCAAAACGTGCTAGAAAAATTCCGGCCCATTCTGAAAAAGGCTCTGAACGATCTGATCAGCGAGATGATGAATGACAAGATTAAAACGGCCTTGGGCGGTAGTGGCGGCAATGTCTCCATCAATGACACCAAGCCGGTCGATGACACGTCCGCTCCCCCGGATGAGGAACCCGCCCCGGAGAAAAGGGAATCTAATATCGTGACCACCGAGGAGGAGCTGGAGGCATTTTTCATCATCAAGAATCTGCTCTCCGACCTGGTCAGCATCCATGATATTACTTACAAGGATACTGAGTCGTACATCAATATTCTTTATAAGGCCAACACCAGAAAGTGGATCTGCCGTTTGCGGCTGACGGATAGTCAGAAAATGCTGATTATCCCCGATGAGAACAAAAAGGAAATGAAATATTCCCTGACAGATATTTATGACCTGAGAGATTACCACGACCAACTGGCTGAGGTGCTTCAGCGTTATCTTTAAGCAAAAAGAGCCGGGGCTCATGCCCCGGCCTCTTAAAACGCCAAGAATCGAACATTTGTATTGTTCGGGTTCCTTAGTTGCAAAAAAGCCCCAACTTATCAGCTTAGGATTTTAATGTAAGTACTTCAACAGCTGGATCAGGTGTGTACCGCTCATTTCAGTACGCTCATCCTTATCCAGCTTTCGCTTTCCAAATTCCACATACCCATTGTCACTATAGAATGACCTCAGACGATCAACGTCTTCGCACTCCAGGTATACCACCTTGCCTCCGATGATTCTTTGAGCAAGCCGAATCTGATCTTCAGCCATTTTCAACAGCTCGTCACCAGTAATCAGTTTATTATAGTCGTTGGTGTAATTCTTACCGAGTTGAGCAACCAGCGGAGCCATAATTACCAAATCATTTTTAGCCGCACTTGGCATTGCAAATTTTCTTAAGCGTCTACCAAGTGTGCCGGAAACAGAGTGCTTATTCACTACAATATACTTGTTGGCAATCGTAAAATATCCGCAAATGACATTTTCCTTCCGGTAAGACGCATATACCAAAAAGGTCTGAGAAATCCCCTGCTTCGCGAAATCGATTGCAGATCTCTTTGTCAGAAATCGCTCAACATCCCCGTTCTTTGGACACGAAAAGGAGGAGAGGATCTCCCGACAGAAATCCTCTCCCTTTTCTTCTATGATGTCGCTGAGGGACAGTATCGAATAACCTGCCATCATTTATCTCCAAAAAAATCTTTGATTTTATCCTTCTGGATAGTCTGGCACGTTCTGGATATTCGGACCTCTTTGCTCTTTTTTCCCTTTGCGTGCTCAAGTGCTGTAGCAAAACCGCGGCATAGCGACTTGTCCCGGAAGCGGACATCTTTCAGGATGCTCTTTGTAGCCATAACCGCACCTCCTTTACTATGCTACGCTTATATTATAGCAGCAGAATAGCCAAAAAAACACTGGGAAATTCTACGAAGTTCTTGTTAGCTTATTGTTGACTTTTTTAATCACACTATTTCAATGATGGCATTTGACGCTGTCCCTCACTTATGGTGTAACATTACTAAAAGTTGCACATTGAGATACACCCAAGTTCAAAATCTTTTAAAGACGCCAAATATAGACCATTGATATTAAGATAAGGAGGACGCCTCATGTCCAAGGACAAAATGATGGTATTCGGCTACGCCAGAGTCTCCACCGAGAACCAGCTGGAGAACTACTCCATCGAGGAGCAGACCGCCCGGCTGGAGTCCTATTGTGCCGCCAAGGGCTGGGTGCTGCTGCACACCTATATAGACGGGGGATACTCCGGCGGGAACACGGACCGGCCTGCCCTCCAAACCATGCTGGCGCAGATCCGGGAGACCCATGTGGACGCTGTGGTGGTCTACAAGCTGGACCGGCTCAGCCGCTCCCAGAAGGATACCCTCACCCTCATCGAGGACGAGCTGCTGGCCCACGGCACTGATTTTGTCTCCATCAATGAGAACTTCGACACCTCTACACCCTTCGGCCGGGCCATGATCGGAATACTGTCCGTCTTTGCCCAGTTGGAGAAGGACCAAATTACCGAGCGCTTTACCATGGGCCGGATCGGCCGGGGCAAGGCCGGTTACTTCCACGGCGGCGGCAACGCACCCACCGGCTATACCTATGCCGACGGTGTCCTTACCGTCAATGAGTACGAGGCCATGCAGGTCCGTGAGGCTTTTGATCTGTTCCTGGCCGGGAAGTCCATCAACGCGATCTGGCACATTTTATCCACAAAATACACCACAAAGTGGACAGCGGCAAAGGTCCGAAACGTGCTGAAAAACAGCCTCTATATCGGGAAGGTCCATTTCATGGGGCAAGAGTATGATGGAATACATCAGCCTATTGTGGAGGAGCGTGTCTTTACCGCCGCCAACCAACTGCTCAACAGCCTGTCCCGTGAGGCAGCAAAAACAACATCCCAACGCAACCCTTTCCGGGCAGGTTATCTGCTCTCAGGCCTGCTGTACTGCAGCCGCTGCGGAGCCCGGTACTCAGCCAACCATGGATACTACAGATGCTATTCCAGAGCCAAAAGCAGCCCCAAATTTGTCCGTGACCCGGACTGCAAGAATGACAACTGGGAGATCGGTACATTGGATCACCTGGTATGTCAACAGGTGGATGCGATGGTGTCCAGCTCCACTGCCGTAGACCATGCGATCATGGCTGCCGACGCCGCCAAGACAGTGCGTGTTGACAAGGATAAGCTGCGCCGCACCTGTGCGGAGCTGGAGCGGCAGATCGAGCGTCTGATCGAGCTGTATCAGGTCGGCTCCATTCCCATGGCATCTATCACCCAGCGGGTCAACGATCTGTCGGCACAAAAGGCTGCGCTGGAATCGCAGCTTAACGCTCCGGATGAGGTGCCCGCCAAAGATCTGTTTCTTGCTGCCGTAGAGGACTACCGGCAGGGCTTTGCCGGTGGGGACACAGACCGCAAACGTGCGCTTCTGGCCGGTCTTCTGGAGCGAGTAACCATTGACGGCCAGTCAATTCAGCTCCATTGGAGGCTGTAAATAGCAATTTGCAAAATTATATATACTACTCATATAGTGTATATAAATCTGTACACAAGGGTTTAGCCCTTCTCCATCTGACACAGGTCAAATCCCCGGGAGTTTTGTTTTTCAATCACTTTCGGGGATTTTTCTTTCTATCTATTCAGGTAATAGAAGTCAGTTATTCACATTTTTGTGGTGTAACCAGACCAGCCGTACAGCTGGCTATTCATTTTTATTTGCAAAATATAGAAAAAAGTATAAAATTATGGTGTAGTGTAAAATAGGGAGGGATCGTCAATGACCTTTCAAGATTTAATGGGATCTAACCGTACAGGCAACAATGAGACCTTAAAACGACTTTATAGTAATAACCAGAGAAATTTTGATGAACTCTTAGAACAACTAAAAAGGAACACCGTTGTACCGCTGTTTGGGGCCGGATTTTCTGCTAAAGCCTATCCAGGATGGGCTACGCTGTTAAAAAAGCTAGCAAAACCGTTTCCCGACTGTGCCATGTCTTTAGAAAGCTATTTAACAGATGGGAGATTTGAGGAAGCTGCCTCTCTACTCTGTGAAGAAATGGGAGAGTTTGACTTCTTGGAAGAGTTATATCACACATTTGGGCCCCACACATTATCAAATGCCTTGAGCCAAATCTCAAAGGAACGCAAGGCCATTCCTCACATCTTTACCGGGCCACTCATGACAACAAATGTCGAACAGGTGATTGAGGAACTCTATAACCGCAAGCTGCCTGTTCTCTGTCCTCACACCGATTATCATCATCCTCAAGCAGAGCGGGCATTGCAAAGCTCCGCTCCCATCCTCTATAAGCTCCACGGTGACATTGAGGACCGGGAACATATAGTATTTACGAAATCGCAGTATGACACGGTCTATGGTAGTTCCACTGGCGACAGTACGCTGGTTCAAACTCTGAAGCAGATTTTTTCTGCCAAGACAGTACTGTTCCTAGGATGTTCCCTGGAAAGCGACCGGGTACTGGAGGTTCTGGATCGTTGCTGTGGAAGCCATGTTTATTACGCACTGGCGGAACTACCGGAGGAGACCCAAAATGATTCCGATCCATTTGCACCTAATTTGCTGAACGAAGACGGCACAGAAAAGGAAACCTATAAACATCGAAGACAGTTTATGTCCAAGCATCATATCAAATGTATCTGGTATCCCCACCATAAATTTGAATCTTTGGATGTTTTCCTTCAGGAACTGCAGAATCAGTGCGGGACTCCGTCACCAAAACCTCCATCTAACATCCCGGCTGCCCGGCGGGACATTCTTGGCCGGGATGAGATCATTGCCGATGTATACCAGCACTGTATGACGGGTCATTGCCCTGTCTTTGTTACCGGCACCGGCGGGATCGGTAAAACAGAGATCTGTCATGTGGTCCTGCGGCGTATGGAACAGGAAGGCAAGTGTATCTTGTATGTCAATGTCACCGATCTACAAGAGCCTGCCGCATTGTGCCATGCCATGGCGCAGGCTGCTGGTGCTGAACCGTTGCCAGATGAGCAGGCAATCAAGCTGCCTGTTTACCTAGACTATGTGAAGGAAAAAATCTCAGCCTGTCCACAGGCCATACTATATCTGGATAACTGGGAAGATCTCTGGTGTGCCACAAAAGAACAGGATAGCCAACGCCTGCAGATGCTGGAATGGATGGGGGAGCTGTGCAACAGCGGCGTGCCTGTACTCTTGTCCAGCCGGGTCATTCCAGAAGAATACGATGTGACAATCAAAATCTGTTCTGTGCCCACCCTGGATCGAAAATCCGGTATAGACAGAGCTCTCTTTCAGCAGGTATACGAGGCCAAACAAGGGCACCTTCCACTGGAGGGCGACTTCTATGAAACGCTGTTGGACCAGTTGGATGGACATCCCTTGACCATTGTCCTGACTGCAACCCAGGCCGCAGGCGCTGCCAGCTGGGACAGTGTCCTTGCTCGCTGGACTCAGGCGGCGCAGAAAACTTCCAATTCCCGGCACAACCGTCTGGATACGGCCCTTCAGATGTCGTGGGACGGAGTGTCTGAGTCTCCTGGCTGCCTCATGGTATGGGGTCTGATTGCATTAAGCCGAGGTGATCTGGCCTATTCCCAGCTGATGGAACTATCCGAAGATGAATCAGAACAGCAGCAGTGGGAGGCTAGTGTCCGGCTACTCCGTAATGCCAGCCTATTGGATTGGTCGGAGGATGGGACGGCGTTGCAAATGCTTCAGCCCATCAAAGAAGCGTTCTTTTTGTTGGCAGACAAGCAAGAAGGGCTTCCTTGTTTTAAACGATGGGAGCATTTCTTTCTTCCTGTACTAGCGCAGGCAAATGATTTTAACTCTCCCAATCGCCAAGCCGCTCATGTCAAGATAATGGAACAACTGCCGCAGATTCTTTACCTGCTTGAACATATGTTAGCGAATTCTTGGCGGGATTCTTTTGTGGTACATATCATTGCGCTGGCAAAAAACATATTGAATTATTTTCAATATGATGCACTACAAAGCCTTTTGGTCTGCGAGCGGCTAGAAAATATGTTGCACGGTAGTTGCCATCAAATACTGTTAGCTCAGATTACAGAACGTATGGGTGATCTCTCCAGCCGTCTGGGAAAAACCGACAAGGCCGAGGACCTGTATCAGCAGGCAGAAATTCTCTATCGTCAGGAACGTGACAACCTGGGT
>ERZ1090881.132-NODE-132-length-38062-cov-22.562212_pt1 | contig 38062 bp, 63 predicted proteins | sample MGYA00478470_ERZ1090881 | MGnify/ENA primary metagenome ERZ1090881 (study PRJEB33644, sample SAMEA5815736) | chicken gut metagenome | biome: Chicken; feature: Gastrointestinal Tract; material: Caecum | place: Ireland | collected 2019-01-01 | study: A study of the...
GAGATGAGCGCTAGTCTCGTGGGCTCGGAGATGTGTATAAGAGACAGGTTTAATTCTAATTAGTTTCAGGCTCTTTAAATAAGTTTAAACTATTAGTGTAAAGTAAGGGGATTGATTGGACTGTGTTAATGTTCCACAGGATAAACAAAAACGATTTTAAAAGCAATTAAACCCCGTTTTTTTAAAATAGAAAAGGAGCAAAAACTATGGGATTACAAACAAAGGCACAGGCACAAGCTGAAATAAGAAAAGCTACACAAGTAGAGGCTAACAAAATCTACAAAAAGATTAAAGCTATCAAGTCTATTATGGCACAAATTAGCGAGTTAAAAGACCCTAAGTTATACTATGCAAACAATGTGCTACAGTCAAGGCTCGAATTGTATTATGAGGATTTGACAATGCTTGAGATGTTGGACAACGCAGAGGCGGTGTAAAATGTCAATCGATAGATTTTTCTTTGGTGATATTGAGGTCTATGGCTCTAGTAAGCCGATTACCCTTGAGTTAACAAAAACCCAGATAAAACAACAAAACAAACTACTGGTTGACTTGTTTGAAGAGTTCGATATAGACCCCTTTGACTTTAATATTGACTATGAAAATGGGAGTATAACTTTATATTTTGACAACACACCAGAAAACTTATCAAACATAAAGTTTATGAAGTTCTTATTTGACAAAACAATCAAGAGCATGAAAACATTAGAAAAAAGTTTAATAAAACCTACTAATAAGGAGTAAAATATGAATATAGAAGTAGGCTTGACAAAATGTTTCTTTTGTGGTAAAGATAAAGATATAATCATGAACACAAGACTTACAAAACAGGCAGCGGACGAGATTAAAAAAATAAATGGTAAGGTTATTGATACCGAACCATGTAACGAATGCAAAGAGTTAATGAAACAAGGCGTCATGTTGATATCGTGCAAGGACGGTGATATGCATTATAGAACTGGCAAAATGGCGGTAGTTAAAGACGAGGCTATCAGAAGAATGCTTGAAAATGACAAAGATTTACTAAAGCAAGTATTAGAGAAAAGATTTTGTATCATCGAGGATACGGCGTGGAATATGCTAGGTTTACCGAATGGGGGCAATAATGAATAAAGATGAATTGTTAAAACAAAAAGAAGTATTACAAGCTGAGCTTAACAGGCTTGAGGAATTAATAAAGCGAGAAGATGAGCCAGCTTATTATGTGCCTAAAATGGGTGAAGCATATTTTTACATAGATGACGAGGGCGATGTATGTAGTGGTGTTTGGGAAGGTATGAAAACAGACGAATTTAGGCAAGAGTTTGGCAATTGCTACAAAACATACACAGAGGCAAAATACGACAGAGATATACAAAAAGACTCAGTAAAATTACAACGGCTAGCTTTGACCTTAAATAAAGGTGAAAAGATTGATTGGAAAAACATTAAGCAACCTAAATATGGTTTAGTTTATGCCTATTATGTTGAACAAATAAGACAGCAACATTGCTATAATGTTGAAGATAAAAACATGTATTGCTTAAGCAGTGAATACTTGAATGAAGCAATAAAACTTTTTGGCGAAGAGAGATTGAAAGAGATATTAACATATCAAAGATATTAGAAAGGAGCAAACTTGTCCAGAACAGGTAAAACCAAAACCCCTATTAAAGTAACAAGCAAGGCTACAACTTACAAAGTTACAACAAAGATAACAAAAATCAGACCTTGGAATTGTTACGCAAGTGTACTGGGGAAATTTGAAAGTCCTAAATGGGATAAGATTACAATATCCGCTAGGGCTTATTTAAAACTAATGTTTTTTGTAAACTTAGTTGGCGACCATGAAGTTACAGGCTATGGTAAAATTATTAATAACGAAGTTGTTGATTTCTCTTTACCTAAGCAAGTACTTGGTACTTTAAAAGCAGATGTTGACGAACAGGCTATGGCTGAATTTGTTATGAGTAAACCAGTTGATGAGCTTGAGTACTGGGCAGTTGATTTCCATTCCCATAACACAGCTTCAACATCGGCTTCCTCTACTGACAAAAGTAATTATGCCGAACAATATTCTATGAGAGGCAACAAGCAATTTATTGCTTTGATTGTGAACAAAAAGCAAGAGGTATGGTGTAAATGCGTAGTTGGTGGCGATAGATTTGAGGATGTTAAGGTTGAGTATATTAGCCCAACAATTTTAAGCGATAAAGAGAAGTTAGAAATTTATGAAGAGGCTAAGCGAGAAGTTGAGGCTACTTGCACAGAGGTTGAGGAAGTTCGCACACCTACAACAGCAGCCCATTGGTACACCGACGGACTTACTGCTGATGACAGAAATGTTTCAAGACAAACCACATTATTATGCAGTGAGTGCGGGGCTGAGTTAGAATATCCCCTTGAAAAATCTGAGGGGTTATGTTATGATTGTATGGCACAGTACAAAATAATAGGCTATTAATTAAGTAGTCTAGTGTAGTATAAAAGAAAAGGAGAAAACAAAATGAGTGTAAAAAAATTAGCAAAAAACACAGGTATTGAAGTTGAAGAAATTAAGGCAGATGTTGATACCGTTAAAGTTGGTATCTATGCATTGGGTGGGTTGCAAGAAGTCGAAGCACCTAAAGGTATTACTATTGCAGAATTAAAAAGAATTTTAAACTGTAACGATACTTTTGCTGATAAGAAAACTTCAATGCAACTTAACGATGAGTTTGTTATTAACGAAGACACTGAACTCTATCGCGTAGTTGTTAAAGACAACGCAGCTATGTAATTATAGACGGGGGCTTATGCCCCCTATATTTAAGGAGCAAATAATGGAAGAAGAAATACAAGTATATGATTTTAAATCAGAAGAATTTGATGAGCTTATAAAAAAGAACAATGAAGAAAACGAGTACTATTTTTTCTACTTGCCTAGACGAGTTAAACTAACTCATCTAGTAACTGGCGAACAAGCGTTTATAGATAATCTTCCTATGGCTCATCGTGGAATATACCATGGTAATTTTTATATTGTTTGTTGTGGCGAACACAAAGAAGAACTAATTAATATGCACCACGTAAATATACTTAGGTCAGAGTATTATGATAGTATGTACATGAGGCATTTTTGTTTAGGTGATTATAATGGTACAAGTAGAGCAGATTTTATAAAAGATTTAGATAGTTTTAAAACGACTCTAGCATTTCAATTTGAAAAACAAAACCCTAGTAATGGATACTCGCAACCACACAGTACTATGAAATTGTTTGAGCTGGAATATCCCATAAGATATGCAGACAACAGTAGTTTTATTAGTAATGATAAAAATTGTCTAGAATTAATAAGACGATTACATATAACATTGGAAAATCTTAACAGCTTTGACGTAAGAAAAGGCTACTGGTATAAAACTAACTGCGGCAATTATCAATACACTAGCGATAAGGATTACGCAGAAAAAAATCATGAGTCTAAATACTATAAATTAATAACACCAGAGGATATAGAAGAAGCATTTAAAAATATTGAAGTATCTTGCGACGCTTTGTTTATAGGTTGTGGTAGTGCTGGAAGCAATATAGCAACGCAATTAGCTAGAACAAATATAGCCAATGACTACATGCTTGTGGATATGGATAAGGTAGAAAGACATAACCTAAGAAATCAAATATATTTTTGTCATGATATACTGGTGAAAAAATCTGAAGCATTAAAAAGGTATATAGAAAAACTAACTAAAACATCAGTATGTGTAACCAAAGAGTTCCAAAGTATAGAAGCTAATTTAAAAGTTAAGTATCTATTTGATATGTTGGATAGTTTAATACTAAGAAAACAATGTGTAGAAAAGTTCAACTCTGATTATATTATAGACGCACGTTATCACAAACTATCAGCCTCTATATTTATTATAGATAGAAGTAAAGAGGATGAAGTAAAATATTATAATGATAACTTAGACGCCTCTATCAAAAGCAACATAACAGATTATAAGTTTGATGAGGAAGAATTATATGAGGCGTTCGCTCAATATGGTTTGAGAAGAAGGATAAGAAGGATATGTAAAGAGCTAGACAAATGTTATAGCGTACTATGCAAAAGAAAAAAGAAATACTATGACAATCTACCAGTTGAATATAAAGATAAGTTAATACAGTTAATAGATGGGAATAGACAAACTTGTAACAGTCCAAACATTATAGACATATATACTATAACAGCGGGCATAATTGTTAGAGCTTTGGCACAAGTAAGCGACGGTAAAGACAAACCGTTTACTCATCTTGAAATTGATACACAAACTGGCTTGCCTAGATTAATGGTAGTTAAGGAATAGTTATGAGAGTTGAGATAAAGAAATTATCAGAGCATAACAATACTATTAAAAACAAAAAGCAAAATATTAAACCGATATACAAAGAGGTTGTTTATATACAACCAAAGGTTTATAAAGAAACAATAGTAGATTATTTTGTGTAGGTAATTATGAATAAAGATATAGCCAGAGAATATTATATAGATAATCTTCCTATTATGGAATGGACTAAGCAAGCAACATATTGTTACAATCATAAAATAAAAAATCATTTAGGCTGTGATACTTGTCCATATAATATAGAGCTTGAAACAGTAGATGAATGTGCTATGAAGTATGTGATTGTTAAACTATACGAACAACTGGGAAGTCCAGTACCACATAAAGCAAATAAAGATTACAGATTAAAGGACGGATTAAAGAAGTGTAAGAGATGTGGTAAGGTTAAAAGTAAAGAAGAGTTCTTCAAATATAATAGGAGTAAGGACGGATTATATGCAATGTGTAAAGAATGTTACAGTATCCATAGGAAAAAATATCGCTAGTATAATACAATACATTATTAATATTGTTATATTCTTTGGGCTTATAGTTATAACAATGCCATTAACGTATTGTTTGTTTGTACTTATAATGGTTTTATTATATAATAGATAGGAGTTATTATGTTTGAATTTATTTGTGAGGTTTGTGGTAAGAAATGCACATCGCAAACAGACCCATCGACTTGGAAACAAGGAAAGATTTGTTGGGATTGCAGAAAAAATAAAACTGCACAAGCAAAAACATCTGCTACGCAAAGCACTGGTAACGGTTATAGCAAAGCAGTAAATATAAACAGCTATAGAAAACCTACAACTGAATTTGATTTGTCAAGTTATATCGACGAACTGCTCACAGTTTACCAAACCCTTAAAGAGAAAGCCTTTGAGGCTGGATTAGATATTCCAGAAACAAACTTATGTCAATGGACTACAAGTATATTGATACAAAAAGATAAGAGATAGATATGAATAAGTTAAAGTTAGAAGTTCTTACTTTTAAATACTTACTTAAGAATATTGTATACGCTATATATGATTTGAATTACAAAGTTGATTTGCTCCTTAAACGGGAAAAGGTTGAGCCTGATACTAAAGAGTTGAAGGCTCTCCCAATTCCTACTACAAAACAGGATGATATATACTTTGATATGTTTCAATTAACAAAGCTACAATATGATAAGCTAATAAATGATTATGGGCTTGACTTAACCACAAAATGTTGTGTTGCCCTTGATGATTTTATAAGGGATAAAGGATATGTCCCATACGGTACACCTATCAAAGCTATCCGTAAAGTAATAGCCCTGAACTTAATTAAAGAAAAGTTTGAAACTAAAACTTACAAAGAAGATATAGATGTATATGAGGATATAAAGTATGAGGATATATCTAATATAGATGAGGCTAAAAAATATATATTATCTATACCTTCTTACAAAAGAAATATAACTAAAGAGGTTATAGATTTAATAGATAGATTTGATATACAAGATTTAAACTTATAGATAGGAGTTATATGGAATTAAATAAATATGGCGAAGTCATTGGAGCAGAAGTCGGAGTATGCCCTTATTGTGGTGGCACAGACTTAGACTACGGAGCATTTGAATTTTTTGGCAGCGATATGGGATGCTATCCTGTAACCTGTGATGACTGTCATGCTAGTTTTGATGAGACTTATGAAATGAATTTTTATTCACAGGATAATGTAGATATATCAAAATGTAATACATAAGGAGATGTAACAATGGATGTATTAGCAAATTACAATACATTGCTTGAAGTGGGTCGAGTACCTTTAACATTAAAAGCATTAAAACAACTCATAGATATTGTAGAAGACTGTAAAAAAGAAGTACGACAAGTTTTAGATACCAATAAGTCAGAAACAGATAAAAAAGAAATTCTAAATCTAATTTATGATAGACTAAGACATATATCTGCTTATGCTGAATTCAACTGGGTAGATGAAGATACACTAGATGTAATGTATCTTGATAAAGATGTAGAAGTAGGTGATATAGACGAAGTAATTATTACTATAAGTTCATTTAATTTATTTAAGAATAATGGTGGCACTGGAATATCTTACGTTATAGAGTTTGGAATACACGGTGAAGACTACCCAATAAGTTACACTCTAACTGATATTAAATCAACTTATGATTATTATAATGAACGCTTGCAAAAGGAGTGTAGTATAATATAAGAGTAACAGATAAATAAGGAGACACTATGACAGTAAGACAGCTAATAGAAATGTTACAAACGATACAAAATAAAGATAAGCTTGTGTACTATTACGATGAGGGTACAGATGTAAGTGGCCTTATAACTGGTATTGAACATGGGATGACTACGCTTTTTCTTACGACAAGACCAGAGGAAGACTAATGAATATAGTAATGATTAGTGGCAGGGTTGAAAGGATAGATACACATGATAGCCATACGGTTGTAGTGGTCAGGGTTATGGGAGCCAATGGTAATTCATATGCTGTAAGATGTTACGCTAGGGGTGGGGTAGAAAACTATATCCACTCTGAAATATATAACGGGCAAGATGTTATAGTTTATGGTAGCCTTAGCGGTAAGACAATTAAGACAGACAACGGCTTCTCATATTATTGCAATGTTAATATACACAACATAGCTATATTAAACCAGTTAGAGTACGGGAGTTATAAGGTATGAGACTAACGTCTAAAGAAATGTTGATAGCCCATATAAATACTCTATCCGAGCAAGACTGTGCCAATATATATTTAATACTAACCGATAAGCAGAGGGGGGAAGATTATGTGTGGCTTAATGATAGCGGTGATATTGTCGATGATGGTGATGGCGATAACTCTGGACTTATAAAACTTACTCCTACTCAAATGGGTAGGTTAATCCATAGGTTCGGAGTTGACAAGTTTAAGGCTTGTGTTAAAATATTAATAGCTAACAATATAAAGAACAACTTCTTACCAGAGTATAGTTCTTATAGAGCTATGGTTGGTTGGGTAGAAAAAGAATACAACAGGCTAAATAGATGGGGGGAACTTAATTGTTTAGGTTATACCGAGTCTGTTCCCCCGTTTTCTTTAGTTGATACGAAAGAGCAAGCAATCAATTGGATTAAACTTGTGCCTACAAAATATAGGTACACAGACCCTTATGTATTTTATTTGAGAAATAAATTTAATATAGAGGAAGGAGTATGATGGAATACTTATTTATTTATTTGTTACAGTTAGCAGATGTTGTTGTTAGATGTATGGGTTTCTTTATTGTAGTGTCTGGCTTATTTGCTTCTCTTATGTTTATCGGAGGAGTATATTGGGCAGACGAGGGCGATAATAAACCATTTAAGATAACTACACTAGCTACAGTTGTATCATTGCTAATGCTTCTGGCATGCAATCTATTCCCTACCAAACAAACTCTTTTGCTAATGGGTGGTACATATTTAGGTAAAAAAGTAATTACTGTGGCGGCTACTGATGAGAAGATTAAGAAGGTAGATACTATAATCAATCTACAACTTGATAAGTATATAAAGGAATTACAAGGAGCAAATTAATATGCTGAAATGGAAGAAATGTTTTAAGTGTTGTTCTAATGGTAATTGTTCAAACCAAGACAATGAAGTTCCTTGTGGTAAAATATTAGAAGACATGTATACAAATAATAACCAAGAAATAGAATATCTAAGGGATAAGGTAAAGCTAGCAGAAGCTCTGTTTAAACTTATATGTTTGTCTAAGAAAATACCAGAACTAATAGATGAAAAAAAAATTATGGATTTGGCTTTGGAATTATTCGGCAAATATGATAAGGAGTGTGTGAACAATGACAGATAAAGAACAAATTATAATTGACGGTGTGGATGTGAGCAGGTGCGTATTTTATCAAATAGAGGCGAACAAATTACATCCAAAGGCACAATATTGTGGCTCTATGAGGAATATTTTTTGTGAAGATGAGCCAAACTGCTACTTCAAGCAACTCGCCCGCAAGACGCAGGAGTGCAAAAAGCTGAATAACAAAATCATTGATATGAACAGCATAATAGAAGATGCAGCGATAAATTTAGGTAATAAAGATTTCACCCTTTATGATTTGCCTTTTGAGATAAAGAAACTAAGTCAGGAATGCGAGGAGCTGAAAGAGAGATTAGATAGAACAGAAGAAGATTTAAAATATCAATGTGTTGATTGTATGAATGTTAAATCCGACCGCTACCGCAAGGCTCTTGAGGGGATTGAGAAAGTTATAAACAATATTTTAAATAGTTGTCTTGGGCGTAACACAGTTAGCTGTAGACCTGCTCATAATGTTTGTGGGGATTTAATAAATATCCTCGACATCATCAACAAAGCAAAGGAAGATAAATAATGGAAATTACAGTTAAGCAATTAAAAGAAGCGTTAAATAAAATAACTAATGACAATGAAAAGATTTATATTGAAGCAGGATTTGGGTGTTCTGATATTCATATATGTTATAAAGTAGCCCAACTCGAAAATGGTAGAGTAATACTATATGGTGATGGACATTGTGCAACTGATGATAGAGACGGAACAGACTTTGATTTTAATATTGAAGAAAATAATCTAATCTAATAACAAAGGACAGTGAGTAATGAGTAAGATATATTTAATACAAAGAAAGTACTATGATTTAGAGGAGTATGAACATAGCGAGGCTATGGACGTAGCGTTCACAAGTTTAAAGGCTGCACAAGATTATATTAATAAACTAGAACATAAAGAAGATTATTTTATAGATGATGATGTAGAGCTTATAGGGGAAGTAGATAATGGATAACATTTTTAAATATGAATGTGAATTAATGAAACAAAACAAATATCTTGAAGAACGTCTTAATTGTACACAGGAAAGTTTAAGACGAGTGTACCAAAGAGAAGCACTATACCAATCTACATTGCAGAATTTAAAAAATGATTTAACAAAGTTCTGTAATCGTATAGATACTTCACCCCATAGTAGTTACCAGCCATATAGAGAAACATATTATGGCGAGAACAAATACAAGAAAGCTATAGAAGAAATGGTCGAAACTCTTGACAAGTTTTCTGGCATGAGTACTTGTTTTAAGTTTAATGAGTTACGCAAAATATTAAATGAGGTTATTGAAGATGAGCATATGGACTAGTATACATGCAACAATAGAAGTAGTAGATATAAGCAAGATAAGTGCTAATGATGTGAAATCTATTGTTCAAGATATAAATGCGTATGCGCCTAAGATTACAGGTGCTGAGGGTAATGCGGATATTTTTTTAGATGTAGAAGAAGAAAGTACATTAGATGAGATACCCCCAAGATATTGTATTACTATTCGGATAGCTGGCGCGCTCAGAGATAGAGACAAGCCACGTGTACTCGAAGAGTTCGAAGGGTTTATAAAATGGTTAGATAATTATGATATAGGTCATATAGACCAAGTTATATGCTGTGTGTATTAACAGAAGAATTTGTGGGAGAAAATAAAATGAATAAATATAATAATAGTATATGTAAGAAGTTTAACATACCAGCTAGTAAAAATTTATTTGCTACTTGGTTTGGGTTCCTAGTTAAGGTAGAGAGTTACTACCCTAACTTGTGTGATGGGCGTAACCTAAAGAAATTAATAAAGCTTATTAACAAACATAAAGTAACCCATAAGCTTGAATATAATGGTGATACAAACTTCTTCTTTATTAAGTTATACAAAATGAGATTATCTAAAAAAGTATTAGACGCAGTAAGAGAAGAGGCGCCTAATGTTAAATGGAGGTATTAATGATATACTCTGTATATGGATATGGAAAGTTAAAGACAGAGGCGTCTATAGGTTTAGCCATAAGAGCCGTAGCGAATAAACATAAAGTATTATATGCCCAGTTTCTAAAGGGTGGAAAGTCTAGTGAGACAAAAGTTCTTAGAGAGCTGGGCGTTACTTGTGTTTGTACAAATCAATTAGGGTTTAATCACACCGAAGCAACAGAGAATAACTGTAAGATACTTCTCAATTCTATAATTACTCATATATGTAGCTCTCCAGTACAGGAAGATTTAGAAGAGTATGACCTAATAGTTTTAGACGAACTACTTGTGGCTTATGACTTAGGATATATCCCTATTAGTTATATAAGAGATTTGATATACGAAGCTAAGAACCATAACGTGGATATTTGTATGACAGGTAGAGTAAATTCTAAGACCAAACGTAACGATATAGAGTTGTTAAGTGATATAGTAACAAACGCTTATGCCGTCAAACATTGGTACAATAAGTTATGTAAGGCTTGTAATTGCGAATACCAATACCATTACGAGTATTGTCCTAGCTGTGGTAGTAAATTAGAAAAGAGTAATCCTCCAAAGAAAGGAAGAGATTTTTAGATGTGTGGATATGATGACTGGTTATTTGGGCAAGCTGACTTATACAATGCTGGTTGTGGTCAACAAATATTTATAGGCAAGGACGAGGACGGTGTAAACCAGTATGTTAGCCAGTGTGAAGTATGCGACAATGTAGAATGCGAGAATAATCCTAGATATGTCAATTGGTTGGAGGAGGGCACATCGTCTTGGGAAGGTCTGTGATGTTTAAATCTCCGCTGTCTGTTACAGTTGGAAAAAGAAAATATATATTAAATCTAAACAACTATAGGAACTGGCATTATAGAGTGAGTAACTTTATAAAGATAGCATATAAAAAGATAATGAGAGAGCAAATAATAAAAGTACGCAAGGCTTTTAATAAAGTATATATGAGCTACACAGTGTACAGAGATAGCAATAGAAAATTTGACATAGGCAATGTGTGTTCAATCCATGAGAAGTTTTTTGAAGACGCTTGTGTAGAGTATGGGTTAATACCAGATGATAAAGCTTCTGTTATACAAGCAGTCCACTATTATAACGGCGGGGTTGACAAAGAGAACCCTTGTGTTATGATAGAAATAAAGGAGGTAGAATAGAATGGTAGATATAGCTAAGTGTAATGGATATGGTTGTAATAAAAAAGGCAACTGCTTTAGATACCTAGCTACTCCTAGCGAATGGCAAGCATACGCAGACTTCAAGCAAGAGGAAGATGGTTATTGTATAGGGTACTGGGAAGTTAATAGCGTTAGCCATCTGGGACAGTTACAAGATGAATGGGAGGATTAATGATAGGCAAAAAAATTAAGATGGACTTAGCGGACATTATAGCTATACAGAGCTTACTTAGTAGTTATATAAAACTTATGGAAATGACAGAAGAACATGACCCGTTTATGAAGAATATGAAAGACTCACAAATATTCTGTTGTGATTATTTAATAAATAAAATAGAAGGTAAACTGGAGAAATTAAAATGAACAAAGCAATAATCGATATAGAGAGTTTTATATACAGAAGTTGTGCAGCTACAAACGTACTAGTAGAAAAGGCTAATGGTATCTACATACAAGGATATAAACTAAGTAATGCCATAGACTATATAGAAGAAACCATAAACGATATATGTGGTGTTACTGGATGTGATGATGTGTTATTGGCATTTGGTTCTACTAGGAACTATAGAAAGATTTTAAACCCAGAGTATAAGGCAAATAGAAAAGACTCTGCAAAACATCCTATGTTGGGTAAAGTAGTATCCACAGTGGCAGAAAAATTTAACTCTACTTATATTGACTGGCTTGAAGCAGACGATGTATGTAGGATTGTCTATACATCTAACCCGTTTGATTACACAGTAGTCTCCATAGATAAAGATTTAAAATCTTTTCCTTGCAAGTTGTACAATCCTAATGAACCAGACAAAGGCGTACAAGAAATAACAACTAAGGAAGCTGCTAGAAACTTTGCTAGACAGGTGCTGGGTGGAGATAAGGCTGATGGCTACTCTGGGCTAAAAGGATATGGTGAAGTAAAAATAGAAAAGTTACTAGACTCCATGCCCGATTACAATATAGACACAATCAAAGATACATTTATAAATAGTGGTGGGGAGTTATTAGATTTTATAAACAACTATAATATGGCTAAGATACTTTCTAGAGATGAGTACTATGAGGGAAAGGGATTAAAACTATACAATACATATTTTGATTTTGATAAAGGAGTTCAAGTTGAAAGATTATAGAGATAAGCTTTATGAGCTTGGGATAACAGCTACTAGGAGCGGTAAATATTTTTGTCCTAGATGTAGAGAGGAAAGAAAAAATAAAAATGATAAAAGTCTTTCGGTACAATACCAATTCGATAGGGTATTATACAAATGTCATCATTGTGGATTTGAAGGTGTGGTATTTATGGATAGCTATAACTATACCAAGACCGAACCTTCGAAAGTATATACCAAACCTGCTCCTCCTGTTGAGAGAGATAATAAAGAAATCCTCTATAGCTATTTTGAAAAAAGAGGGATACCAAAAGAAATCGTTGATTTTTATAAGGTGGGAGTGAACGATAACAAAGAAATACTTTTAAAGTATTATAAGAATGGTGAGCTTGTAAATATCAAATACAGAACAAACCTAGGAGACGGGAAGAAAACATTTAGGTCTGAAAAGAATGCAGAGCCAGTACCTTATGGCATGGACCAAATAGACCAAAGAGATGTGTTGACTTTTGTAGAAGGCGAGATAGATGTGTTGAGCTTGGCTACTATCGGCATACAGTCTATAAGCGTACCTAATGGCGCAAGTGAAAAGAATTTAACTTGGTTTGAAAACAACTATGATTGGATTAATTCTTTTAATGAATATGTCATAATGGTTGATAATGATGAAGCTGGCAAGAAGATGGAAGCTACGTTGCTTGAACGCCTAGACAAAGCTAGAACAAAAGTTGCAAAGTTCAACCAAGACAAAGACGACGCCAATACAGTACTAGTAAGAGACAAGCAAGAGCTAGCAAATGTATGGGCTAATGCAGAGTATGTAGATATAGCTGGGTTCACTAGCTTCGGTGCTAAAGAAGATGATATTAAGGCTTACTTTAATAACGGATATAAAGCTGGTGCCTCAACTGGATGGAACAATGTTGATAGGATATTCACAATAAAAAAGGGATATCTTATGATAGTAACGGGGTACCCTACTAGGGGCAAGAGTTACTTCTGTGATAACCTTATATTTAATCTATCCAAGAAATATGGTTGGAGACATCTTGTATGTAGTTTTGAGAATACATTAGAGAACCATTTTGCTAGGTTTGCTTCGTTCTATACTGGAAAGAAGTTCAATAAGTTTGAGATGAGTGAGGAGGAATTAGATGAAGCTTTGAAATTTTTTAATGATAAGATTTATAGAGTAGAGCTTAATAGGATGTGGGATATAGATAGTTTGATTGAGCAATTAGAATATGCTAAACATAGATTTAATATAGACACATTTACTATAGACCCATATAACAGATTGGCAAACCCGTCTACCGAACGTGAGGATAAGTATATTGGACAGATGTTAGCTAAACTTACTATGGCTGCTAAGAAGTTAGATGTGTTGATTATCTTTATTGCCCATCCTAAGAAACCACAAGTTGGTGAGAAGGTGCCTGATATGTACGCTATATCTGGGTCGAGCGACTGGTATAATATGGCTGACTATGGGATAGTTATTCATAGAGATAGAAAACCAGATGGCACATTAGAGAACAGTGTAAGAGTTATCGTACATAAGGTTAAAGACTTTCAACTTGGTAATCCCGCTGGTGGTGAAGTTAATTTGTTATTCAATACTAGAAACTTTTTATTGGAGGATAATTAATGTGGAATAAAAACTGTGAGGCTATGATGACGCTCATAATTTCAATTGTATTTGGTATAGCTTTAATTATTGCTGGCATGATGATGGGTGCTATGAGTATGTTTACTAACTTTAAGGGAAACGCTTGTTACAACAGCTATGATGACAAAGAAGATTACGCTAATTGTGAAGCCCTAAGAATAGAAGATTTTACTAAAAGAATTACAGTTAAAGAATAGAAAGAGAGATAAAATATGTTAGATGAAAATAAAATCAATCCTTTAAATACAAATCAAGTAGGTTGTGTATGGGAAAAGAACGGTAAGAATGGGGTATATTACTCTGGTATTGTTAATGGCTCACAAGTATTTATGTTCCCGTTTAAATCCAGTAGCGATAAAGCTCCTAAGTTTATATTTATAAAACCTAAAAACCAAATGGAGGACGAAACAGAATGTTAGTATCCTGTATATTTTCATTCCTGTTAGGCTTCTTTATTGGTATGCTGTTATCTTAATTTCTCCTTTATTAAAAAACCCCCTTCCTCTTTTGAGGTTGGGGGTGTTTGTTTTTAATATCTATAACTTGCATTAGCCTCTGCGTATAGTCTAGCACGTTCTTCTGGAGATAACATATCCATATATTGTTGTGCCGTATTACTTGGGTTAGGATAATAGTCCATCGGGGTCGTGGCTAATTCGTAAAGCTGACGCTTCGCAGCCTCTATTCCATTTCTAACATAAGGAGTAAACATCTGTCTTATATTAGTTATTGCATTATATAATTGGGGGTATGCCAATTCTTGATTGCTTCTGTCCATCTTATATTCCTTTTATTCTACTATACCAAATTACTTTATTGCGTAGCCAGTTACCCACATTATCTCTACCATAAACTGCTACACAGGGTAGATTGTTAATATCTATTTTATTCTTTGGGTCATGTTCCATATGGGTTGCAACAGTATGTCTATTTATTTGTAGCTTGTACTTCTTACATAAGTCCGCTGCTAGTTTACACATAGCCTCTACTTGTTTGCGGGTAGGCTGGGTAGCCAAGTCCTTTCTACATGCTATAGCAATACCTATACTTCCTGTATTTTTATTTGCTATATGGGCTGCGTAGTTACCGTCCGTACAATCCAGATTATCTTCTGGCTTATGGGTTCCCTCCACTATATTTCCATCACCCTCAACTATAAAATGGTAGGCTTTCTTGTCGGTAGCGTTAGCTTTATACCCACCACCAGTTAAGTCCAATGAAGGACTATTCTTCTAAACTTACTCTTCATTGGTTAATAACCACCCCCTCCAGTTTATACAGTTCTTTTTCTTATATTAATTCTAAGGCTACTAGAATAAGATTTAAGGCTAGGTATATTATTAAATGATTAATCTATCATAAAAATAATTTAACCCGTGTTAAATCAAATCCTAGTGGTCTGTATTTTATTTAGAATGGTATCTGTCTAACTTAGTTAGTATCTGATTATATTTTTCATCTAGGTTATGGAGCAATTCTCTATCCCCATCATCAGCATACTTCTTTAACTCTACCTTCATCTGCAACATCTCAGTACGTAGATTAGCTACGTCTAACTTTGTTGCGAACGTAGCAAAGTACCCAGACTGAACTAGGATAGCAATAACAACTATGGCAATTATTAGGTGGTCTTTAGTAAAAAGCTTATCCAATATTATCACCACCTTCTTTAGGTAACAACTCCTTATAAGCGTTAGGATTTTTCTTGTCTGTTTCATCAAAGAATTTATCCCATTGCTCAGTTGTTATTGTTATTATTAATGCTTCGGATATTTGAATAGGTACGTTAGACAATATAGCAAACAGTGGATGTTTACGATAAAATCCCGCAGCGTTTTTGTAGTTGTTTAAAGCAATTTTAATAGCAACCTCGTTAGATACATCTTCCATAATTTGAAATGTATCTGGGATTTGAGCCAATATATTTTCTATAATAGGTAAGAAATCACTTTCATCTGCTCCAAAGGCTTTAATTGTTGCGTCAAAGAAATCAGAACGTGTCATTGATAATTCTTTAATTCTTTCGGCTTCTTCTTGTGCTTTTTGAGCTTCGTAATCAGGATTTAAAACCAATTCACCATTTTGTACAATGTATTTATTTTCTTTATAATCGTTTGGTAATTCATAGACGTTAGAGTAATATTTTGTTAATGCCTCTTTATTGTTTGCTCTTAATATATTGTCATTTATTATTGTATAATACATTTTAGACTCCTATATATGGGTAAAATACTATGTTTTGAGAGTTGTACAGTGTATTCTCGTATCGAGAACAATATTTTATAACATCATTCTTCTTAACTCTAAAGGTACAAGTTATAGAGTTAAAGTCGGAGTATGCTGTCGTTTTCATAACTTCTACTTCATTTATTTTTACATATGCCGACGCATAACTGTAAGCAGATAAATTTACTGTTATTTCACCATTTGAAGGTATAGTATAAGTCTTTTCAGTTCCTAAACTTGTTTCGCAAACAATTCCATTTTCATAATCAGGTGTTATATTATTCCAAAAAGTCTGTGTAGCGTTATCAAGAGTGATGTTTAATTTGTTACTTACAAAATAACTTATATCATTATATACTGGTTGAGATAGTATTGTAACCTGTTGTTTCTCCTCACCAATCAGTGAGCTTGGGTCTGGAACTAGGTCTACTTTTACTGTGCCACATGGTACATAATCCTTTGTTACCCACATCCCTTCAGTATTTACATTTCCTTCATTATCATAGTATGCCCATTGCTTGTATACATAAGGGAACACAGACATATCTCTCCATACGTCTCCTAGCGCTGGTGTCTGAGGTGGTGTTTTCGATACAGTGTAAGTACCAGTACATAGGTATGTTCCTCCACTTGCGTATAAGAATAGGTATGCTATTGGGTATGCTGCTTGACCTCTAAAATAGTGATTGGTTGGTTCCGTAATAGACACTCTTTCGCCAGAAGCTGTGTTCAAAACTATTGGAGTAGTTTGGGTAGCTATAACAGACACCGTGTCTTTATCAGCATTAACTTTCAACAAGCTCGGTAAACCATTTTCATCTACCATACCACTTAATATGCAACCAGTTAGTCCAGTAGCATAGTTTTCCACTATGTCTATATTAGCTATGCCGTTGTCTACAACACTTGTACCGTTTACAATAACATCAGAAACATTGCCGTCAGTTACCTCAGCCGTAGTTGTCCCAGTAGAGTCTGTAATAGTTATAGTCGATACACCGTTTTCCTTTACAACATTAGCCACAGGAGAAAACCCTTGTGGACCTGTGATATCTATTGGGTCTGGGTTGGGAAGTTCCCCGTTGTTTGTCCAAGATATAACTCCTTCTTGACTAACGGTTGGGGTATAAACTGCACCTGTGTCGCCCTTGACACCCTGTATGCCCTGAGGTCCTTGTGGTCCAATAGGTCCCGTGTCTCCTTTGTCGCCTTTTAACCCTTGTGGTCCTTGAGAGTTTAGCTCTATTACATAACTTGGATTATTTATTTGTATTTCTAATTCACTCATCTTATTCTCCTATTGTGGGCAAACTCTAAATATAGCTGAGTTACAACAGTCAGAAGATATTATATCTGAATTACCATTCCCATTCAAGTAGATTATTAGGTAGTAATCTGTAGCAGGATAGCTCGTGTCCTCTTCTGTGAACCTTATTTGAAATATACCTTGAGATGGATTTGTTATCTGCCCAACTGTATTCATATCGCTATCCGCTGTTATGACTTTGCTTATAATAGGTTCAAACTTTTCATAAGGAGCTTTCTTAACTTCTACTGTTATGTTGTCATAATTTGTTAAATCAAAAGGAACACCTCCTGATGTCAAACTAACACTAATACTAATATTTTCTCCTTGTTTGACACATAGTGTTAAGACTTCTGCCATTTTGTAAATCTCCTTTGGTATTTGTCAATAAAAAATGCCATTACATTTGCTATCAATTTATTTGTTTTACAAGATATTGCTGTATGTTTAAATATATCTGTTGATAATTTTAAGTTATAATCTATAAGCCAAGGACACTCACACACCTTATCATGGAGCATTGACGCTAATAAATATCTAGGGTCTCCTTTCTTTAACAGAAGCCTTACTATAGGAGGGACGGAAGCACCGTCCCAAGTGTAATCTTTACTAAAGAATAGTTTGTATTCTTCTTCTGGTGTTTCTACTGTAACAGTTACAGAATGCCCAACAGCAAAAGGTTTTCTCAATATGTTTTTTACTTCACTCTCTGGAGTATATGGCGTAACCATTCTATAGTGTGGCTTGGGTTCTATATCAGATATTATTTTTAATCCATCTGTATTAACTATTTCAAAAGTCAATTTCCCACCTCGCCTCTACTCTGTAATTATCTTTTCCTCTATAGGTCATATTTAGTTTTAACCTTTTCGATAATGTCAGAAACAATTTCTTTAAGTTTGTCTTTAGCTTTTTTAATAACTTCATCTTTGAAATCCTTCAAGTATTCTAAAACTTTATCCTTTAATTCAGGGATATGAGAAGTAAGTTCTTTTACTTTTCTTTTTAAGAAGCCTTCAATAATTTTATCAGTAATCCATCCAAACATATTTTATACCTCCTATTTTTTAAATTCTTTGTTAATAAACAAATAATCTATATCTTCTTTTGAATACCCAAGAGCAGAGCCTATAGAATTTATCAAAGGATTAAACCTATAATAATTATCAGCATAGTCAAATTCAATCAACGCTTCTTGATTGTCTCCTATCATAGACCTTATCTGTTCTGGTGTTATTCCTTTGTCTCTATATATAGCTAAGAACACTTCCCTTTTTGTTAGGCTCTTTATAGCTAATTCGAGTTCTTTCTTCTCTTCTTCTTTGGCTATATACTCTGGTGTTGTTGATATATCAGTAAACTCTCCGTCTATGATATCCCATTTGTCAGTAGCACAATATTTGCTCCAAGTTTCATCATCTATAGAAGCTATAGGATTTTCTATTTTATAGCTAAAAGCTGTTTTATTACTATCAAAATATATCATAATCTTCTCCAATTAGTAACTAGGTACAAACCATAAATTATGTCCTTGTGTGGATGATACATTTAATCTATAAGTCTGGTCTTTCCATACTGGTAAACTTAATGCTGACCTAACATACGAACCTCCTGTGCTAAAGAAATGATATGAAGCATTATCTACTTGCAGACTAGCTGAAGCACTAGAATACTGACTTGCAGCAGTAGCGATTATAAACCCATTAGAGTCTGCGGTATGTGTTGTGTTTACATCGGCGATTATAGTTCCGTTATAATTAAGCTTCGGGAGATAACTTGCCAATACTAATGTCTGATTAAACTCTCCATTATTATTAACATAATATATATTTCCACTATCTTCTTCTGTTTGCAGTACACCTAACTGCTTGAATAGAGTGTACCCTTCTGGCAAAGGAGGATTATTACTTGAAGTCGATACAAATAAATCAGTCTGTAATCCATCAGCCGTTGCAATGATATATACATAATAAGTTGTGTTCGATGAGCCAGTAGAAAATTCTATGGATTGCTCCTCATTAAACCCTAGTATTTTACTTTGAGTAGAGTCCCATGTTGCTCCAGCCGTACACGTTATATGGGTTTCATCTGCCTTACTTAGTTGTAAGCCAAATACTCCGTATCCAGTTATGTTAATAAGGGTTTGTTTATTCACTGCGTCGCCAGAATTAACTGGGTTGGCTACTGAAAATCTATTATTTGTATTGCCGTTTAAGTCAGCCTTTGTATTTCTTAATGTAGTTATATCCGTTGCATTCTCAAGTATATCGCTAGATAAACTATTAACTTCTGTAACTATAGCCGTAAAGTTATCATTGACTTCTTGGGCTTTAGCTTTTGTACCAGCCTGAAATATATATGGTATAGTAATAGTCATTATTTTCCCCTCTTATTTTGTATATACTTCTTCTTGACTTTCTTGCTAAGTCTTTTTATTTGTGAAGGTTTCATTTTAAATTCTGGATAAGTCTTGACGATAGGTACGCCTAGTTGTCTTCCAACATTCTCTGTCATACCTTCCTTGGGTTGCATATATATATTTCCCTTCTCAAAGGGGTTTATAATATTTGCATATCTAGGATAGTTTGCATTTGAATTTATCAATGGTCTAATTAGATATTCAGATAAACGCTTAGGAGTAAAGGTAGTATTAAGCAATTCATTTAATGCTATGCCTGTCATTTCACTAGGGGTATATTTATGTTCCTTGCCAAGTACAATACCTTTATCATTTATATCATAAAGTCTTCTAGAACTTGCGTCATAGAATGTTCCTTTTGTTCTTAGAGGATTACCCAATATATCTGTCTGGCTAACCAATGTTCTGTATGGGACTTGTAGAAACGGATTTAAGCCTAGCTGCCTTCCTTCTCCTTGACCAAACAACAGTGAAGCTAAATCTCCTACTGCTGCTTGTTGCATAAATGAAGGAGATACTAATTTTAATGGTTCGGTTATATTCCTTGGCTCTCTATATACAACACCGCCAGTATAATCATCTGGTGATAATCTGTATTTCTTTTTAATCCTATCCCATTCTTCACGACCCATCCTCGTAGGCAAATTAACCATAGATTGATACTTGTACGGGTGTTCAGTTATCTGGTTCATAATTATTCTTGCAGACTGTGCTGGGTATTTCCAGAATAAATATACGTTATTCAAGCCTTCATAGAATTTGTTATCGATTAGATAGTTACGTCCTAGATAATCACCTAACTCTTTGTTAGTCTTGCTATATAAATTCCAGAATACTGATGGGTCTTTTCTAGATAACTCCACAACTTCATCTACAGTTTTACCTGTAGACTTAGCATAGTCTTCTGCATGTTTGTAGAAGTTAGCATATCTATCCCATTTCTCTAATAGAGCCTCTGGTCTAGTAAACCAAATACCAAATAATTCATTAACAGCTTCTACCATATCAATTGGCTTTTTATCTTTAGCCGCTCTCTTGAATTTAGATATAGCCATATCCTTGGCTTGTCTTATATTCATTTTATGTAAAGAGCCACCGCTATAACCAGAATATGATGTAAGTTCGTCAAGCTGACTAGGTGCATTTTTAAAAGCTTTAGAGAATGTATTTGTTTTCATATATTCCCTTAAGCCAACACCAGCCATTATATTGTTAGGCAAGTTAGTTAATCTGTTCTCTACTACCCATTTAAGTGATGGTAGTATAGACCTCTTAATAAAACTAACAGCTCTATTTGTCTTTAGACCCTTAACTAAATTAGATAAAGCATATAGATTTTTTTTATTAACTATATAAATATCATCAGGTATTTTCTTTAATGTACCGTTGTATATACCTTCTAATATTTTATTTGTATCATCAGCATTTCTTATTAAGTTATCTACTGTCCTACCACCTCTTGTAGCAGAACCTTTGATAGCGTTATCTAATGAAGACTTACTTAATAAAACAAAATCATCCGATAGACCTTTAGCCTTTATATTCTTTATGGCATTGCCATCTAACTTATAAGCATAGTTATTATAAAGATGGTTCAATCCATCAAGACCTAACTGGCTCTTTCCTAATTGAGAGTCAACATATCTAAATGTTTCTGGAAGTATAGGCGCTAACTCTTTAGGCAATGTTTTACCACCTACACGTACCTGCTCAAAAAGGTTGTGTGCTTTTGAAGCGTCACTTCCAAACCCAGCCGTTGGGTGGAGAGCCTGAGATATATAAGCTAGCTTTCCTTGGTCATATAAGTCAGAACTTTCTTTAGCAACCTTTGCTATAGCTTCTGGCACATTAACACCTTTTGAAATATCGTCTAAATATTTCATAGCCATAGCATGTGTCATATCTGGTAGCACATCATTCATTCTCTGGGCTATTGTATTAGCCCTATGAAATTGTTCATCAAGTAATCCATACTTGATTGCGTCATCTGCTTGACTTCGTACTATCTGCTTAACAAGCTCTGTTCCCTTTTTTGTTACATCATTACCAAGGTTTGTACCAAGCCTAACATTCTTTACAACTTGTTCTGGGTCAAAACCTTTCTTACCGTATAGCAATTGTAGTTGGTCTTGTATTCCTCTTGTTGTTCTCTTCGCTACATTTTGGTCTACTTGTAATGCTGTTAATGCCTCATTAAGTTTTCTCTCTTTAGTTGTCGGAAGTACTGCTCTCCTTATGTTCTCAGCCGTCTTAGATGTTTTTGCAATATTCTTAATAGCCTTGCTATCAGCTAGTGCGTTGTACCCAGCTTTTAATAACTTACTATTTCCTAATGACCAAGCGTCAAGAGTAGCGTCAACTGGGTGCTCCTTTATACCTTGAGCTATACCCCAAGGGCTTACTTGTCCAGTACGTATTTTCTCTATAGAGACATTATATGGACTTAACATTGCGTCTGCTATAGCTTCTGGATTTGATAATATTTTTTTTGCGTCATCAATAACAGTACCTTGTGCTACTGATTTAGCAATAGCCCCAGCAGCAGTCTTAATACCAGCAACATTCTCTTTTATGTTTCTGCCAATATCTTTTCCTATATTTTGTATAGGTGAAATCCTATTAAATTCTGCTAGTGTTAAACCTTTATGCCCATACTTCTGGAGCTTTTTATCTATAACACCAGCGTCTTTTCCTAGGTAGATACCAGCATTTATTATTTGCTCTCTAGTATAATTTTTCATTCTTGTTTCCTTAATATGCTTCTGTAGCTGGAAGTATATCTTTTATATCTAAATCGTTATTACCTGTTAGCTGACTATATGTATTCACAGCAGCTTCTGCTGCTCCAGTATCTCCAAACATAGCAGCGTCTGTTATAGCTTTTAGTACAGCAGTTTGCAGACCTTTATTAAAATCTCTATTAGCTTGTTGCTTATATGATATATTAGCATTAGTCCTTGAATTCGCACCAGCTTGTGCTATTTGTGTTCTTCTAACACCTTGGTCGGCAGCGTACTTAGCTCTATCAAATGCTCTATCAGCCGTATATCTATTGTTTGTATAATCAACATACTCTTTGATTATATCTGGATTAGCCAACGCACTTGAAGAAGAAAGACCCATACCTTGCAATGCTTCTATATTAGCCAGTGCTTCGTAAGCAGCTTGTATATTACCAGTCTTCTGTGCCTGAATTAATTTAGCCAACTCTAGCTTTGTTTGGTCTATTTGAGATTGACTTCTAGGTTTAGTCATTAGTTGAGCCAAGTAGGGATTTCCTATAGTCTTACCCCCACCAGCTAGTATAGCTAGACCTAGACTTCTGCGTCTATCATATTCGTTACTAGCACCTAGATTATCCATATACCCTTGCAAATAATCTGAAAAGTCCTTATTTGCTTTATCCATTTCTGCCAAGTAGTCTAGTATTTGTTGTGGTATTTCTTGTTGTTTTGGCTCTGGCTCTTTTACTTCTTCTACCTTTGGAGCTTCCGCTATAATTCCACCAGAGAACTTTGATGGTCCAGTCTGCCTTATGCCAGTAGTAGTCTTTACTGGTTGTTTTGAGTTTTTAAATTTTTCATACTCAGCTAATGCTTCTGGTTTTATCGCTGGTATTGCCATTCTATTTTCTATATTCCAGTTGCGGTATTTCTCCACTAGCCAAGGAAGAGCACCTCCTATAGTTAGTCCTAACGTAACTGGGTTTAATAAGCCTACTCCTTTTGGAATATTCCTAACTGCACCTACTGCCATCTTACCTAGGTTAGAATTACCAACTGCTTTCTTTACGGTGTCTACAATAGCTGGCAAATTTTTTAATTGAGTAGTAGTAATTGGACCAGTCTGTCTTGTCATAGGTAATAACGGATTTGCTCTTTTCGCAACACCATCACTACCAACTATAAAATCTACCATTAAAACCTCCTATAAAATCCACCATCACCATCGTAGAAATTATTTGTTAAACTATTTTTCATACCTTCAAATGTGTTCATATTGTTTTGTTGTTGAAAACTTTTAATACCATCCAAGAAGCTATTCTTATCAAACAATGTGCCATCTGATAACGAAGACCTTTCATTACTAACCCAGTTATTAGCATTGGTAAAGAAGTCTGACTTATCACTTCCTCTTCCAGCCATAATACCACCCATTAACGAACCATATGCGTCTGTATAATCATACGGTTGTTTTAAACTTGCAGTTAAAATTGGGTTTCTATAATAAGAAGCTTTAGTTAAATTCTTTCTTCTTCTGGCATTCTCTGGACCTCCTATTGCACCTATTACAGCAGAGCCTAGCCCAGCTTGCATTGAGTCGGACAATGAAGCATAGTCTTTAGCTTTGTCCAATATAGTAGTTAAAAAACTTAAATCCATTTATTACTCCTTATGCGTTTCCAAATCCACCGCCTAGTCCTCCGAATACACCACCAGCTACTGCACCCCAAGGATTACCAGTAGTTAAAAAGCCAGTAGTTGCACCTTTTAATGCACCTGTTGCAAAATCTCCCCAGTTAAATCCGCTCTGTGAATTAGCTAGGTCATTATAGTATTGTCTGTCTAGGTTTTCATTTCTAAGTTTCCAGTTAGCAACATCTTGCTGATAAGGAACTTCACCTTTCTGATACAAGTTATTAAACATATTTAATGTGTTGTATCTTCGTTGCAATTCATTATTAACTGCTTGGTCATAATATAATGCTTTGTTATAACTTAAATCAGCTAGCTTCCTTTGCTGGGATAAGTTTTCCATATCTGTTCTATAAGCTGCTGGTGTAGCATTCAATGTACCAAATTGGCTATAGTTTCTATTAGCCATCTTGTTCATCGTATCTCTATATGTTCTGTCAAAATCACCCTCAGCTCTATTATATAATGCGTTTACTCTAGCTTGAAGTGATTGTTGGGTAGGTTCAGAGAATACATTTACTTTATCATAATTATCTATAATTCCTTGGTATCCTCTGTTAGCCATGTCTCTGGCTTGAGTAATCCAAGGAGTATCTTTCATCTCTTGATACATTGGAATATCTGGAGATTTTTTACTCATCTATCTCTACTCCTTTATTTATTTTAGAAAAAATTAATTCGTCATACTTCTTTGGTTTTCCATCTTTATTATAAAAAACAAGTCTATCTTTTAATGTTCCTTCGCATTTAAAACCTACATCTTTTAATAGTTTTATAATGCCAAAATTATTGCTAGGTACATAAGCCTCATATCTTATTACTTTTGTTATAAACTCATTGTCCATTTTATTGAAGAATTGTTTTATTATATCTCTTGATGTTTTCCCCCAATACTTTCTACATACAACTAGATGACAATTAGTTCTAACAACAACATTGTTATACAAACATATATCGCTCATTATCAATACGGCTGCTACATCTTCTGTCTCTTTGTCTATAGCAGCAAATACTAGAGTGTTATTTGATTTAATTAACATCTCTATATAATCCATTATATCTTCGTCTGTAGAAATATTAGAAGCTAAATCAAATATTTTTCTATGTTGGTCTTTATGTAATCTATAAACTTGTTCTATTAATTTATAATTATCCTTATCATATTTAACTACAACAAAGTCAAACTCTTTTATGTTATTTTCTTCCATAGTATATTTTCCTATATCACCAAACTGCTTCTTCTGCTTCAACTCTATTAAATCCAAAACCCACTATAGCAAACATTTGTTCTGGCTCTTTGGTTTCAAATTCTATTTGGTATGTTCTGAAAAATGAAAACTCTGTTGGAAATCTTAATTGGTTAAATCTTTGTTTAACCCAATTGTAATTATCCCAAGTAGTATCATTGTTTGTCGATTGTTTTATACCATCCCATATTAAAGCATTTACATCATATATCTCACCAGTAATAACTCTGGCTCTTTTTGTACTATCACCATCCCTATATACGTTTAAGTTGAAATTATTTTGTTCATCTTCTGGCATAAACATACAAAACTCTTCTATAGATTTATATGTTGCACTATCTCCGAACTCAAACCAAGGAGACTTCCAGTAAGCATATATAGGCTCTCCGTCAAAAGTGTTTCCTCTAAATTCTCTTAATACCTTTCCATTCTCTGTGCCTATATACACATCGTCGTTGTATTCGAATGCTATGGTTACATTCTGAGGAACTTTCCTAAGTAGCCATGTTTTTGTTTGGAAATCATATATTGTACATAATGAACTTCCAAGCGTGAACTGGTTAGGGAAGTACATCATCATATATCTTTTCTTAGGATATCTTACTGCAAATATCTTGTCTGTCTCATCCATCAGTATATCTAAAAATGTATTACGTATTCTAGAAGATATATCCTCACCTAAGTTTCTATCAGTAAACACAGTGTTCTGCATTAACGGATATATACCCATATTCTCTTTAGAGAATACATAATATTTTGTATTTGTCTGTACCCATGACTGTTGGCTATCACAAGATATAGAAGCATAAGGAGCTATCTGCCAAGTTGTTGGCTCGTTACCGCTAAGAATATATGTGTAGTATTCTTTATGTATTAAAAGATAATTACTATAGATACCTAAAGCTTTTATCTCCGAAGTGTCGTTATAGAATGATTGTATAACTCCAGCATCATATTTAACATCCCAAGAATTATATCTGCCTAGCTCTGCATAATACAAACCATTACCTGCACCAACAAATAATCTACCACTAAAGAAGTTTATAGCTAATCCTCTTATCGGAGTTTTTAAATTTGGGTCGTCCTCATTTACAAGGTATGCATTACATAAAGATACTTCACTTAAACTAAATGTTAAATCTGAGGCGGTTGTGAGGGCTGTGGTTGAGAGTTTTAATTCTGTTGGACTAGTTATCTCATTTACGAAGTAAAGTTCGTTGTCGATTATTATACCGTCCCCTACGTTGACGTCTGTCCCAAATGTAGTCCCAGAGCCTGTTACAACATTGCTACCTTCCGTTATACTTACTGTGCCAGCTAAAAGGACGTTTCTATTAATTTCATAGAATAACATGTCATCTATACCATTGGTAATTACAACCCCGTTATTCATATTGCAGAAACTCATTCTAGGTGATTGACTTGGGAATGTATATATTAAATCGAACTCATCAGTTATAGGGTTATACTTTTTTACCTTACCGTTAAGGAGACCGATTATCATGTATCTTTCTCCTTCTTTTTCATACTCCCATCCAGCAATAACACTTGACTCTTGAGTATCGCCAAATTGTTCGTTACCTTTCATGGTCATTATACCACCGAGTTTATAATACTCGACATTAACCATGTCTGGAGACTCTGTTCTTTTTGGAGTTTGATTTATTGTACCAACCGAACTAACATTGTTAAGTCCGCCTGTTAAGTTTTCATATCTAAAGTTTCTACCCATTATTGTACCCTTCGGCTTCCAGTATAAGGATTGTAGAAGTTAGCAAGATAAGCTGTATAGTTACTCCAAGGTCTGTCAATAACTTTCCCGCCTTTGACATAATCTTCGCTAAGTCTCTGGCTATACAACATATCATTGTAAATTCTTTTATAGCAATCATTATAGAACTCAGATTTAGCGTCTCCTCTTGAAGCCCTAAACTCTTTAGCAGTTCCATATACAAGAACACTTCTATATATCTCTGGTATAATAGGCTCGTCTGTAGCCTCTGTCATATAATCTTTTTCTATACCATTTTTATCAACCGCAAACTTATTTGTTAAGTATTCTATTTTATATCGTTTACCATCTTCTGTTTCTGACGGTATAGGGTATAGATTTATTTTATTCTCATATATCCAATATTGTATAGGTGTGCCAGAAGATGTTATAGGCAAATACTTATATCTATCGTTATATATTAATGGAACCCTATTACTTAAATCATCTGGTCTTATGTATAAGATATATCCATCTGGTAATGGGTATTCTCTTACTCCATCCACAAGAAAGAATTTTTTTTCTTTTTCTCTGAACTTCCAAATAGATTGCTCACCACTACATATTTCCCTTAATACATTATTCATTTTAGTTTTAACTAGCCTACCCTCTGTTGTATCTAGCTCATCAAATGTATTGGCTGGTGTGTAAAACATTATATCTAAAACTTCATTACATAAGTCTAAAAAATTTCTTGGCATTATTTTCTTCCTATTAAATAGAGGGGTAGTTTCCCACCCCTCTTAAAATAACTATGCACCTGTTGCTGTGTCTGAGTAGTAAACACGCATATATGCTTTAACAAGGCATTTGGGGTTCACAATCTTGTAGCCGTATAGGTACAATGCACGACCGATGTCTGCGAATGTTTGAGGGTCTCTCAATTTTTCTACTTTGCTAAATTGTTCAGCAAATGTGATACCCATCTTCGTACCAGCAATAAGTACGAAGTCGCCATAACTTTCAGAAGTAGTTGTATCGTAACCTTCTTGCAGCTCCATGTTTGTATCTTGGTAAATCTTCATACCAGCAATCATACCAGCAACACCTTTATATAAGATATCATCACCAGCTACAGTAGGGTGAGTTAGTTTATTTGAGTTAAGTAGTTGCTCGAAGAAAGCAGGAGGAACAGTAAGAGCAGGTTCTAATTGCAATGACTGTTCTTGGTTTCCTTTGAATGTGTAGAAACCATTAGAAGATAAAGCCTTGTTGTGAACAAGTAGCTGTTTAATTTTGTTCATACCATTTGTAATGGTAGACCAGTTTACTACATACGGGTCTCCTTCTTCACCAATAGAAGGAACATCAGCGTTGTCAAGAACTTCTTTTTGCAATTCTCTAGAAATTTCATCCGAGATTTTTTGAAGACCAATATTCATATAGCCTTCCATCATCTTGAATTGAGATTGAGCTTGTTCAACATCATTAAAGTAGAACTGGAAGTTCTTTGTTTTGTCGATTGTTAACACTGTTTGGTTAGGAGAAACATTTGTTGAGTTGGGTGTAATGCCAGTACCGATTGTTACAAGAGAAGCATTCGGACTGCAAATACGTACTGTATCACCAAAGTTTTTAATTTCCATTATGTTATCGTAGAAGCTCTTTATCTTCTACATCATATACTTTACCATTGTATATGTTCAGACTATATCTTGATTTTATGAATACTATCTTTTAAATGAATACGTCTATGTTCTTGTTTAGTAAGCAATTGTAAATTTTCTATCTTATTGTTAAATTTGTTACCATATATATGATGAACTTCTTCATTGCTTTCTAAATATCTACCAATATATTTTTCCATTACAAGTCTATGTTCCATAACATATCCTTTATTATCTTTGTTCGGATAATCAACAGGAGCTTTAATTTTTTTATACCCATTCCATGTTGTTATGTATCCTACGTGATATGTGTCTGGTTTAACTTCTTTATATTTTTTAGGTCTTATATATCTTGGTATATCAAAACGCTTCATATAATTTAATACCAACTTCTTGCTTATACCAAAATATTTAGCTGTTTTGTTCAAAGATAAAAATTGGTTATAAACTTTTTCAAGCGTTTCTTTGTTTGTGTATTCTTTCATAAAATCCTCCGTATTCGTGGGGTACTTATCCACATATTAATATTATATCATACTATTAACTTAGTGTCAACCCTAGTCGTTAGACCTTTTCTAAAAGTTTCCTATTAGACTTGGTACGGGATTACCCATGTTATTGGAGGGCTTCCCCGTTTAGCGGAGTTTTTAGACGGAAGGCAAAATTATAGGTTACCTTCCCAGTCAAAGTTACACATTACGTTTTTAAAGTCTGTTAGTTGTTTTGTATCTCTGAGAAGTTTCTTGGAATAAATCTCAGGAATATATTTTGCGATATTTTGTGCTGCCATTATCTATTCTCCTTTATTAATTATAGTGTTAAAATAGTTACGCCTAATGTTACTGTACCCGCTGTTAGCGCTGCTGTGCCTACAGTTAAAGAAACAACACTATCTTCTGTAGTTATAGTACCGTCTTCTACCTCCAACGCACCAGTACCTTTTAGACCAGTTATAGCTTCGGCAGTAGCAAATATTGCGGTGCTACCTACCTTTACATTTAACGTAGCAGCACCAGATGAAGCTAGGTCATCGTCTACGTTTCCGATAAAAGCATTTAAAACAAAGCTATTGGCTGGAACTACTAAATCAGTTGCAAAATCTCCAATAGGTAGACCTTCTGTACAATCTACGACTGTTTTTAAAACTGTAAATTTACCACCGATAGTTCCACCTTTTTGGTTATAAATTTTATTAGTTGCCATATTCTTATCCTATCTTACCTGTGTAATATAATCTCATTATGTTGTCATAGTCTTTTTCAAACTCGTCTTGACTCATGTTGGCAATCTGTTCCCTAGTGTATGTTTTGTCGCTTCTTGTTATCTGGTTCACATCATTAGTGATACTGCCTTCTACTCCGCTTGTGTCTTTTCTAGCTTTTTCCATAGAGCTATATTTTTGCCCGTATGCAAATGCCTCACCATAAATTCTGCTTAAGTAGTTTAATGTACCATTTAATTCTTCATACATATTAGGGTTGCCATAGTTTTGTTGTGCGACAATGCCAAGAACATTTGACAACTCTGGAGACGCTTGTAGTAACTCAATATTTTCATTGTAGAATTTATTGAGTGAATTTTGATATTGATAATTAACTATCTCATTCTTTTGTGCATTAACTCTATAGCTAAGATTTTCAATATCTCTTTCAAGTTGAAACCCTTTAGCTGGGTCTGTAAGTTTTAAGTTTTGAACAGTTTGCTCTATTGTGTCTGGGTTAGCGTCAACCCCATACTTTGTACATAAATCAAGGTACTGTCGCTTACCTCTATTTATGATAGCCTGTTCCATGTTGATTAAGTTTGCCTCATCATTATCATAAGAGTCATCTAAACCTAGCCTACGTTTTAAGGCTTCTTGTTCTTGCTCCTTGAGTTCATACTCTTTCAACTTTCTTGCAAGCTCCTCTTGAGTTTGCTGAGGGTTTGCATTCTCTATATCTTTGTTTATGGCGTTTCCTTCGGTACCTTCATCCTTAGGGTATACATTTTCTTTTCCAGTATCATCGCCATTATTTTCATCTTTTACTTCGCTATTACCGTCTTGTGTATATAAGTCTTCTGAGTCGTATGCGTTGTTCTCTAACTTATCTGGTAAATATGTATTAGCTTTGTTATCGTTATTTGGTTCCATATTCATCTCTTTATTTACTTAATACTTCACATGCATGGTCATACGCTTGAGAGCGTTCTTTAATACAATTGATAAACATCTTTATACCCCATGAACGGTGGTACCAAATACCGTCTTCTGTATGGTGTAGATTATTGAATGCGTCTTCCTTCATCAAGTCAACAACTTTTTTCCATTCATCTGACTCGTATAAATCTTTATAAGGTTTAAACTTATCATAGATTTCTTTTTGTTCTTCTCTCTCGCGTTTTGCTTGTTGAAGTGCTTCTTCTTCATTTACACCAAGCTTTTCATAACTTAATACATTTTTGTTTGTCATATTTAACCTTTCATTAAACTAATAAATTTTCTTGTCTAACTTCGTCAGCTACTTCTTTCGGCTGAGGTATTTCATTATCTGCTAATTGTTCTTGCAATATATTTGCAAACTCAGGTATATTCTCTTGCAACATATTATTCATGTCATTGACAAAACCACCTAAGTTTTTATCTTGTATTCCCATTTCTCTTCCAACTTGTGCAATCTTTTCATTTAAGCCAAGTGCAACCATAAGGCTCTCTATTTGCCTATAGTTACCTTCGTTAAGAACCCATTTGAAAAATTCTCCTGCTGGGAATTCTGGTCTTTGTACTATAGACTGGAATACTGGAGTTGCGAGCAATTCGAATATCTTTCTTGTATATTGTTCTCTTTCTACAGATGATTGAGCTGTTCCTATTATAAAAGAATAGTTACCGTTTCTTATTTCATCATCTACTTTCTGGAATGTTTTATTACCTGCTATAGTTACTGGTATAGTTTTTTCGCCATATTCAAATTCTTTTTTAAGTTTTGCAAAAGTCTTTACTATTGGCAATATAACATATTCACTAAACATATAAGCGTCTCTAGATAGCCTAGTTGTTTGTCCAGAATAGATATATGTAGACTCACTCGCTGTCCTTACTGGTCCACCAGTAGTACCTTGCATATATGTTGATATTCCAGTTGCACCTTCCATTTTCTTTTTGAAATAATCTTGGAAATCAAAACCTCTGATACCAGCAGAGAAATCTATAGGTCTAGGTGCTGGTGAGTTATCAAATGTTTTTTGGTTGAACTCATAAGGATTACCAGCTTTGAACACTTGGTCTTTATTAATCATTCCCTTAGGAGACAACATAACTGGGTTAGCGGTTAAGTGCCAACAATGTAGGTTTAAATCACAACATCTGTTTTCTAATTCGTTTAATAAGAATGTTGGCTTCATAGCAGATTGACCACGCAGTGTGTCTGGTCTCTCTAAATATGTAGCGAAGATTATAGGACTTGTAGGGTATTCACTTTCCTCTATTTGTGCTACGTATTTACCAGCTATGATTGTTATAATAACATTCCTTGCTATATCGCATTTTTCTGGTATAACATAATCTCCGTAGTATTCAAGAACCTCTACTGTGTTGCCTATCACTTTTGTGTCTATATCATTATACTCATTGCCAATATCATCTGGATTATCATTCTGGTGTTTGGCTACCATATCCTTTAATTCTTTTACTTCTAAAGGAGTTAGTTTCCATTTTTTATTATTGAGTATATTGACTAACGGAATAAAATCTCTAATTATCTTGCCACATTTATCCCATTCTTTTTTCATAGATTTATCAAAGAATAAGTTTAGCGGGTCTATTCTTTTAACATTGGCACCTTCATGGACAACAGCGTCATAAACTCTTTTTGTTATATCTGTTTGCAAGTTGCCTTCGTTATCTATATATTGGCTAGCTAGAGTTTCTCTTCTGCGCTCTGTACATTTTTTCCAGTACACAAAAGCAGCAGCTTCGCCTTTATATATCCAATCATCCAAGATATCATCTAGTTTTTGCTTTAAACATATCTTGTCAAAATCATAAACCAAAGCAGCTTTATATATAGCAGCCAAGTTATTAGACCTTGCGTCTTGACCTTCTATATCAAATGCCCCATCATAATTCTGGTATGTTGCTTTGAATATGTTTGCTTTATATGTTTGTGATTGCTCATATACATCTGGTATTAATTTGATAGAGTCCATAGCAGCTGTATCTGGGAATATTTCAGTCTTAATTCTTTCAAAGTCTGTTCTGACTGCTTGTACATCTTCGTGCCATTCTTTAGCCTTCTGACATATATCACTTGCTATATTATCTCTGTCAATCTTTTTTATTTCTTTTTTGTTATCGTCTTTATAATAATAAAATCTCATTATAATCCAATCTTATACTCATACTTTTTATTACCAAATACATCAGTGTATTCTCTTTCAAAACTAGAACTTGGTCTTTCTATCTGTTCTCTATCTATAGGAAAATACATCATCACTGGATAGCTACACGCGTCAGTCGGGTGGGTAAGATATTTTGCATAAGCGTCAGTCCTTAGTTTACCACCAGAAGGTTTGTTAGGTTTACTCTCACCTTCTTTTGTCTCTAGGTTTTCTATATCGTATATCAGATACTTACACTCTGGTCTTATAAATAGTTCTGGCTTACCGTCTTTATTTCTTATCTTATTGTTCCAACACATATACCTGTATGTTATTGGCGGGTTACTTTTACATACCTCAAACTCTATATTAGTAAAGCCCTCATTAGCAAATACTGTTTCCATTACAGCATAGTTCTGACCAGTAGTTGTTACCTGTTTTCCAGCTGCGTCTCCATTGATTATAATTTTGTGGTTCTTAAAATCTTTGAGAAGTTCAGCCATTAATCTGGCACAATAGTCTGTAGAAGTCTTGCATTCTACAAGCTCATGCAGTATATACACGTTGTTGTTATATATCTGCATTATGTACCAGCACATAGGGTCTGTGTTGAAGTCGCAAGTTAAGTGTAGGGGGAAGCTTTTATTTATTTCTATGTCAGTTCTTAAATTGTCTTGTCTGTTGAAGCCTTTTGTTGCAAGACCAGTGGCATAATCACCAAACTGACCTAGAACATTTCTTTTAAAATATTCTTCGGTATAAAGTTTTCTCATACCTTCTACGAAACCTTTTGGTAGGTTATGTTCATTGTCAGTAGTTGGTGCTATTACCATCCTATAGTTCGGTTGTTTATTTTCTACGAAGTATCTATATATCCAACCTTTTCTTTCTTCTGGGTTTGTATGACCAAAAAGCCTGTACTTAAAATTTGGTCCCCATTCTTTCTTCTTAGTTTGTCTCAACCTTGAGTACAGCATGTCGAATGTAGATTGAGGAATATCACTCATCTCTTCTAGTTCTACAAAACCCAAGTTAAGAGATTTTAGTTTATCTGGTTCTTCAAAGTGCCTGAATAAAATTGTACTTCCATTAGAAAATACTATTTTGTTTTCTGATTTTTGTTCTGTCCAGTCTCTTCCATATACAAGACCCATTCTATCAAAATGCTCTTTATATGATACCAATGTTGTATCTCTTACCAAACCAAGAGTCTGAGCACCGACAAGTCCTATTATACCAGCATACTTCAAACAAAGTATTATCCCGAGCAAACTTCCTGAAAATGTTTTACCAGAACCAAATCCTCCTTGGTATAGACTAACGTCTATCTCGTACTCATGGTCTGGCATTTCTATAAATTCTTTTTGTGCTGGGTTTAATTTGTATTCGTACATAAATCCTCCCGCAATAAGCGGTGCGGGGCTTAACCCCGCAATCAGACCACGCTGCATGCTCGTGTCTGTATGCCTACTAAGCTCGAAGTAACAATCGTAGGAATTTGTTACCCAGCGGACCTAACACGCTGTTAGGAATAACCATGACCGACCTATCCGCCTTTCAGTTGCTTGGTGCTTCTACACGCCCAAGTGCAAGTCTTACCTAGGAGTTCCTTGCAGTCCCGATAATAAATGGCTGGTTAAGTAGGACTCGAACCTACATCGTCCCGATTAACAGTCGGGTGTTTTACCAATTAAACTATAAACCAATAATGTCGCTCGGTTTGTAACCACGCCGTAAGGTCTGTAAGCGAGTGGGCGACAACCACCGTGCAGTCCGCTAGCTAGTCCGTCTGCATTGCAATTTCAGCTTCTTCGAGAGGCTTGCACTTTCACTTCTATTTACAAACACGCTTCATGAATTTAGCAAACTTTTGCTTATCAATCTGCTGTTTTTTATTAGCAAATTTTTTTGCTACAAACTCACATGTGATTATCCTTTGGTTGCTTATCATTATTATGCCTAACCCCCAAAACATAACCAAGGGAATAAATACAAATAAATACCACATCACATGTTTAAGTTTTTCCATATCAATTCCTATATCTTATTTCCGTCTAGGTTAAAACTTATATGGGCTATTTCTGTTACAACCTTGTCAGGTTCTACGCCTTTCCATCTAGCGATGTCTTCCAGAATTTCTTTAGCCTCTTTCATCTTGCCTTTATGACGAGCCTCATTGTACATATTCCAGAATATTCTTAACAAGTCTTCTTTACTGAAATCTAATTCAAGGGCTAGCTTATTTAGTTCTTCTTTCCTTCTAGCTATCTCACGTTTAATAAAATCATTTGCGAGAAGTTCCAACCCAATTCTTTGACATTCATCTCTAGACTTGGCTATACCAGCTCTTCTAACGCTTTCAGCTATCTCCATAGTTTCCAGATAAAAATCTATAAAAGCGAGCTGTTCTTTATTTAGTTTGTTCTCTGTCTCCATCTGTAATCCTTAAATTTAGAATGCCAGTTTTATTTTTAAGCTCCTCACCAATACCATCTATCAAGCTTTTATCTGAGCTATCTAAAGATATTTTATTTATACGAGCCTGAGTATCTACTATAAGTTTATGAAGTTTTTTGAAATTGTCTGTTATGTCATTATCAGTTATATCTGGTATGTGTCTATCCGCTATCTTATGGTATTCTTTGCTAGACAAAACTTTTTGTTTGTTACCAAGAAGTATATTTTCTTTTATTTTATCTAACCCATCTTGTATACCATCTGCAATTCTATCTGCTAGCAGGTGGTCTCCATAGCTTGAACATCCTGTCGTGTTGTAATGGATGTCTTTTGAGAATGCCCTTATAGCTGATAGTCTACCTATTAATTCATGAATGTCAGAAATCTTTGCCATATATTTTCCTTAATAAAAAAAACTAATGGTACAATAACCAAAACCATTAGAAAGATAACAATCGAAAGGAGATGAAGAGCGGGTTATTGTTTTAAAAAACCTATACCACTATACGTTACACGTAGGAAGAAAGTATAAGTTGTCCTATTTGTTAAATGCTAAGAAAGGTCTATCATCTTTATCCCTTGATATAGGAAGAACCTGACTAGCATAACTACCGTCTGGATTTACTAAAAGTATAACGAAGCCTTGTTGCCAATCCAAAAGTCTTCTCTTACCTTTTAAGTAGTACCAAGGTTTTCTCTCGCACATACACCCACACTCTATAGCACAGTCTGTACCCCTTGCAGTTGTCTTATACACTTGAGATAACCTATGGGTATGTGCTGTTATAGTAGAAACTCCATTGTATTCCATCTCAGCCATAGCAGAGATACCGCTCTTGCTTCTACAAACAGTGCCATGGGTAACAATTAAGTCAACGCCTCTATAGTCCCCATCGCTCACATCCTTCTCATTTATCGGGTCATAAGCCTCTGGAATAAAATCTATCCCGTAGTCTGCTAGTTTAAACCATTTCTCGACAGTATAATTGTCATCTTCTACTAGGATAGGGGATAGACTTACCCATTTATCAATTCTACCCTCATGGCATTGAGAGCCAATATATTTTATTTTTGTCTTGTTACCAACAGCAAGCCTCAAAGCATTAGCAAAGTTGAACCAACTCTTACGTTCTTCTTTAGCTGACTTCATTGTTTGTGCTAGCTCTCTTAGTCTAGGATGGGAAGAGAAAGCCATACAATCATTTATGTTGCCGTTTAGTATTACCTCATCCACATCTATCTTTGATAAGTAGTTTAAAAATAACTCTGTTACTTCCTTATCATTAAAAGGTATATGGAAATCACTACAGATTATTTTTATTTTGGTCTTATTATTACTATCGGTTTCACATTCATTATTATTTTCTTCACTTTCATTACCGAATACAAAACTCTTTGACTCAATCTTTTCTCTTATATCTTTATAGTCTTCTTTTAATAATGGTAAGTACCCTTCAATAATTCTTTTGTTGTATCCTTCTGGTATACTAACCTTACCTCTTCTAACATCTTCTCTTGTCGGCTCGTTATGGACTATGTACCAAGCCAGTAAGTAATCTCTATCTTTTGTTCTTTCCATTTCCATCTCCTATCTAAAGCTTACATAACCATTATACAATACTTACTTCGTAAGTAAATCTTATTTTTTACGCTTACGCCTTACTCTATTAGGCTTCTTCCCCCTCTTGACAAACTTATATTCTGGGTATCTAAACCTAATCAATTCATCTATAGGCTTATGCCATTCACTATCATCTGGTAATATCTCCTTAAAGAAGATTAACCAGTTCAACATATTCTTCTCATTTATCCTAACCATACTCTTATTATCCTAAACCGAACAAGTTTTCAGCTTCGTATATACTCATTATACCATACTTTTTTTATTTGTCAAGGGGCACTATCGTACCCAACGGGTAATACAAAGTAATACCCTCACAATAAGTAGAATACCTTCGGTATCTTCGGTATTAAAAATACCTCATCTTCTATTATTTCTTTTTCTTTAGTTCTTTTTCTTTTTCTTTCTAGTCTACACATATAAAAAAGAATTACTAAAAAAATAAAGGAGAGAAAGGTACAAGAGATGATTTAGTTATTGGGGGAATAACCCCTATATACAAGCCAGCTTCTTCTATATCGTGGGC
>ERZ1090881.134-NODE-134-length-37745-cov-15.083444_pt1 | contig 37745 bp, 41 predicted proteins | sample MGYA00478470_ERZ1090881 | MGnify/ENA primary metagenome ERZ1090881 (study PRJEB33644, sample SAMEA5815736) | chicken gut metagenome | biome: Chicken; feature: Gastrointestinal Tract; material: Caecum | place: Ireland | collected 2019-01-01 | study: A study of the...
ATTATATATTATTATTGAAGTGTATTAAAATACCACTGCAAAAGTATGAAAAGGAATTAAAATGCAGAATTTAAAATTTAAAAAGCTGGATGTGTTTTTGCTTCTGCTGTGCTTTATGTTTTTTGCACCGTGCGCAATGTCTGCTCCATCGGGCATGCCTTTTGAAGGAAACCCTATGGGCGGCGGTTTTGACCCCGGTGTTATTGACCAGACAAACTTAATTCAGTTGAAAGAATATGAAAGAAGAACTCGCGAGAACATGGAAGAACATGAAAGAGGCCGCGAGGTTATTGAAATGAATAAAAAAATGAAGGAAGAGGTTGAGAAACTACCAAACAAAGAGGTCAGTTTTAAGCTTAATTCCATCAAATTCACGGGTAACACCTGCTTTACCGAAGAGCAGCTTATGGATTTAATCTGTGAAAGAATAGGCCAGGAAGTTACAATCAACGACCTCATCGGCTTTGCAAACATGGTAACCGAGTATTACCAGCAAAACGGTTATATTTCAACCATTGCATATCTTCCTCCTCAGAAAGTTCAGGACGGAAACGTAGAAATTGTCGTTATGGAAGGTAAATACGGCAAGGTTGAAGTTGAAGGCAACAAATGGGCAAGAGATAAATTTGTTAAAGCAACTTATTTGAAAGATAAAAATATTGAAACGGATAAAGTTTTAAACGTCCGCGATATTCAGGAAACCTTAAGGGAGATGAACGCTTCAGGGTATATGAAGGGTCAGGTTTCAATGCAGGACAACGAAGAATCCGCCCAGTACACGGATTTGACCTTGCAAATGAAAGACAGATTCCCGATTGACTTTGACTTCCGTTTTGATAACCAGGGCCGCGATGCCATCGGTTTAAACCGTGCGGTGTTCTTTGCGGGTATGTATAACCTTACCGGCTGGGGCGATAAATTATTGTCAACAACTTCTCTTTCAAGACGTTCTGTCAGCCAGGGTGTTTTCTACTCTATTCCCATAGGCCGTCATGAAACCAAATTGAACTTGGGCTACAGCTACAGCGGTATGACAATGGGCGAGCAGTGGAAAGAATTTGATATAAAAGGTCATTCGCACAACTTCTTCGCAGGTCTTTCAAGGCGGTTGGTTAAAACTGAAAATTATAAGTTATACGGCGATGTTTCATTAGATATAAGGAATACAAAAACCACATTCGGCGAACAAAAAATAGTTTTGGACGATGCAACTTATAAGACGCGTGCCATAAGGGCAAACTTAACGCATATTAAAGATGACTTTTACGGCAAATGGTTTGGAAATACCGGCGTGAGTGTCGGCTTGCCTATTTTAGACGCGTCTGATGAGTGGGATGATTTTCACTATAAATGGCTTCCCACTAATAAATATGTAAAAGTCAACGCAAACATCGCAAGGCTGCAAATATTGCCTATGAGATCAATGGCTATTATTCAGGCAGGCGGCCAGTGGGCAAGCCATGGCTTGTATCCGTCCGAAAAAATGCAGTTCGGCGGTATTTCAACAGTCCGCGGTTACGAAGAAGGTTATATGCTTAATGACTACGGCGTTACGGCGTCATTAGAGTTCAGGTCGCATATTCCTTTCTTAAACAGGATTCTGCCTGAAAAACTGAGATTCATAGATGACAGTATCCAGTGGGCTGCATTTTACGATGCCGGCTGGTTTGGAAACGTAGATATCGATTCATACGGCCCGAGCTATATGATGAGTGTCGGCGGCGGTTTAATTGTCAGACTTACAAAATACTTGTCAGGCAACATCTACATCGGTGTTCCTATCGGCGATAAACCGGAAGGTGCTTCCAACTGCCGTGTCCACTTCACAATTACGTCAAACATCCTGTAGTTTAAAAAAGCATTTAAAAGCCCCCTTTTTAGGGGGCTTTTTGCTATTTATTTTTTGGTATCCCGTATTCAAAAAACATATATTTATACCCTAAACTCTCCGGCAGTGTGCCCATATTTTCTTCTATAAGTTCAGGTATGGGGTTTTCTTTAAAATATGAAATATATTTTGTGTTCAGCGATTTTATTTTTTTATCGATATCGACGGAATCATTGAGCGGGAAAATTTCTATAATTTCCATAGTTTTTGCCGCTTTTCTTGAGGTTTCTATTTTTGTTATGCTGTATTGCATATACTCTTGTCTGCCGTCTGTCATTTTGGCACAGTGCATATAAATCGCGCTGTTTCCGCTCTGCTCAAGAGTATCTTCCCTGAAACCTTCCGTATGTTCTCTGTCCTCTCTGAAAGCTTGAATGAGGCTTTCAGCAGAGATTTTACCCTTAAGGTAGTTTACGCGTACGTTAAAATCGCTGTCTTTAATTGCCTGATTCATTGGGTAGTAGTAATTTATACCGTCATCTTTTCCCATAAAGCGGCTGTATTTCAGTACCAGACTTTTGCCGCCGGCTTTAATTCTGTATGTTTTTGGCAGCACTTTGTTTTGAGAGTCTTTAACCGAGGGAGTTTTTATATTTGCAAAAATGTCAAAATATTTATTATCATACTGTTTTATTGCCTCCGCGGGGTTTTTGGGCTCGGGTATTCTTATGTACAGCTGTGCGCTTTGTGTGCCTGCTATTTTGTGCTGCTGCATTTTAAGAAGGGAGTATATCCAGCCTTTTTCTCTTGTTTTTCCGAGCATGCTTACAACAAAATGGTCAGTTTCTTTTTTGACTCTGCCTATTGTGTCGCCGATTTGTTTGGTTCCGTTAATTATTTCTTCGGATGCGGAATTAACCTCAAGCGGGGCGGGCGAGTAAAAAAGAACAATTATATCGGGCTTCTTTTGTTCAAGCCCTTTTCCGACGTAAATGTTTTTGGCGGCATAAGGCGGGGGAGCCGCGGTATCTGATTTAATTTTGTTAAATCTTGTGTCGCCCAGCATAATGTCGTTTGCTGCAAAAGATTGCGCCTGTGCAAGCAAAAAAATGCCCGCCGCAAGCAGTAATGCGCCTGTTTTTTTCATAGTTCCTCCTGTTTATCTGCTACCAGAGTGCCTTTGGCATAAGTCTTTCATAAAACCATACGGGTGTATTATCGTATGTGCCGTTTTTAAAGTCGTATTTAAACTTTTCCTGAGCGCCTATTGCTCTTATAGGAATGTTTGTTGCGGCGGATACTTCTTTTAAAATATCGTATCCTCTTATAATATCGCTAACGGTTGTTTCATCGGAAAGATGGGTGTTTGAAATAAAACCCGAGAACTTTTTCCAGGAGGTTTTATTTAAGCCCGATGAAAACTCTATATACTCTAAAATGCTGTCTTTATCAAATGTTTCAAATTTTGAAGTGTTGACGACAAGATATATTTGAAGATTTTCTTCTTTTTCTATTCCGTTTAAAATATCAAGCGTATCAAGTCCAGTGGCGCCGTATCCGACATCAATTATTATATCGCCCTGTGTATTTAAACAGTTAATCTGCTCGCCCGTTACATAGCTTCCCGCTTCTCCCAGCCCAAAGTAGTCACTCTGGGCTATAACGTTAATTCCGCGGTTTTCAAGTTCGCCTATAATCGGGCGCATGCAATATGCGGGCTCTACCGTGTCCAAGTCAACAAGAGTGATTTTTTTGCCCTTTTGAATATATTGCAGTGCTCTGTTTATTGATGTTTCGCTTTTGCCTGAGGCATAAGCGCCCGTGTATACTTCAACCGTTCTTGTCAATGTCTTTCCTCTATTGTTATTGCGTCTTTAGACGGCACATTTTCTTTTATTTTCATTTTTTCTTCGTACTCGCGCACTTCTTTAAGCGCGTCAGGGAGGACTTCTTTGAATAGTTTTACAAGCGCCGGGTCAAATTGTGTGCCTGCGCGCTCTTCAATGTTTCTAAGTGCTTCTTCGGAGCTTAAACCCTGTCTGTAGGCGCGATTTGAAACCATTGAGTCATATGCGTCCGCCACAGCTATAACGCGCGAACCCAGAGGGATTTCATCTCCTTTAAGACCGTAGGGGTATCCGTTGCCGTCATAGTATTCATGGTGATACTTAATTATTTCGATTACTTCATACAGTTGTTTAATATCCTCAAGGATTTTAACCGAGTGGTGCACGTGTTTTTTAATTTCTTCATATTCTTCCTGTGTGAGTTTCTGGCTTTTGTTTAAAATGTCTTCGGCGACACCTATCATACCGATGTCGTGCAAAAGCCCCGCCAGCTCTATCCTGCCTTTTTCGGCATTATTTATATGAAGTCTTTCAACCATTTTGAGAGAATAAAAAGTTACGCGTCTGCTTCTGCCCAGAGTAAAAGAGTCTTTGGCGTCAAGCGCTTCAATAATTGCCTTGATGGTGCCCGAGAAGAGTTCTTTTAAATCTTTTATAAGGTTTTCATTGTCGACTTTCAGCTGGTGATATTCAAGGCTTGCTTCAACAACATGCAAAAGCTCGTCAGGGTTAAAGGGTTTTTTAATGTAACGGTAAATTTTTGCATAGTTGATTGCATCAATAAGTATTTTAACATCCGAGTATGCCGTGACCAGAAGCCTTGTGGTGTTAGGGCAGACTTCATAAGTCCTTCTTAAAAATTCAACACCGTCCATCTGCGGCATTTTATGGTCAGAGAGAATGCAGTTAAACTCATTGTTTTTTAAAATTTCAAGTGCTTCAACGGCACTTGAGGCTTTTGTAATATCATATTTGCCTCTCAGTGTTCTGTATAAAAGCGCCAGATTATCAGGCTCATCATCAACTATGAGTATTTTGTACTTTTTTTCTTCCATTTATCAACACTCCTGCGTTTTTTCGCTATCTTCTCCAGTTTCTTTTGCATAATTTACGGGCAGTTTGATTGTAAATGTAGTTCCCTTGCCCACCTCAGAATCTACAAAAATCTCGCCGTTGTGGTTTTTTATGACTCTGTATGTAATCGACATTCCAAGCCCTGTGCCCTGTCCTACGGGTTTTGTTGTAAAGAACGGTTCAAAAACTTTCCTCAAATCTTCTTTTTTAATGCCTTCGCCCGTGTCTGAGAATTTTATAATAACATTATCCCCGTCCTGTTTTACGCTTATTGTGACGGTTCCTTCTCCTTTTATTGCATACTGCGCATTATCAAGAATGTTCATAAATACCTGATTTAACTGTCCGCCGTATGCTTCAATTTTGGGTACATTCGGTTCGTAGTCTTTTACTACCGTTATTCTGTTTTTGTATTTGTTATTTAAGATATTAAGAGTAGTGTCGATTTCTTTTGGTATATTAAACTGCGTGAGCACCATCTCTTCCATTCTGGAGAAGTTTTTAAGGTCAAGGACGATGTTTTTTGTCCTCTCCGTACCTTCGACACAGCTTTTAATAAGGTCTTTGACATCATCTCTTATAAAGTCTATATCAATATCGGCTTTTGTTTTGTTGATTTTTTTAAGCTCTTCTTCGCTGATGGATGCTTCATTTGCAATATACAGGTCAATGAGCGAGAACATATCTTTTACATACTTATCAAGAATCATTATATTGCCGTGAATAAAGTTCACGGGGTTGTTGATTTCATGGGCTATGCCTGCCACAAGCTCGCCAAGGGAGCGCATTTTCTCCGAGTGAACCATCATTGCCTGGGTTTCTTTTATCTCCTGATTAGCCCTTTCAAGTGCGAGTGTTCTTTCCTGGACTTTAAGTTCCAGTGAATCATAAAGGTCATGAAGCTGAAAAGCCATGTAGTTATATGCATCTACCAGTTCGTTTATCTCTGAGAATTTAGACTCATTAAGCCTGAAATCAAAATTTCCGTTGGCAAACTCTTTAACGCCTTTTGTGAGTTCATTTAGGGGGTTTAGAATTATTTTTGACATAACCGCACTTGCAAGAATACCTATAAACAGGAATATTGCAAGAAATATCTTGACGCTCTCAAGCAGATTGTTCAGGTGGGAAGCGGCGATTTTTTCGACCGGCATACCTATAAAGAGCACATAACTGCGTGTCATTGTTATTATTTCTTTTGTATTGCGGTTTTGAAATTTCAGGAATATATCGCCTTTTGCAACTGCCGCGTCTTCACCTTCAATATCGGGTATTGTTGAGAAAAATACTTTATTGGTTCTCCTCTCCACCGCATAAACATAAGAGAGCATGCCTGTGTTTTGAAGGCTCTGGATGAGCTTTTCCGTCTTTTCCAAGGAATAGCTGTTGTAGGCCATTTCAAAATTATCGCTCAAAAGAGTGGAGAGCGAATTACTGTATGATTTGATATTTACATCGTAATCGATAGCGAGGTTTTTTATATGGTTAAAAACATAGCCCATTGTAAAAATTATAATTGCCGCGATGAGAAAACTCGTCATATATGCAAAATAAGAACTTAAACGTCTTTTTGCGGGCGCCTTTTTTATTTTTTTTGTTTCGAATATTTTTTTAGTTTTCTTGTTCATTTTCATTTTCACCAATCTCATCGTTAACTTCAAACATGCTTTGCATGCCTTCATCCTCAAGAGAGGCGTCGGGCGCAAACATACTCTGAATTTTATAAGCGTTATCTATAGCCGGAGTTTTTGGTTTATCTTTCTTTTTAAAGGGATTGGGGCTAAAGTTCTCCCCGTCATCAAAGATTTTGCCTATTACAAAACCGATAAAGCCCATTGAAAGAGATGCCGGGATTACAATTGAGAGCATAAAAAGAATGCTGTAGTAATCCATTGAAAAATTATTCAAAAGGCTGAGGGCGCCGAACGCCAGCATGGAAAAAGAGGCAAAAAGCGCACTCAGGGTCTTTTGATAAGATATTTTTTCTTCCGCACTATCGTTCATTTTCCCTATTTTCTGTTTCCATTAATACTTTGAATGAATACTGAACAAGCGCCACCCTGTCTATGCTTGCTATATCTTTATAGCAGCCTGAAATTGCATAGACTGTGCCTTGCTGTGTCTGCATTTCCTCAATTCTTATTGGGTGCAGAAGACATTCTATCGTGAGATTGTTTATCAGAGTTATTTTGATTTTATAGTCTTGCGCAGCTTCAAGAGGCTGTTTTGTAATAAGTTTCATACCTCCTGCCGAGATATCTTCAATTGAAACGACATTATCATTTTGGCCTTCTATATCAAATTCGCCTATAAATCTTACGCGGGAGTATTCGCGTCTTTGAATGTTTTTGCAGTGCTTTGGCATTTCAACAAGAAGTCTTGAGCCGTTTTGTTCTTTTATTGTTGATTCAAAAAATATTAAACCCTCTCCGCCCGAGCCGAATATTTCAACTTTAATACCCGCCTTATAGTCTTCAAGTTCCTGCGGGGTTGCTTTTGTAAGTTCTATTTCAAGGTTATTGTCATCTGCATTTTTGAGTTCAAATATTGTGGCGCTTTCAAAATTTTCGGGAATAATTCTGAAATCACGTCCTTTTTTAATTATTTCATGCATATTTCTTCCTCATTTTCTCACACGGACAGTGCTTTTAAGTCTACTCTTATTGTTCCTATTGATTTTGCTTTTGTATTATTTGTTACTTCATTATAAGACATTATAACAATTTGTGGGTAGGTTCGCTCAATTAATCGCCTAAAAATCAACCTTATGGGCGATGAGCACAAAATAACGGGGCGGTTGCCCGTCTGCTGGACTGCTTTTGCAAATTCATAATTAAGGCTGTCCATAAGCTTTTTAACAAAGTCGGGATTAAGCGTAAGGCTTTCCCCGTCAGGGTTTACGCCCTGTGCTATTTGCTGTTCGACATCCTGCGCAAGTGTAATTGCCAGAAGCTCGCCCGTGTCTGCAAGGTTTTGCTTGCAGATGTTTCTTGCAAGCGCCTGTCTGCAGAATTCCGTAAGCGCATTATGGTTTTTATTTGTTCTTGCCTGAAGGCTCATGGTTTCAAGAATTGTTTTTAAATCCCTTATTGATACACATTCTTTTAAGAGGTTTTGAATGACCTGCTGCACATCGGCGGTTGAAATTTCTTTCATAAGGTCATTTACATACTCGTCCGACACCTCTTTTTTAAGATTGTCGATAAGCTGCTGTACATCTGCGCGGGTAATGATTTCGCTTGCGTTCTTTCTTATAATTTCCGTCAGGTGGGTTGAAATCACGGCAGAAGGGCTTACAACGGTGTATCCCACAGTTTCTGCGTATTCTTTATCTTTTTCTTCAATCCATATGGCAGGGAGTTTAAAAGCGGGTTCAATTGTGTTTATGCCGCGGACGTTGGGGTCTTCCGCTCCTCCCATGGAGTTCATCGCAAGCGAGCGGTCGGGGTAAACTTCGCCGGTTTCAATAGGCACGCCTTTGAGTTTTACCTGATAAGTGTTTGGAGGAAGCTGTAAATTGTCGCGGACACGGATTGAGGGCAGGACTATACCTAAATCCAGCGCGCTCTGGCGTCTAATCTGTGCGATTCTGTCAAGCAAATCTCCGCCTTTTTCTGCATCCAGAAGGCTTACAAGGCGATAGCCTATCTCAATTTCAAGTGTTTCCACATTCAGAAGTTCAAGCACGCTTTCGCGCGTTGCTTTTTTTCTTTTTTTGCCGAGTTTCTGGGCTTTTTTGGCATCTTCCTGTGCTTTTTGTTCTTCCGCCTCTTTCTTTTGCAGGTCTTTGTGCTTATTCCATCCATACCAGCCTGCCGCAGCAGATACCGCAAGGAACGGAATTGTAGGCATTCCGGGTACTATTCCCATAAAGAACAAAAGCCCCGAAACGATAAAAAGAACTTTGGGGTTGGAGAACATTTCAAGACCGATATCTTCACTAAGCGAGCGGTCAGAGCCTGATGAACGGCTTATGATAAGACCGGTGGCGGTTGAGATGATAAGTGCGGGAATCTGTGATACAAGACCGTCGCCCACCGTAAGCACGGTGTAGGTGGAAAGCGCCGAAGCGGGATCCATTTTAAGCTGTAAGACACCTATAATTAAACCGCCTACGATATTTATGACGGTAATAATTATACCTGCCGTGGCGTCCCCTTTTACAAACTTTGAAGCACCGTCCATCGTACCGTAGAAATCAGCTTCTCTTTCAAGTTTTTTACGTCTTAGTTTGGCTTCTTTTTCATCAATAAGCCCCGAATTTAAATCCGCGTCGATAGAAAGCTGTTTGCCGGGCATTGAATCCAATGTAAATCTTGCCGAAACTTCCGCAACCCTGCCTGCACCGCCTGTAATTACCATAAAGTTAATAATTACAAGAATTACAAATATTACAAAACCGACGACGTAGTTTCCGCCTATTACAAACTGTCCGAAAGATTCAATAACGCTTCCCGCGTTTGCTTCAAGCAGAATTAAACGGGTGGAAGTAACGTTTAGACCCAATCTGAAAAGCGTTGCCACAAGAAGAATTGTAGGGAAGGAAGAGTAATCAAGCGGCTCTTTGGTATAGAGGCATACAAGAAGTATCAAAACTGAAAGAGAGATGTTAATGGTAAGCAAAAGGTCAAGAAGGTGCGGCGGGATGGGAATAACCATCATAAGCACTATGACAACCAGACCGATTGCCAGAACTATATCGTTGTTTTTTAATAACAGTGCTAATTTGCCCAACTGCTATACTCTTCCCCTGATTATTACTTCCCTTTTGCCGAGTAGACAAATCTCAGAACCTCGGCTACCGCCACATAGAGTTCTTGTGGTATTATACCACCAATCGGCACTAATTTGTATAAACTTTGTGCAAGAGGTTTATTCTCTACGATTGGTATATTGTTATTTTTGGCGATTTCTCTTATTTTAAACGCTATAAAGTCCACCCCTTTAGCCAGAACCTGCGGAACAGGGGTGTTCTCGGGGTCATATTTAATTGCTACCGCATAATGTGTAGGGTTGACCACAACAACGTCGGACTCCTTTACGCTTGACATCATTTTCTGCTGCATAATCTGCATTTGAAAAGCGCGGACTTTGCTCTTGATTTTAGGATCCCCTTCCAGATTTTTCCACTCGTCTTTAACTTCCTGTTTTGTCATTTTTATGGATTTTTCATACTGATAATCCTGAAATTTCTTATCCGCAATGCCTATAATAAGCAGTATTATGCAAATATTTACGATTAATTCGATAATAACCGAGCCTACGACCATAAAGCTTGTGTTTACATCCATACCTATTGTGGCAAAAAGGTCGCCTTTTCTTTTGTTTATTACATTAAATCCTACAAGCCCTACAACTGCAAGCTTCGCAAGAGATTTTACAAGCTCCATCATGGTTTTGGGTTCAAAAAAGTTAAACTTTTTTAAAAGCATTTTTACCATATTTCCGGGCGAGAGTCTTTCAAAATTGGGTTTAAGAGCCTCTTTTGCAAAAAGTGCACCTGTTTGCAGGCGCAAAATAAGCGCTGCGCCCACGCATAGCAAAAACAGAAACGGAAGCAGGATTTTACCCGTTACCTGCGCATAGGGGATAAAAATCCCCATGGGGTTAAGTTCATTTATGTCGTTCGGGTCAAGGTGTGTGAAAGTCTGGTAAAGAAGAGATTGAATATTTTCAAGTATTGAATTGGAAAGAGCGTATAAAAGCCCTACCCCGAGAGTCAGCATAAGCGAGGATGTGAAATCCTGACTTTTTGCAATATTCCCTTTATCTCTTTCCTTTTCGCGCCGCTTCGGGGTCGCGCTTTCTGTTCTCTCTTCGTTTGCCATACTTTAATTATAAACTTTTTTCTTAAGTAAATAAACTCATTATCGCCTGCATATACTCTGAAATTACATCGCTTAAGTATGATATTGAACCCTTAAGGAATAAAAGTATAAGTACAAGACCTAAAAATACCTTAAACGGCAGCGATACCATAAATATATTCATCTGCGGCATAACCTTGCTCATCATGCCAAGCAGAATATCACATACAAGAAGCACCGAGAAAATAGGCATTGCAAGCCCGAATGCTATTTGAAACATCTGTCCCGAAAGGGTGAGTGTGCCCTCCAGAATACCCGTGTTGAATATACCTTCAAGACCTACGGGCATGACAAAAAAACTTTTGTACACGGCGGCAAAAAGATACTCATATGCTCCGAGCCCCAGAAATACAAGGGTTACAAGGTATGTATAGAGGCTTGACATAATAGTGGAGCTTTCACCGGATACAGGGTCAAGTACGTTTGCCATGGAAAGACCCATCTGAATACTTATAAGTTCTCCGACCATTGAGACGCCTACAAACAGCAGGTTTGCAATGAAACCTATTGCAAAACCTATTGCAAACTCAATTGCTATAAGTATTGCAAATTCAGGCATGGAATGAGGCATTATAAAATGTGCCTTTGCGCTTAAAATCGGGTATAAAATAAAAGAAATAAGTGCGCAGAACCAGATTTTAACCTGTTCGGGCATACTAAAGGTCGAGAAAAAAGGCGCCGTTGCAAAAAGCCCTGACATTCTTGTAAAGACAAGCATAAATATAACTATGTTTTTTGGTGAAAAAATACTCAGCAGGCTCGGTGCGTCAGGCATTTTCACCTCAACCTATAAAAGTTCTCATATAGTCAAAAAGCTCGTTTGTTCTTGATACAAAAACATTAAGCATCCATGGCATGCAGACAATGAGCGCAAGAATGCAGGCAAATATTTTAGGAACAAATGTAAGGGTTGACTCTTGAATCTGCGTAACGGACTGCACAATGCTTATTAAAAGCCCTACGACAATTGAGGTTATTAAAACAGGGGCACACATTTCCATGGTGAGTACCAGAACTTTTTGAAAAATCGTTAAAAATACTTCTTCTTCCATTTAAGCCCCCTATGTTACAAAGCCTTCTATAAGTGATTTTGTTACAAGATACCATCCGTCCACCATAACAAACATAATGAGTTTAAAAGGCATTGCAATGGTGGTAGGCGGTAAAAACAGCATACCCATTGAAACAAGAATACTTGCAACAACAATGTCTATGACAAGAAACGGTAAGAATATAATAAAACCTATTTTAAAAGCTGTTTTAAGTTCCGAAAGTACAAAAGCCGGAATCAGCACATAGGTCGGTACGTCATCGGGGTTTTTGAATCTCGGGAGTTTTGCCAGATGTTGAAAAAGGGCGATTTCTTTCTCATGTGTCTGTTTAAACATAAAAGTCCTTAAGGGCTTGATGGCATTATCAAGCGCAGCCTGCTGGGTTATCTGGTTTTTAATGTAGGGCTGATAAGCCGTTTCATTGATTTTAGATAATGTCGGCGACATGACAAAAAAAGTCAGAATAAGCGCAAGACCTATAATTACCTGCGAGGGGGGAAGCGAAGTTGTTCCTATCGCCTGGCGGGTTAAGGTTAAGACTATTACAATCCTCACAAATGCGGTTGTCATTATAATAATGCTCGGTGCAAGAGTCAGAATGGTTAAAAGTATTAAAACCTGCACGCCCTGTGTAAATTCCTGCGGCGTGTTTGCCCCCTGCATGCCGACATTAATCGTGGGAAATGAAAACGCCGCAAAGGATTGAGCGCTTGTCAGCATAAAGAGGCAAAACGCTCCGAGTAATTTTATATATTTTTTAAAACTTCCGCTCCCCATAAACAAACCTTTTTTCTTGTATTTATTGCGCAAAGACTCCCATGCGTCTGAATTTATTATATCTGTCGTCTTTTAATTGCTGTGATGTCATGTCTTTGTATTCATCAAGTGCGCTAAGAAGCGACTTTTTGAGTTCTTTTGCCATGGCTTCAGGGTCATAATGTGCTCCGCCCGTGGGTTCTTTTATTACTTCATCTACAATACCGTATTGAAGCAGGTCTTTACCTGTTATCTTAAGGGCATTTGCAGCTTCTTTTGCCATATTGGCATCGCGCCAGAGGATTGAAGCACAGCCTTCGGGTGAAATTACCGTGTAGTATGCATGTTCAAGAATCATTACTTTGTTTGCAACTGCAAGCCCTAAAGCTCCTCCCGAGCAGCCTTCGCCTGTAATTACCGCGATAACGGGAACTTCAAGTTTTGCCATCTCTTTTAAGTTAACCGCAATGGCTATCCCTTGCCCCGTCTGTTCCGCCTGCATACCTGGATATGCGCCCATGGTATCCACAAGTGTAATTATAGGCAGGTTGAATTTAGAAGCATGCTCAAAGAGCCTGAGGGCTTTTCTGTACCCCTGAGGCTGGGGCATGCCAAAGTTGCATTCAAGGTTTTCTTTTGTGGTTTTGCCCTTTTGCGTACCTATAATCATAACGGGTCTGCCGTCTATTTTGGCTACACCGCCTATAATTGCCCTGTCGTCGCAGCCTGCCCTGTCGCCGTGCAGTTCAATAAAATCCTCGGTCATATAGTGAATATAGTCAAGGAAATTCGGTCTTTGCGGATGGCGCGCGATTTGCAGCTTCTGATACGGCTGCAGACTTTCATAGAGTTCTTTTTTATACTCCTGTGTCTGATTTTCCAGTTTTTTAATTTCTTCGTTATAATCCATATTTGTATCCGCGCTCAGTTTTTTAAGTTCTTCTATTTTTTCCTGCATTTTATAAATAGGTTTTTCAAATTCCAGTATTTGCATAGTTATTGTGTCCTTCTGCCGTTTATTTTTTTGTATGCATTTCAATAAGCTGAGAGAGTTTTTCTTTCATTTCTTTTCTTGTGACAATAAGGTCTATCTGTCCGTATTTTAAAAGATATTCCGCCGTCTGGAAGTCTGCGGGCAGTTTTTGTTTGATTGTCTGCTCGATAACCCTTCTTCCCGCAAAGCCGATTCTTGCACCTTTTTCGGCGATTATAATATCACCTATGGTGCCGAAACTTGCCGTTACACCGCCGAAAGTGGGTTCGGTTAAGACTGTTATATAAAGGAGTTTGGCTTCATTAAGTTTTGCAACCGCACAGCTTGTTTTTGCCATTTGCATAAGACTTAAGGCGCTCTCCTGCATTCTTGCCCCGCCGGAGGAAGTAAAAGCAATGACGGGCAGTTTTTCCTTTAAGGCATGTTCCATAATGCGTGTCACTTTTTCGCCTACCACGGAGCCCATCGAGCCGCCCATATAGTCAAAATCCATAACGGCAATTGCCGCTTTTTGTCCGTTTATCTCGCCTGTGCCGCAAATTACCGCTTCATCAAGTCCCGACTTTTCTTTTGCGGATTTTTGTCTTTCGCTGTAGGGCTGTGTGTCTACAAACTTAAGCGGGTCTTTGCCTTGAATGTTTTGAAACATTTCGGTGAATGTGCCTTCATCGACAACAAGTTTAATTCTGTCCCTTGCACCTATTCTAAAGTGGTAATCGCAATTGGGGCAGACCATATCATTGTGCTCAAGGTCTTTTTTAGGTAATTGCGAGTTGCAGTTGTAGCACAACATCCAGAGTTTTGAAATTGAATCGTCAATTTTTACATCATTGTCGCGTGCGGCTATTTGCTGCATTTTTCTCTTATTAAACCAATCGGTCAGTGTCATCCTTATAATCCTCAACCAAATTCATAAAGCATATTTTTAAATACATTATAATATAAATACTTTAATGTGTACAAAAATCAATTGAACATGGAAGATTTTTTAACTATTATTAATATATGCAAGGGCAGATATTTAAAATACATTCCGATTTTTACTATGTAAAATCCGTGGACGGGAATGTTTTTGAATGTAAACTTCGTGAAGTTTTAAAAAAACAAAATCAAAGAGTTCTGACCGGTGATTTTGTTGAGTTTGACCAAGCGGGTGCGATTTTTAACGTGCTTGAAAGAAAAAATTCTCTGCCCCGTCCCGCTGTTTCAAATATCGACCTTGTGGTCGTGGTTTCCTCGCTCCTTGAACCCAAGCTTGATTTTGTACAGCTGAACAGGTATTTAACCTTTTTAAAATATTATAAAATTGATGCACTTTTGTGTTTTAACAAAGAGGATTTATTAAAAACACCCGATTTTAGTCTTGAAGCGCGGAAGATTCTGTCAATTTATCAGCCCCTGGGTTATAAAATCCTTTTTACATCCGCGAAAGAAAACCAGGGATTTTGCGACTTTAAAAAAGAAATTAAGGGAAAAACCATTGCCCTGTGCGGTCTTTCGGGCGTAGGCAAGAGTTCTGTCATAAACGCGCTTAACCCTGAATTAAATATAAAAACTTCAAGGGTAAGTTCTTATACAAAGCGCGGCAGGCATACGACGCGCCATTGCGAGATTTTGGACTTCGGTGATTTTCAAATTGTCGATACTCCGGGGTTTTCAAACCTTAAATTTGATTTTATTCTGCCCAGAGATTTAGATTCGCTTTTTGAAGATATTTCGGAATTTTCAGGAGAATGCAAATACTCTGACTGCCTGCATATTGAGGGTGATGAGCACTCGGGCGGATGTGCGGTTTTAAAGAATCTTAACAAAATTGAACCTACAAGATACAAAAGTTATCTTGAATTTTTACGGGAAGCGCGGGATTATAAACAAAAGGTCACTTACGGCGGTATAAAGGAAGAAGAAACAAAAAAATACACACATGGGCGCCAGAGGGCAAAAATAAGCCGGATTAAGCGTGAAAATTCAAGAAATACGGCAAAGCAGAAGATAAGAGATTTATACAAAACGGCAGAGGATAATGATGAATATTAATCAATATAAAGATATTGTACAAAAGACCCTTGAAGATTACTTTAAGGAATGCAGGGAAAAATCCGTATATGAAAAGACAATCTGGGAAGCTATGAGCTACACCGTGCTTTTACCCGGTAAAAAACTCAGAGCCGTATTTTGTCTTGAAACCGCGCGAGCTCTGTGCGGCAAGTGGGAGCAAGCGCTTGCGGCGGCTTGCGCCATTGAAATGCTCCATGCCCAGAGCCTTATACATGATGACCTTCCCTGTATGGATAATGATGACTTAAGGCGCGGAAAACCCTCTAATCACAAAGTTTTCGGCGAAGCAATAGCGGTGCTTGCGGGAGATGCTCTGATAAGTTTCGGCGCCCAGACGATTTTAGATAAAACACCTGCATATGTAGGAAATGAGGCACTTTTAAAAGTTTTAAGGCTATATTTAAAATCGGCAGGCGCATTCGGTATTGTTGCGGGCCAATGTGCCGATATGGAAGCCGAGAAAAAAAGCGGCCAAATAGATTCTGTGCATTTAAAATACATTCATACCTATAAAACGGCGGCGCTTTTTGAATGCGCCATTCTCTCAGGCGCATTTCTTGCAGGCGCAAATGAATATGAAATCAGCCTCATGAAAGAACTTTCAATGAATTTCGGGCTTGCTTTTCAGATATATGACGACATACTGGATGTAATTTCAACTACGGATGAACTCGGCAAAACCGCAGGCAAGGATGAAAAAGAGGGCAAAGCGACATATGTAACGCTTTTTGGTCTTCAAAAAGCCAAAGAAAAATTTAATGAATTAATTTCAAACTGTTATGATATACTTAAAAAAGCAGAAATTGAATCAGGCGTGTATGATTGCATTTTAAATAAAATGCGGGAAAGGGTAAAATAAGTGGCAGATACGTGGTTTTTCGGTACGGGTTTGGAGGTTCTGGCCGCAGGGCTTATTGCGGCAGGAATTGCACAGACGCTCAAGGTAATTTTTTACTATGTAAAAAATAAAAAAATTAATTTTAAAATTTTTACCACAACGGGCGGCATGCCCTCTTCCCATAGCGCGGGAGTAATAGCTCTTGCCACAAGTGTCGGTATTGTAGAGGGGATAACTTCGGTAGAGTTTGCAATATCTCTGGGCTTTGCTCTTATAATCATGCAGGATGCCGCAGGTTTAAGGCGTGCGGCAGGCAAAACCGCGGCTACATTAAACCGTGTGGTTCAGGAATTTGTAGAGCACCATGAAACAAAGCCCTATGAAGTCTTAAAAGAACTTCTCGGGCATACCCCTTTTGAAGTTTTTTGCGGTGCGGCACTTGGTGTCTTTGTTGCTTTTGCGGTGCATATGCTCGGCCGTTTTGAAGCGGTAAGAAATATGCTTGCCCTAATTTGCCCTTTTTAGAAGTTCCGTTAAAGTAGGTTCTCTTTTAACCGTTTTTTTGGGTTCTTCTTTTTTATCTTCAAGGCAGCGCGAATTGTTAGTAAAGCTTGAAAGACCGATGTATCCTTCGTCTGAAGCTGCCATAGAAAATAGTTTCTTTAAAAAATTCATATTTTTCACCTGTTTACTGTTTTGTTATCCAAATTATACACTTAAAATCAAAAAAATGCTCGTGTGTTTTGCCCGATATTATGTTAATCGTTCATTTTATAAATATATTAATTTAAAGCTTCGGGCTTTAAATTACCGCTTATGTTATATTTTATCTTATGAATAAGTCTAATGAAAATTTTTTAATAGTCCAAAATGCTATTGATATGACGCGTGATGAAGCCTTAAGGGTGCTTTGTGCGGAAGATGAAACCATAAAACCGCTTGCGTTTTTAAATATAGATGAAATCAAAAATGAAGATGAGGCGGATTTAATACTTTTTCACCTCACAAATCACCCCAACCCCGTGCGCGAAGCCTGTGCATATTGTCTTTCGGAAATTCAGGGCAGGGGGTTTATAAATAAAGAGGAGCATTTTAGAATTCTCACCGATGCAATTTGCGATATTAATCCCAATGTGTGCAGGGTGATAATCAGGCTTCTTGTTTGTGACAAGCGGCTTGCAGAGCGGATTATGCCGCAGAATATTGAAAGAATACAAAAACTTCTTGAAGATTTTAAGATTTATGAAAAGGAATTCGGCGCATATAAAGGAAACAAATTAAGAAACAGAAAAAATCACGCCAAGAATAAAAAACTTTTTAATTTGTACTGGTGTCTTGAAGCTCTGGGTGAAACACTTGATAAAAATTGTCCTTACGAAGAGGAAATTTTAAATATCTGCCGTTCGGGCGCGTATTTTCTTGACTATACAATAAGGGAGAAAACCGCGAAAATACTTGTAAAAATCCCCTGTGCGCCAAAAGAATTGTTACAGAAATTGAAAAATGATGAAAATTTTTATGTAAAAAATCAGGTTTATGATAAAATTTGTAAAGATAGTAGTTATAGGGATACTTTATGATTTCAGTAAACGATTTAAAAACAGGTTTAACACTGCAGCTTGATAACGGTCTCTGGTCTGTTGTCGAGTTTTTACACGTAAAGCCCGGCAAAGGTGCGGCATTTGTAAGGTCGAAACTTAAAAACGTCGAAACAGGTCAGGTTGTGGAAAGAACTTTCCGTGCAGGCGAAAAAGTTGCAAAAGCTATGCTTGACAGACGTGAAATGCAATACCTTTACAAAGAAGGCGCGGACTACGTTATGATGGATCTTGAAACATACGAACAGCTGCCCGTGTCAGAGGCTGCCATAGGCGACGGCATTAAGTATTTAAAAGAGAATATGAATGTTCAAATACTTATGCATGACGGCAGAATAATCGGTGTTGATTTGCCTAACTTCGTTGAACTGGAGGTTGTTGATACTCCGCCGTCAGAAAAAGGCAACACCGCTCAGGGCGGTACAAAACCCGCCACACTTGAAGGCGGCGCCGTTGTAAACGTTCCTTTCTTTATCAACATAGGTGATAAATTAAGGGTTGATACAAGGACTAATGAATATTTAGACAGAGTATAGGAATTGAATTTATGAATTTTGAAGTGGAATACATTGAAAAGCTCGCTAAACTTATTGACGAAAATTCTTTAAGCGAAATTATTCTTGAAGACGGCGAGCAGGCCATCACCATTAAGAGAGAAATTAACCAGACCGTAGTACAGGCTGCACCTGCTGCAATGCTCGCTGCTCCTCAGGTTCAGGCGCAGGCGGCGCCTCAGGCAGCTAAAGAAGTTCCCGCGGAAACTTCAAATGCTCCCAAGGGCACACCCGTCACATCTCCTATGGTAGGTGCTTTTTATGCCGCACCCTCGCCCGGTGCAAAGCCTTTTGTTAAGGTCGGCGATACCGTAAGCGCAGGTCAGGTTGTATGTATCGTTGAAGCAATGAAGCTTATGAACGAAATTGAAACCGAAGTATCCGGCAAGGTTACGCAGATTTGTGTTGAAGACGGTCAAAGCGTTGAATACGGACAGGTTTTAATGTATATCGAATAGTATTTTAAAGGTGCCTTTTTATAAGGCACTTTTAAGTATTTTGTTGTCACAAGGTTAAGTAATTATGTTTAAGAAAGTATTAATAGCAAACAGGGGGGAGATTGCCCTCAGAATTATAAGAGCCTGCAAAGAATTAGGAATTGCAACCGTTGCGATTTATTCTCAGGCTGACGCACAGAGTCTGCATGTGTCGCTGGCAGATGAGGCATACTGCATAGGGCCTGCGCAGAGCGCAAAAAGCTATCTGCACATCCCTGCGATAATCTCGGTCGCACTGACCTCCGGCGCGGACGCCATTCACCCGGGATACGGTTTTATGGCAGAGAGAGCGGATTTTGTGGACATTTGCAGCGAGCACCATATTAAATTCATCGGTCCGAGTTCGGAAGCCATGCGCGCTATGGGCGATAAGGCTTCGGCGCGCGCCACAATGATTGCTTCAAATGTTCCCGTCACCCCGGGTACGGGTCTTGTTGAAACGGTTGAAGAAGTCCGCGACTTTGCACATAAAGTAGGTTTTCCCGTTATAATCAAAGCCACCGCAGGCGGCGGCGGAAAGGGCATGAGAATTGTGCGCGAGGACTCCGAGCTTGAAGATGCGTTCAATCTTTGCAGAAACGAAGCTAAAAATGCCTTTGGCAACCCTGAAGTTTATGTTGAAAAATATCTTGAAAACCCCCGCCATATCGAGGTGCAAATCCTTGCCGACTCTTTTGGCAATGTTGTGCACTTGGGCGAGCGCGACTGCTCCATTCAAAGACGTCATCAAAAACTTCTTGAAGAAGCCCCCTCGCCTGCAATCAGCGAAGATATAAGAAAGGCAATGGGACAGGCAGCGGTTAATGCCGCTAAAGCCATTAACTATGAAGGCGCGGGTACAATCGAGTTTCTGCTTGATGAATCCGACCCTAAAAATAAAAAGTGGTATTTTATGGAAATGAACACCCGTGTGCAGGTTGAACACTGTGTGTCTGAAATGATTTCGGGTGTTGATATTGTAAAAGAACAGGTCAGAGTGGCGGCAGGCCACAGGCTGAGTGTCACGCAGGATGATATCTGTTTAAGAGGCCATGCGATTGAATGCCGCATAAACGCTGAAGACCCCGACCGCGATTTTATGCCTTTTGCGGGTAAAATCGAAGGTTACATTGCTCCGGGAGGTTTTGGCGTAAGGGTGGATTCGCACGCGTATACGGGTTACACTATTCCTCCTTATTATGATTCTATGGTCGGAAAACTTATCTGCTGGGGCAAAGACCGCGAGGACGCGCGCCTTAGAATGCTCCGCGCTTTAAATGAGTATGTCATTACGGGAATTAAAACCACAATTCCCTTCCACCGTGAGATTTTAAACAACGATATATTTATAAGCGGCAAGTTTAATACGAGTTTCCTTGAAAAAAGCTTCGTAAGAGAAAAAGACCTTGATAATAAAATTTAGCGATAAGACAGATGAAATAATAAAAACTTTAGCCCTGAAAGCACAAGATTTCGGGGTTAAAGTTTATTTTGTCGGCGGTCTTGTGCGCGATGTTATTATGGGGAAAACCCCTCTTGATATTGATATTCTGGTTGAAGGTAATGCAGTTGATTTTGTTTCATCTCTTGATTTTGTGCAAATTAAGTCCGTGCATAAGGATTTTGGAACAATAAAGACGCAAATTAACGGTACGGATATAGATTTTGCCTCGACGCGCGAGGAGTGCTACCCGTACTCGGGATGTCTGCCCGTTGTTGAAAAAATCGGCTGTAATATAGAGTGCGACCTTAAAAGACGCGATTTTACAATTAATTCAATGGCGCTTGAAATAACGCCTGATGGCGACTATCCGCTAATTGACCCTTTTTGCGGGCAAAATGATATAAAAAACCGCACCCTTAAAGTTTTACACAAAAAAAGCTATATTGATGATCCCACGCGCATTTTAAGGGGTCTTGATTTTAAACTGAGGTTTGAATTTGACTTTAGCGTGCAGGATAAAAAACTCATTGAAGAATACTTGAAATCCCTTGACAGAGAGGGCTTAAGCATAGATAGAGTGATTTTAACCTTAAATAAACTTTTCTGTGATAATACCCGCGCAGTACCTGCCTTTAGAGAGTTTTGCGATAAAAAATATTACAGGATTTTATACGACGGCAAAAATCTCTCGCCGCAAAAAATTGAGCAGGCGCTCAAACTCTTCAAAATTAAAGACTTCGGGGATGTTTACGTTAAATGCATAACTGAAACCGCAATGGAGATTGTCCCTCTGAACACAAGGCTTGAGATATATAAATACTTTAAAACCCTCACACCTGTTGAGCTTTGCGTGTATTATGCCTGGACGGATGATAAAAACGCACTTTTGTATTTTGAAGAGTTGAAGGATATTAAACTCTATATAAAAGGTTCGGATTTGCTTGCGCTCGGCTGCAAGCAGGGCAGGGAAATCGGCGCTGCGCTTGATAAAGTCTTAGAGGCTAAACTTGCGCTAAATTCGCGTATTTTCAACTATGAAGATGAAATTGAATTTGTAAAGAAAAATCTTATACTTTAGTATTAGAAATATCAAACACTGCTATAATATATTTCCCCTTGAAAAACAATTAATATGATAGTGTCAAAGACAAGGAAGACAATTTCAGATTTTTGACAGAGATGACAGTAAATATTTCCCCGTTTTCCCCTGTTTAAAAGGGCATTTCGGCGCGCAATATCGTGCTGTCAAAGGCAATAAAACCTTTGAATAAGAATAGTTATCAGTTTTGTTAAAACTACATTTTGTAATGCGGTTCTGACAGGGGTTTTTGCCACAAACAAGGAAGTAATAAAAAGAGAAAAAAGGAGATTTTCACTATGGCAATCGTAGTAAACACAAACGTTCAATCAATTCAGGTTCAAAACAACCTGAACAGAGTTACAGACGCGATGAACACTGCTATGGAAAGAATGACCACAGGTTCAAAAATTAACCATGCAGCAGATGATGCAGCGGGTCTTGTAATTTCTAAGGGTATTGAAGTTCAAACACGCGGTACAACCGTTGCAAAAAGCAATGCTCAATCAGGCACAAACCTTTTGCAAACGGCTGAAGGAAACCTTGCTGTTATGCAGGATAACTTTATGAGAATCCGTGATTTGACTCTTCAAGCTATGAACGGCGGCCAAACAGACGAACAGCTCGTCGCTATGCAGGAAGAAGCTCAAGCACGTTTGGCTGAAATCGACAGAATTGCAACAGGTGCTAAATTTAACACATTTGACCTATTCGGCGGAGAAGACCACACAAAATCAGGTACCGATACCGAGGTAACACTTCAAATAGGTACAGGTTCAAACTCTGATGTTGATACAATCACTATTTCAAATGTGTTTGACGATGCTCATGTTTCAACTCTGACAGGAACCGGTGCATTTACTTCAAAATTTGCGGGATTTGCTTCTCAGGCAGCAGGTTTAGCTGAAATGCAGGCTCAACTTGACGCGCTTGATACTGCAATTACCGAAATTTCATCAAGAAGAGGTACAATCGGTTCTACAACCAACAGGTTAGACTCTGCTATAGATCAGCTTGATACGCAATATGAAAACTTATCTGCTTCGCATTCACGTATCACTGATGCTGACATCGCAACAGAATCATCTAACTACATACAAAACCAAATTCTGCAGCAAGCATCGGCTTCGCTTTTGACACAAGCGAACCAACAGCCCAACATTGCATTGTCTCTCATATAGTTAACAATTGTTAATTATACGCAATGAATAAAAGCCCTTGACCACACCGGTTTAAGGGCTTTTTGTATCTAAAAAAATCTTAAGTTTTGTAAAAAATTAAACAAATTTCGTTAGTTTTTAAGGTCTTGTGTGAATTACTAAAGTATACACAAGGAAGTATTTAGTCAATCGAAAGGAGATTCAGATTATGGCTATTGTGGTTAACACGAACGTTCAGTCACTTCAGGTTCAAAACAACTTGAACAGAGTTACGGATGCGATGAACACCGCTATGGAGAGGATGACAACGGGTTCTAAAATTAACTCTGCCGCAGATGACGCTGCGGGATTGGTAATTTCAAAGGGCATCGAAGTTCAAACCCGCGGTACATCGGTTGCAAAAAGCAACGCTCAATCAGGCATTAACCTTTTGCAAACGGCTGAAGGAAACCTCGCTGTTATGCAGGACAACTTTATGCGTATTCGTGACCTTACGTTGCAAGCAATGAACGGCGGACAAACGGATGATCAGCTTCAAGCTATGCAGGAAGAAGCTCAAGCACGTTTGGCTGAAATCGACAGAATTGCAACAGGTGCTAAATTTAACACATTTGACCTCTTCGGCGGCGCAACACACGACAGTGCGGATGAAACAGTTACGCTTCAAATAGGCACAGGCTCTGAAGGCAGCACAAACACAATTGAAATTTCGGACGTATTTAACGACGCCCATGTTTCAACCTTAACGGGTCAAGCTGCATTTGCTTCATCTTTTGTCGGTACAGACCTTGCAGATATGCAAGCTCAATTAGACCAGCTTGACACTGCAATTACCGAAATTTCATCAAGAAGAGGTACAATCGGTTCTGTTTCCAACAGATTAGATTCAGTAATTGAACAGCTGGATACGCAGTATGAAAACCTCTCTGCTGCAAACTCCCGTATTACTGACGCAGACATTGCTACAGAATCATCTAACTACATTAAAAACCAAATTCTGCAGCAAGCATCAGCTTCTCTGTTGACTCAGGCAAACCAACAACCCAATATTGCATTATCGTTAATATAATACGACTAAATGCATTATCAATTTTACCCCCTTGCCTTATATGGCTCGGGGGTTTATTTTATCTAAAATAATTTTTTTAAAGCAGATTGCCGGATAATATTCCCCCGCGGTTTTAAGAGTTTCTTCTATGCTTTCAAGAGCTTTATCGTATTTGCCCTCAAGGTAGTATGACTGTGCTTCTATAAAATGCGCTTCGGGGTCGTTATAAAAAAGTTTTTTTGATTCGTCAAGAAATTTGTGCGTAAGATTTAAATACCCGTTTGCAAATAAAGCGCGGGCAATGAATTTATAAGCTTCAGGGTTTGAGCGCACCATAATGTCGCAGGCGCTTATGAGGTTTTCTGCCCAGCTGTAGTGTTTTGTTGCAATAAAAAGGTTGATATAAACCTCTAAAAAAGCCCTGACCTGAAAAAAGCTCGGGCGTTCTTTTATTTTTAAATTTATTATATTTAAAACAATAAGCCCCCACTTTGTCGCGATATCGGGGTTTTTATCCTTTGTCCAGAAGTCTTTTGCAGCTTTTTCGTCACCCTCTAAAAGCGCACATAACCCTGCTTCATAGTTAAGATTTTCGCACCTGAAAAGCTCCAGTGCTTTTTTGTAGTCGCCTTTGTAGAAAAGTTCTTTTGCAAGTTCTTTTGACATATCAGTGCTTATGTTTTAATTTATCCGCAAGGTTAAAACCTTTTTGGGTATTCAGCGTGCCTATGCCCTCAAGTGCTTTAATATCTGCCGTTTTAGACTGTTCATTTGCTTTTTTGATTTCTCTGTAAATTTCTTCCCTGAATACCTGAACATGATTGGGGGCTTTAATACCTATTTTGACGGCATTTTTATATGTTTCCAGAATAACAACTTCAATGTCGTCATTTATAATGAGTTTCTGGTTTAGTTTTCTTGTTAATATAAGCATTATTTTGCGCCCTCATCAGACTTTTTTTCCTGTTTTTCAAAAAGAGGGTGCCTGACAGGGAGTTTCGAATCCCTCAGGATAACCTGCATGGCATTGTTGTTTGTCGTGTTTATGACAATGGGTGCCAGAAGGTTTATTGTAGCCCCCTGCGGGTTTATCTGCGGTATGGTTACAATATTTAAAGCAAGAATTTCATCCGCGCTTTTAATACCCAGAGTCTGCGCGTCCTCATCGCTTAGTTCAAATTGATAATCAATATCAAAGTAGCTGCAAAGAGTTACAGGGAAGGCAAGGTCTTTATCCTCCATTGACTGGAGCCACTTAAAAGGCGAGTCGGGTCTGTAGTCTATAAGCGTAAAGCGTTTTTTGTCGCTGTAGCCGATTATGGGAGATACGAAATTAAAAAGCAGACTGCCATCTACTTCCACCTCTCCAAAGCGTGTTGTTTGAATTTTCTCTAAATTTTTTTCCATAGTCTTCTCTAGTTGTTAAAGTCAAATCCCGGCATTGCCTGGTTCATAAGCATTGTTTGTATAAGTTCGGGGCTTATGTTTGAATTTTGTGTACCGTTTTTCTGTGCCATAAGATAGGGCAGCATATTTAAAAAGTTATTGTTTGAATTTTGATTTGTATTCATCATATTAAAACTTGCCGCGGAAGGGTTTATAAAAGCATTGTTATAAACCTGTGCGGCAGGGTTATAACCGACTTTTGCAAGGATTTTTATCGCTGCCGCAATCTGTGCGTCAGTCGGCTGAGTCTGGTCTTTTGCATCGTTTATAAATCGATAATTATCCATATCGGGGAACTGATCTGCGTTAAAGGAGTCTTTTACATCTTTTAACTCTCTTTTTTGCAGACTTTTTTTAAGGTCGGGGTGTAAAAACTCGCCTGACTCAATAAATTCGTTCATGCCATCGTCGTCTTTTTCTTTTTTAACACATTTTTCATCATTGGGGTTGTCAAGGCAGACAAGTGCTTTTTGGGAATATTTTGTGAGAATTTTTTCACTGTTTTGATCTACAACCTGCTGGTAATATTTTTTTGCATCTTCCTGCAGTCCTATTTTTGTGTATACAAGAGCCAGATAGTATTTGGCAAGGACATCGTTCGGGTTTTTCTTTAAAGCCGCTTCCATATCCTGAATACAGCCGGTGTAGTTAGCTTTTTTGTAGTTTGAAATTCCCGAATAAACCTGCGGGGTGACAGATTTTGTAGATGCGGCGCATATTGTATATGCACCTGATATTAAAAAGCACAGTATTAAGCATGCAATTTTTTTCATAAAGTAAACAAACCTCTTTTTTCTATATTTTATAATGTTTTGTTGCCAAAAGACAAGTTTTTTATTATATATTTACGTACCAATTTTGGACTTGTTGAATGTTTTTTGTAATTTTCATACAAAAAGAGTAAAAAAAGCAAAATCTCTGTATTAAATTTTGCCTCAACGATATAATATAACATGAATTTGTATAGCAGCTACATTTTTGGGACAACAAAATGAAGATTAAAATCAGAGAAACGGCAAAAGAAAAAAAGGGCTACAGCCTCTACAAACTCGCTAAAGAACTTAATTTGCCGCAACAAACTGTTTACTCCTGGGCAAACGGCAGAACACAGCCTTCTTATGAAAACATGGACAGACTCTGCGAAGCTCTTGAGTGCACAATTGCTGACCTTCTTGAATGTGAACCAATTCAGCACAAACTCAATTTAAGAAGTTTAGGTTAGACTTTAGACATTTCACGCTCAAGCATAGTACTTAAAATATTCGCACAGCTTTCAACCATATTTACGCAGTGTTTTTTTCTCTCGGGTGAATGAAAATCCAATCCCGCGGTTAAAACCCTGCAGCAGGTTGCTTTGTGTGTCTTTTTGAATTCTTCAATAAATTCTTTGGCTAAAGCGCGAGCCGGTGCAACAGGGGCTTGCGACGAGCAAGGCCCGTGCACTACGTCTGCGACGTGGGCGCTTGCGCCCTCAGGAGCTAAAGCGCGGGCGGTGTTTGTTTTTTCTTTGCCGAATAAATACCCTAAAACTATCTGCGAGCCTGCAATTGCGCCGCAAAGACAACCCGAGCCCATACCTCCCGAAAATGATGTGGCAACGCTCAATAGCTCTTTGGGGACTATGTTTAAATCAATTGCGGCCTGTACAATGCTCTCGGAGCAGGAATAGCCTTTGTTTAAAAAGTTATCCGCCGCAGCCTGTGCAAGTTTGTTATCCATACTCAACCCTCCTTAAAAGTATACTAATAGTATAACATAAAAAAGAGGGACGCCTGTTTTGGGTCCCTCTTACCTCAAATGCGAGGTTTTAGCAGTGCCTTAACCGGCACGATTTTTGTTTTCGTTTTCTCATCGAAAACTCAAGATTTCACCCTGTTTTGTTTGGCTCCTGTGGGTATCTCGCGCCTTTGCGCTCGATTATCCTACGTCGCCGTTCAATGGTTTCATCTTTCGTTTTCTCATCGAAAACTCAAGATTTCACCCTGTTTTGTTTGGCTCCTGTGGGTATCTCGCGCCTTTGCGCTCGATTATCCTACGTCGCCGTTCAATGGTTTCATCTTTCGTTTTCTCATCGAAAACTCAAGATTTCACCCTGTTTTGTTTTATTCGCCGAAGGCGATGGTTACTTTTTCTTTGGGGTTAACTCTTGAAATGGCCATACCGTTGGGGTCAACGAGGTATGTGAGTTCATCTGCCGATGTTTGCAGAGTTCCTAAAGTACCTGCAAGGGCTGTTCTTGTGAGGTCAACAGGGGCTTTGAAAGCGGTTTTTAAGCCGTCCTGATAGCTTCTGCCCGCTGCTCTGAATTTACCCGAGAAGAGTTCTCCGGTACCTACACCTGCCTGGTCAAACAGCGCTTCCGTTGCGTTAGCAACACCGATAGCAGCACCGCCCACCGTTCTGCCTGCCGTACCTAAAATTGTACCGACTGCTGTGAACGGGAACTGGATTGCGCGGACGATAAAGTTAACATCTTTTTGTTTTTGAACCATTGCCGTGTGAACCTGTTTGGGCAGATTTTCTTTGCATTTGCCGTATGAAATTTCATTAAATGAAAGTTTTAAAGCGCCCGAGTTGCATTTTGAAGGACGTACAACTTCGGTTACTTTACCTCTTACGGTAGAGCCGCAGGGGAAGGTTGTTCCGTTTATTGTAACTTCATTTAATGTTGTTGCGGCAAACTGTTCGCCCACGTTTGCGTTTTTAGCGTTAATAATATCGTTCATCGAAAGTTCAAGGGTGGGGATTTTCACGCATTGTTCTTTTTCAATGAATGTTTTTTCGCTTTTTTCACAAGGTGCACATGCCGTTTTGACTTCATTGTCATATCCGCCTGCTACGCGTACCGATTGAAGCATAGAGCTGATTTCCGCTCTTGTGGCTTTCTGGTTGGGACGGATTTTTGAACTTGATTCATCTTTAAGTGCGCCGTTGTCTATTGCTTTTGCTACGCATTCTCTTGCCCAGCCGGGGACATCGCAGCCGTCAGTGTATTTAGAGAGGATTTCATCCGCTTTGCACTGATCCATGGGGCAGTTGATACCTTTTGAAAGAATAGCAAGGGCTTCCGTTCTTGTGATATTGCCGTTGGGTTTGAATAAGCCGTTATCATAGCCTTCAATCATATCGGCGCCGACACCTTTGTTAATGGCTTCGTAAGCCCAGTGGGATTTGGGTACATCGGGGAAATTACCCGCCTCTGTCAAGCACTGGTCTTCAAGGTTGTAGCCTTTTACGACCATTGTAGCCATCTCGGCTCTTGAAACGTTTTTGTTGGGTTTGAAGAATCTGTCGGGATAGCCTACAACTATACATTGCTCTGTTAAGCGGTTAATATCCGCGCTTGCCCAGTAGTTGTCGGGAACATCGGGATACATTTGATCACCTGCAGGCGCTGCCATACCTGTCATATGGTTAGGTATTTCTTCTTTAATTATCTTTTTTGCTTCCATACATGTCGGTGATGATACATTGGGAGCAGGGCAGCAGTCTGTTTTGGGCAAGTCCTGAATTATCGGCGCGGCACAGCCTGTCGGGCATGAATCATCAACACGTACGCCGTTATAGGCTTCTAACATGTTGTCGTTAATGACCGCAGCATTTGTGCTTTCGCCCACAACCGCAGCGTTAGCGTTTGAGTAGATAGAATTAGGGTATGCATACACCTGTGCTTTAGGCTGGGGTGATTGTACGCAGGTAGGAGCTGCAGCACCTGTGTCGCAGCCGCAGTCGTTTTTGGGCATGTCACATCCGCAATCGGGCGCGGGAGCGGCAGCGCCGGTTTCACAGGGGTCGCATTTTCTGTGTTTTTTCTTCTTTTGTTTTTTGCATTTGCATGGGTCTTGATTACACTTTTTGCAAACGGCTGTTTCGGGTGTTACCTTTTGAACGGCAGAGTCAGGGCAGCCGCAGTCATTGTTAAGAGGGCATGCTGCAAAGCTTACCGGCACCGTTAAGGCAAAAACCGATGCAGCGGTTGCACAGAGTACAAATTTTTTAATAGTCATTTTTCCTCCTTTTATTGAAAGATGTGTTTGTTTTGAACAGAAAAAAATGCATAACTCATTTTTCTTGAATTATGCATTTTATAAACTATATCTTCATTACCATAAAAGGTTATCTGAAAGGACTATTTAAATTATCTTAACTAAGCTAAAAGCCTACTAAATTTCAGAAATCAGGTAGTTTGCAATCCACTGAAATTCGCGCGATTCAAGAGCCAGTCTTTTAAGAGGAGCAATTGAACATTCGCCGAGTCTTATAAGGCTCATTGCAATAACGCCTCTTTGAGAACCTTTAACTTTTTGAAGTCTGTCTACAAGCAGGTTTGCAATGCCTTCGCCCATATTAACAATGCGGTTTTCAATCTCGCTTTTTGTTTTTTGGTCGGCGTCAATAAGCATTTTAAGCAATGTATCAAGTTTGGTTTCTTTATCTTCAACAATTGTTCTTGTAGAATTTAAAACTGCTTGCATTTGAATTCTCCTGATTAACTTTTTCTAAAGTATAATCCAAAAAAAATCAAAAACCCGTTTTGTTAATACAATCTTTATATCTGTATAAAGATTGTTAAAAAGTGTATTGCATACCTTTTTTGATGTGCGATAATTGAAACCGAGGATACTTAAAAATGAAAGGTATTACAATATGTCAACATTTATTGAAGATGTAAAAGCAAGACAAATCCTTGATTCAAGAGGTAACCCGACTGTTGAAGTTGATGTAACTTTATCATGCGGTGTTGTAGGACGCGCTGCCGTTCCTTCAGGTGCTTCCACAGGTATTAACGAAGCGCTTGAATTAAGAGACGGCGATAAGTCAATGTACCTCGGTAAAGGCGTTATGCAGGCGGTTGATAACGTAAATTCCAAAATCGCTCCCGAGTTAATCGGCGAAGACGCTTCCAACCAGCAGGAAATTGATGCCCTGATGCTTGAATTAGACGGAACGGAAAATAAATCTAACTTAGGTGCAAATGCTATTTTAGGTGTTTCTCTGGCTGTTGCAAAAGCTGCTTCTTTAGCTTATGAAATGCCCCTTTACAGATACCTGGGCGGTATTAATGCAACTGTTCTTCCCACACCTATGATGAACATCATTAACGGCGGAGCACACGCTGACAATAACATTGACTTCCAGGAATTTATGATTGCTCCCGTAGGTGCTGTTAACTTCCAGGAAGCTATCAGAATGGGTGCGGAAGTATTCCACAACCTTAAAAAAGTTCTTCATGACAAAGGACTTGTAACTTCAGTAGGTGATGAAGGCGGTTTTGCTCCCAACCTACAATCAAACGAAGAAGGTATTGAAGTTATTCTTGAAGCTATTAAAAAAGCAGGCTATACAACAGACCAGATTAAAATCTGCTTAGACGTTGCTTCATCTGAATTTTACGAAGACGGAAAATATGTTTTAGCAGGCGAAGGCAAAACTTTAAGCCGCGAACAAATGGTTGATTTCCTTGAAGGCTGGGTAAACAAATACCCGATTATCTCTATTGAAGACGGCATGGCTGAAGAAGATTGGGAAGGCTGGAAAATGCTTACCGACAGAATCGGCGGAAAATGCCAGTTAGTAGGCGATGACCTTTTTGTAACAAACGTAAAATTACTTGAACAAGGTATCAAACGCGAAGTTGCAAATTCAATCCTTATTAAAGTTAACCAAATCGGTACGTTAACCGAAACTTTAAATGCAATTAACATGGCTCATGAAGCCGGCTACAGTGCAATTGCTTCTCACAGATCAGGCGAAACCGAAGATACATTCATCGCCGACCTTGCAGTTGCTCTTAACTGCGGACAAATCAAAACAGGTTCCGCAAGCCGTTCTGACCGTATTGCAAAATACAATCAATTAATCAGAATTGAACAGGAACTCGGTTCAAGTGCAAGATATATGGGTCTTAAAGCATTTAAGGGACAAAGCAAAGCTCAATGCTGCTGCTCTTGCTCCTGCAGTTAGTTTGCTTTAAATAACTTTCAAACGGCGTGCTTGGTGCGCGCCGTTTTTTTGTGAACATTTTTGGCGGGTCTTTCGTTATACATACAGGAAGTAAGGGATTAAAACATGAAAAGAATTATTTCGGCATTTTTACTTTTTGGATTTTTATTATTATCTGCGCCTGCTATGGCTAAATGCAATAACACGGGCTCCATTGCGGCAGGTGTCGCGGCAGGTATTGCAATCGGCGCAGTTGCGGCTAATGCAATATCAAGACCCTATAATCACCCGCGCTACTATAGATACAGGCCTTATCACCATCACAGACCCGGCTGTGTTTGCTGCAGGGTGCCCGTTTATACGGGACGATACAATAACTATGCCTATCCCGCTTATATAAATTACAGTTGGAGAATAAGATAATTTCTTGTGCTGCCTTTGTTATTAAGTGATATAATATTACCTGTAAGAGAGGTAGTAATATGTATAATCCAAAGTCACACAAAGCGGAAGAGTTTATCTGCCATGAAGAAGTGCTTGATACTCTTAAATATGCCGAGGAAAATAAAAATAATTTAGAAGTAATTGATAAAATCCTGAACAAGGCTCGCCTTAAAAAAGGTTTAACACACAGGGAAGCTGCGGTGCTGCTTGATTGCGACATACCCGAGAAGGTGGAGGAAATCTACGCTCTTGCACGCGAGATAAAACAGGATTATTACGGAAACAGAATTGTACTTTTTGCTCCGCTTTATCTTTCAAACTACTGTGTAAACGGCTGTGTTTATTGTCCTTATCATCTTAAAAACAAACATATACCGAGAAAAAAACTTACACAGGACGAGATAAGGCAGGAAGTCAGTGCGCTTCAGGATATGGGGCACAAGCGTCTTGCGATTGAAGCCGGCGAAGACCCTGTTAACAACCCGATTGAATACATTCTGGAATCGATTAAAACAATTTATGATGTTAAGCATAAAAACGGTTCAATACGCCGTGTAAATGTAAATATCGCGGCAACTACCGTTGAGAACTATAAAAAACTGCATGATGCAGGGATAGGTACATATATTCTTTTTCAGGAAACATATAACAAAGAATCTTATGAAAAACTGCATCCGAGCGGCCCTAAGCATAATTACGCTTATCACACCGAGGCAATGGACAGGGCAATGGAGGCGGGTATTGATGATGTGAGCCTCGGAGTTTTATTCGGGCTTGAACTTTACCGTTATGAGTTTGCGGCGCTTTTAATGCATGCTGAACACCTGGAGGCTGCATTTGGCGTGGGTCCTCATGCCATAAGCGTTCCAAGAATTAAACATGCCGACGATATTGACCCTGATGCATTTGATAACGGTATAGACGATGACACATTTGCCAAAATTGTCGCCTGTATCAGAATTGCAACGCCTTATGTAGGTATGATAATTTCAACAAGAGAGTCAAAAGAATGCAGAGAAAGACTTTTGAATCTTGGCGTTTCCCAGATTTCAGGCGGGTCTAAAACAAGTGTAGGCGGATATTTTAAACCAATGCCCGACAGCGAGGATTCCGCCCAGTTTGATGTATCGGACAGACGTCCTCTGGATGAAGTTATAAAGTGGCTTATGGAATTAGACTATCTGCCCAGCTTCTGCACATCCTGCTACAGGGAAGGCAGAACGGGTGAGAGATTTATGGAAATTTGCAAAAGTCAGCAGATACATAACTTCTGCGAGCCAAACGCCATTATGACACTTAAAGAATATCTTGAAGATTACGCCTCCGATGAAACAAAGGAAATTGGCGAAAAACTTATCCGAAAAGAAATAGAGACAATTCAAAATGAAAAAATAAAAACCGCCGTGATTGAAAACCTCAAAAAAATCGAACAGGGCGGCAGGGACTACAAGTTTTAATCTTAAAAAACTGTATTTTAATAATTAAGGCGGGGTTTTGCCCCGCCTTAACCGTATTTTGACTCTTGGTTCCTAAGCGCTTACGCCTGATTTTGAAATAATTTCAGCCTCAACGTTTGCGGGAACCTGTTCGTATTTGCAGAATTCCATTGAGAATGTGCCGCGGCCTTGGGTTTTTGAACGGATGTCTGTTGCGTATCCGAACATTTCAGCCAGAGGAACGATTGCACGGACTTTTTGAATACCCGTTCCTTCAATCATTTCCATACCTTCGACACGGCCTCTGCGGGATGAAATGTCGCCGATAATGTCGCCCGTATTTTCTTCGGGAACTTCGATTTCAACTTTCATCATAGGCTCAAGAATGCACGGACGGGCTTTTTTGATACCGTCTTTCATTGCCATAGAACCTGCGATTTTAAACGCCATTTCAGATGAGTCAACATCATGATAAGTACCATCGTATAGTGTAACCTTGACATCAATAACGGGGAAGCCTGCAATGATACCGCCTTCAAGGGCTTCTTCCATACCTTTTCTTGCCGGTTCAATGTATTCTTTAGGAATAGCACCGCCGACGATTTTGTTTTCAAATACAAATCCTGCGTTTTCTTCTGCGGGTTCAATTTTAACTTTAACGTGGCCGTATTGACCGCGTCCGCCTGATTGACGGATGAATTTAGAATCCTGATCTGCAGTTCCGCGGATGGTTTCACGGTATGCAACCTGGGGTTTGCCGACGTTTGCATCAACTTTAAATTCTCTCATCAAACGGTCAACGATAATGTCGAGGTGAAGTTCACCCATACCCGAGATGATTGTCTGTCCTGTTTCATTATCGGTTTTAACCTGGAATGAAGGATCTTCTTCCGCAAGTTTTTGAAGGGCGATACCCATTTTATCCTGGTCTGCTTTTGTTTTAGGTTCGATTGCAACCGAGATAACGGGTGTCGGGAATGTCATTTTTTCTAAGATGATAGGTGCTTTTTCATCACACAGTGTATCACCTGTTGTAGTATCTTTTAAGCCTACTGCAGCGCAGATATCACCTGCGTATACTTCAGAGATTTCGTTTCTCTGGTCGGCTTGCATTTGTACAAGTCTTGAGATACGTTCTTTTTTGCCGTTAGTGGCGTTTAATACATAAGAACCCGAAGTAAGTTTACCCGAGTAGACCCTCATAAATGTCAGACGTCCTACATAAGGGTCTGTCATAACTTTGAAAGCCAGAGCCGCAAAAGGTTCATCATCTGATGAATGGCGCTCTACCCTTGTTCCGTCTTCAAGTTCGCCTTCGATTGCTTTAACGTCAACTGGAGAAGGCATAAGTTCCACAACGGAGTCAAGGAGCAATTGGACACCTTTGTTTTTAAATGCCGTACCGCAGGTAACGGGAACGATTTTGTTGTCGCAAACACCTTTTCTTAAGCCTTTTTTCAATTCATCAATTGAAAGTTCCTGACCTTCTAAGTATTTTTCCATTAAATCGTCATCAACTTCGGCGATTGCTTCAACAAGCGCTTCTCTGTATTTTTTAGCATCTTCCATCATATCGGCAGGTACTTCTTCTTCTTTAATATCTGTACCCAAGTCGTTAGTGTAGATGTAAGCTTTCATTTCAAGCAGGTCAACAAGGCCTTTGAACTGGTCTTCCGCACCGATGGGAAGTCTTATGGGGTGAGCGTTTCCGCCTAATCTGTTTTTAATCTGGTCAACTACACGATAGAAGTTTGCACCCGTTCTGTCCATTTTGTTAACAAAAACCATACGGGGAACTTCGTAACGGTTAGCCTGACGCCATACTGTTTCCGATTGCGATTGAACACCGCCGACTGCACAGAAAACGGCAACAACACCGTCAAGTACACGGAGTGAACGTTCAACTTCGATTGTAAAGTCAACGTGTCCTGGGGTGTCGATGATGTTAATCTGGTGGCCTTTCCAGTATGAAGTAACGGCAGCGGATTGAATTGTAATACCGCGTTCTCTTTCTTGTTCCATAAAGTCGGTAACAGCTGCGCCGTCGTGAACTTCGCCGATTTTGTGAGTTTTACCGGTGTAGAACAGGATACGTTCGGTAGTTGTAGTTTTACCTGCGTCAATGTGCGCTGCGATACCAATGTTTCTGATTTTATCCAAAGGTGTCTTTCTTGGCATATTTTTTTCCTTTTCTAAATTAAATTACCACTATATGGTTATTTTCGCATAAAAATAACCATTGGCAAGGGAAAAGTTAATCAAAATCAAGTAAATCTTTAGGATGGACACCGAGCCTGTCGGCTATGATTTTTAATTTTGTAAGTGTTATATCCGTTCTTGCTGTTTCTACCATGCCTATGGTAGAGCGCGAAATACCCTTAAGATTAAGAAAATCATCCTGAACTATGCCTTTTTCTTTGCGGATTTTTTTTAAATTATTTGCAAATTTTTGTAAATAATCTTTGTTCATTTTTTAATTATCAGCTATACTGATAATTAATTCAATCAGTGACATTGATAATGAGGTTAAAATATGAATAACAAAAAAGAGCTGCCGGAAAAATTGTATGAGGTTTCTTTACTGCTTGAATACCTTGAAAATTCTCTCAGTGCAATTTTAAACACACCCGAGTGCAGCTGCGAGCATTATGTTCTTGAAAAAGCAAGATGCGAACTTAGAGAATCCATAGGACTGCTTAAGCTTTCCTGATTTTAACTATATGTTTTCAAAACTTTTCCCTATTTTCTCCCACAGGTCGCCGCGCCGCTCTTTGGTGCGTTTGATACGCTCACTGAGGCGGTATTTTTCTATTTCTCCGTGGTTGCCGTTTAAAAGCACTTCGGGTACTTTGAGCCCGCGGTATTCGCGCGGACGGGTGTATTGCGGGTGCTCAAGCAATCCTTTCAGTCCTTCGGAAAAACTGTCGTCAACGGCGGATTCATCTTTGCCTAAAAAACCGTGCAAATGCCTTGAAACACTGTCTATAATGCACAGCGCGCCAAGTTCTCCGCCTGTCAGCACATAATCCCCCAGAGAAATTTCTCTTGGTTTAAGACCGAGGCGGATTCTTTCATCAAAACCCTCGTATCTGCCGCAAAGCAGAATTATCTGTTTTTTTTGCGCAAGTTCTTTGCTTATTTTCTGGCTGTAAGGTTCGCCCTGGGGTGTAAGCATAATAAACTCATTATCGGGGAGTTTTTCAATACTTTCATACGCTTCAAACACAGGCGGCGCCATCATTACCATACCTGCAGAGCCGCCGTAGGGAGTATCATCCACTCTTCTGTGTTTATCATGTGTAAAATCGCGCGGATTTGTCGTGTGTACTTCGATTATTCCGTTTTTCACCCCTCTGCCCAGAAGTGCCAAAGAGCAGTAACTCTCAATCATTTCAGGGAAAAGAGTAAGCACGTCAAATCTTAGTCCCACGGCAGAAGTCCTTTTATGGGTTTTATTATGATTTTTTTTGCCTTGATGTCCACAACGGGTACAAGTTCTGCCGCGAACGGAATTAAAACATTGCCGTAGCGCTCATCCTGCGGTTTTATGGAGAGAATATCGTTGCCCGCACTTTTTGCAACAGATTCCACCGTGCCTATAAAATCGTCTTTATCGTCAAAAACATTAAGCCCCACAAGGTCGTCTATAAGGTATTCTTCATCTTCAAGGGTTTCTTTGACTTTTTCTTTTTCAAGGTATATACTCTGCCCCTTGTAGTTTAAAAGTTCGTTAATGTCTGATATTTCCGCAAACTTTACAATGGCGAAGTTTTTATGAAAACGGAGTTTTTCTATTGTAAGTTCTCTGCCTTTGACTTTTACTTTTTTTGCGCTTTCAAGTCTTGCCGCGCTGCTGTAGCCTACTCTGGCTTCGCCCGCTATGCCGTGAAAGTTTATTATTTTACCTATTGAAATTAAGCCGTCCATGCAAAAAATTATACCACAAATACAAAATGACTGCCGCCAATCGGATAAAGCGTTTTTAAAAAGTATACCCGTGCAGGCAATATCTAAAATCAAAACCTCGTTTTAGTATTTGTTCAAAAGGTTAGACAGGATATTAAAAAGAAAGGGTAAAGAATTATGGCGGTACAATCAAGTACTTATTTTTCAACGGATGAGGTAAAGGTGGTAATAGTCGAGGACTACAAACTTACGCGCGTAGGCTTAAGATATGCTCTTAATCAAATTGAAAACATAAATGTAATTGCCGAAGCGGAGAGCGCTGAAGAGGGTATAGAAATCATTAAAAAAGAGCGTCCCGACGTTGTGCTTATGGATCTGGGTCTGCCGCATATGAACGGACTTGAAGCAACAATGAAAATAAAGGAGATTTCTCCCGAAACACAGGTGGTTATTCTGACTTCTCATGACAGAGAAGAAGAGGTGCTTGCCTCCTTTGGTTCGGGTGCTACGGCTTACTGCCTCAAGGACATTGACCCGCAGGCATTGTCGGATGTTATAAAATGTGCCGCAAACGGTGCATGCTGGATTGATCCGACGGTTGCGAAAATGGCGCTTAAACTTTTTCCGCGCCCCGAGAATGCCCGTTTTCTGTCAAAAAACACTAATCCCGATCCGAAAGGGCACCTGACCGAAAGAGAACAGGAGGTATTAAGGCTTCTTGTGCAGGGCAGGTCAAATACCGAAATTGCAAAAGAACTTATCGTAAGCGTCCACACGGCAAAAGCACATGTTTGTTCGATTTTACAAAAACTCTGCGTGGATGACAGGGTGCAGGCAGCAGTCAAAGCCATAAAAGAGGGCCTGGTAAAAACCTAATCTGAGTGAAAAACGACAAACG